>Ga0184637_10001736_pt1 | contig 14352 bp, 14 predicted proteins | sample PLM3_127_b2_FD_133143 | JGI IMG/M metagenome (GOLD analysis project Ga0184637, IMG submission 133143) | Groundwater sediment microbial communities from an aquifer in East River, Colorado, USA - PLM3_127_b2 | ecosystem: Environmental > Terrestrial > Soil > Riparian zone | place: USA: East River...
CTGCGCGTAGTCATCTTGCCTTCCTCCAGCGTGATCGGATTGCGCCCCCTCATCGTCGCCCCCCGCCGCCGCCTCGCCCCCCGCCGCCGCCTCGGGATCCGCCGCCGCCTCCTCGCGAGCCGCCGCCGCCGCTGAACCCGCCCCGGGATCCGCCGCCCGAACCCCAGCTCCCCGCGCTCTTCTGACTCGCGTGGCCCCGGCTGGAGTCGCGTCGGGCCTGGCTGCCGCTGCGGTCGCCTTGGAACGCCGGGGAGCCTGCCCCGCGGTCCATCGTGGACGGGCGATTCTTGGCCTGGCTTCCCAGGCCGCTCTGGCCTCCGGCTCCGCTCGGCCGCTGTGCGCCGGCGGCTCGATTGCCGGCTCCGGCACCGCCGGGCTTGGCGCGATCGAGGTCTCGCTGGACCGCGCCGGTTCCCTGCTTCGCCATCTGCTGGCGGCCCTGCTCGGCGCGGCCGCGGAACGCATCGCGCGAAGCGGCGCCCTGGCGGCCCCCCTGCCCGTAGCGATTCTGGGTGGCCTTGTCCCGATACTGGACTCCCTTGCGGTGGTCCACGTTGTGATTCCAGTTCTTGTTGCTGATGTTGGTGCGGTTGAAGTTGTTGTAGTGATTGACGTTGATGTCGACGTCGCCGTGGCCCCAGTTGCAGTTGCCCCACATCGCGCTGCCCACCGCCATGCCGACCCCGAAAGACAACAGTGACGCTCCCATCACGTAGCCGGGCGGGTAGTAGTAGTACGGCGGGTAGGCGGGGTAGGGCCAGGCGCCGTAGACGACCACCGGGTTGTAGGTGGGGACGTAGACGACCTGCGGGTTCGCGGGCACGATTTGGATGACGGTCGTGGTGCTGCTGCCCTGCGGCGCCGGCTCGACGATGACCTTCTGCTCCTCGGTCGTTTCGAGATTCCCCTCCGCCTTCGCCATGGCCCGCAGCCGCTGCACGGCATCCATCACGTCCTTCTGCTGCGCGAGGAAGACGTCGCCGAGTTTTTGCGTCCAGTCGAGCTTGTCGTTCATCATGGTGAGGACCTGCGGGAAGGCGGTCAGCGATTTCACGCTCGCGTCCCAGCTCTGGTTCTGGAGCGCGTCCTCGAGCGCCTTGTCCTTCAGGTCCGGATTCGCCTGCTGCCAGCGCGCCGCCTCGACCACCTCCAGCGGATAGGTCGAGGCCATCAGCACCTGCGCGAGCAGCGAGTCGGGGTAGAGCGCGATGGGCGCCACCGCCTGCTCGATCTCCTCGGGCGGGAACTTCGTGGCCGCCTCCTGCGCCGAGGCCGAGCTGACGCTCGTGAGTGTCACCAGCACCGCGAACAGGCGCACCAGAATGCGGCTCATGCGTCTCCTCCCTTGCCCGCGAAAGAGTAGAACACCTTTCCGGCGTGTGAGACAATGGGGGGATGCCGACCCATCAAGAGATCGAGGCGCAGCTCACCGGTCCCGGGGCCCCGTTCGAGATCGTCTTCGAGCCGGTGCTGGGCGAGCGGACGCCGGTCTTCAAGGAGAGGGCGCGCTCCCTGAGGGCCCTGCTCGAGAGCTCGGCCGCGTTCGGCGACCGCGAGTATCTCGTGCATGGCGATCTGCGGCTCTCCTTCGCGCAGCACGCGCGCGTGGTCGCCTCGGTCGCGAAGGGTCTTGCCGAGCGCTACGGGATCGGGAAGGGCGACCGTGTGGCGATTCTCGCGGCCAATTGTCCCGAGTGGATCGTCTCGTTCGGGGCGGCGCTCTCGCTCGGCGCGATCGCGGTCGGGCTCAACGGCTGGTGGGCGGGCGACGAGATCGTCTACGGGCTCGAGGACTCGGATCCGAAGCTGTTGATCGGCGACCGAAAAAGACTTGCCCGGATCGCAGGCCGCCCCCTGCGCATGCCGGCCCTCGAGATCGAGCAGGAGTTCGAAAAGCTCTGGAGCCACGATCTCGGCGCCGAGCTCGCTGACGTTCCGATCGACGAAGACGACCCCGCCACCATCTTGTATACCAGCGGCACCACCGGCCGGCCCAAGGGCGCCGTCAATACGCACCGCAACATCATCGCGCTCTGCCGCGTGCAGATGTTCAATGGCGTGCGAAACCTCATGCTCGGCGCGGGACAGAGCGGCCCGCCCGCGCTCTCGACGGGCGCCTGCATGCTGATGAACACGCCGCTGTTTCACGTCTCGGGGCTGTATGCCGGCGCCGTCACCTTGCTCACGACGGGCGTCAAGACCGTCTGGGCCACCGGTCGCTTCGATCCCGTGCAGGTGTTCGAGCTGATCGAGCGCGAGAAGGTCACCAACTGGGGGCCGATGGGCACCATGATCCATCGCGTGCTGAACCACCCTGATCTCGGCAAGTACGACCTCTCGAGCCTGCGCAACGTCGGCTCCGGCGGAGCGCCGCTCTCGCGCGAGCTGCAGCAGCGCCTGCGCGAGGCGTTTCCGCAGATCCGCTCGCAGATGGGCCTCGGCTACGGACTGACCGAGGGCACCGCGCTCGCGACCATCAACTCCGGCGCCGAGCTGGAGGCGTACCCGGAATCGGTGGGACGCCCGCTGCCGACGATCACGGTCGAGATCCGCGACCCGGAGGGGCGCGCGCTTGCCGAGGGTCGCGAGGGCGAGATCCATCTCCGCGGCCCGCTCGTGATGAAGGAGTACTGGCGCAACCCCGCGGCGACCGCGCAGACGATCCTGCCGGGGCGCTGGCTGCGCACCGGCGACATCGGGTGGATGAAAGATGGGCGCCTCACCATCGAGTCGCGCAAGCGCGACCTGATCCTGCGCGGCGGCGAGAACGTCTATCCCGCCGAGATCGAGCTCTGCCTGGAAGCGCACCCGGACGTGCGCGAGGCCGCGGCGGTCGGCGTCGACCACCCGGAGCTCGGCCAGGAGGTGAAGGCGATCGTGGTGCCCGCCCCGGGCCGCCGCCTCGATTTCGACGAGCTCTCGCGCTTCGTCGCCGGGCGCCTCGCCTACTTCAAGGTGCCCTCGCGCTGGGAGCTGCACGCGGGGCCCCTCCCGCGCAACGCAACCGGCAAGGTCATGAAGCACGTCCTCACCGGCGATGCAGCCAACACGTTCGTCGATGAGTAGTGCAAGCGGAGCGCGCAGCGAGCCGCAGGCGAGCGGAGTTCACGCAGGCAAGCGGAGCGCGCAGCGAGCCGCAGGCGAGCGGAGTTCACGCAGGCTTGAAGCCTATCGTTCTGGCTTCCTCGCGATCACCCGCTGGTTCGAGGTCTCCAGCCCGAGGCGCGCGCGCAGCGAGTCGAGCAGCACGAAGAGCCCGAGCAGCAGCGGGTTCTGGTAGTGGAAGAAGCGCACGACTCCCGCCGGCCAGCCCCGGCCCTGCAGGTAGTTGTGGAGCGAGATGGTCCAGCTCGACGTGCTGATCAGGTATTCGCTACGCACGATCTCGAAGCCGGCCGCCACCAGCATGCGGTGCAGCGAGGCGGTCGAGAAGAGATTCCAGTGGCGCGGGAAGTGGTAGTGGCCCCACCAGCGGCCCTGGAACCAGCGATGGTCGAGGCCGCCCAGGTTCGGCGTCTCGACCACGAACACGCCCCCGGGCCGCAACAGCCTGAAGACAGCTCGCGAGATCGCGACCGGATCCTCCACGTGCTCGATCAGCTGCAGCATGATCACCGCGTCGAAGCTCGCTTCGGCGACCGGGAGATCCTCGATCCGGCCTGCATGAGCCTCGAATCCGAGCGCGCGGCAGCGGGCCGCGGCGTCCTCGTCGAAGTCGATGCCCACCAACTCCCACTCCGGCGCGCCGAACTCGCGCAGCAACGAAAGGAACCGCCCGTTGCCGCAGCCGACGTCGAGCAGCCGCCGCGGCCCCGGGCCCACCAGCTCGCGGTAGAGGCGCACCTTGCCGGCCTCCCAGCGACGGCGCAGGCGCGCCACCAGCGGGCTCCCCGGCCCGGCGAAGGCGTAGTAGTTCGGCGGATAGATGACGGACAGGTCGGAGGCGGCCGGCCGCGGGCTCAAATAGACGTGTGCGCAGGCGCGACAGCGGAGGAAGCGGAACTCGTTGGGGGCCGTGTCGTACTCGAAGTCGAGGCCCGACGCCGCGACCTCCGCGTCGCCGGAGCCGCACAGCGCGCAGCGCGTCTCAACGAGAGAGAGGGGGGTTCGCAGGGGCCGTGCCCGGTCGGGGTCCGATGCCGAAGATCCCGTGTTCGATCGGAACGCCATGCTCCCTCAGGTAGTCGATCTTCTCCCGGAACACCGCCCGGTAGCCGTGCCACGGGATCGCGGGCCACAGGTGATGGACGGCGTGGTAGTTGTGCCCGAGGACGAGCGGCGTGAGCCAGGGCAGATCGACGATGCGCGTTCCCTGAAATCGACCTGTCGGCAGCCCCACGTGCGGCAGATAGTTGATGTACCAGTCCATCACGAGCTTTGCGATCACGACGGGCACGAGCCACAGCCAGAGCGCGTCGCGCAGCGCGCCGAACCACCAGGCCACCGCGAAGGTCGCGGCGACCGCGGCGACCGAGACGGCGTCCGAGACCCGCTCGCCGGGAGGCCGGGGATCACGCTTCAAGAGCTTGCGCGCATAGCCCAGGGCACGCGGGTAGCGCAGCGGGAGCTTCCAGAACGGTCCGTCGGTGTAGATGACGTTCGGGTCCTCGCGCTCGTTGAGCCGCGCATGGTGCTCGAGGTGGATCCAGCGCTGCATGAAGAACGGCGTCATGTAGGGGAACATGCCGAGCACGCCCACCGCGTGGTTGATCCAGGTCCGATGCGACACGTTGCGGTGAACGGCCTCGTGCCAGATCGTGAAAGCGAGGTGGATCGCGGCGACCGCGATCACGACATGGGCGAGCAGCGGCATCGGCGCCAGACGGTGCCAGGCGAAGTTGCCGATCAGCGCGAGATACATCGCGAGCAGCAGCCCGAGCGTCGTCCAGTCGGTTTTTCGCGACGCGGCCATGGCTCGCCGTGCCTCCCGGAACCTGCCGCGGGTCGGGGCTGCCCGCTGCCGGGCAAGGGTGCGATAAGCTTACGGTTCTCGTTCCGGTCAGTCAATTTGGCGGCAGCCAGGGGCGCTCCTCGATGACGCAGCAGCGCGACCTCCGATGTCCCATCTGCGGCAGCCCCGACGCGGGGCTTCGCTATCGGCTTTCGCGCTTCGACGTGCTGGGCTGTCGGGGCTGCGCGCTCGTCTACCTGTGGCCGCAGCCGAGCCCGAATCAGATTCGCGCGATGTTCTCGACCCTCTACACGACCGGCGCGGGCTCACTGCCCGAGCTCCGCGACTACTTCGGCTTCTGCTACGACGACGTCCCGAGCAACCCGCTGGTCCAACTCTACGAGGGCTGGCTCGACACTTTGGAAGGGGTCCGCAAACCAGGTCGGCTGCTCGACGTGGGATGCGGCACGGGGCTCTTCCTGGCGGTCGCACGCCGCCGTGGCTGGCAGCCGTTCGGCATCGACGACTGCGCCGAAGCCACCCATCACGCGCGCGAGCACTTCGGCCTCGACGTCTGGGACGGCGAGTTCGCGGACTTCGCGTCGGGAGACCGACGCTTCGATGCCATCACCGGCTGGGACATCATCGAGCACTCGCGTGCTCCGGTCGAGCTGCTCCAGGCGTTTCACGGCTGTCTCGCGCCCGGCGGCGTGGTGGGCCTCTCGACTCCGAACCAGCGCAGCATCCTGGACGTCGTGGCCGGGGCGCTGTACGGGCTGAGCCGAGGTCGTATCCGGGCGCCGCTCGAGAAGTTCTACATCGAGCAGCACTTTCTCTACTTCACGGGGGATACGCTGGCGCAGGCGCTCGGCCGGGCGGGGTTCGCCGTGGTGGAGAGCCGGCGCGAGCTCACGGATCTGCGTCGGCTCGCGCTCTCGTCCTCGACGCGGCTGGTGCTGCGCACGCTGTTCGGAGTGGCGCGCGTGACGGGCCTCGAGAACCGGCTCTTCGTGGTGGCCCGCGCCGCCGGCTGATACCCTGCGCGGCCTCGAACACCGCCGGAGTCGACGCGCTCTTCATGCTGGCACGCGCCCTCGTCGTCCTTCCCACCTACAACGAGGCGGAGAATGTGCTGCCGCTCACGCGCGCGATCCTGGCGGTCGACGCCAGCCTCGACGTGCTGGTGGTCGACGACGCCAGCCCGGACGGCACCGGAGACCTGGTCGAGCGCGAGCGCTCCCACGAGCCCAGACTCTCGCTCCTGCGGCGCGCCGGAAAGCTCGGCCTCGGATCCGCCTACCTGGCGGGCTTTCGCTGGGGACTCGACCAGGGCTACGGACGAGTCCTCACCATGGACTGCGATGGGAGCCACCATCCCCGCTACATCCCGGCCCTGCTCAGGGCGATCGAGGATTTCGACCTGGTGATCGGGTCCCGCTACGTGCCCGGCGGCGGGATCCTGAACTGGCCGCGGCACCGGCGCGCGCTCTCGGCATTTGCAAATTTCTACGCGCGCGTGCTGCTGCGCCTGCCGGTGCACGACTGCACGTCCGGCTTTCGCGTCTACACGCGCAAGCTGCTCGAGACCGTGGATCCCTTCGCGATCCGATCCTCCGGGTACGCCTTCCTGGAGGAAATGGTCTGGCGCGTGGCCCGCAGCGGTTTCCGCGTGGGCGAGGTGCCGATCGTCTTCGAGCAACGCACGCTCGGAATCTCGAAGATCGACTCCTCCGAGATCTACCTCGCGGCCTGGCGCGTGCTCGCGCTCGCCTTCCGCTCGGCGCCGATCCAGTGCGATCGGCGCTCGGAGTAATGCGGCCGTGTCCCAGGTCACAATGCGCCACCCGGCACCGGCCGATGCCGTGGGTCGGGGCGCAGGGTTGCGCGTGGGGCCGAGCATGGGCGACGTCAAGCACTTCGATTTCTCCGTATTCACGGACCAGCAGCTTCTGCACCTGCATGCGCAAGTGCGGGCGGAGATCACGCGCCGCCAGCTCGCCGCGGAGCGCCTCAAGGTCCGCTACGGCCGCTCTCTCGAGATCGAGGGTCCCAAGTACCGCAACCCGCAGAATACGGCCGAGACCTGGTCCGGCCGCGGCAAGCGACCCCATTGGGTCGAGATCGCACTCTCGCGCGGCGCCTCGCTCGAGAGTCTCGCGATCGACGACAACCACCCCGTTCCGCACCCCCGAGATCGCCGCCGCCGGCGCTAGGCTTCCGTCCGACCCTGACTCCGGCGAGGTCGTTTGACGGGAGCAGATCTCGAAGGGCATGGCCTGTTGCCGGCCGCGGCGCGTCCGGCGCTTGCCGGCGGACCGCAGAGCGTCGCCGAGATCCTGGACCGGGGGCTCGCGGAGCACCCCGAGCGCGAAGCCCTGGTGGGGCGCCACGGGCGGTTCACGTGGGCGCAGCTCGACCGCGAGATCGCGCGCGCGCAGCGAGCGCTCTCGGCGGAGGGCGTCGCGGCCGGCGACCGCGTCGCCGCGTGCCTCCCGAACGACACCGAGATCGTGATCGCGTTTCTGGCCTGTATGCGACTGGCAGCGATCTGGGTGGGCGTGAACCGCGCGCTCGCGCCGCCCGAGAAGGCCTACCTCCTCGCCGATAGCGGAGCCAAGCTCTTCCTCGCCATGCCCGAGGCCGCGCTCGCCGTCGAGGCGCAGCGCGCGCAGCTCCCCGCGCCGCTTCGCGTCCTGCGCGTCGATCCGGAGGCGGGGGATCGCGACCCCTGGCGCGATTGGCTGGCCGCCGCGCCCGCAGGCCCGGCGCCGCGCGCGCGGGTCGACCCCTTCGGCCCCGCGGCGATCGCCTACACCAGCGGCACGACGGGCTTTCCCAAGGGCGCCGTGCACAGCCAGCACAACCTGCTGCTCCCCGGCGCCGTGACGCGCGACACCGCGCGCTTCCCGCCCGGGATCCGACACGGTGTAGTGCTCCCTCTCACGATCCTGAACCTGATGGTCCTGGGACCCTGCGTCGCCTACCAGATCGGGAGCTGCTGCGTCGCGATCGACCGCATCGATCCCGAAGGGCTCGCGGAGTGGGTGCGCCGCGAGCGCGTCGGCCACTTCGCGGGCGTGCCGACCCTCTTCCACGATTTACTGACGCACCCGAACGTGAAGCCCGAGGATCTGGTCTCGCTGGTCTCGCCCGAGGTGGGGGGCGCCGAGTGCCCGGAGGAGTTCCGCGCGCTCTACCGCGAGCGCTTCGGCGCCGAGGTGAGGATCGGCTACGGCATGACCGAGGCGCCGACCGCGGTGACGCGCTCCGACGGCCATGCCTCGCAGCTCCCGGGCTTGTGCGGCAAGGCGCTGCCGCAGGTCGAGATCGAGATCCGCGGCGAGGACGATCGCCTGCTCCCCGCCGGCGAGATCGGGGAGATCTGCGTGCGCGCGGCGCGCAGCGGGCCGTTCGCCGGCCTCTACACGCCGATGCTCGGTTACTGGAACCGGCCCGAGGCGACGGCGGAGGCGCTGCGCGGCGGCGTCTACCACTCGGGCGACCTCGGCCTGCTCGACTCGGACGGGACGCTCTTCATCCGGGGTCGGCGATCCGAGCTGATCCTGCGCGGCGGGGCGAACGTCTACCCGGCCGAGGTCGAGCGCGTGCTCCAGGCCGACGCGCGGGTGGCGGCCGCCGCCGTGCTGGGACGCCCCGACCCGCGTCTCGGGCAGCGCGTGGTCGCCGCCGTGCAGCTCGCGCCCGGTGCCACTGTCTCGGCCGAGGAGCTGCTCGCAGATTGCCGCGAACAGCTCGCGCGCTACAAGGTGCCCGACCAGATCGTCTTCGTGGCGAAGCTTCCGCGCAACGCGATGTCGAAGGTCGTCAAGCGCGAGCTCGAGCCGCTGTTCGACATTTCCCGCTAGACTGCTGGTCTGGAGGATTCGATGGCGTCTGCGGTGCAGAGCTGGGGCGAGATCCTGCGCACCCAGAACCTGTCTCCCGGCAAGCCGATGGATCTCGTATCGCGCTGGCTGCTGATCACGCGCGCGAGCGTCTTCCCGATGACGCTCACCTCGGGCGCGATCGGCGGCCTGCTCGCGATCGGCGCGCCGCACAACCACTGGCTCTACTTCGGGGCCGCGCTGCTGGGGCTGCTGCTCGCGCACGCGGCCAACAACATGATCAACGATTACTTCGATCTCGAGGCCGGGGTCGACACCGAGAACTACGTGCGCGCGCTCTACGCGCCGCATCCCGTGCTCTCGGGCCTGATCTCGAAGACCGGCCTGATCCTCGCGATCGCGATCGTGAACCTGATCGATCTCGCCCTGCTGGTCTTCCTGACGGAGCGGCGCGGCTGGCCGGTGGCCTTGTTCGCGCTGTTGGGCCTCTTCATCAGCGTCTTCTACGTGGCTCCGCCGCTCCAGCTCAAGCACCGGGGGTTCGGCGAGCCGGGGGTCTTCCTGGTCTGGGGACCGCTGATGATCGGCGGCACCTACTACGTCACGGCGGGAACGCTGCCGCCCTGGGTGCTGGTCGCGAGCCTTCCCTACGCGCTGCTCGTCACGACCGTGCTGATGGGAAAGCACGTCGACAAGCTCGAGGCCGACACCGCGAAGGGGATCCGCACGCTGCCGGTGATCCTGGGCCGCGAGCGCGCGCTCTTCCTCACGCAGCAGCTGCTCGTCAGCTTCTTCGTCTTCGTGGTCTGTCTGGTGCTGACCGGCACGCTCTCGGTCTGGACGCTGCTGGTGCTGCTGGCGGTGCCGCGGCTGTGGGAGGTGCTGAAGATGCTCTCGCGCCCGCGCCCCGAGGCGGCGCCCCCGAACTATCCCCTGTGGCCGCTCTGGTACGTGGCCTGGTGTTTCCTGGTCACGCGGCGTGCCGGCGCGCTCTTCGTGATCGGCCTGATCCTCGAGGCGATCTTCCCGGCGCGTCTGCCGACCTGAAATTCGCAGCTTCAACGAGAAAGGACAGGAGAAGATGGGCGAAGCCTGGATCATCGATGCGGTTCGAACTCCCCGCGGCCGGGGCAAGGCCGGGGTCGGCGCGCTCTCCGGGGAGCATCCCCAGGAGCTGCTCTCGCAGTGCCTGAACGCGCTCCGGGATCGCAACGGCCTCCAGGTCCGCGACGTCGAGGACGTGGTCGCGGGCTGCGTGAGCGCCTTCGGCGAGCAGGGCGCCGACATCGCCCGCAATGCGGTGCTGAACGCCGGCTGGCCCGTCGACAGCGCCAGCGGCGTGACGCTCAACCGCTTCTGCGGCTCCGGCCAGCAGGCGGTGAACTTCGCGGCGATGGGCGTGATGGCAGGCCAACAAGAACTGGTGATCGGCGGCGGCATCGAGTCGATGTCGCGGGTGCCGATGGGCTCGGGCGGCGGCGGGCTCGACGGCGACAACCCGCACCTGGCCGAGCAACACCCGATGGTGCCGCAGGGCATCTCCGCGGATCTGATCGCCTCGATCGAGGGCTTCACCCGCGCGCAGCTCGACGCCTTCGCCGCCGAGAGCCAGAACCGCACGCAGCTCGCCCAGAAGGAAGGGCGTTTCGAGAAGAGCCTGATCCCCGTGCGCGATCTCGCGGGCAAGCTCCTGCTCGACCACGACGAGCACCCGCGCGCCGGCACCACGGCCGAGGGACTCGGGAGGCTCAAGCCCTCCTTCGAGGAGCTCGGCGCCTATAAGCCGAAGGGCTCCTCGCTGACGCTCGACGAGCGCGCGCTGGCGCGCTACCCGCAGCTCCGCAGGATCGAGCATGTCCACCACGCCGGAAACTCGTCGGGCATCGTCGACGGCGCGAGCGCGGTGCTGCTGGCGTCCCCGAGCTACGCCAGGGCGCACGGCATGCGGCCGCGCGCGCGCATCAAGGCGATGGCGACGGCGGCGACCGAGCCGATCATCATGCTGACCGCGCCGACCCCGGCGACCCAGCGCTGCTTGAAGCGGGCGGGGATGACGGTCCGCGATCTCGACCTGATCGAGATCAACGAAGCCTTCGCCGCGATCCCGCTCCAGACCATGCGCAATCTCGAGATGGACCCGGCCAAGGTGAACGTGAACGGCGGCGCGATCGCGCTCGGCCACCCGCTCGGCGCGACCGGCGGGATGCTGATCGGCACCCTGCTCGACGAGCTCGAGCGTCAGGGCAAGGCCGTCGGGCTCGTCACCATGTGCATCGGCGGCGGGATGGGGATCGCGACGATCCTCGAGCGGATCTGAGCGGCAAGCGAAGCGCGCAGCGAGGCGCAGCCGAGCGAAGTTCACCCAGCCTCGCCGGATCCCGCTGCCCGTCAAGACCCCCTCTTGACAAGAGCGTACGAAATATATTAAACACTCAGGACGAATGATATAGCGCGCCCAGGAGACCGCCATGGACCCCGTCCTCCGCGTCGCTCTCTGCTTCGGGCTCTTCGCCGCCACCCACATCGGCCTCGCCTCGCCGCGTGTCCGCGGCGCGCTGGTCGCGCGCCTCGGTCGCTGGGGCTTCACGGGCCTCTTCGTGCTGGTGGCCTGGGTGACCTTCGGCATCGCCATCTCCAGCTACGCAGCGCACGCCGGAGAGGGCCCTGCCGGACTCGCGCTCGGCGCCATCCCGAGCGCACGGCTGGCGCTGATCGCCGCGATCGCGATCGGCGTGATGCTCATGACGGGCGCCTTCGCCGGCTACGGCCGATCGCCCTTTGCACTCGGTGGGGAAAAGGTCCGCGAGCCGCGCGGGCTCGAGCGGGTGACGCGTCACCCGTTCTTTTTCGGGGTGGTGCTGCTGGGGGCCGCGCACGCGCTGCTCGCTCCGCGCCTGGTGGGCGCGGTCGCGATGGGGAGTCTCGCCCTGTTCGCCGGGGTCGGCGCCTGGTTCCAGGATCGCAAGCTGCTCGGGCTCCGCGGCCAGGACTACCGCGACTACCAGGCAGTGACCTCGTCGATTCCCTTCGCCGCGATCCTGGCCGGACGTCAGCGCCTGGTCTGGGGCGAGCTTCCCTACGCCACCCTGCTCCTCGGGCTCGCGCTCGCCTGGGGGCTGCGTGCGGTCCACGCACACCTCTTCGACCACGGCGGCGCGTACGTGATCGCAGCCACGGTCTTGGGACCGCTCCTGATCCTCCTCTCCGAGCTGCGTCGCGAACAGCGCGCCAGCCGGCCGGTGGCGCCCCGCTCGGCGGCGGTCTGAGCGTGGACCGGGTCACGGGTACGCTCGTCGACGGACTCGGGGCGGCCGCAGCCACCTCGGGGATTCTCACCCAGCAGCAGGCGCGGATCTTCGGACTGCTCTATCTCGCGGCCCATCCGCTCTCTCTCGACGAGATCGCCGAGGAGCTGAGTCAGAGCAAGAGCAATGTCTCCCTCAACATGCGCGTCCTCGTGGAGTGGCACCTGGTCCGTCGTCGTCCCGTGCCCGGCTCGCGCAAGGACCACTACCAGGCGGCGACCGACTTCTTCCGCGCCATGCAGGAGATCTTCGAGCGGCGCTTTCGTTGGACCGTGCGCCAGGTCCTCACCGCGGCGGCCGACGCTCGCGCCGCTGCCGCTGCGGGGCCGCGTCCCTCTCGCAGCGAGGCCGCGCGCGCGGCGGACTGGGATCAGCGTCTGGCCGGTCTGGAAGCCTTCTTCGGGCTGATCGACAACGGGATCGGCGCCTTCGTGAGCGGAGCTCCCTTCCCGGCCGAGAAGCTCCGCAATCTGATCCCGCTGCCGACCGGCCGCGCGCGCTTGCGCTGAAGCCCTTCAGAGGCGCAGCAGCACCTTTTCTATCGCCTCGACGATGCCGCCTTCGGCGTTGCTGCGCGCGACGAACCCCGCCGCGGCTCTCGCGGACTCGACGGCGTTGCCCATCGCGATCCCGAACCCGGCCCGGCTCAGCATCTCGACGTCGCTCACGTCGTCGCCGACCGCCGCGATCTCCTCCGGTGCGACTCCGGCCTGCTCGGCCACGCGCGCGAGCGCGCTCCACTTCCCAGACTGAGGCGACAGGAACTCGAGGATGGCTCCCTGGTAGTTCTTGTTCTGGATCACGTGGGTGTGTACGCGCGCGCCGAGCGCGTCCCGGGCGCGCTCGCGCAGCGCCGCGAGCGCCGCGGCGTCCGCCATCAGGCTGGCCATGATCACGTCGTCACGGGGGGAGTCCGCCAGATCCTCGACCACACGGCAGTGGGCGCCGTGGTCGCGCAGGTACTCGCGCTGAAACGGGTGGGCGTGCTCGGAGCGCTCCGTCAGGAAATCGGTCTGCTCGGGGTAGGCGTCGACGTAGACGAGCGGCGGGCCGACGCTGCGCGCGAGCGCGAGCACCTCCGGGTAGACCTCCGCCGGCAGGTAGCGGTGGTGCAGCGTGCGCGCGCTCGCGAGGTCCTTCACCAGGGCGCCGTTGTTCACGACGATCGGCCCCGCGAGCTCGAGCGCCTGCGCGATCGGGAGCGCGGTGCGGAAGCGCCGGCCCGTGCACAGCACGACCGCGAGGCCTGCGTGCCGCGCCGCGGCCACCGCCTCGCGCGCAGCGTCGGTGAGGGCGCCATAGGGATCGAGCAGCGTTCCGTCGATGTCGAGAGCCAGCAGGCGCGTGCGCATCAGGGGTCGGCCCCCGGGCGCGGGCTGCGTCTCTCCTCGAGCTCCTCGAGCGTGCGCGGCCAGTCTTTGTGAAGCAGGCGCGAGAGCGCGCGGTCGGCGAGCAGCCGGCCCTGCGTCTGGCAGGGCGCGCAGTAGTTCGTCTCGTGCGCAGCAAAGACGATGCGCTGAACCGGCGCGCCACAAACCGGGCACGGCTCGCGGTAACGCCCGTGCACCGCCATCCCGTCCCGGAAGGCGGTCACGCGCTCGGGGAAGCGGTCGCCGGTCTCGGCGCGCAGGCGCTCGGTCCAGCCCTGCAGGGTGGTCTGCGCGGCGGCGAAGAGCCGCGCGTGCTCGGCCTCCGTGAGCTTTCCCGCCAGCTTCACCGGCGAGAGCCGGGCCCGGTGCAGGATCTCGTCGGAGTAGGCGTTCCCGATTCCCGAGAGGATCCGGGGATCCGTGAGCGCGCGCTTGAGCGTGTGGCTGGCGGCGGCGAGCCGCGCGCGGAACTCCTCCGGGCTCGCCCCGAGCACCTCGAGGCCGCCCGGGTCGTGCTGAGCGAGCGCCGCCTCGCCCTGCACGGCGTGAAGCGCCGCGCGCTTCCGGGTCCCCGCCTCGGTGAGGGTGAGGGTTCCCGAAGAGAACTCGAACCGGGCCAACGGCCGGGCGCGTCCGCGGGACCCGCCGGCGCCACTCCAGTGCAGGCGTCCCGCGATCATCAGATGCAGGATCAGGAAGAGCTCTCCCTCCAGCGCGAGCACCACCCGCTTGCCCAGGCGCCGCACCCCCACGACCCGCCGACCCTCGGCCGCCGCGAGCGGCGGGTCGACGCTGCGCAGCAAGGCCGGGCCATGGACCCGGACGGATTCGAGTGTGGTTCCCTCCACACGCTTGGCCAAGGCCTCGACGTAGAGCGTGATGTCGGGGAGCTCGGGCACGCCGGGAGGATGTCACGTCGGCCGGGGCAGCGCTTCCGGCGC
>Ga0184637_10001737_pt1 | contig 14349 bp, 15 predicted proteins | sample PLM3_127_b2_FD_133143 | JGI IMG/M metagenome (GOLD analysis project Ga0184637, IMG submission 133143) | Groundwater sediment microbial communities from an aquifer in East River, Colorado, USA - PLM3_127_b2 | ecosystem: Environmental > Terrestrial > Soil > Riparian zone | place: USA: East River...
GTCGTGGTCGGGGTCGTGGTCGGGGTCGTGGTCGCGGTCGTGGTCGGGGTCGCGGTCGCGGTCGCGGTCGCGGCCGTGATCCCGATCCCCCTCGCCGTCACCCCCCCGCCGCCGAGATCCTTCGGTCGAGCTCCTCGCTCGCACGCACGAGGTCGGCGCGCCGGCCCGCAGGGATCTCCACCCGGCCGACCTCGTCGAGCAGCGCGCGCGCCCGGCGGAGCTGGGCCACGTCCTCACCGGCGGTGTCGCCGAGGAAGAGCGCGAGGAAGTAGAGCGCCTCGGGATGCCCGGGCACGCGCGCGAGCACCGCCTCCTGCCCCGCCATCGCCCGCTTCGTGTCCCCGACGAGGAACCAGGCGTTGGCGCGGTGGACCTCGGCCAGGATGGCGGGCTCCAGCGCGGCCCGGTAACACGCGGCCGCACCCGCCCGATCCCCCGCCCGCGCGAGCGCGCGCCCCTCCGCCGAGAGCTCGGCGTGGCCGCGCTCCGGGCCGCGCGCACAGCGCGCCTTCGCGCCGGCCGGCGGCGCCGCCTTCCGGGCCGCCGCAGGGAGCGCCAGGTACGCCTTCCAGGCCGGCGCCGCGGCGTCCACGGCCTGGTCGTACCACCCGAGCGCGTCCCCGAGCCGCTCGTGCGCGTAATAGAGGTCGCCGAGCGCGGTGAGGATCTCGACCGTCTTGGGCGCGTCCGCGAGCTGTCCCTTCAGCGCCTCCACCTGGGCGAGGAGCTGCGCGGAGCTCGGCGGCGCACCGCCCGGCGCGGCCAGCTCGGGCGGCGGCGGCGCAGGGGCGGGGGCCGGAACCGGGGCCGCACCCGGCGCGGGCGCCGGGGACGCGGGCGCCGCCACGATCATCTCGGGCTCCCGCTCCCCGCAGGCGACGAGCACCGCCGCGAGCAGGACGGCCGGACCGAGCCGCAAGTCGAAGGGCGATCGGTTCACGTCGGGTAGATGCCCACCGGCAGGAGGTCCGCGGCCGGCGCTGCGGCGAGGAGCTCGGCGACCGTCCGGCCGGTGCCCGGGACCACGCGCTGCGGGCAGAGCTCGGCGAGCGGCGCGAGCACGAACCGGCGGGAGACGATCCCCGGGTGCGGCACGACGAGGTCGGAGCAGCGGATCACCTGGTCCCCGAGGAGGAGCAGATCGAGATCGAGCGTGCGCGCCGACCAGCGCACGCCCGAGCGGACGCGGCCGCAGGCGTCCTCCACCCGCTGCAGCTCCCGCAGCAGCGCCGGGGCGTCCAGCTCCGTCTCGAGCTCGAGGACCGCGTTCAGGTAGCGCGGCTGCGGCGGGCCCATCGGCGCCGAGTCCCAGACGCGCGAGGCGCGCACCACGGCGAGCCGCTCCGCGCCGCGGAGCTCGCGGATCGCCGCCGCGAGCTGCCCCCAGCGATCCCGCAGGTTGGAGCCGACGCCCACGTACGCGCGCACCGCTCGTATCTAGCGCTCCCGGCGCTCGAGCGCGAGCGGCGCGGCGCCGTGCCCCGAACGGCGGCCTCGACGGGCGGGGGCGCCACCGCACGCCCCTCGGCAGAGCGGCTAGGTGACGGGGTTGCGGAGCACGCCGATGCCCGACACGTCCACCTCGACCCAGTCCCCGCGCACGATGGGGCCGACGCCCGCCGGGGTGCCGGTGGCGACGACGTCGCCGGGGAGGAGGGTCATGACGTTCGAGATGAACGCCAGGAGCGCGTACGGATCGAACACCAGGTCGCGCGTGTGGCCGCGCTGGCGCTCCTCGCCGTTCACGCGGCAGACCACCGTCACGTCCATCGGGTCCACCGCGGTCTCGACGACCGGGCCGATGGGGCAGAAGGTGTCGAACCCCTTCGCGCGGGTGAACTGCTTCTCCTCGCGCTGGATGTCGCGCGCGGTGACGTCGTTCAGGCACGTGTAGCCGAAGATCGCCACCCGCGCCTCGGCGGGCGTGGCGCGCGCGAGCGTGCGGGCCACCACCACGCCGAGCTCCGCCTCGTGGTGGACCTCGCGCGACACCTCCGGGCAGCGGATCGCCTCCTGCGGCCCGACCACCGCCGTCGGGGGCTTCAGGAAGAGGAGCGGCACGGCGGGCACCTCGTTGCCGAGCTCCTTCGCGTGGGCGCGGTAGTTCCGGCCCACGCAGACGATCTTGGAGGGCTCGACCGGCGCGAGCAGCTCCACCTCGGCGAGCGGGACGGGCTTGCCGTCCGGCAGGCCGCCCGCCCACGGCGCCGCGGAGAGCGGGCGGACGTGATCGCCCTCCACCGCCCCGTAGCGCTCGTGCCCGCGCAGCCGGTACCGGCACGTCCTCACCGCGCGCCCCGCAGCCCGAGCACGTCCGCCATGTCGTAGAGCCCCGCCGGCTTGCCGGGGAGCCAGGCCGCCGCCCGCAGGGCGCCCCGCGCGAACTGCTCGCGGCTCGTCGCGCGGTGGGTGAGCTCGAGCCGCTCCCCCTCGCCGCAGAAGTAGACCGTGTGCTCGCCGACCACGTCGCCGCCGCGGAGCGTCTGCACGCCGATCTGCCAGGGGGGGCGCTCGCCGAGGATGCCGTGGCGCGTGTAGGCGAGCGCGTCGGCCGGGTCGCGCCCCAGCGCCGCCGCCGCCACCTCGCCGAGCGCCACGGCGGTGCCGGACGGCGCGTCGCGCTTCCGCCGGTGGTGGATCTCGACGATCTCCACGTCGTAGGCCTCGCCGAGCACGTGGGCCGCCTGGCGGACGAGGTCGAACAGGACGTTCACGCCCACGCTCATGTTGGGGGAGAGCACCACGGGGATGCGGCCCGCGGCGGCCTTCACCCGCGCCTTCGCCTCGGGTGTGAAGCCCGTCGAGCCGACGACGAGCGCGACGCCATGCTCGGCGCAGAGCTCGGCGTGGCGAGCGGAGGCCTCGTGGCTCGTGAAGTCCACCACCACGTCGGCGCCGCGGAGCGCCGCCGCGAGGTCCTCGCCCACCGTGACGCCGGCCGCGCCCGTGCCGGCGAGCGTGCCCGCGTCCTTCCCGCCGCTCCCCGGCCGCTCCACCGCGGCGTGCAACACGAGCCCCTCGGTCTCCTGCACCAGCCGGATGATCTGCGTCCCCATCCGGCCGGCGGCGCCGGTCACGACCACCTTCGTCATGTCACGTCCTCACGTTCCGCGCCCCTCGGCTCGGCCCGCGCGGAGCGGGGCGGGCTCGGGGCGGACGGGGTTGCGCCGCCTCGGGCGGCGGGCGGCTCACCGGACCTGGAGGCCGAAGCGGATCATCGCCTGGCGGATCTTCGCGAGGCTCGCCTCGGCGACGGGCGCGAGCGGGAGCCGCAGCTCCGGCCCGGCCTTGCCGAGCAGCGCGACCGCCGCCTTGACCGGCCCGGGGTTGGTCTCGACGAACATCACGCGGTTCAGCTCGGCCATCGCAACCTGCTTCGCGAGCGCGCCGGGGAGGTCGCCCGTCCGCGCGGCGACCACGAGGTCCTTCATCGCGCGGGGGGCGATGTTGGCGATCACCGAGATGACGCCGTGCCCGCCGCAGGCGATGTACGGGAGCACGGTGAAGTCGTCGCCGGAGAGGTACGCGATCGCGTCCTTGCCGACGAGCTCCACGAGCTGGACCTGCCGGTCCATGTTCGCGGTCGCCTCCTTGATGCCGGCGATGGCGCCCGCCTTCGCGAGCCGCGCCACCGTGTCAGGCAGCATGTCCACGCTGGTGCGCGACGGGACGTTGTAGGCGACCACCGGGAAGCGGGCCGCCTCCCAGATGGCGACGTAGTGCCGGTAGAGCCCCTCGGGCGTCGGCTTGTTGTAGTAGGGCGTCACCACCAGGGCGGCGTCGGCGCCGAGCGCCTTGGCGGCCTTCACCGACTCGATCGCCTCGTGGGTTGCGTTCGAGCCGGCGCCCGCCACCACCTGCGCGCGGCCGCGGACCTGCTCGACGACCGCGCGGATGACGTCGGCCCGCTCGCTCGCGGTCAGCGTCGCGCCCTCGCCGGTCGTGCCGCAGGGGACGATGCCGTCCGTCCCCTCGGCGAGCTGCCACTCGACGAGCTCCTTCAGCGCCCGCAGGTCGGGCGCGCCGTCCTTCAGCGGGGTGACGATGGCCACCATCGAGCCTTCGAGACGCGACATGGAGACTCCCGGGGGAAGTGCCTCGAATCTATCCGATCCGTGCTGGGGCGGGAACGGCGCGGCGCTCAGCGGCGGCGAACCTGCGGCAGCGCCGCCTCGCCCCGAACGAGGTCCGGGTACGTCTCGCGGGCGCGGGCGAGGTGCACCTCCGCGCCGTCCACGAGCACCTCCGCCGCGCGCGGCCGCGCGTTGTAGTTGGAGGACATGGCGAACCCGTAGGCGCCCGCCGAGCGGACGGCGAGGAGGTCGCCCGGCTCCGGCTCCGCCATCCGCCGGCCGCGGGCCAGGAAGTCCGAGGACTCGCAGACCGGGCCGACCACGTCGGCGACGATGGTGCGCGCGCCCGGCCGCGGCGGGGCGACCGGCTCGATCTCGTGGTGCGCGTCGTAGAAGGACGGGCGGACGAGGTCGTTCATCGCGGCGTCCACCACCACGAAGGTCTTCCGGCCGCTCCGCTTCACGTGGAGCACGCGGGTGAGGAGGATCCCGGCGTTCCCGACCAGCACCCGGCCGGGCTCGAGCAGCACCTCGCCGTCGAAGCCCGCGAGCGCCTTCTTGATGGCCGCGCCGTAGGCGTCGGGGTGCGGCGGATCCTCGTCGCGGTAGCGGATCCCGAGGCCGCCGCCCACGTCGACGTGGCCGATCCGGATGCCGGCCCGGGCGAGCGAGGCGACGAGCGCGAGCACCCGGTCGATCGCGTCGAGGAACGGGCGGACGCTCGTGATCTGCGAGCCGATGTGGCAGGCGATGCCCTTCACCTGCAGCGCGGGGTCCAGGGCGGCGGCGCGGTAGAGCCGGCGGGCCTCCGCGACCGACACGCCGAACTTGTTGTCGCGCAGCCCGGTGGAGATGTACGGGTGCGTCTTCGGGTCGACGTCCGGGTTCACGCGGATCGCGATGGGGGCGGGGACGCCCAGCCGCCGCGCCACCGCGGAGATCCGCGCGAGCTCGGAGGCGCTCTCGACGTTGAGCGCGCGGATCCCCTCGCCGAGCGCGAAGGCGATCTCGTCGTCCCGCTTCCCGACCCCGCTGAAGACCACCTTGCCCGGATCGCCCCCGGCCCTCAGCACGCGGAAGAGCTCGCCGCCCGAGACGATGTCGAACCCTGAGCCGAGCCGCGCGAAGAGCGAGAGGACCGCCAGGTTCGAGTTGGCCTTCACCGCGTAGCAGACGACGTGGCGGACGCCCGCGAGCGAGCGGTGGAGCACCTTCCAGTGCCGGGTCAGCGTCGCCGTCGAGTAGACGTAGAGCGGCGTGCCGTGGCGGCTCGCCAGCTTGGGCAGCGGGATCGACTCCGCGTGGAGGAGGCCCTTCTTGCGCTGGAAGTGGTCCATGTCAGGGGCGGGCGGGCGGGGCGGTGGTCGAGATCGAGATCGGGGTCGGGGTCGGGGTCGGGGTCGGGGTCGGGGTCGAGGTCGAGGTCGAGGCCGAGGTCGAGGCCGAGGTCGAGGCCGAGGTCGAGGCCGAGGTCGAGGTCGAGGCCGAGGTCGAGGCCGCGGCCGCCTTCGGCTCCGGCGGCCGCGGCGGCGCCTTCACGCCGCACGCGCCGAGCACGAGGGCGGCGGCGAGGAGCGCGCGCCTCACCTCGGCCGCTCCTTGCGGAACGCCTGCTCCCAGCGCCGCAGCTCCGCCTTCACGGCGCGCGGGCCCGGGGCGCCCGGCAGCTCGCGCCGCCGCAGGCTCCGGCGCGCGTCGAAGATCCGCAGCACGTCCCGCTCGAACTTCCGGTGGAAGCCCTTCCATTCCTCCGCGGTGAGCCGCGCCATCGGCTTGCCGGCGTGCGTGGCGTGCGCCGCCGCCTTGCCGACCGCCTCGTGCGCCTCGCGGAACGGCACGCCGCGCTCGACCAGGTACTCCGCCGCGTCGGTCGCGAGCGCCTCGCCCGACCCGAGCGCCTCCTCCATCCGGTCCGCGTGGAAGGTGGCCGTCTCGACCGCGCCGGCGAGCGCCTCCGCGGTGAGGGCGAGCGCGTCGGGGCCGCCGAGCAGCGGCCGCTTGTCCTCCTGCAGGTCCCGGTTGTACGAGAGCGGCAGGTTCTTCACGATCGCGAGCAGCGCCACGAGGTCGCCGAGGGCGCGTCCCGCCCGCCCGCGCGCGAGCTCCCCCACGTCCGGGTTCTTCTTCTGCGGCATGAGCGACGAGCCGGTCGCGAAGGCGTCGGCGAGCGTCATGAAGCCGAACTCCTTCGTGGTCCAGAGCACGATCTCCTCGCCGAGCCGGGACAGGTGCACGGCGGCGAGCGCGACCGCGAAGAGCAGCTCGATGGCGGAGTCGCGATCCGAGACCGCGTCGAGCGAGTTGCGGGTCACGCCGTCGAGCCCCAGCGCGCGCGCCACCGCCTCGCGGTCGAGCGGCAGCGTCGTGCCCGCGAGCGCCCCCGAGCCGAGCGGCGAGACCGCCGCGCGGCGGCGGACCTCGCCGAGCCGCTCGCGGTCGCGGCCGAGCATCTCGACGTAGGCGAGCAGGTGGTGCGCGAGCGAGACCGGCTGCGCGCGCTGGAGGTGCGTGTAGCCGGGCAGGATCGTCCGCTCGTGCGCGCGCGCCTGGGCGAGGAGCGCGCGCGAGAGCGCGAGGAGCGCGGCGTCGCAGCGGGCGGAGGCGGCCACGATGAACAGCCGCTCGTCGAGCGCGACCTGGTCGTTCCGGCTCCGTCCCGCGTGCAGGTAGCCGGCGTCGGCGCCGACGAGCTCGCCGAGCCGCCGCTCGACGTGGGTGTGCACGTCCTCGAGCGCCGGGTCGAAGCGGATCTTGCCCGCGGCGAACTCCGCGCGGACCTGCTCGAGCCCGGCGACGATCCGCCTCGCGACCGCCTTCGGGACGATGCCCTGCGCCGCCAGCATCGTCACGTGCGCCTGGCTGCCGCGGATGTCCTCGGCGTACAGCGCGCCGTCGTCCTGGATCGAGACGGAGAGCGCGACCAGCCGGGGATCGGCTTCCCCCGCGAGCGCCGCGCGGGAGACCGGCTTCGCCTTCGTGTTCGCTTTCATTCGGGGCCCGGGACGGTAACACACCCGCGGCGGCGGGTGCGCGGGGCCGGGCAGCCGGAACCGGACGCGCCGCCCCCGGCTCTCACGGCCGGCGGTATCCTGCCGCTCGAAGCTCACGAGAGGAGCGCCTCACGATGGCGTCGGAGATGATCGTCACCTTCCCGGGCGGGAAGAAGGTCGACACGCAGGTCGGCAAGCACGTGATCCGCACCGACCAGCCCGTCGCGAGCGGCGGCGAGGACGGCGCGCCGGCGCCGTTCGGCCTGTTCCTCGCGGCGATCGGCACCTGCGCCGGGATCTACGTGGTCGGGTTCTGCCAGAAGCGGGAGCTCCCGACCGAGGGGATCCGCATCCGGCAGCGCAACCACTTCCACCCGGAGTCGGGCGTGCTCGCGAAGGTGGAGCTCGACATCGAGGTCCCGCCGTCGTTCCCGGAGAAGTACCGGGACGCCCTCGTCCGCGTGGCCGATCAGTGCGCGGTCAAGAAGGCCATCCAGGCCCAGCCGGAGTTCCAGGTCCGGACCGTCACGGCGGGCTGACGCCCGGGAGGCGTCCGCCCGCCGGCGCGCGCCGCGCCCTAGAACTTCGCGGCGAGCCCGACGTTCAGGACGTGGGCGCGGGAGAGGTCGCTGCCCATGCCGCCGAGCGGCTGGAGCACGCCCCACTCCGCCCAGAGCTGGAAGCCGTCACCGGAGGTGTAGGTGAGCTTGGTGTCGGCCTCGATGCCGAGGGCCTTCTTCCCGGGGGCCGCGGCCTGGACGTCGACGATGAGGTCCTTCGCGCTCGGCGTCGAGCCGGCGTAGAGCGCCTGCGAGTAGACCACCGCCGCGTCGAAGGCGAGGCCCGGCAGGATGTCCCAGCGCAGCTTGGGCTTCAGGTACCAGGCGTCGGTGAGCTGGCCGATGATGTAGCGCCAGAGCACGAGGTCCACGCGGTAGGCCGGGTTGAAGCGGAAGTTGCGGATGTCCTCGTCGCCGGGCAGCCCGAACTGGGGGCCCTCGAGCGAGCCGCGGGGCGGGAGGCTGCCGTCCGCCGCGAGCCGCGTCGGGATGTTCCCGAAGCCGGGCGCGTCGTCGCCGCTCGCCGCGCCGACCTCGACGCCGAGCACGAGCTTGTTGGGCATCGCCTTGTACTCGCCGAGGAGCGTCCCGCCCCACTGGCGGAGCAGCACGCGGCCGAGGTTCTTCACCTCGAGCGTCGGATCGGTCGCCGACACGGCACCCACCGTGAACGCGTTCCCGATGTGCCCGTAGACGCCGACGGCCTCGGCCTCGATCCGGAGCCGCGCCGTCATCCAGCGCGCCCACAGGTCGAGCACGTGGCCGTAGGTGCGCCGCCGCCCGTAGAGGCTGTCGCCCGACGGGATGCTCGCGCCGTACCCCTCCTCGAGCCACTCGGGGAAGTGGTTCCGCTGCGTCCGGTAGCTGTAGTAGCCGCCGAAGTTGAAGGAGCGGTTGCCCGCGTCGAGCTTGCGCCGGAGCTCGTCGTCCGTGTCGAGGCGCGCCGCCTTGAGCGCGTAGGTCCGCGCGTCGTCCGCGGAGTCCGCGTCGAACGGCTGGCCGAGCCCCGGGCCGTAGCGCGGGTCGGAGCGCAGCACGCCCTCGTCGTCGAAGTCCAGGATCGGCACGAAGTTGATGGCGCCGACCGGCGTCTGCACGGGCGGGAGCGCGAACTGCAGCCGGTCGACGGTGTCGCCGAAGTCGTCGTCGATCCCCTCGCCCGCGTGGGTGAGGATGCCGAGGCCCCAGGCGGACGGCATGCGCCCGAAGCTGAGCAGGCCGACCGGCGTCTGGATCTCCGCCCACGCGCGCTTCGGGGTGATCGGGTCGCGGTCGAGCCGCGCGTCGTCCGACGAGACGAGGCGCGAGGAGCCGTAGAAGGGGACCGGGTACGGGCTGTAGGTCGCGTCGAACGCCGCGCTGGTGGACGAGCCGTAGGCGTAGTTGTCGAAGACGTCGAGCTGCGAGCGGACGCGCACGTGCTCGGAGACGTTGAGCGTGGGCGCGAGGCGGAACCGCATGTTCGCGGTGTTGAGCGTGTCGCGGTTCGCCGGGTCGATGATGGGCTTCGGGAAGTAGTAGTACCCGTTCTCGTCGACGCCCGCGCCGAGGTCGAGGCCGACGAGGAGCGAGCCGCGCATGCGCAGGTAGCCGTCGAGCTCGAGGAACTCGAGCTTCGGCCCCTCCGCGACGGCCCCGAGGAACTCCGCCGCCGACTGCGCGCCCTGGATCTCGGCGCGCACCTCGTCGCGGAGCTGCTCCTTCGCCTTCTCGACCTCGCGCGCGATCGCCGCCTTGGTCTTCGGGTCGAGCTCGGTGGCGGCCGGCTCCGCCTTCTTCTCCTCCTGCGCGCGCGCGGCGGAGGCGAGGAGGAGGGCGGCCGCGAGAGCGGCGAGGCGGCGGATCATGGCGTGACCCCTTCGAGGAGGCGGAAAACGGACCGCTCTCTAAAACACGCGCCCGAGGGGCGGTCAAGCCGCTCTAGGCTTGCTTCGCGCCTCCCTGCTTCAGCTCGACGAGCACGCCGCGGCTCCCCTTCGGGTGAACGAAGGCGACCTTCGATCCACCCGCGCCCGCCCTGGGCTTCTCGTCGAGGAGCGGCGCGCCCTGCGCCTTGAGCGCCGCCATCGCCTGCTCGATGTCCGGCACCTCGAGGCAGACGTGGTGCAGCCCCTCGCCGCGCTTCTCGATCGCCTTCGCCATCGGGCTGTCCGGCCCGGAGGGCGAGACGAGCTCGATGCGCCCCGCACCGTGCCCGAAGATCGCGACGCGCACCTTCTCGGTCGGGACCTCCTCCACCTCCGCGAGCTCGAGGCCGTAGACGTCGCGGTAGAGCTTGATGGCGGCGTCGAGGTCCGCGACGAGGATGGCGACGTGGTCGAGGCCGTTCATCGGTGCTCCCGGGTACCAGGGTGGGCGGAGATGATACCTACTTCGCCGGCTTCACCTCCACCGAGACGACCTTCAGCGCGCCGAGCAGCCCCACCGCGTCGGCCTGCCCGCGGCCGAGGTATTCGCCGAACCCGACGTGGGTCGCGTCGGCCACGTGCTGGCCGAAGATCGGATCCATCGCGATCCACTCGCCCGCGCTCCGCACCTCCGCCCAGGCGTGCCAGTAAAGCGCGGGCTGCCCGTCGGCGTAGGTCGCCGCGACGAGGCCGAGCTGCGCGCGCGCTGGGATGCCGGCGGCGCGCGCGAGCGCGACGAACAGCACCGCGTGCTCGGTGCAGTCCCCCTGCCCCGCCGCGAGCACGTCGCTCGCCCGGTCGCGGCTCGCACCGTAGATCTTGCCGAGCCGCCGGTGGACCTCGTCGAGCAGCTTCCCCGCCGCCTCGTAGGTGCCCTTCGAGCCGGCGGTGACGTCCTGGGCGAGGCGGGCCACCTGCGGCGCGCCGGAGTCGAACTGCGGCGTCGCCGCGAGGTCGTCCGCGTCGGCGCCGGCCTTCGCGCGCGCGAGCGGCGTGTCCTTGGCGGGGTTCGCCGCGAGCGGCGTGCGGGCGGTGACGGTGAGCAGGCTCGTCCCGCCCTTCGCGCGCTCGAAGCGCTGGCGCGCGTCGTTCCGGTGGAACGCGGGGGGCAGCCCCTGGAGCGTGTAGACGACGGTGGCGGGCACGGTCCGCGGCAGCTCGCGCGGCAGCGCCACGCGGGCGAGCGCGAACAGGTCCACCTCGTCGAGCCGCTGCGCCTTCTCGGCCGGCTCGGGGAGCGCCACGATCGCCTCGCCCATGCGCATCTCCACGATGCGGCCGTCGTCGGAGATCTTGTACTCGGCCGCGAGCCGGTCGCCGGGCTCGGACTCGGAGACGAGCGAGACCTCCTCGGAGACGCCGGCCCCCGAGATCACCTCGCGCCGCTGGAAGACCGCCTGCACCTCGCGCATGCGGAGCTTCTCGGTGTCGAGCTGCCGGCCACGCACCGTCCCGCGCCGCGAGGCCGCGAGGCGCGCCGCGTCGGCGAGCTCGGCAGTCTCGGTCACCCCCTCGACGACGCGCTCGGAGCGGGCGCCGCCGCCCGCCTCTTCCTCCACGCGGCAGACCGCCTTCGCGCAGCTCCCCACGAGCGTCCGGTCGCCGCCGTCGCCGCGCCAGGCGGTGCGGAACGAGAGGAGCGGCCCGGCGGGGCGCGCCTCGTAGACGCGCTCCTCCTCCTGGCGTCGCTCGACCTGCTTGCCGCCGACCTTGGCGCGGACGAGCATCTCGCTGCGCGACACGAGCACGTCGCGTCCCTCGCGCAGCTCGCGCGAGACCTGCACGCGCGAGAAGCCGGCCTTCTTGCCGACGAGGTACAGGCCGAACCACTCCGGCTCGTGCGGGCGCAGCAGCGTCACCGCATCGGGCAGCGTGGCGGCGCCGGCGGCGATGACCGCCTGCGGGGGTCGCGGCTTCGCGCGGCCGGGTGGGGTGCGGTCCTCGGGGCAGCCGGTGAGCGCGAGGGTGACGGCGAGGGCCGAGGCGACGGCGGTCGGGATCTTCATCGCGTCCCTTCCTACCAAGAAATCGCGCCGCCGGCCCGCGGGTGGCACGATCGGCGGCATGGGGGTCATCTGGACGGCGCTCGTCGCGCTCGCCGTCGCGACGGCGGCGGTGAACGGCCGGATGGCCGCGCTGACCGCCGCGGCGATGGAGTCGGCGGGCAAGGCGCTCGCGATCGGGCTCGCCGGCGCGATGGCGCTCTGGCTCGGGCTCGTGAAGGTGGCCGAGGAGGCGGGGCTCGTCGCGGCCCTCGCGAGGGTCGCCCGGCCCCTGCTCGTCCGGCTCTTCCCCGAGGTGCCGCCGGACCATCCGGCGATGGGCGCCATCGTCATGAACGTGTCCGCCAACGTGCTCGGGGCCGGCAACGCCGCCACCCCGTTCGGCGTGAAGGCGATGCAGGCGCTCGAGGAGCTCAACCCGCGCAAGGGCACGGCCTCGGACGCGCAGGCGCTGCTCTGCGCGCTCAACAGCGCCTCCGTGCAGCTCGTCCCGGCGACCGTCATCGCCCTGCGGACCGCGGCGGGCTCGGCGTCGCCGGCGGAGATCCTCGGCCCCACCCTCGTCGCGTCGGCCTGCGGGACGGTCGTGGCGGTCGTCGCGGCGAAGCTGCTCGCGCGCGCCTGGCCGCGGGAGCCCGCGGGGCGCGGAGACGTGGCGTGAAGCCCCTCCTCGACGCCGTCTCCACCTGGGCGATCCCGCTCCTGCTCGCGGGCATCCCGCTCGTCGCGCTCGCGCGGCGCGTGAAGGTCTACCCGGCCTTCCTCGAGGGGGCGAAGGGCGGGTTCGAGACCGCGATCCGGATCGTGCCGCCGCTCGTGGCGATCTTCGTGGCGCTCGGGATGCTCCGCGCCTCGGGCGCGATGGACGCGCTCGCGTCGGCGCTCGCGCCGCTCACCGCGGCGGTGGGGCTGCCGGCGAACGTCCTGCCGCTCGTGCTCGTCCGCCCGCTCTCGGGCGGCGGCGCGCTCGGCGTCGTCGGTGACGTGCTCCGCTCCGACGGCCCCGACTCCTATGCCGGCCGGCTGGCGTCGGTGATGGCCGGCTCCACCGAGACCACCTTCTACGTGCTCGCCGTCTACTTCGGCGCCGCGGGGGTCACCCGCTACCGGCACGCCCTGCCGGCTGCGCTGCTCGCCGACCTCGCGGGCTTCGCCGCGGCCATCGCCGTGGTGCGGTACGTCTTCGGCGGCCCGTAGCCGACGCGTCAGCGGGGCTCCACGCGCTCGAGCCGCGCGTCCGCCGCGAGGCTCGCCGGGGTCACGAGGACGAGGTCGCGGGGGACGCTGCCCCAGCGCGCGGCGATCGCGCCCTCGAGACCGCCCACGGCCAGGTCGCCGAGCCGCTCCTTGCGGCCGAGCTCCACCCCCGCGCCGCGCGCGAACGCCTTCCAGACCAGCTCCGAGCAATAGAGCCGGTCGTCGCCCCAGCCGAAGGCGGTGTCGTAGGGCTTGCCGAGGTGGCGCTTCGCCTCAGCGACGACGCCTGCGCGCGCGGCGGCGTCGAGCGCGCGCGGGCGCAGGACGAGCGCCTCGCCGCGCTCGCCGCGCGCCGCCCAGGCCTGCCACGGCGTGCGCGACACGCGGCCGATCGCCTCGACAACGAACACCCCGTCGCGGGCGACCTCGACGACGCCGACGTGGGACCACGGGCTGCGCGTCGCCGCCTGGATGCCCTTCGACTGTGGGGAGCGCGAGGTCTGGAAGACCAGATCGCCCGACCGGAGCGCGCTGGCCGCGGGCGCGCGTGTCGGGGGGGACGCGGAGAGGGCGAGGGCGAGCAGACACGCGACGGGGGAAGCGAGGGTCATGGGGGGCCTCCGGGCTCTTTGGGGGGGGGCGAGAGCACGGGGCGTGCCGGAGAAGCGAACGGGGACGGAGGCGCGGCTGCGACCGCGACTGCGACTGCGACTGCGACTGCGACTGCGACTGCGACTGCGACTGCGGCTGCGGCTGCGGCTGCGGCTGCGGCTGCGACTGCGGCTGCGACTGCGGCTGCGACTGCGACTGCGACTGCGACTGCGACCGCGACTGCGACCGCGACTGCGGCTGTGACCGCGGCTGCGGCTGCGGCTGCGGCTGCGGCTGCGGCTGCGATCCTGACCGCGACCGCGAGCTCGAAACGTCCCTGCACAGACGAGAACGGGGAACGGCAGCGAAGGGGGCGGGCGGCGGGACGTGACCGCGCACGGGAGGCGTTGCCGTGCGGCGGCTTACATGTGGCCGCGGCGGCGTGGGCGGATCCAGCGGGGCTGGCCAGTACGGGGCACGTGCCCTGCGCGTGGCGGGGGCGGCGTTTCCGCGAGGTCTCGTTCGCGGAGCGGGGTGACGGGTCCCGCGGGGCTCGCTTCGTCGTAGCGGGCCCGAGTGGGTGGATTCGTGATCGCCGGCGATGGTGACGGTGCGTCAACTCGTCTCGCGCAGCGATCGACGTTCAGTGTCAGACCCTCGTGCGAGGATCCGCTCGATGGACGGAGCGTTCACCGAGCTCGCGACGGTCGGCCTCGACGCCGGGGACGTGGTCTGCGTGCGGTTCGACGCGCCTGCCATCGAGCTCGAGCCGTGCACTCCGCCGGAGCTTCGCGCCCTCGTTCACGGCGGCGAGAACGAGTCCGACGCGTGCGATCTGCTCCTCGCACAGACGGCGCGCATCGAGGGGGCGCTCGAGGTCGCCATCGGGGAGGGGCTCGCGGCGCTGACGGTCGGCGAGCGGCTCATCTCGCTCGGGTTCTCGTTGCTCAGGGACTACGCGCGGGAGATCCTCGGCATCGAGGAGCGCAAGGCGCAGGGGATGGCGCGCCTCGCGCGGGAGCTTCGGA
>Ga0184637_10001738_pt1 | contig 14349 bp, 10 predicted proteins | sample PLM3_127_b2_FD_133143 | JGI IMG/M metagenome (GOLD analysis project Ga0184637, IMG submission 133143) | Groundwater sediment microbial communities from an aquifer in East River, Colorado, USA - PLM3_127_b2 | ecosystem: Environmental > Terrestrial > Soil > Riparian zone | place: USA: East River...
TACTCCGGTGCCGCCGACCGCGACTCCGGTGCCGCCGACCGCGACTCCGGTGCCGCCAACCGCGACTGCGGAGCCGCCAACCGCGACTGCGGAGCCGCCAACCGCGACTGCGGAGCCGCCAACCGCGACTGCGGAGCCGCCAACCGCGACTCCTGTGCCTCTGCCCGCTATTGGTGGCGGTGGGGGTGGCGTCATCGGCGGGGGCGGCGGTACCCCCAATCAGACGCCCGAGCTGGGTAGCCTCGCACTCTTCGGAAGCGGCGCGGCCGGGATGGCGGGCTACGCCCTCTTACGGTTCCGCAACCGCCGGCGGCGGTAGGCCAGTCCTTTGATCGAGAAGCGGGAGGCCGGGGGCGAGTCCCGCCCCCGCGTCTCCCCAGTGCGTAGCCGACCCTCGAGGCTGGCCGCCTTGATCGAAGCTGTCAGGCCGATTGCCGCTTCGGGCGCGCCCCGGCGAACGGCCGCCCAGGTGATCTGTGCTGGGGCGCTCGCCCTGCTCACCTGGCCGGCTTTCGCCCACGCCATCGAAGTGTGGTCCACCACCGAGGAGTTCAGCTTCGGATTTCTGGTCCCGCCGGTATCAGCACTGCTGATCTGGTGGCACCGAGCCGAGCTGCGAGCAAGTCTGGGCCGCGGCGCGAACAGCGGCCTCGCCATCGTTTTCGTCGCGCTGGCGGTCTATTTGCTCGCCTACCGGGTTGGCATCAATGCGCTCGCGGGATTCGCCGTTGTGCCGCTCCTACTGGGAGTCGTCGTCTACCTCTGGGGCTGGGCCGCCGGCAGGGTGCTCGCCTTCCCCATCGGTTTCCTGGCCTTTGGGCTTGGCCTGTATCGCGGTCTGCTGGACTCGGTGGGCTTCGCCATGCAGGGGGTGACGGCTACAGGAGCGGCGGCTCTTGCCAGCGCGGCGGGGGTGGGTGTTGTGCGTGACGGCCTCGTTTTGCGGTCGTCCGGGTTCGCCTCGTCCGAGTTCGCCTTCGTGGTGGCCCAGACGTGCTCGGGGATGAGCTCGCTCGTGTCGTTACTTGCGCTCGCAGCCCTGTGGACTCACGTGGCCCAGGGCAAGCTCGGAGCCCGTTTCGCCGTGCTGGCAAGCGTGCTCCCGCTGGTGATTCTCGCCAATACGATGCGAGTCTCACTCGTCTTGCTGATCGCGTCGTCCTACGGACAGGAGGCCGCTCTCGGCTTCTTTCACGGAGCCTCGAGTCTGATGCTGTTTGGGCTTGCCCTCGCTGGGCTGCTCGTCGTTAGCAGGGTGGTTGGATGCAAGGTTCCGCGTCTCGCTATCTGATCCTGGCGGGGATCCTGGTCGCCGGTGCGGGCCTGCTTGCCCTGCTAGCTAAGCCGCCGTCCGTTGCCGCTGGCCGCTGGCCAACAGAGGAGAACCTCTTCATTGTGGGTGGGTGGCGGCCAGGACCGGCGAGCTTGCAGCGCGACCATGGCGTGAACTTCATCAGCCGGGGGTACAGCCGAGCCGACGGGGCGGAAGCCTTGCTCATGGTATCGACCAGCCCGGTGGCGAAGAACATCTATCGCGCCGGTGCCGACGTGCCGTTCCTCGGAAGCGGATACACGGTCGATCCAGCCCCCCCCAGCCTTGTACCCGGGGACCCGAAGCGAGGAGCCCTCATCGTCCGGCGGGGGAATGCAGCGAGCTTGCTGCTCTATGCCTACGGCGAGCGGCGTGGCCTGATTGGCAACGGGCTCACGGCCTGGGCGTTTGTCACGCTCGATTCGGTCGTCGGGCAACCGAACGACTACTTTCTTGCCAGCGTGCTCGCGCCGCTCGATTCGGCCAGCGCGTCGGACACCGTGGCTCTCGCCGATGCGCTGTTTCCGCGACTTGCCGCCTGGTATGCCGCCTGACGCCGTCAGACCGTCGAGCTCTGGGGCCGTCCTCAACCGCTTCTCAATGAGACGCAAATCTGTGGTTGCAAGCAGCAGACCTAGTATGTACAGAGCTGGACGATGCGCACGTTGGCTTGTCTGGCGGGGAGTCATTCATGAGCAGATTCGGCGTCAGTAAAGTGAAGGCTCGGACGCTGCTGGTCGGTGGGCTCGCACTCATATTGGTATCAGCCGCCTGCGTTCAGCTCGCCCCGATAGCTCGCTTCCGGGTCGCCGGCAGCGAGAGCCCGGCCATTGAAGCAGCCCCTCGACCAGGAGCCGCTGTCGCGGATCCTGGCGTACGCGCCGCTGCCGTTGAGGGCTCAGCCCCCGCATCCGCCCCGGGGCGGCGGACGGCGGTGGTCCGCCGCGGGCCGATCGCCGAGGTGCTCTCTCTTTCGGGCCGCGTCTCGGGCACCGATGAGATCCCGCTCACGTTCTCCGCCGGCGGCCGTCTGCAAACGGTAGCAGTGAAGCCCGGCCAGGCTGTGGAGCAGGGGGAGATTCTTGCGGAGACCGACCCGCGAGACATCACCAGGGATCTCATCGCGGCGCGCACGCGGCTCGAAACCAGCATGGTGCGCCTTGCGCAGTCAGAGGCTCAGAGCACTGCGCGTCGGACAGAGGGCGGACGTCGCGCCGAGCTCGACCAGCTGAGAGGACAGCGTGGCGTTGCCGAAGCGGAAGTGGCGCTGACTCGAGCCGAGGCTGATCTTGAACGGGTCGGAGCGGGTGCCTCGGCGACGGAGATTCGGGCTGCAGAGGCTGGCGTGGCAACTGCCCAGGCGACACTGGAGCGCGCTCTCGCGGAGCGGAGCCGCTTAACGTCCGGCGCCGATCGGGCTGAGCTGCTGAACGCCGAGCAAGATGTGGCCGCGGCCCGTATTGCGCTGCAGCGAGCCGAGGACGACATGGCGCGCCTCACCTCGGGTGCGGCGGCCAACGATGTGCGCACCGCCGAACGCGAGGTTCTCACCGCGGAATCTGACCTCCAGCGCGCTCAGTCCGACTTCGACCGACTCACGAGCGGGCCTGATCCGCAGGCCGTCCGCAATGCGGAACGCGACGTCGATCGAGCGCAGAGCGCTCTGCGGTCGGCGCAGAGCACCCGCGCCGACTCCACGACACGCGCGACGCGCGACGCCGACGTTCGTCGGGCGGAGCAAGACCTGCAGCAAGCACAGGACCGACTCGCGGCGCTGCGCCTACCTCCGAGGCAAGCAGACGTTGACATCGCGCGGAACCGGGTTCAGAGCGCCCAACTGGCGGTTGACAACGCCCGTGACAAGCTCGAGCGCGCTCGCCGCGGGCCCGACTCGTTGACCCTGGAGGTCGGAACGCTGGCAGTCAACAGGGCGAAAGTAGGGTTAGAGAATGCGCGCGCGCGTCTCGCTACACTCCAGGCGGGACCATCTGAGGCCCAGCTGGCAGCCGCAACCGCGTCGGTCGAAAGCGCGCGCGTGGGCGTCGACAGCGCGAACACACGCCTCGACGAAGTGAAGTCGCATCCCACCCCGACGGAGCTGCGCGAAGCCCAGGACCGAATGGCCCTCGCTCGAGGGGCGCTCAACCGAGCGGTTATCGAAGCTATCGGATCGGCGGATGCGTCAGATATGTCCGCGTATGACCTGCTTCTCATGCAGAAGGGGGTCGAGCAGGATCGGAGCCAGGTCGACGTGCTCGAGCGAGATCTCGAGGCGACGCGGCTGCGGGCGCCGTCTGCGGGCGTCGTAACCGGGGTCATGGCGGCAACGGGGGATACGGTGCAAGGCGGCCGACCCGCGCTGACGTTCGCCAGAGTGGGCGATCCCGTTATGCAGGCGGACATTACCGATCGCGAAGCCGCCAGGATCTCCGTCGGACAGGCGGCGGCCGTGCGGGTGGATGGCTTTGACGACATCATCTTCACTGGATCGGTGTACAGCATTTCCGAGCGTGACGGAGGGCTGGGGAAGCTCGTCTACGTCAGCCTGGAGTGGCCGACGAACCGAGCGGCGTATGGAGCCTCAGGGCAGGCCACGTTTACAGTGAACGAGCGGGAAAATAGCTTGATCGTCCCGGAGCGGGCCGTGCGCTCCAATGGAGCGCGGCGCTACGTCGAATACATGGAAGGATCCAGCCGCCGCATGACGGACGTAGAGGTTGGCATCACTGGGGGCGGCTTCGTCGAGATAGTCAAGGGCCTCAGTGAGGGACAAGTAGTCCTGGTGCGCTCGTAAGGCGCACTGCCTCGACGAAAATCTGCTGACGCTGGAGTACGCAGGGACGAGATGGCTGAACGCGCCTTCGCGAGGCCCCGAATCGGTAGCCTGTACGACGTTCTCCGAGTGACACCTCGGGCGGAGCCCGAGGTAATCCAGGCTTCGTACCGCGTCCTGGCGAGGCTTTACCACCCGGATGTTAGCAGTGACCCGAACTCCGCCTCCCACATGCGGGAGCTCAATGCCGCGTACGATGTCTTGCGTGACCCCGATCGACGGGCGAAATACGACGCCGAGCGCACCTGGACCGCCCAGGCGCGGAGGGAAAAACGGCCAGGGCGAACGATTGTCGGCCGAACCGCCTCCAGTCCGCTGGCGGGCTATGCGACGACCAGTAGCGCAATGCACAAGTCGGCGGGCTTCCGGGGCCGCTTCGCGCTCGTCGTCGCGCTTCTCGTTACGCTCACTCTGCTGTTTTGGCTCATCTTCGAGATGCTAAGCGACAGGCCCGCCTCCCTGTTCCTCGCCTGAGCCCCCGGTGAATCTCTTCACGCCTGTGGTTCGGCCGTCCCGGCCTCTGGTATGCTGAGGTCGGAGGGTTAGTTCTCTCAAATGGGCGAATTTTATGGATCTCTGCAGGACATCGGTCTTCCAGAGATCCTCAGTTTCCTGAGAGGCCTGAACAAGACCGGCTCCCTTCGCATCTCCCAGGGTCGGTGGACCGCCGAGGCCACCCTCGAGGCGGGGCAAGTCAAGGCCGCCTCGTTCGGCGACGAACAAGGTGTCTCTGCCCTCGAAGCTACCATGCTTGCTCTGGCCGGAGGGGCCTTTACCTTCACAGACGGGCCTCTCGCGGCAGAGAAGCAGAACGTAGACCTGGGGCCTGATGAGCTGCAAGCGCGGCTTACCGCCTTCGACGAGGAGCGGAAAGCACTGGCTCCGGCCGTCCCTTCGCTAGCTGCCGTGCCGCGTGTTGCGAAGGCCCCCGGCACGACCGGGGAAGTCGTGCTCGACGGTGCGGCGATCGAGACGCTTCTTGCTGTCAACGGCGAACGAACGATCGCCGAGATCGCACAGGCCCACGGCATCGTGCACACGGCAAGAGAGCTTGCCAGGCTCGTAGAGAACAGCCTCGTCAGCGTCGACGCCCCAGATTCGGAGGCGGCGCCGCCGCGGACACGAGACGACACTGCTGAAACGGACATAAAAGAAGAACCGGCACTGGCCGTTGCGGAGGAATCCACACCTCCCGTCACAGCCGAAGCGCCTTCAGAGCCCACGGCCGTCGCCGCGGAGCCGGCACCTTCTGCGTCGGCGGCTGTCGAGGAGGAGCAGCTCGCGGCTGAGGCTGTTACCCCCGAGGTGGCGGAAGTCCCGGCCGAAGAGCCCGTGGCGCTGGCCGCTTCTGGCCCGTGCCCGAAGCTCGGCTACGTGGACGATCCTGCCAACCGTTACTCGCGCCCCACGCAGCTGCACCGCTGCTTCGCGAGCGGTAGCGCCGAGCGCGTCTCGACGCCAGAGCAACGCGATTTGTGTCTGACGAATCGCTACCCTTCGTGCCCACGGTTCATCGCGGCGGGGGCGACGGTGCCGACACCGGCAGCCCAGGTAGCGGAGCCGCTCGCCGAAGTCACGAAGCAGCCAGCCGAGACTCGGCTGGCAAGAGCCAACGAGCCAGAGGCGCAGCCGTTGCGCGACCTGAAGAACGGCGGCTCTTCGCGATCGTACCCGGCGCGTGAAATGGGGGCTCCGCTCGCCGTACGAGCTCCCAACGCCGTCAGTCGCCCGAGTCCACGGGCTACTCGACCACCGCGGGAGGAGGCTCCGGCTGCCGTAGCCGAGGAGCGCGCACCTCGATTGCAACCTGCGCGAGCAGTCGAGCCGGCCCCGGCCTCGGTCGAGCCTGTACAGCCGGCGCCCGCGGTACCGCCCGGGCCCACCACCGCTTCCGCTCGCAAGTTCGCCCCGGCTCTGTTGCTGGTGACGGCGGCCGCCATCGCCACTCTCGCCATCGTGATTATTCGCGCGTCGTCGTCCCTACCCGAGGTGAGTGACGCAGAGGTGGCCCGCCTGGCGACAGCTGTGGCCAACAATCCTGGGTCGGGGGTGGTGCCCGTACCTCCGGTCGGAGCGGCACCCGGCGCCGGAAGCTCGGCGGCGCCAATGCGCACCGTGTTGGACGTCCGGTTCTCGGAATCTCCGCCGGGATGGCCGAACAATCCGAGCTCTACAGCATGGTGGGTGGATGGCGAGTACCACGTCTTGGCGCGCCAGCCCGGGCAATTCGTCGCCATCGGTGCTCCGACAACTGAACGATTCGGCGAGATGGTCGTTTCCGCCACCTTCCGAAAGATAGGCGGCCCTCCGGGAGGTGGCTACGGTCTCGTCATTCGCGACCAGGGACCTGGCCCGCGCGACGGGGTGAACCAGAACGGCCAGTATTACGTCCTGGAAGTTGGCGACCGTGGCGAATACGGCATCTGGCGACGGGAAGGTGACCGCTGGCTGGACCTCATTCCATGGACGTCGTCCGATCTCGTCCCCCAGGGGAACGTGACGAACGAGGTCATGGTTCAGGCAACCGGCCAGGAGCTCACCTTCCTTGTCAACGGACGTGTGCTCGCGAACCTCGTCGGCGCGGTGCTCCGGGATGGGGGCGTCGGCATCTTCGTGGGAGGAGACCTCAACGAAGTCGTCGTCGAGCGCTTCCTGGTCCAGACCCCCTAGGCTGCCTCTTCACCCTGAACGTCCGCAGGAGTAGTGCTGGCTTGAGCCGTCCGAGCTACCCGCCCCGCGAGATGACGCCGGCGACCCCGGGGATCTTCACTGCGATCCTCGGAGGGGTAGTGTCTGCCGCGGCTGCCGGTGCCGGCATGGGTTTCCTCCGCTCGACGTTGCAGGTGCGAAGCGTCCCCGAGCGTGTGATCGAGTGGCTCCTTATTTTCATTCCGATCGACGCGTTTTCCGCCGGCGTCCAGCGCTTCGGTTTCGACGCGAAACGGTATGCGCTATCGGGCGCGATTCTCGCTACGCTCGGCGTGCTGGTCATTCTGGGAGCCATCGCGCTGCGCCGCGGCTGGTCGGTGAGGGCCATCGGCGCGCTCGGTATTCTCCTCTGGCTGTTCACGATGGTCGTCGTCATGCCACTGACCGAGGCTGGTCTCTTCGCGATGGCGCTTATCGATGGAACCAAAGCGGCCGTGTTAGGCTACCTGGCTGTCGCCCTCACCTACGTTGCTGTCCTGGTTCTGGTGCGCGAAGTGCTCCTCGAAGCCGGCCGCCCCTTCGGCGTCCCGGAGCCCCTGGCGGCGCGGCGGGCGGAGGGGAACCGGTTCCTGGCGAGCCTGATTTCTCGCCGCTCCGCAACGGTACTCGTTGGGGCGGCGGTCGCTGGCTACGCCGCCACGTTCCTCTCGACGTTCATCGGGCCCCGACAACGGTTCACCACGGTTCGTGTCCTCGACCCGCAGGAGCCCGTGCCATCTGGCGGTATCGGGGCGCCGAACCCCCACCCGAATCTGTTAGGCACGCCCGAGCTCGAGCCGGCGCCGGCCCCGCGAGGTGCGGGGTCCTCATCTGAGCCGCCGCCTCCACGGCAGCTGGTTCGCGACCGAGACGGTGCATTGCTGCCCTCCGGTCGGCGCCCAGGGGATCTGGCCGATCTGGTCACCCCCAACGAGGCCTTCTACGTCGTGACCAAGAATCCGGTCGCGGACCCCATGCTGCGCGCAGAGAACTGGAGGCTCATTCTCGACGGTGAAGTCGAGCGCCCCGTCCAGTTGGACTATCGCAGCCTGCGGAATCTACCAACCGTGGAGATCGCGAAGACCCTCGAGTGCATCAGTAACTTCGTCACCCTGTGTGACATGGTGCCCTTCGGCTGCGATCTCATGGGCAACGCCCGGTGGAAGGGCGCGAGGATGAGCGACGTGCTCGCCCTCGCCGGCGGACTCAAACCCGGCGTGCTGGCCATCGCCACCATTTCAGCGGACGAGTACACAACGGCGCTTCCCATCGAAGCCGCCCTCGATCCGCAGACGCTCCTTGTCTATGAGATGAACGGCGAAATCCTCCCCCGCGAGCATGGCTACCCCGTCCGTGTCCTGGTGCCGGGACGCTATGGGATGAAGAACGCGAAGTGGGTTGTGAACCTCCGTGCGCTCCGCCGCGAGTTCGTTGATTGGTATGGCCAGCGCATGTGGAGCAAGGACGGGATCGTCAAAACCATGACCCGCATCGACGTTCCCGCGCCAAAGGCAGTGTTGTCGCCCGGCCAGCACCGCATCGCGGGGGTCGCGTATGGAGGCGACCGGGGTATTACGAGAGTCGAATTCAGCGCCGATGGCGGCCACAACTGGCAGGCAGCCCAGTTTGTCGAGCCGTCCGCGGGGCGGGACGCGTGGGTTCGGTGGCAGGGAAACTTTGGCGTCTCCAGCGGCGGCGACGTGACCCTTATCGCACGAGCCACCGACGGCAGCGGCGAAGTCCAGCAGGAAGCTTTCAGCCTGCCCCAGCCCGACGGTGGCGCGGGCTGGAACACGTGCGAGATCAGCGTCCGGCTAGCCTGACTCGGACAAGCGGACGCGGGCTGACCACCCGGCCAGTCCTCGAAATGGGACGGCGACCTCGAGGCGAACCATCTCGCCGGGCGCCCAGCGCTCGGGTGGGTACCACCAGTTAGCGGCGATATCGGACACGCGTGTCTTTCGGCCGCCGACGAGCTCGAGATCGAGCTCGACCCACGCGCCGCTCGGAACAGGTCCCGTCGCGCGCCAGGTGGTGCGCAACACACCGCGGAGCCCGTCCACCCCTAGAGTGTCGCCCGTCGCCCGGGCCATCTCCCCTCCGACAAGCTCGAGGTTTGCCTCTGCGAAACGAGTCGGAGTGTCGACAGTCTGGGCCAGGACGGGCGAAGGCATGAGCGGAAACCAGGGGTCCGCCCCACTACTGTGCGTCGGTGCGGGTCCTCGCGTAAATGAGAGGAAACGGAGGGGGAGGTCCCGCGGTCGGAGGGCGGGCGTGTCGAGCCGACGTGCCAGAAGCAGCAGGCCATCGTCCGCTCCATCCACGTGCCAGCCACCGTCTGCCAGGAGCGCCTGCAGCCGCAAATACGCATCCCCCGGGCTGGTGGGTGCAGCGTCGCCAGCGACGTCGACGAAAACGTAGTCGGCGGTTCCTACGGCCGGGAAGAGATACAGGTTCGCTCGCCGGCTCACGCGCGGAACGAGGGACGAGGATGCGGTCACTGACGCGTCGAGCGGGATCCGCGCGGCCATGGCCGCTGCCAACTGTGCGTGCTCGGTGATCGTAGACGGTGCATAGTTCGCGCCCAATGGACCGACTCCGGCCCAGACGTGCGCGCCCGCCGCGCCAAGAACGAGGGCCGATGCGGCCGCCCCCACAGTGCGCCCCGGCCGCGGCAGGCGGAGTGTTCGTAAACGACCAAGGGCCCAGGCAGAGCCGGCCACGGCGAGCGGCAGGATGAGCACCGAGTAATGGGCCCGGCCGGTCGCCATCCATGGGGAGGTCGAGAGAGCGTTCAGCGCCGCCAACGGAAGGAGCGGAAGCACGGCGAGCGGCGTGAACATGCCGAGCAGACCTCCGCTGAGGAGGACCGTTGCGATGAACTCGATGACCTCTGGCCTTCCCAGGTTTTCGACAACCGCCTCGGAGCCACTCTGCATGTGGACATAGCGCGGCGCGAAGGCCCAGGCGCCACCGCTCTGCCAGCCGATCACGGCGATGCTCACGGCCGCTCCGAGCGCCCCGACACCGACGAGGACGAGTCCATGACGGCGGTGGCCCACAAGAAATACGAACGCACCAACAGCCGCGACGGCGAGGGCGGCGTCCTCGCGCGCGGTAACGGCCAGGCCCGCGGCAATGACGGCCTGTAGCGGCTGGTGCGCCGAGACGCGCTCGATCGCAAGGAGGAGCAAGGGAGCCGCCAGCGCCGTGGTGTGGAAGTCGGCGAGCATGGCCCACTGTCCGAAGGGTGAGAGGAGATAGGTTGCGCCGACCGCGGCGCCCACCCATGAGGAGCGGCTCCAGCGCGCGCCCAGACGATAAGCGGGGATCGCGCCAAGAGCGAAAATGACGCTCTGCAGGACCAGCAAATGCCGAGCGTCGCCGCCCAGGGCATAGATCGGGACGAGCAGCAGCAGCATGGGCTCGAAGTGGAAGGCGAGGAGGGATTCCGGCCGGGCGATCGAAGCGACCGCCATCTCGGTATTCCACGCCGCGGCGCCCTCGTACAGGCTCATGCGGAACCATTGGCCCTGGAGGAAGTTCCAGAGCACTTGATCGGTGAAGCCGAGATCCTGCGCATTGGTTCCGCCGCTGGCGTGGCGAAGCAAGGAGAGGTGCGCGAATAGCAGCGCCCACGCGGTCGCCGCTGCTACGACAAGGGCAAACGGCGCAGCGGCGGCAACGTGCCGCTTCACGCGGGCAGGTCGATCTGCTGATCGTTCGGCCCGGACTTGATCAGCCAGGTCGTACGCGGTGTTCACGCCACTGTTGGATGTCGCTGAATCAGCCCGTGCCATGGGGAGCGAGCTGGGCGGCTGCGACCAGGCTGGTCTTGATCGGCGCAGCGTCGAGCCCGGCGATTGCCAGCTCGCGGCGAGTGTGCCGAGCCACCTCGACGGCATCGTGGCTGACTTCGTCGCGAAGCTGCACGAGGCCCGCCCAATCGTCCACGTCGTACCACGTAGGCAACAGGTTTACGGTCAGCCTAGAGCTCTCACAGCGTTGGAGGGTGAGCTCAGCAACACTGCTGGTCCCCCAGGGCATCCGGTGGAAGAAGCGAGGATGCACCTCGCGCGCGGCCAGAAGGTAGTAACCGCCATCGGCGCTCGGTCCCAAGGCCACGTCAGCGCCATCGTCCAGGGCTGCGAAGGCGCCGCGCAGGATGCGCGGGTCCAGCGTTGGACTGTCCGCCCCGAATACCCCAACCCCGCAGTAGCCCTCGGCACGGCCTTCGGAAAAGGCGCTCGCGAGGGCCGCGCCGAGACCGCGGCCCCGCTGGACGGAGACCACAACGCTCTCGTCAAGCAGTCCGAGGAGCAACGCGCGCTCCGCGGCGCTTCGGCACATAACGCGCACGTCGATCCCCGCGCGCTGCACGATCTCCACGGCGTCCAGAAGGAAGGCGCGAGCGAGGCCAACCACCTGGGCTCGGGAAAGGGGAGGCGATAGACGCGTTTTGCAGGTCCGAGGCTGTGGCGCTTTGGCGATGACGTAGACGACGGGGCCGGCACCCACTTAGCCGACCACCTCGGGCGGCCTCGCCGCAAACGATGGGCTCCACGTGGCGTACCGCAATGGGCAGGTGCACAGCTTCCATGCTGCGCCAACGGTGCCCCGGAAGCTGCCCGAGATTTTCGAGCGGCCGCCAAGCCGAGGTCGGTACGGCACGGGAATCTGGGCCAGCCGCCAACCCGCGCGCACGGACTTAACGATCATCTCGACGGTAAAGCCGTAGGTCATCTCGCGGAGCGCCAGCTGACGAAGGGCGTCCGCGCGGATCGCTTTCATCGAGGGCAGATCGCGGATTCTCCGCTGGAGGATCAGGCTCACCGCCGCGAGGACGGCCGCGTTTCCCAGGCGCGCATGCGGAGGGAGCGCCAACGGAAAACGCGAAAAATCGCGACACCCGAGCGAGAGGACCGCCTCGCCTTCATGAATCGGCTCCAGGACCATCGGCAGGAACCCAGGCGGATCGGAGTAGTCGCCATCCATGAAGGCGATCACCTCGATGCCCTGCTCCATGGCGACGCGAGCCCCGTCCCAGCAGGCGGCGCCGTAGCCCCCGATCGTCTGGATGAGCACGGTAGCGCCGTGGGCTCGCGCGAGCCGTGCCGTCGCGTCGTCCTCCGACCGGAGAACGACGAAGACGGAGGCGGCTACCCCTGGGGGAATCTCCGAAAGGACGGCTCCGATGGCAGTCTCTTCATTCCAGGCCGGAATGACCAGGCCGACAGACGCGCTCAAGGATGTGCCGCCATCAAGCCCGCCGGATGTGAGTGCTTTGTTCCTGTTGCAGCCGTAGCGCAGGAATCGACGATCGCCAAAACTATCGAGTGCCGAGCAGCAACACTCGACCCCTTGCGTCGCCAATCACCAGGGAGCCATCCGCCCGGATGCTGGGCGTTGTCCAGATTGAGGCTCCAGCATCAAAGTCGAAGATACGCTGTCCGGTCGTGGAGTCCAGCGCAAACAGATACCCCACGGTGCTGCCAGTATACAGGGTGCCCCGGCTATCGAGTACTGGAGACGTGTAAACCGATCCGAAGATGTCGAAACGCCACCGGAGCAAGCCATCCGCGGTATTCAAGGCGTAGATGCCACCTTTATTGGCTCCGAAATACACAGTCCTGGCATCCTGGCTCAAGGCTCCTGATGACCAGATGCCACCAACTTCACGTTCTGCCTCGAACAGCCACTTCAGTGTGCCCGCCGGCGTGATTGCGTAGAAGTTGCTGTTGTTCGCGCCGACGTAGATCACGCCATCCGGCCCGACGGTGGGCGAAGCGCCGCTACCGATCCCATCCACCCCGGGGGGCGGCGGCGTTGCGGTTACGATTGGGGTTTGACCTAGATGCGCACCAAACTCGAAGGTCCAGCGGGTCACACCCTCGTTGCCGGCCCCCGCCGGAGGAGAAACCGCGTACAGCCTGCCGTCCATGCTCGACAGATAGACGGTGCCGTCATCCGCAAGCGCGGGCGCGGCCTTTGTGGATGGGCCAGCAAGCGCAGCCCATCGGACGCTGCCGTCGGGGGCGATCACATGCAGCCTGCCGGCTCCGCTCGATACGTATACCGTGCCGTCTGGTCCAAGTGTCGGCGACGATGTTTGCTGTCCCGATCCGGCGCCGAAGTCCACGGACCAGACGACCTCGGCGTCGATGCCGCTGCTTGGTGGCCGGAGCGCGTAAAGCGCTCCCCGGGCATCGGGAGACGCTCCGCCGGTGCTGAAGGGCATATAGACCGTGCCATCAACGGCAACGGCGGGTGTCGCCGAAAAGGAAGATGCTCCTGGCGGATGAAATCGCCAGAGTAGCTCCAGGCTGGAGCCGCTCCCCGGATCGTGGAGCGCGAAAAGGTTCCCGACGAGGTTTCCAACGTAGAGCTCGCCATCGCCGCCGATGGCTGTTGAACCCTGCACATCGGGCTGTAGGGTGCCGGCATCGAGCGAGTCGAAGTCAGGATTCGCGGTGTCGTAGCTACGGAGCAGGACAGCCTGCCGCGGTCCGACAAAGGGGCTCCTGCCCGAATGGCGCGCATCCATCTGGTACATGGCTTTCATCGGTCCGGGCGGAGGAGTGGCGGAGCCAAAGGAGTTACGGGAAGCGGGCGGTGGCGTGACAGTGAGAACGCCTGGATCAGCCGAGCAACCACCCGCTGGCGCGATAGCAAGCGTCAGAGCGACCACTCCCACCAGGTGCGCCGCAAACCGTTCCGTGATGAGATTAGCGAACGGCCAGAGCCTGGGCCCAGATTGTCCATTCGTCAGGAAGGACGCGAGCCTCAACCGTGGGTTTGTCCGCTCCGGGGCGAAGGACGGCGACGCCTCCCTCTACCGGCAGGTCAGCGGTCGTCCCGAGCCCAAAGACGTTCCTGATATTCGGGGAATGGGCCACCAGCGCGATGTTCGTTGCTCCTGTCGGAGCTCCGGTCGTGAACAGCATTTCGAAGTTGGCGCTATCCCGCTGACGCTCGTCCGCGGGAATGGGATCGGGCAGCTGCATACTGACTTCGGTGCGGGTTATCCGGCCGAAGATGAGATTCGCGAACTCCGTCGCCCGACAGTATGGGCTGGAATAGATCTGGCCAAAGGGGATCTTCAGCGCGCGCAGCTGCACGCCCATATTGGCAGCCTGATCTCGGCCCCCTTCGGTCAGATTGCGCTGAGTCGTGCAGTCTGTCAGGTTGGGCGGGCTCGCATCCGTTTGAGACGAATCCGTTGCTCCGTGGCGGAAATAGAGGTAGTAGCCACCACGCCTCAACGATTCGACCAGCTGCCGATCACCTTCCCATTCCAACCTCTGGTCGTTCGGTCGGTCAACCAGACCATTCGGCCCATTCAGCCAGGTCCGGTCGCTCGCGATGAACCGCACTCGATTGTCCAACGCGCTCAATACCAGCATGCCTTTCGTGGTGCGCTGCTCAGAGTTGCCGTTTCCGGCGATGTGCCGCTCATCCTCCACGCATTCGCCTACCCGATCCGCCCCTGCCAGGTTTCGCATCTCCTCAAAGCCAA
>Ga0184637_10001739_pt1 | contig 14347 bp, 11 predicted proteins | sample PLM3_127_b2_FD_133143 | JGI IMG/M metagenome (GOLD analysis project Ga0184637, IMG submission 133143) | Groundwater sediment microbial communities from an aquifer in East River, Colorado, USA - PLM3_127_b2 | ecosystem: Environmental > Terrestrial > Soil > Riparian zone | place: USA: East River...
CCGGCGAAGCCGTTGCGGATCACCTCGTCGCCGATATGCATCTCGTTGGCGACGGTGATGGCGGCCAGGCCGTTCTGCACATTGTGCTCGCCGACCATCGGCAGGCGCACGTCCTTGATCTCGCGCGCCGTCTCGCGGAAGCGGTCGTTGATGGCGACGTCGAAGGTGCTGCCCCCCTGGTCCAGGCGCAGATTGACCGCGCGCACGTCGGCCTGGGGCGAGAAGCCGTAGGTGATGACGCGCCGGTCGGACAGCCGCGGGATCATCGCCTGCACCACCGGATGATCGATGCACAGGACCGCGAAGCCGTAGAACGGGATGTTGTGGACGAATTCCTCATAGGCGCGGTTCATCGCCTCGACCGAGCCGTAATGGTCGAGATGTTCCGGGTCCATGTTGGTGACGATGGCGATGACCGCCGGCAGCTTCACGAAGGTGCCGTCGGATTCGTCGGCCTCCACCACCATCCAGTCGCCGGCGCCGAGCCGGGCGTTGGTGCCGTAATTGTTGATGATGCCGCCATTGATCACGGTCGGGTCGAGATGGGCGGCGTCGATCAGCGCCGCGACCATGGAGGTCGTCGTGGTCTTGCCGTGCGTGCCGCCGACCGCCACCGACCATTTGAGCCGCATCAGCTCGGCCAGCATTTCGGCGCGGCGCACCACCGGCAGCAGCTTGGCACGCGCCGCGACCACTTCCGGATTGTCCGGCTTCACCGCGGAGGAGACGACGATCACTTCGGCATCCGCCAGATTCTCGGCGCGATGGCCGATCTCCAGCGGGATGCCGACCTCGCGCAGACGCTTGGTGACGTAGGATTCGCTGAGGTCGCTGCCGCGCACCTTATAGCCGAGATTGTGCAGGATCTCGGCGATGCCGCTCATGCCGATGCCGCCGATGCCGACGAAATGGATGATGCCGATGTCGAGGGGCAAAGCGCGCATCAGTGAGTGCCCTCCCGCAAGGCTTGCCGCGCGTCTTGTGGCAGTTGCTCCAGGACCAGATCGGCGAGGCGCTCGGCGGCGTCGCGCCGGGCCATGTCTCTCGCGCCGCGCGCCGCGCGCTCCAGAATCTCCGGCCGCGCGAGCGTGGCCTGCAGCTTGTCGGCGAGCGCGGCCGGGGTCAGCACGTCTTCCGGCAATACCCAGCCGCCGCCCGCTGCCTCTAGCGCGCGAGCATTGGCCAACTGATGACCGTCGATGGAATTGGGCAGCGGCACCATGATTGCGGGACGGCCTGCCGCGGTCAGCTCGGCGAGAGTCGAAGCGCCGGAGCGGCAGACCAGCAGATGCGCGTCGCGGAGGCGCCGCGGCACGTCGTCGAAGAAGGGCTGCAGTTCGACATTCATGCCGAGCGCGTCATACGCATTGCGGGCGATGGCCAGATCGTCGGCACGGGCCTGCTGCGCGATCCGCAGACGGCTGCGCAAATCCGCCGGCAGCAGGCCGATGGCGTCCGGGACCACCTTGGCGAAGACGCGCGCGCCCAGCGATCCGCCCATGACGAAAAGATTGACCTTCTCGCCGGCGCGCGGCGCTTGGTAGAGCGCGTCGGCGATGGCGGAGATTTCGGCGCGCACCGGATTGCCGGTCAGCAATCGGCGATCGACGGCGATCCGGTCGGCGAATTTCACCTCGTCGAAGCTGAGCGCGAGCTTGGCGGCGCGCGGCGCCAGGAAGCGGTTGGCGCGGCCCATCACCGCATTCTGCTCGTGCAGGATGGTCGGCACATTCTCGCGCTGCGCCGACCAGAGCGGCGGCACCGAAGGATAGCCGCCGAAGCCGACGAGTACGGCGGGATCGAGCCGGCGCAGCAGGCGGCGCGATTGCAGCACGCCAATGCCGAGGCGCAGGAGATTGCGCAGCCGCGCCACGATGCCCTTGCCGGCGACGCCGCCGGAGGCGATGCGATGCACGATCACCTGCGGCAGGCGGTCACCGAAGCCCTGGCCGCGCTCATCCGTCGCCAGCGCCACGCGCAGGCCGCGCATCAGCAAGGTGCGCGCCAGCGCCTCCGCCGGGAACATGTGGCCGCCGGTGCCGCCGGCCGCGAGCAGGATCAGGGGCGCGGTCGCGGCGATCATGCGTCGATGCTCCCCGGGAAGCGCTTGCGGGTCAGCGCCAGCAGCATGCCGATTCCGAGTGCTATGGCGATGATCGAAGAGCCGCCATAGGAGATGAAGGGCAGGGTCATGCCCTTGGTCGGCATCAGATGCAGGCTGGAGGCCATGTTGATGACCGCCTGCAGGCCGAAGCAGGTGGCAAGCCCGGTCACCGCCAGCAGCACGAACATGTTGTGCTCGGCGACGATGCGCGACATCGAGCGCAGCACGATGAAGGCGAAACAGGCGACCAGGATCAGGCAGACGATCAGGCCGAACTCCTCGCCGGCGACGGCGAAGATGAAATCGGAATGCGCGTCGGGCAGCACCAGCTTGACCGAGCCTTCGCCCGGCCCGCGGCCAGTGAGGCCGCCATTCTGGAACGCCTCCAGCGCGCGGTCGATCTGATAGGAATCGCCGGTGCCCTTCATGAACTGGTCGATGCGCTCCTGCACATGCGGGAAGACGTAATAGGCGCCGATCAGACCGGAGATCGCGACGCCGCCCAACAGGATCACCCAGATGAAGGGCAGGCCGGCGACGAAGAATTGCGCGAACCAGGTGGCGGTGATCACCGCCGTCATGCCCAGATCCGGCTGTTGCAGCAGGATGCCGACGACGAGCGCGTAGGTCGCGATCGAGACCAGGTTGCCCGGAACGCCATGCTCGCCGAGCTTCAGCGAGAACATCCAGGCGGCGAAGATGGCGAAGGTCGGCTTCAGGAATTCCGAGGGCTGCAGCGACAGCGGACCGACCGAAAGCCAGCGCGTCGCGCCCTTGATCTCCGAGCCGTAGACAAGGGTGAGCGAGGTGAGGCCGAGAAAGATCAGGAACAGGACCACGCCCAGGCGGCGCACCTGTTTGGGCGAGAGCATGGAAATGCCGATCACCACCGCCAGCGCGGCGGGCAGCATCACATAATGCTGACGCACCATGTGGAAACTGTCGAGGCCGATGCGCGTGGCGACCGCCGGGCTGGCGGCCAGTACCAGGATCGCGCCCATGAACATAAGCGCGCCCACGGTGGCCAGGGTCCAGCGGTCGATGGTCCACCACCACAGGCCCAGGATGCTGCGGTCGGCGCGGCTGAAATTGGTCATGCCGCCCCCTTTCCGCTATGCGCGGCGGCGAGGCCCAGCACCAGCTTGCGGAAATGGTCGCCGCGCGCCTCGAAGTTCGCGTATTGATCCCAGGAGGCGCAGGCGGGCGAGAGCAGCACGACGGCGCTCGGCTTGCGGTCGCGCTGCGCTTGGCTGTGCGCGGCGGCGACCGCCTTGTCCAAGGTGCCGCATTGGGTGAAGGGAACCGCCCTGCCGAGCCGGCGCGCAAAGAGCGGCGCGCATTCGCCGATCAGATAAGCGTGGCGCACGCGCGGGAAGAAGCTCTCGAGCCCGCCGAGCCCGCCTTCCTTGGCTTGGCCGCCGATGATCCAGTAGATATCGTCATAGCAGACCAGCGCCTTGGCCGCGGCATCGGCATTGGTCGCCTTGCTGTCATTGACGTAGCGCACGCCGCCGATGGTGGCGATCGGCTCCTGCCGATGGGCAAGGCCGGGATAGCTCTTCAAGCCGGCGACGATCGCCGCCCGGTCCAATCCCATCGCCCGCGCGGCGACATAGGCGGCGGCCGCGTTCTGCCAATTGTGGCTGCCGGGCAAAGTGACGATGGTCTTCAGATCGGCGACGTCGATCGGCGCGCCGCCGGTGCGGTCGATCAGGCGGCCGCCGATGGCGTCAACACCGGCGGTGACTTCGCGCTCGACGGAGATCGGAATCAGTTTGCGGCCTGCATCCGTCAATTTCGCGAACAGGTCGCGACAGAATTGGTCATCGACGCCAAGGACACCGATGGAACCGCGACCCTTGGGCCGCAGGATCAGCGCCTTGGCGTCGATGTAGCCATCCATCCCGCCGTGGCGAGACAGGTGGTCCGGGGATAGGTTGAGCAGGATGGCGACGTCGCAAATCGGCGTCGGCATCAGCTCCAGCTGATAGGAGCTGAGCTCGAGCACATAAATGCCGTCGCCCGGCAAAGGTTGCAGCGACAAAGCGGCCTGACCCAAATTTCCGCCGACTTCGATCGGCTTGCCCGTCTGGCGCAGAATGTGCGCGATGAGCGTCGTGGTGGTCGACTTGCCGTTGGTGCCGGTGACGCCGACATAGCGCGGCGTCGGCATGGCGCGATAGAGCAATTCGATGTCGCCGATCAGCATCTTGCCCGCGGATTTCGCTGCCGCCGCGGCCGGATGCGGCTTGGGATGCGTATGCGGAATGCCGGGGCTCATCACCAGCATCTCCGGCATGCGCCAATCCGCTTTCGCCGGATCGACCAGCAGCTCGGGCGCGACGGAACCGCGCGCCGTCTCGTTGTCGTCCCAAGCCCACACGGTGGCGCCGCTCGCCGACAAGGCGGCAACCGTCGCAGCGCCCGTGCGGCCGAGGCCGAGGACGGCGACGATCTTGCCTTCGATGCCGGGAATGCGGAGCGCGGCGGCCACGTTCTGTGCGATTCCTATCTCAGTTTCAGGGTGGCGAGGCCGATCAGCGCCAGCACGGCGGCGATGATCCAGAAGCGGATGACGATGGTCGGTTCGGCCCAGCCCTTCTTCTCGAAGTGATGGTGCAGCGGCGCCATGCGGAACACGCGGCGGCCGGTGGTCTTGAACGACACCACCTGCACGATGACCGAGACGGTCTCCAGCACGAACACGCCGCCGATGATCGCCAGCACCAGCTCATGCTTGGTGATGACCGCGATGGCGCCGATCGCGCCGCCCATGCTGAGCGAGCCGGTATCGCCCATGAACACCATGGCGGGTGGCGCGTTGAACCAGAGGAAGCCCAAGCCGGCGCCACAGAGCGCGCCGCAGAACACGGCAAGCTCGCCGGCGCCGACCACGTGATGCAGTTGCAGATAGACGGCGAAATTGAAGTTTCCGGCGACATAGGCGATGAAGCCGAGGCTGGCCGCCGCCATCATCACCGGCACGATGGCGAGGCCGTCGAGACCGTCGGTCAAATTGACGGCGTTGGACGATCCCATCATCACCAGCGTGGCGAAAAGCGGGAAGAAGAAGCCGAGGGGGATCAGGAAATCCTTCACGAAGGGCACGGCGAGGCCGGTGGAAAGCGGCTCCGGCGCGATCCAGCCGACCCAAAGCGCAGCGATCAGGCCGATGGCCAATTGCGCGATGAGCTTGATGCGGCCCGGCAGCCCCTTGGTGTTGCGCTTGGTGAGCTTCAGGAAGTCGTCGCCGAAGCCGATGGCGCCGTAGCCCAAGGTCACCCACAGCACAACCCAGACATAGCCGTTGCCGAGATCGGCCCACAGCAAGGTGGTGACGCAGGCCGAGATCAGGAACATGAGCCCGCCCATGGTCGGCGTGCCCTTCTTGGTCAGCAGATGCGATTCCGGCCCGTCTTCGCGGATCGGCTGGCCTTCGCGCTGCTTCAGCTTCAGCCAGCGGATGATGTGCGGGCCGATATAGAGCGTCATGAAAAAGGCGAACAGGATGGCGCTGCCGCTGCGAAAGGTCTGGTAGCGGAACACATTCAGCGGCGACCATTCATCGGCCAGCGGTGCGAGCAAGTTGAAGAGCATCCCCCGAATTCTCCTAGTGTCCGTTGGCCGCGATCTTCGTCGCGGCTGTATCCAGCGCCCGCACCGCCTCGACCAGCGGCGCCATGCGCGTCCCCAATGACCCTTTGATCAACACCGTGTCGCCCGCCTGGATCGCGGCGACGAGCGTTTCGACCATCGCATCCGATGTGGATTTGTGCCCGCCGCGCATCGCAGCCGGCAGCAACTCGTAAAGGCCCTGCATCAGCGGCCCGACCAGGAAGGCCCGGTCGACCTTGGCGGCGGTCAGGTCCGGCGCCAGCTCGCGATGCAATTGGGCCCCTCGCTCGCCCAGCTCGCGCATGTCGCCGAGCACGGCGATACGGCGCCCACCGAAGGCCGCCGGCAATTCGCCCAGCAGCCGCAGCGCCGCGCGCACGGATGCGGGCGAGGCGTTATAGCCCTCGTCGATCAGTTCGATCTCGCCGCCCGGAATGCGCAGCGCTTCGCGCTTGCCGCGGCCCTTCAGCGCCGCGAAGGCGCTGAAACCCGGCAAGGCGTGATCCAGATCGAGATCGAGCGCGAAGGCGGCGGCCAGAACCGCGACGCTGTTCAGCGCCTGATGCGCGCCCAAAGCCGCGATGCGATAGCGCAGGCGCTTGCCGCCGATCTCGGCCACCACCTGCGTGCCTTGCGGCGTCACGGTGCATTCCACCAGCCGCGCCCAAGCCCCGTCCTTGGCGCCGAAGGAGAGGATGCGCGCGCCCATGCGCCTGGCCTTGTCTTCCAGGCGCGCGAAATGCGGGCTGTCGAAGGGCAGCACGGCGGCGCCACCCGGCAGCAATCCGTCGAAAATCTCCGCCTTGGCGTCGGCGATGCCGTCGACCGAGGCGAAAAACTCGATGTGCACCGGCTCGATCGTGGTGATCACCGCCACGTGCGGCCGCACCATCTGCGACAGCGGCGAGATTTCGCCGGCATGGTTCATGCCGAGCTCGAACACGCCGAAGCGGCTGTCGCCCGGCATGCGCGACAGGCTCAAGGGCGCGCCCCACTGATTGTTGAGATTGCCGACGCTGGCATAGGTCGCCCCGAACAAAGACAGGACCGCGCGCAGGGCTTCCTTGGTGCTGGTCTTGCCCACGCTCCCCGTCACGGCGACGACCTTGGCCTCGGTGCGAGCGCGTGCAGCGCGGCCCAGATCTTCCAACGCGCGCAAGGTGTCGGCGACCTCGATCACCGGCGCATTGACCGGCAGATCCTTGGCGCGGCGATGGATCAGCGCGCCGGCCGCGCCGTGCTGCAAGGCCGCGGCGACGAAGTCGTTGCCGTCGAAGCTCGGGCCCTGCAAGGCGACGAACAGATCGCCGCGCTCCAAGCTGCGGGAATCGATCGACACGCCGGTCACGGTGAAGTCGCCTGCCGGCTTGCCATTCACGGCGGCGGCGATGTCGGCGGCGTTCCAGAGCGGGGGCCTGGTCATTGCATCGCCCGCGCTTTCTCGCCGCCCAGTTCCCGCGCCACCTGGCGCGCGATGGCCGCATCGTCGAACGGATAGGTCTTGTCGCCGACGATCTGATAGGTCTCATGACCCTTGCCGGCGATCACCAGCAGGTCGCCCGGCTGCATCTCGCGCATGGCGACGCGGATCGCTTCGGCGCGGTCGCCAACCTCGATGGCGCCCGGTGCCTTGGCCAGGATTTCGGCGCGGATCGCCGCTGGAATCTCGCTCCTCGGATTGTCGTCGGTGACGATGACGCGATCGGCCAGGCGCGTGGCGATCTCGCCCATCATCGGCCGCTTGCCGCGATCGCGGTCGCCGCCGCAGCCGAAGACCAGGATCAGGCGACGTTCGGCGTGGGGCCGCAGCGTGCTCAACACCGCTTCCAGTGCGCCGGGCTTGTGCGCGTAATCGACATAGACCGCGCCGCCGCCGGGCGTATCGGCGACATGCTCGATGCGGCCCGGCACGCCGGACAAGCGATTGACCAGGCCGATGATCTTGTCGGCGTTGGAGCCGCTGCCGATCACCAGACCGAGTGCTGTCAGCAGATTTTCCGCCTGGAAACCGCCGGCCACGGGAAATTCCGCGGTGTGACGCTTGCCGAACAGATCGATCTCCAGCACCTGGCCCTGCGGAATCGGGCGCTGGTTGTGGAGCGCGATGTCGGAACCGGGGCCGCCGAAAGTGATCGGTCGCTGCCGCCGCTTGCGCGCCACTTCGATCAGGCTCTGCGCCTGCGGCAGGCGTGCATTGATCACCGCCGTGCCGCCTTCGGGCAGCAGCTCGGCGAACAGGCGCAGCTTGGCGGCGAAATACGCCTCCATGGTCTGGTGATAGTCGAGATGATCCTGCGACAGGTTGGTGAAGGCGGCAGCCGTCACCCGCACGCCATCCAGGCGGTGCTGATCGAGACCGTGGCTCGACGCCTCCATCGCCAGGTTGGTGACGCCGGCATCTGCCAGCCGCGCCAGCAGCTCGTGCAGCGCGATGGTGTCGGGCGTGGTCAGCGATCCGGGATCGTTCACCTGACGCGAAATAACGCCCAGCGTGCCGAGGCTCGCCGCTTCGCGGCCCTCCAGCGACCAGAGCTGTTTGGTGAAGGCGACGGTCGAGGTCTTGCCGCCGGTGCCGGTGACGGCGGCGATGGTCTGCGGCTGGCGGGCAAAAAAGCGCGATGCGATCAAGGCCAACGCGCGGCGCGGCTCATTCGCCTCGATCACCGTGACATCGGACGGCAGGCCGGGCAGGTTGCTGTTGGCGGGCGCCAGGATGGCGACGGCGCCGGCCGTCGCGGCGGCGGCGGCGAAATCACGGCCGTCGACTTTCTGGCCCGGAAGTGCTGCGAACAACGCGCCGGCCTTCGCCTTGCGCGAATCCAGCGTGACCGATCGCACGGTCACGTCGCCCGCGCCGCTCACCAGGCGCAGATCGTCGATCCCGGACATCAGGTCATTCAGCCGCAAGCGGGATCTCCGATTGGGGTGATGGTTGCGCCGACACACTCACGGAGGTCAGCGCGCCGCCGGCGCCGATATTGTTCGAGGCCGGGACAGTCGCTGGTTTGATCGCGGATTGCGCCTTTTTTGAGGTCGGCGAATCATAGTCGGCGACCATGCCGACCAGCGGGTTCTGCGCTTCCAGCGCTTCGTCGGGAACCGGCTTCAGGCCGTAGAGCGGCGCCATGCGCTCCACCACCGCGCCGATCACCGGCGCCGTCACCCAGCCGGCGGTCGCATAGCCGTAGCTGTAGGTGGTCGGCTTCGGCTCATCGACCATGGCGACGATGGCGAAACGCGGCGCGTTCATCGGAAAGGCGGCGACGAAAGAAGCGAGGCGCGAATTCTGCGCATAGCCCTTGCCCTTCTGCTTGTCCGCGGTGCCGGTCTTGCCGCCGACCAGATAGCCAGGTGCGTTTGCTTTCTTGCCGGTGCCGATCTGCACCACCAGGCGCATCAGCTGGCGCAACTGCTCGGAGGTCTGCTCGGTCACCACCTGCACGCCCTCCGGCACTTCGCCTGGCGCGCGTTTCAGCAAAGTGGGTTGGCGCAGAACGCCGTGATTAACGATGGCGCCGACGCCGGTGATGAGCTGGATCGCGTTGATCGAAATGCCGTGGCCGTAGGCGACGGTCATGGTATTGACCCGCCGCCATTCCTTGGCGCTGGGATAGAAGGGGTCGCCCACTTCCGAAAGCTCGATCGGCGACCTGTCCATCAGGCCGAAGCGCTTCAGGTAGGCCTGCTGCGTCTCCGCGCCGAACAGATCGGCCATTTTCGCCGAACCGATGTTGGAGGAATAGGTGAAGATCTCCGGGATCGACAGGAAACGGTGCTTGCCCTTGTAGTCGTCGATGGTGAAACGGCTGATCTTGATCGGGTGCGTGGCGTCGAACCCGTCGGCCAAAGTCACCGTGCCGCTGTCCAGTCCGATGGCGGTGTTGAAGATCTTGAAGGTGGAGCCCATCTCGTAGAGCCCCAAGGTCGCACGGTTGAAGCGCGCGTCGTCGCTGGCCTCGCCCGGCCTCGCCGGGTCGAAATCGGGCAGCGAGATCAGCGCCAGGACTTCGCCGGTTCTCAGGTCCATGATGATGCCGGCGCCGCCGATGCCGTTGAACTCGCCGATCGCGTGGCTGAGCTCCTCATGCATGATGTGCTGCAGCCGCACGTCGACCGACAATTGCAGCGGCCGTTCGCCGCCTTGCAGCATGTCGTCGAAGCTCTTTTCCACGCCGGCCAGGCCGCGACTGTCGACATCGGCGAACCCGACCAGATGCGAGGTCAGGCTGCCTTGCGGATAGACGCGCTTGGTTTCCGCCTGGAAATAGATGCCGGGTAGGCCGAGGCGGTTGACCGCCTGCTGCTGGCGCGGCGTCAGGTTGCGCTTCAGCCAGATGAAGCCGCGCTCGCTGTCGAGCTTCGCCGCGGTCGAGGCGATGTTGAGATCGGGCAGCACCTGGTTCAGCAGCGCCGCCGTCTGGTCGGGATCCTGGATCTGCTTCGGATTGGCGTAGAGCGAGGCGGTGGTCAGGCTGGTGGCTAGCACCACGCCGTTGCGGTCGACGATGTCGGCGCGATCGGTGGTCTTGATCTTGGTCGGCGCCGCGATGGCCGCGTCGGCGCTGTCGGGCAGCAGGGTGACGGCGACCAGGCGCACGGCGATCACCAGGAACACCACGGCGAACAGGCTGGCGCCAAGCAGCACGCGGCCGTGGCTCACTTCCAGGGCGCGCTTGCGCGGACCGTCCGGCTCCATCTGCAGCGCCAGCGGATTGATCACCGGCTGCGGCCGCTGCGCGGTCAGATCGGAGCCGCGATCCTGGTTCTTGGAGCGGCGGATCATTGCATGCCTCCCGCATCCGGAGCGCCTTGCGCCTTTTCCATGTCGGCCAGGATGGCGTCGATCATGGCGTCCGCTTCGGCCTGCTCGTCTTTGGGTTTCAGCGGCTTGGGTTCACTCTGCTGCGCGATCGGCGCCGGGGCGATTTCTTGCGGGGCGGGTTCGGCTTCCGCCTTCACCGGCACGACCGGCGCAGCCGAAGTAACTTCCTGGGGCGCGCTTTCCTGCGGCGCGCTGGAAAGGAGCGGCGGCGTGGTGGCGTCCGGCGCGTTCTGGCCCGGTTCCAGTTCGTCCGGAATCAGCGGCGCGTCGGGCCCGGGTTGATCCAGTTGGCGCGGCGGCAAGGTCGCAACGTCGCCGATCTGGCCCGGCGTGGTCGGCTGCAGGTCGGTGTGACGGCGCGCCAGATCGGCCAGGCGCAGCGGATCGTTGAGATAGCTCCATTCCGCTTGCAGCACATGGATCGAGGTGAGGTTGGCTTCGATCTGGCGATGCACCTCGCGCAGTTCGCGCTCCTTGGCCTGCACATTGTATTTGACCTGGAACAGGCCGATGCCCAGCAGAGCCAGAATGACGGTCCAGACCAGGACGCTGACGCGGATCATGCGGCGGCCTCCAGGGCTGCGTCGGTGCGCTCGGCGACGCGCAGGCGCGCGGAACGGGCGCGCGGATTCTCCGCCACTTCGCGCGCGCCGGCCTCGATGCCGCCGGCCGCGATCAGGCGCAGCGTGGGTTCGCGATCGTTGGTGACCTCAGGCAGATGGCGCGAACCCTTGGGGTTGCGCCCGGCGCGATCGCGCAGGAACTGCTTCACCCGCCGGTCTTCCAGCGAGTGGAATGAGACGATGGCCATGCGGCCGCCGGGCGCCAGCACCCGCTCCGCCGCGGCCAGGCCGCGATCGATCTCGCCCAGTTCGTCGTTCACCGCGATGCGCAGCGCCTGGAAGGTGCGCGTCGCCGGATCGATGCGGTCGCCGCCGGCCGGACCGATGGCGCGGCGCACGATCTCCGCCAGTTGCTGCGTGGTATGGATCGGCGCCAAGGCGCGCGCGGCGACGATCGCCTTGGCGATACGGCGCGCCTTTTTCTCCTCGCCGAAGGTGAAGATGAGGTCGGCCAGCGGCCGCTCGGCCATGTCGTTGACCAGATCGGCGGCGCTCTGCCCGGCCTGGTCCATGCGCATGTCGAGCGGGCCCTGGAAGCGGAAGGAGAAGCCGCGTTCGGCGCGGTCGAGCTGCATGGAGGAGACGCCGAGGTCGAGGGTCACGCCCTGCACCGCCGAAATGCCGTGCGCTTGCAGCAATTCCACCATGTCGCCGAAGCGGCCCTGGATGATGTGCAGGCGGCCGGAATATCGCTCGATCAGCGGCTGGGCCTCTTTCACCGCGTCGGGATCGCGGTCGATCGCCCAGACGGTGCACTGCGCCGCGTCGAGCAAAGCGCGGCTGTAGCCGCCGGCGCCAAACGTGCCGTCGACATAAATCGCGCCGTCTTGCGGGCTGAGCGCCTCGATCACTTCGGCAAGCAGGACCGGGCGATGCGGCGCGGCGATGTCTTTCGCCGCGCCGGTCATCGGCTGCTCCCTTGATCGGGGCCGCCGCCCACATGGGAACCGCCTTGGCGTAGCGTGCGCTGCTGCTCGGCGGCGCGCTTGCGCGCTGCGGCCTTGTAGGCCTCCAGCGCCTTCGGTTCCCAGATCTCGAAATAGCGGCCGCGACCGGCGAAGGCGGCGCCCTCGCTCACGCCGGCGTGGGCGCACAGACTCTCGGGCAACAGCACGCGGCCTTCGCCGTCGAAGGGCAATTGCTTGGCGTCGGAGAACAGCGACGCGGTCAGATCGTCATGCTCGGCGGAGAACAGCTCGACGTTCGACGTGCTGTCGATCAGCGAACTCATCCAATCCATGCCGGCGCAATGCAGCGCCGGAAACTTGAAAGACGGAAAGGCGACGATGCCTTGAAACGCCCCCTGGGACGCTTGGGCGGCAAGCGCGGCGCGAAAGGTCGCCGGGACGGAGACGCGGCCCTTGCGATCGATCTTGTTCACGAACGTATCGATGAACAGTGCCATGACGATCCGAGCTAGCCCCTCGATCCGCTGCGGTATTGGCCGCAGTCCTGCGTATCCGGCGTGCAGTGGCCGCCCCGCGCGGTCCCTCTGCCGTTCTGCCGGTTGGTTCCGTCCTGGGATGGGCGCGCCCGTCTCGCGCCCGGTCAGGGATGGGAAATATTCCGGCGATCATGGGATAGCATGGGTTATTATGGGCGTCAATGGGAAAGCGGTGTAACTGTCTGGAAAATATTGGATTTTTGACATTTCGTTAAATTCCCGGAGGGTTGAGAAGGTAATGTTAACAATTATTTACGGAGCGACCTTCATATGAGCGCTGAGTTGGGCCCGCCAGCCCTCGGAGACTGGAGCAATGCGGAACAAGGCGTGCGGCCCTGGCGCGCGCTGGCGCGGAGCGCCGTGACCCGGCCAGCGGCCGGGCGAGTTCGAATAGATATTTCAATCAGATAATAGTGCCAGACGGCCTGTAAGCCGGGTTCTGTCCAGGGCGTCGCCGCCCTTGGATAGCCATTCCTCTGGGACGCCCGTCGCCGGACGCCTCGCGCGACCTACCCGAGAATCTGATGCGGAAAGGCACCTGGGCCGGTTGCCCAGCCCCATTCTCCTATCTGGTCTTGCTCCCGGTGGGGTTTGCCCTGCCGGAACCGTTACCGGCCCCGCGGTGCGCTCTTACCGCACCGTTTCACCCTTGCCGAGCCATCCGAAGATGGCGCCGGCGGTCTGTTCTCTGTGGCACTGTCCCTGGGATCGCTCCCGCCGGGCGTTACCCGGCACCGTCTTCCCGTGGAGCCCGGACTTTCCTCCACCGCCGCGAGCATGGCCCACGGCGGCAGCGGCCATCCAGCCGTCTGGCACGGCTTGTAGCTAGGAGCGTGGGCCCGTCTTGTCAATCAGCGTCTTGTCAATCAGCGTCTTGTCAATCAGCGTCTTGTCAATGAGCCCGGCCAGAATTGCCTTCATCTCCGGGTCCGGCGTGGCCTTCATCGCCGCCGGGCGGAAATGCCGGCAAAAGGCGATGCAGCAGGCGCGCGCGATGGATTTGCGGTCGACATTGGGCGGCAGATTGGCCGGGCCGGTCACGTCATAGCCGTAGATCTGCAATGCCTCGAGGAACTGCTCGTCGGTCCAATTCACCAGCTTGGGCGTCGGCCAGACCGCGATGCCTTCGACCGACAGGCGGAACCAGTCGAACATCTCGCCCGGGTCCTGCTTGCGGACCGGCGCCACGTCGGAATGGCCCAGCACCCGCGCCGGCTTGATGTCGTGGCGGGCCTGGATGTCCTTGGCCAGTGCTGCCAACGCATCCATCTGCGCCAGTTGGAACGGGCGATAGCCGAATTCGTGGCCGGGATTGACGATCTCGATGCCGATGGAGCGGGCATTGATGTCGCGCTCGCCCCGCCAGGCGCCCACCCCGGCGTGCCAGGCGCGTTTGTCTTCGGCAACGAGCCGCGAGATCGACCCGTCCAGGTCGATGACGTAATGGGCGCTGACCTTGGCCTGCGGATCGCGCAGCCGGCGGATCGCCTGCCCGGCGTCCGGCATGCCGGTGTAGTGCAGGAGCAGGATGTCGATTTTCTGTCCTTCCGGCCGATCGTCGAAATTGGGCGAGGGCAGGTCGGTGATCTGGAGCTGATCGGTCATGGAGAGGTCTTAGAGGCTGACTGAAAAATAAGTTGGGTGATTTCAATCGGTTGTGATTCCGTTGGGTTGCGAAGCTCAAAGGAGGTCACGATGGCTTGGACTGAAACCACCCGCCGGCACTATCAGCGCGATGC
>Ga0184637_10001740_pt1 | contig 14344 bp, 11 predicted proteins | sample PLM3_127_b2_FD_133143 | JGI IMG/M metagenome (GOLD analysis project Ga0184637, IMG submission 133143) | Groundwater sediment microbial communities from an aquifer in East River, Colorado, USA - PLM3_127_b2 | ecosystem: Environmental > Terrestrial > Soil > Riparian zone | place: USA: East River...
ATCGCGCGCTGGAAGAAGGCGGGCGTGCCGGAACTCGCGGCGCGGCTGCGCTGGGCGCTCGGCATCAGCGTCGTGGCGGCGCTGGCCGTGCCGTTCGCCATGGGGCGCTTCAGTGCGCTGACCGGGTTCGGCATCTGGCTCGCGGCGTGGATCATCGCGTCCGCCGCCACCAGCCTGGTGGACCGCGTGCAGCACGCGGGCGGCGGTACCGGCATCGTCAACCGGCTGCGCGGCACGCCGCGCTCCTACTACGGCATGCTGCTCGCTCACGTCGGCGTCGCCGTGTTCGTGATCGGCGTGACCCTGGTCAAGAGTTACGAGGCCGAGAAGGACGTGCGCATGGCGCCGGGAGACACCGTGGAACTCGGCGGCTATACGTTCCGCTTCGACGGCGTCAAGGATGCGCAAGGCCCGAACTACATCGCGGCGCGCGCGACCCTTCTCGTCACGCGCGATGGCCGCCCGGTCACGGTGCTGTACCCGGAGAGGCGCGTCTACCGGGTGCAGGAATCGGCGATGACCGAGGCCGCGATCGACTACGGCGCCTTCCGCCACCTCTACGTCGCCCTCTCCGAAGCGGTCGGTCCCGACGCCTGGCTCGTGCGCGTGCATTACAAGCCGTTCATCGCCTGGATCTGGATCGGCTGCGTGCTGATGGCGCTCGGCGGGCTGCTCGCCGCGACCGACCGGCGCTACCGCGTCGGAGCGCGCGAGCCGCAGCCGTCACCGTACGCCGCCGCCGCGGGCCGCGCCGGATAGTTAGCCGCCGATGAACGCCGATGAACGCCGATAACAAACACCATACATACAATAGGTTATTGGAAAATTGTCTCCATTCATCAACGGTTCAGGAATTCCGGTGTTTTTTAAATTCGTTCGGGTCGTTGCTTGTCGTTACGAATGCGCATCAGATAAATACGGATGAAGACCGCTTCTAATTGTCAGTTTGCTTTTGACATCGGCGTTCATCGGCGTTCATCGGCGGTTTCACTCAGGACATGAACAGGTACCTTTTGCCGCTCGGCGTCTTCGCCGCGCTGGTGCTGCTGCTCGGCGTCGGGCTCTCGCTCAATCCGCGCGAGGTCCCCTCGCCGCTCATCGGCAAGCCCGCGCCGGCATTCCAGCTGCCGCAACTGCACCAGCCCGAGATATCGATTGCTTCAAAGGAGCTCCACGGCAAGGTCTGGGTGCTCAACGTCTGGGCTTCGTGGTGCGCCGCCTGCCGTGACGAGCACCCGGTGCTCACGGACCTGGCGAGATCCGGGATCGCGCCGGTCTACGGGCTCAACTACAAGGATAAGCGCGATGATGCCGTCGCCTGGCTCAAGCGCTTCGGCGACCCTTATCAGACGTCGCTGTTCGATGCTGACGGCCGCGTCGGCATCGACTACGGCGTCTACGGCGTGCCCGAAACCTACGTGATCGACCGGCAGGGCGTGATCCGCTACAAGCGCATCGGGCCGGTGACGCCGGAGATCGTGCAGAAAAAAATCGTTCCGCTGATTACGGAGCTCAATCGCAGCTAGTTGAGACGTGACGGCTGACGACTGATGACTGACGACCGATGACGAAGCTCAAGGATGAATTGAATATGGCGTCTTGGCGTCTTGGCGGTTCAATTCTGGTTTTGGTGTTTTGCATGGCCCGCGCCGCGTGGGCCGGCGAAGCGGCGCCGGCGGCGGCCGACCTGGTGCTGGAAGCGCGGGTGACGGCGGTCGCGACCGAGTTGCGCTGCCTGGTGTGCCAGAATCAGACGCTCGCCGATTCGAACGCCCCGCTCGCCGTGGATCTCCGCGAGCAGATCCGTGAACAGATGAAGCAGGGCGCGAGCGAGCGCGACATCGTGGAGTACATGGTGGCGCGCTACGGCGATTTCGTGCTCTACCGTCCGCCGTTCAAGGCCGCCACGGTGCTGTTGTGGGCGGGGCCCGCCCTGCTGGTGATGGCGGGATTCATCGCGCTGTTCTACCGTCTCCGTCGCCGCCGGTCGGAGATAGCGCCCGAACTGACTGCCGCGGAAAGCGCGCGCGCGGCGGCACTGCTTGCCGGCAACACCGACGCGGAGCAACGGTGACGGCGTTCTGGCTCATCGCAGCGTTGCTGGTGGCAAGCGCGCTCGCATTCGTACTGCCGCCGCTGCTCAGACGCCGGGGCGATCCCGATCCCGCGGCGCGGGACGCGACCAACATCGCCATCCACCGCGACCAATTGCGGGAGCTCGAGACGGACCTCGCTGCAGGCACGCTGGGCCGCGGGAAATACGACGAAGCGCGCCGCGAAATCGAGCAGCGGCTGCTCGACGATGTGCGCACCGGCAACGGCACCGGCGCCGCCCCGGCCGCCGGCCGCAGGACGGCCATCGCGATAGCCACCGCGGTGCCCGTCGCAGCGATACTGCTGTATCTCGCGGTCGGCAATCCGGCCGCGCTGGCGCCCGGCGCCGCGACCCGCGACGGTCACGCGATCACCCGCGAGCAGATCGAGGGCATGGTCGAGCGTCTCGCGGCGCGCATGAAGGAGAGCCCCGAAGACGTGGAGGGATGGACCATGCTGGGGCGCTCCTACGCGGTGCTCGACCGCCATGCCGAGGCCGCTGTCGCCTATGCCAACGCGGTGAAGCGGTCGGAGCCCGACGCGCAGCTGCTCGCCGATTACGCGGACGCGCTCGCCATGGCCCAGGGCCGCAACCTCAAGGGCGAGCCGGAGCGCCTCATCGCGCAGGCGCTGAAAGTGGATCCGCGGAACGTGAAGGCGCTGCTGCTGGCGGGCACGGTGGCATTCCAGGACAAGAAATTCAAGGACGCCATTGCCTACTGGGAGCGCATCCTCAAGGTGGTGCCGCCGGATTCCGACATCGCCGATTCGGTACGGGACAGCATCGCGGACGCGCGCAAGTTTGCCGGCACGGCCAAGGCCCCACCGTCCGCGAAACCCGGCGCAGCGGCGGTAGCGGCCTCCGTCAGCGGCACGGTGCGGCTGGCGCCCGGGGTTGCCGCGAAGGCCGCGCCCGACGACACGGTGTTCATCTTCGCGCGGGCCGCGCAAGGCCCGCGCATGCCGCTCGCGGTGATGCGCAAGCGGGTGCGCGATCTGCCGGCCGCTTTCACGCTCGACGATACGATGGCGATGACGCCGTCCGCGAAGCTGTCGTCTCACGCTCAAGTCGTAATCGGCGCGCGCATTTCGAAGAGCGGCAATCCTGCCCCGCAGCCAGGAGACCTCGAAGGGCTGAGTGCTCCGGTAAAGCCAGGCGCTGCCGATATCGCCGTGCTGATCAACTCCGAGATCCGCTGACGGCGGCGTCCGCCGGGAGCCCTGCCCCAGTTTGCCCGTGTCGCAGGGTTCGGATCCCGGTGCGTGATTTCCTGTAATTCCGCACCGCTTATCGCGGCGACCCGGTGCGCTCGTTATAGCGCGCCTTTGATCCAGATCAATAAGACTTATGAACGATATGTCAGTATTCCCGCACGCCTCTACGACGATCGTGGACGGCCATTGATAGGAGAGCGCGGGATATGGAACGGATAGCCGGCAATAAAGGCCTGTTGATGATCGGATTCCTCGCCGGATTGGGCGGCGGCGCCGTCGAAATGGCGTGGGTAGGCCTTTACAGCAGCGCAATGGGGACCAGCGGGATGGCCGTTGCGGAGCAAGTCACGACCAGCTTGATTCCTGCGGCGGCGGGCCTGCCTTCCGCACCGCTCCTTGGCATTGCGATTCACATGCTGCTCTCCGTGGCACTGGGCCTCGCCTTTGCGGCGACGATCTGGCGGCTGGCCGCGCCGCTGCTCGGCACGGCCGCCCTGATGACGACCGCCGCCGTGTCGCTGGCGCTGGTATGGGCGATCAATTTCTTCGTCGTGCTGCCGGTGCTCAACCCGGCATTCATCACGCTCATGCCATACGGGGTCACCCTGGCGTCCAAGGTCCTGTTCGGGATCGCAATGGGCTCGGTACTGCTGATGTCTTCGCCGCGGCGAGTTCCAGTACGGCATCTGCAGCAGCCGCGTCGGCACGCTCCCGAGGCCGGATCGTGATGTGCAACCGCCAGGAGGGGTTATGAAAGCGTTCAGATTGGCAACTGCGGCGATGGGCGTTACAGCGGTTTTCGCGGGTTCCGATGCGTTGGCTGCCGATCCCGCAACCATCAAGTGGAATAGCGTCCCGGCGAAAACGGTGACCCTCTTCTATCCAGGGCAATCGACCTACCAATGGCTGCGCAGCCCCGAACACCCGGGCGCCCAGATGGTCAACGGCGGCGGCGCCTGCCTGACGTGCCACAAGGGCGCGGAGCAGAAGATGGGTGAAAAGCTAGTCAAGGCGAACAAGCTCGAACCGACGCCGGTCGAGGGCAAGAACGGCGTCATCCAGTTGAGCTTCCAGGTTGCCTACGACAAGGAAAACGCCTATTTCCGCTTCCAGTGGAAGACGAACAACCCTTATCCGGGCGAAGCCTATCCGTTACTGCGTTTCGACGGCAAGGAATGGAAACCCTACGGCAACCAGCGGCTCGCCGGGGCGATCCGCAAGGGCGAGCAGCCCGCGGTCTATGAGGACCGCCTGTCGATCATGCTCGACGACGGCGGCGTGCCCAACTTCGCGAACCAGGGCTGCTGGCAGACCTGCCATAACGGCATGCGCGACGCGCCGAACCAGCCGGCCGCCGCCGAAGTCCAGGCGAACCCGATGCTGAATGCGCTCAAGAAGAACGACGTCCGCAAGTATCTCCCATCAACGCGCAGCGACGCGCTGGCGTCCTGGGACAAGGGCAAGAGCCTGGACGAGATCGCCAAGCTCAAGGCGGCCGGAGGATTTCTGGAACTGATGCAGTGGCGCGCCCACCGCTCCAACCCGGTCGGCATGGCGGACGACGGCTACGTGCTCGAATACCGCAATTTCGACGCGGGCAAGAACATGTTCAGCTCGAACCTGGATCCGACGACCAAGCAGCCGAAGTTCATGTACGACGCGAAGAAGACCGGGAAGAAGTCGCTTGCGATTGGCGACATCCGCAAGACGTCGACCGCCATGCTGCCCGGACAGAACGCGGTGCCGTTCGATCCCAAGGCGGGCTGGAAAACGGGCGATCTCGTCTCCCAATACGTCGTCGACCGGAAGTATGCGGAAGGGTCGGCCGCCGACAACAAGCAGGCGAAGGGCGTCTGGAAGGACGGCATGTGGACCCTCGTGTGGGCCCGCGCGCGCAACCTCACGAACTCCGATGACAAGGCGCTGAAGGACGGCACGGCGTACAACTTCGCGTTCGCGGTCCACGATGACAACATGACCTCGCGCGGCCACCACGTGTCGTTCCCGGTTACGGTCGGGTTCGGCGCCAAGGCCGAGATTGAAGCAACGCAACTGAAGTAAGTTTCGTCGCGGCGACGGTCCGAGGCAGCGGCGCGGCCCGCAAGGGCCCCGCCCTCCGGGCCTGCGCCGGACGCCGTGGATGTGCCGGCGGGAAGGCTTTCCCGCATCAGGAGGAGCGAACATGAACGGAAGCATTCTCGCGCGCATCTGGAAATTCCTCTCCACCCCCAGTAGCCGTTATTCATTGGGAGCGCTGCTCATCGCGGGCGGCCTCGGCGGCGTCATTTTCTGGGGCGGTTTCAATACCGCCATGGAAATGACCAACACGCTGGAATTCTGCACCTCCTGCCATGAGATGAAGAACACGGTTTATCCGGAATACACCAAAACCATCCATTTTCGGAACCGCACCGGGGTGCGCGCAATCTGCTCCGACTGCCACGTCCCGAAGGAATGGGGCGCCAAGGTCGTGCGCAAGATCAAAGCCACGAACGAGCTGTTTCACATGCTCCTGGGCACGATCGATACGCCGGAAAAGTTCGAGAAGCAGCGCAAGAAGATGGCGGAAAACGTGTGGCGGGAGATGAAGGCCAACGACTCGCACGAATGCCGCAATTGCCATAACTTCGGCTCGATGGACTTCTCCAAGCAGAAGCAGTGGTCGGCGCCGGTGCACCAGAACGCCATCAAGGAAGGCCAGACCTGCATCGACTGCCACAAGGGCATCGCCCACCAGTTGCCGGCCGGCTAGCAGCCGGCGACCAGGCGCAGACCCATCCCGTTGCCGCGGTTCCGTTGCCGGCCGGCCTGGTCGAAGTCAAGCCGGCGGGAAAGCGCGAGCGTCGCGCGGACGCGTCACTGGAGCTTGTGCTCGAACTTGGCCTCGATCGCGCGGGACGCGCCCGGCCTCTGGATCCGCACCGTGATCGTGTACGGGTTCTTACCGGACATCCGGAAATAATTGCCGTAGCTCTTCGTATTGTTGAGCGTCACGGGTTCGAGCCACTTCGTGTCCCCTCCCGAAACCGGTTCCCTGACGCTCGCTTCCACTTGCGCATCCGTGATCGCGGCTCTCGTCTTGCTATCGAACAACGAAATGTTGACATGGTAATAGCCCTTGCCGGTGGGAATACCGCCGTGCATGGAGCCTTCCGGACTGCCTTTCGAATACTGCGCGCGCATTAATTCCGCCGATACGATGCCCAGATAGATTTCCGTTCCATCGACGATTTTGCGGTTGCGGTCGGGCGCCGCCGGCAGTCCAGCCGAGGTTCCTTTCGCCGGCGCTTGAACCGGGTTGAACATGTAAACGATTGCGCCCCGAATTTCCGAATCGGTGAGATCGTTCATGCCGCCGCGCGGAGGCATGGGCCCGTGTCCATTGATCGCGGAACGCACCAGCAAGTCGAGCCCTTGCTTGAGTCGCGGTATCCAGGCGTCCCGGTCGCCGATCTTGGGGGCGCCGCCCACCCCGGTCTGGTGGCACTTGACGCACTGCATCTGCACGACCTGCTCGCCCCTGCGTTCGACGGCAGGCGTCAACCCGCCGACGGGGTCGGTCCACTTGCCGCCTGACTGGTTGACCATATAGGTGATGGCGCGCTCGATTTCGATGTCGCTGAGCTTCAAGTCGCCGCCATGCGCCGGCATGCTCCGGATGCCCTTGAGCGCGCTGTCGGTGAGGTCCGTGAGGCTCCGCGATGCCAGCCTGGCCCACGCTTTGTTGTCGCCGATTTTCGGCGCGCCCTTCACGCCGGTCTGGTGGCATGCCGAACACACGGAATCCACCACTTCCTTGCCGCTGCGCTCGCGAACCTGGGCGCTCGCGGATTGCGGTGTGATCAATACCGCAAGAGAAAGAACGATTGCCGTCGTCAGTTGCCTGGACAAATTGGCAATTGACGAACGATCCCCGATGCGTACCAGGCAATTCATATACCGAATCCTCCTAGATCCAACGCGCATTATGGTTACACCATGCGTTCAAGCGGTAGCTGAAACAGCCGTATCCTGTCGGCGGCCCGCGTGATCTCCGCGTTGGCCGCCGTGATCGCCCGAATCAGCGCCTCTAGCGGCGCCTCATCCTGGAAGGCGATCATCATCACGGAGTTGGTGCTGGCATAACTGCCGCGACCCAGGTGCGGCTCCGTCCCTCGGCCCTTGCCCGTTGTCTGGTCCCAGCGGGTGTAGTAATCGATGCCGGCGGCATCGAGTAATAGCATTACACGCGCAGTGTAATGCTCGTTGTGGACGACGAAAGCGATCTTCATGGGGCTCTTTCACGGCGCTATTGCCGCTGGCACCCATGCTACCGGCGGGCCCGAGCCCGGCCTTGACCTATATCAAACATAGCGCCCGGGCGCGCCGAGCCAGCGCCGGTCCTTTTGCAGCCGGGCCAGGTCCGCCCACGTTGCGAGCCCCTGACGGCCCGCCGCGGCCAGCACCACGAGCAGCAACTGGGCCGTGGCCAGCGCATCCGCCAGCGCGTCGTGCCGGTCGTGGTTCTGTATGCCGAAGCGGTGCAGCCAGTCGTCGAGCGTGCGCGCGGTGCGCTCGTAATCGGGAAACAGCGCCGGAGCGAGCAGCGCCAGGTCGAGCCAGGCGTTGTCCGGCTTCATGCGCAGTGCCGCGGCAGCCGTGCGCTCGATGAGGATCCGGTCGAAGTCCGCATGAAACGCGACCAGGGGGGCCCTGCCCGCAAACCCGAGGAAATCGATCAGGCCGGACGCCGGGTCGCGCCCTTGCAGTTGCGCGGAACCGCCGATGCCGTGCACCAGGATGTTGCGGTCGTCGCTGGCTTCGTCCTGCCGCAATACCGTTTCGAAGCTGTCATCGAGGCACGCGAGCCCGCCCCGCACCGCGATGGCCCCTATGGATATCAGCCGGTCGCTGTTGGGGTCGAGCCCGCTCGCTTCGACATCGACCACCACCAGGCGTTGCCCGGCGAGCGGGCTGTGCCGGTCCGGTTTTTCGCGGGAACGGTACGCGTCCAGTGCAGCGATGTGCCCGGCATCGAGCACCGGCGCGCGGCGCAACAGGCGGGCGAGCCAGTTCATAACTGGTAATCGAGAGCCAGCCGGCTCTGCAACTTGCGCGCCTGGCGGAAGCACTCCTTGAGGATACGGCGGTCTACCTCGTTGAGTGTGTCAGGATCGACGTGGTTGGTCGCGGTGCCGTCGTGGCTGCGCAGGCGCAACAGCTGGATGAAGTAGAACGCTTCCACCATGGCGTCGATCTCCCGCCCCGGCATGTCGAGGCGGGCGCCGCCCTGGCGCAGGCGCTGCTCGGTCCCGGTGTGCGCGGTGGCGGTGGCGAGGCTGATGACGCGCGCCGCGTCCACGAACAATCGCGCACCCGAGAGCTTGAGATTGATGGTGCCGCGGTGCTCGCCCTCCTCTGCTACCACGAAGTCGCGCAGCAGACCGAGCGGGGGGCCTGTCGTCAATGCCGTTTCGGCGAGCGCCCGCAGAAAGCGGCTGTTGTTCCGCGTGAACTCGAAGAGCCGCTCGCGCAACACTTCCGCGAGCGAGTCCCTTCCGTAAACCGGGCGAAAATCAAAAAAGATGGCCGCCTTGAGCAGCGCCTCCGGCTGCGGGTTGCGTATCCAGCCGGCAAACTGCTCGCGCCACTCGCCCAGGCTCAGGCACCAGCGCGGGTTCCCCGCCATGATCTCGCCCCTGCACAGCGGGAATCCGCAGGCATCCAGCCCGTCGTTCACCGACCGCGCGAACGGCAGCAGCCGCTTGCGCATCGATTCCGCCCCCGCGCCCGATCCGTCCTCGAAGATCAGCCCGTTGTCCTGGTCGGTGGCGAGCGTCTGTTCGTAGCGCCCCTCGCTGCCGAGCGCGAGCCAGCACCAGTTCAGTTCCTGGATGCCGTGCCGGTCGTGCTCCAGCTTGATCAGCCGCCGCGTCAACGCGTCGTTCAACGTCGAAATGATCTGGGTGAGTTGCCAGGCCGAGACGCCCTGCTGCAGCATGTGGTTCACCAGCCGCCGGATGTCGCGCGCGGCGTCCGCGAGCGCCGGCACCCCGTCGCCGCGCGCGATCGTGCGCCGGATCTCGCGCATCGAAATTCTCTGCAGCGCGAACAGGTCGCGCTCGGTCACGACGCCGATCAGCCGTCCACCGTCCACCACCGGCAGGTGCCGGATGCCGTGGTGCGCCATGGCGAGCGCCGCATCGTGGACGCTGGCCTCGGCCGATATGACGTGCGGCGCCGCCGTCATCACCGTGGCGATCGGTTGTTGCAGGTCGGTTCGCGCGAGCGCGACGCGGTCGAGGATGTCATGCCGCGTAAATATGCCAAGGGGCTCGTTGCCCGGCGTCACGACGACGATCGATCCGATCTTGGCTTCGTGCATCGTCCGCAGCGCGGCCCCGATCGGTGTTTCCAGCCGGCAGCTTACCGGCGGGCGCCCGATCAGCGAGCGCAGCGCGCGGTTGATAGCCTGCAGCTCGGTCGCCGTGCCGGCAAGCTGTATCTTGAGCAGCTGACGCGACTCGCGCAGCAGGCTGGTCAGGTAGTTTGTCGCAAAATCCTGGGCGCGCGCGCTGCGGTGAATCAGCGTGGAGAAATCTTCGGCCGTCAGCTGGTAACAGAAGGTATCGGCAGCGGCGACATAAGGAGAGGTTACGGGACGCTGTTCCAGCAGCGCACCCACCGAAAAGCACTCGCCCGGCCCCAACGCGAGGACCTCGCGCCCCGCGCCGGGATTGTCATCCTCCGGAGAAATATGCACCAGGCCGCGCTGGATGATGTAGAAAAAAGCAGGCGGACCCCGGTCCGGCGCAAGGACGATGGCGTCCTTCGGGTAATAGCCGAGCGCCAGGCGCCCCGCCATGAATTCCAGCGCGTCCGGTTCCAGCTTGTCGAACGGCGGATACCGCCGCAGGAACGTCAGTATGGAATCCGCCAGCTTGTCGACGGCGGACGTTCTGGCCCCAGCGCCCATGCAGCGGATTGCCCCCGATGCCGATGACCGCTGTTATACCACCCTCGAGTAGCGCGGGCCATCCCGCCCGACGCGCAGGTAACGGTCGAACACCATGCAGATGCTGCGGACGAGGAACCGGCCTTTCGCCGTCACCCCGAGCCAGTCGTCCTTGAGCGTCACCAGCCCCAGGCCCTCGAACTCGCGCAACTCGGCCAGCTCGACGGAGAAGGTGCTGTCGAAATCCACCAGATAAGCGACTTCCAACGCCTGCTTCGACAGCGCGAAATTACACATCAGCGCCTGGATCACCGAACGGCGCACGAGATCGTCGGCGGAGAGTTCGATGCCGCGCATAACCGGCAGCCGCCCGCCATCCAGTTCCCGGTAGTAGTCCTCGAGCGCGCGGTGGTTCTGGCTGTAGGTCGGGCCGATGGCGCCGATGGCGGAAACGGCGAGCCCGACGAGGTCGGCATCGGCAATCGTCGAATAGCCCTGAAAACTGCGATGCATGCGCCCCTGGCGCTGCGCCACCGCAAGGGCGTCTCCCGGCAGCGCGAAGTGGTCCATGCCGAGATAGACGTAGCCCGCCGCCTCCATCTGGCGGATCGCCAGCCCGAGCAGCTCCAGCCTGGTTTCCGGCGACGGCAGGTCGCCATCGGGGATCCGCCGTTGCGGCTTGAAAATCTGCGGCAGGTGCGCGTAATTGTAGACAGCGACGCGGTCGGGCCTGAGCTTCAGGATGCGCGCCAGGGTGTCGTTGAAGCTCGCCGGCGTCTGCTTCGGCAGCCCGTAGATCAGGTCCACGTTCACCGACTCGAAGCCAGCCTCGCGGGCGGACGCGATCGCACCGCACGTCTGCTGCTCGCTCTGGAGGCGGTGCACGGCTACCTGCACCTTCGGGTCGAAATCCTGCACGCCGAAGCTCACGCGGTTGAATCCCATCTCGCGCAGCGCATGGACCGCTGCCGCGTCCACCGTCCGTGGATCCACCTCGATCGAGTACTCGCCGCGCGGGGAAAAATCGAAGCGCTCCGCCAGCCGCGAGAACAGCGCCCGCAGGTCCTCGATGTCGTGGAAGGTCGGCGTGCCGCCGCCCCAGTGCATCTGCACGATGCGCCGGTCGTCGCTGAACAGCGCCGCCTGCAAATCGATTTCCCGGGCCAGGTACTCGAGGTACTGCGCCGCCTTGCTGGCATTGCGCGTCACGATCTTGTTGCAGGCACAGTAAAAGCAGACGTCGCGGCAGAACGGCAGGTGCACGTACAGCGCCAGCGGCCGCTCCGCGCCGCCGATGCTGCGGCGCCCGGCCCACGCCGCGTACGCGGCGGCATCGAAACCTGCGGCAAAACGATCGGCGGTCGGATACGACGTATAGCGCGGGCCGCTGCGGTCGAAGCGCCGCACCAGCCCTGCATCAAATTCGATTTTCGAGGAGTCCATTGCCATCGTTGCGCCTAGGAGTTTGTCGGACTCGGCCCCGACAAACTCCTTATGCAAAACCGCCTGCATGAAAACGAAGGGAAAACGCAGTGAATACTTCATTTCCGATCAGCTTGCCTGCCTTCTGGAGGCTAACAGGGGTCGCTATCATGGCTTTCATCTGAAATCTGCGGGCGGTTTTGCTGTTGGCAGCCTGTCCGAAACCTTTGTCCGACAGGCTGCCAGGGCGCACGGTCGGGCCAGTGTTGCACAGCGGCCGCGGCCCGTTTTGATGTACGTCAACCCCGGGCGTCGCGGGGCCGCAGCACTTTATAGGCCTCGTACCAGAGCACGCCGGCGATGCCGGCCGCGGCCGCCAGCGCGACCTGGCCCGCCGCTAGCGGCGCGAAGCGAAACAGATCGCCAATCAAGGGGATATAGACGGACGCGGCCAGCGCGGCCAGGGTCCCGCCGGTGATCCACCACAGCGCCGGGTTGGGATCCCGCAGCGCGGCGAAGAACACGCGGTCGCGGGAGCGGGTGGCATGAATCATCGCCAGGTTGCCGAAAACGATCGCCGCGAAGCCGAACGAGCGCGCTTCGCCGCCCGCGAGTCCGTTGTCCACCGCCCACCAGTACGCGGCGCACACGGAAGCCAGGACCGAAGCGCCGAGCAGCAGGCTCACCCCGAGCATCTGCAGGCTGAACAACGGCTCCCGCGGGTCGCGCGGCGGGCGCCGCATAGCGCCCTGCTCGCTGTTCTCGGCCTCGAACACCACCGAGCACGCCGGGTCGATCACGAACTCCAGGAACACGATGTGCACCGGGTACAGGAACACCGGCCAGCCAAAGACCAGCGGCAGGAACGACATCCCCGCGATCGGCACGTGCACCGCGAGCAGGTAGCGCATCGCATTGCGGATGTTCTCGTAGATGCGGCGGCCCAGGCGCACCGCGCCGACGATCGACTGGAAATCGTCCTCGAGCAGCACCAGCGCGGAGGCCTCGCGCGCGACGTCAGTGCCGCGCCTGCCCATGGCGACGCCGATGTGCGCGGCTTTCAGCGCCGGGGCGTCGTTCACGCCGTCGCCGGTCATCGCCACGACCTCACCATCGGCCTTGTACGCCGTGATGAGCTGCAGCTTCTGCTCGGGGCGGATGCGCGCGAAGACGTTGACCCGCCGCACCGCCTGCGCCAGTGCGGCAGCGTCCAGCGCCGCGATCTCCGCGCCGGTCAGCGCACCGCCGCCGGTGTCGATACCCGCCTGGCGCGCGATCGCGAGCGCGGTGCCCGGGTAGTCGCCGGTGATCATCACGATCCGGATGCCGGCGCGGCGGCACAGTGCCACGGCCTCCGGCACTCCGGCGCGCAGCGGATCGGCGAGCGCAACGAAACCGAGCCAGCGGAACGCGTAGCGGCGCGGATCGGCAGCCCACTCCGGCTCCGCCCATTGCGCCTCCGCCACCGCGAGCAGCCGCAACCCCTGCTCGGCCGCGCCCGCCATCTTCGCGTGCGCCGCGGCGCGCCCCGCTCCGTCCAGCGCGCACAGCCCGATCACGGTTTCCGCGGCGCCCTTGACGACGACGCGCCGCTCTCCGGAAGGCGACCGCCAGCCGTGGCAAACAGCCAGGAAATCGGACGTCAACGGGTAGTCACGCTCGAGCGTCCAGGAACGGCGCAACCCAGCGGCGCGCTCGCCGGCGGCGGCGAGGATCGCGCGCTCCATGGGATCGAACGGCTCCAGCTCGCAGGCGAGCGCCGCCGCCTCGACCACGCGCTCGCGCAGTTCCGGCGCGGCGATCACGTCCGCCAGCGCCATTCGGTTCTCGGTCAGCGTGCCGGTCTTGTCCACGCACAGCACGGTGGCGGCGCCGAGGGTCTCGACGGCGGGCATGCGGCGCGTCAGCACGCCGTGGCGCGCGATGCGCCAGGCGCCGAGCGCGAGAAACACGGCGAGCACCACCGGAAACTCCTCCGGCAGTATCGCCATGGCGAGCGTGATGCCAGCGAGGATTCCCGCCAGCCAGTCGCCGCGCGTCGCAACATGGTAGGCGGTCAGCAGCAGGCTCAGTCCCACCGCGAATACCGCGACCACCCTGACGATGCGCGCGGTCTCGCTCTGCAGCCGGGTCTTCTCGATGTCGAGAGTGGCGAGGGAAGCGCCAATGCGGCCGAACTCGGTGCGCGGCCCGGTCGCGGTCACTTCCGCGCGGCCCTGTCCCTTGACCACGAGGGTGCCCGAGTAGACGGCGGCGCCGGCCTCCTTGTCCACCGGCAGGGACTCTCCCGTGAGCAGGGACTCGTCGAGCATCAGCTCGTTGACCGCCATCAGGCGCGCGTCGGCCGGCACGCGATCGCCTTCGGCGAGCAGCATGAGGTCTCCCCGCACCACGGCCGCGCCCGGCACGCGCAGCGGCGCGCCGTCGCGTATCACCAGCGCGCGCGGGCTGGAGAGATCGCGCAGCGCCTCGAGCGCGCGCTCGGACTTGCGCTCCTGCACCACGGTGATCGTCATGACCACCAGTATCGAGGCCGAAAGGACCAGGGCTTCCCGCACGTCTCCGAGCAGCAGGTAGATCAGCGTGCCGGCGACGAGCAGCAGGAGCATCGGCTCGCGCACCACTTCCAGCGCGATGGCGAACGTGCTGCGCTGCCCTCCTTCCGGCAGGGTATTCGGC
>Ga0184637_10001741_pt1 | contig 14342 bp, 15 predicted proteins | sample PLM3_127_b2_FD_133143 | JGI IMG/M metagenome (GOLD analysis project Ga0184637, IMG submission 133143) | Groundwater sediment microbial communities from an aquifer in East River, Colorado, USA - PLM3_127_b2 | ecosystem: Environmental > Terrestrial > Soil > Riparian zone | place: USA: East River...
CGTCGGCGTGGGCGTGGGCGGCGGCGGTGGCGTCGGCGGTGGCGGCGGGCGTCGGCGTGGGCGTGGGCGGCGGCGGTGGCGGCGGCGTCGGCGCAGGCGGTGACGGTGGCGTGGGCGCAGGCGGTGACGGTGGCGTAGGCGTTGGCGGCGACGGTGGCGTAGGCGCCGAACGAAGGCGTTGGCGTGGGCGTCGGCGGCGGCGTTGGCGCAGGCGGCGGCGGCGGCGTGGGCGCCGAACGGCGGCGTTGGCGTAAGCGTCGGCGGAGGCGGTGACGCAGGCGGGGGACGTGGGCGCAGGCGCGGGCGCGGGCGCGGGCGTCGGGCGTGGGGTGATTACTACTTCAAGGCTGAGAACTCGAGAACTTCGAACCGACCCCAGCCCATTTTCCGGCTGGCACCGATCCCGGTATTTTGGCCAGCCCACCGTAACATTTGTTCTACTACAGCTGGCTTGACCATCTCCGGGTCAAGGTCGAGGGTGCCGGTACACGTCATCGCTGGAGTCGCAGGAACCTCGCCGGGTGGCTCAGCACCCAGGTAAGAGTTACGCCGCAGGGCTCGCTGGTTCGACAGCTTGGCTCCGGTGCCAGCGGAGACCACAACGTAACGTTCCCAGATCAACGCGTCATCAGGGCTGCGGTCGCTGTGCCATGGTGAGGCTCGAAGAACTACACGGACCATGTCGGAGGGGCAGGGCTTGCCCGCGGAGCGGATGGTGTCACAGGCGGCGGTAAGCATGCCATCTACGACATGCTTGGGGATCATGACCCTGTCCTCGGCATCCGTATAGAAAGATCGATTGGCCAGTCTCTCCAACTCCTCATAGTCCGTGAGCGTCATGCCCAGCGTGATCAGATGCTGCTCCAGGGCCTTGTTACGGTTAGCCGTTGAGCGAGCCCGGCTCATCCCAGACTCCTTGGTGATATTAATTAGTCGTTCCCGTTCGGGCCAGTACGGATGGCCAACGAAAGACTTGATATCGATGCGTAGCTGGAAGATAGGCATGTTAGCGCTTTCTGTGTGGGTTCCTATGTTCGTTATGATGCGGATGGTTTCTGCTCAGGTCCTTCAACATGAACAAAGGCCAGGTTTACGAACCGGGTCTTCCCTTCGTGGCCGTGGATAGCCTCCGCGTCGCGTAGGGATGCCCAGATCACTGTGGACGGGCGTTCACCCTGCCAGCGGATCACCACAAAACCGTCATCAAACTCAACGCCAGTGGCCACTACGCCGGTGCCACTGATACCGGTTACGTCGACATCACGAACCATCTTGAACAGCCTCATGAATGTTCTCCTTCTGTCCCGCCTCCGTAGGTCATTTAGGCCACCTTCTCGAACTCAATCACATGCATCCAATCGTCCTGTCCAGTCTGCGGGTCCTTGAACCGAAAGGTGGTACTGGCGCCGAGAGAACATTCTTGGTCCTCCCAGCAGATACCAAACTCCAGTACCTCCACCACGATCGGGACGCCCGGCATTGCGACGTGGTCACCAATATTGAACTTCATGATCTTCCTCTCGATCCTTTAGACCAAGGCCAGCCAATGACAAGGAGGACCGTTCCCATAACAGTGACGATGCAAACGGTTGCCTCGGGCCAGTTCATGATCTACTCCTTTATCGGTGAACTGAGGTTAGGCCCTTCGTCCCCACGCGGGGAGTCCGTTATTGCGCATGCGACGGTTATACTCGGCTGTACACAGCGATGCGACGGCCATCGATACTCGCATCTTCTGGAGCGCAGCAAACTGAGTCGCCTCGATATGAAGCTGGCTCGGGCCACCCTTGAAGAGGCGTAACCTTTCAATCAGGTTGTCTACGTTGAGCCTAGATCCGTGCTCGGCCAGTAAACGTCCAATTCCGTCAAGGATCACACCATGTACTCCGGCCCGCTCCGTTCCCCAGGAGCGAGTAACTACCAGGATGGTGAGCTGTACCAGGTTGGGCTCGAACTCCAGCCGCGAAGACAGCCGCCAAAGTCGCTCTAATGCGGCGGGAGCGTTGATGTTCCCGTTGACGGCCTGCCCAGAGATGGTCCAACCGTAGGAATGAACGATCTTGGAGATTCCCACTGCGACGGGATCCTCTGCCTCGATTCGGACCCGGAACTGGTCGATGTAAAGCGGCTTTGAGGTATGGTTCAGATCGAGGAACATCTGAGCTTCCTCGGCCAGGGTCAGACCAGTGAAGACGTGGCAACGAACCTTGCCTGTGTTTTCGCTGACCCTTCGAACAGCCTCCACGCGGTGGGCGCCATCAATGATGACGGTCGAACGATCCTTCCGGCGCGAGACCGTTATGACTCCTAACGCGCCCGGGTTGAAGCGGAGAATGATCCATTCGATCTTAGTTAGATCGTAACCGCTGCGCTGAACTCTTCGATCCACCGTCAAGTCGGCGATCAAGATTTCTTCTTCCGCGAAGGTCTCCATGGGGGAGACCACATTAACCTTAACCATCTTGGGAACTCCTTAGGGTGGATGTTCTGGCTAACCTGATAGTTCTATTTAAAAGGGTCCGTTGAGCGACCAGCTCCTTGACCCAGGAATCTAGTTCCTGGCGAGAAATTTGCGTGCTCCATGGTCCTAGCTCGTTTAGTCCTTTGGTCACACCACTCAGAGTAGCGATGGCAGTGTTGACGATCTGCCGTTGATCGGATGCCTTGAGGACACTTCCTTGGGGTTCTACTTTTCGACCTCTTAGCAATGCCCGAGGATCTCCGAACCTTTTCCTAGAGTATTGCTGACGTGCCGCATGCGGCGAGAGATCCCCCCGCTCCATGACTTCGACCATTTTGATAGCCAGAGGGATCCGATTAAGATCAGCTGCCCTATACATTTGAAGGATTGCCGAGAACTCGCTAGGAGTAATCCTGCTAGATAGCCCCAGTGCCTCGTAAAGTATTTCACGGGCGAGTACCTGTTTCTTTCCTTGACTCTTGTATCTGTATAAATTCATCAAGGGCACAAGTGTCATGTATATTTCGAATATGCGGCGTGTCGTGATGATGTTACCCTTGTGCGTCGTGCTGAGGTTGGAGCAGGCATCCTTGAAGGTATGCACCACCTCTGCCCAGATCTCTGTTCGGTTGAGCTGCTTAGCTGCGTTCAGTCTACGGAGCCCATCTATCAGAATAAATGGACCATCTACACTACCCTGGGGGGTAACCAGAATAGGTATCTTGGTACTGAGACCCTTGCTGTCCTCAGCAGGGTGCATTCTAGGTGGGATAATGATTGAATCTATCGAAATTGAAATTTGCATCTAGTCCATTCAATCTCGCTCGGATCAGGGGCTGATCCGCAGGAATCCGGAGATATCCACCGGGCGTACGAATAGACGCCACAGTTCCCTTTTGCGCCCATTTCCGGACAGTGGTGACATTCACGGCGAATAGTATCGCTACCTCTGTAGGGAGGAGCAAGGGGGGGAACCTTTCCCCCGGGGGGAGGTGAGCCATAGAAGGTACAGTACCAGCATGCTGACACAGTATGCAAGTGTCAGGCGATTTGCCCGATTCTAGAATATTGTCCCAAGTATCCCCGTTGCTGGGTTATGTCCGATACCTTGCCAGTAGGCATGTCCCTCCTGTCGAGCCTGCACCAGGAAGGGGAAGTTGGAGATCAACCGGTTGGCGAAACGTCGATTACTCACCGGCCGTTCGCCGGCTTGTCGAGCCCACTCGATGTACATGAGATGCAGGATATTGGCTCTGATCTTTTTGTCGGTACCCAGGAGTAGGACTCCATCGCAGATACGGTCATCGACGAACCGGGCTACCGAGTCAGACTGGACCCTTTGGTCGATGGCAGCCTCTTCGACCTGCCTTGGCTCCTCAAGCCCATGCGTCAGGTACTCCCGTAGTCCCGCCAGGAGCCAGTTCAGGATGCCATCTGCTTCTGGACAGAGCACTTTGCGGGCCATGTCTGTGATCTCACGATCATGGAACTGGGTCAGAAACGGAACCAGCTTGGCTCGCTTCCAGATCGCGTCATCGTCTGAGTTGAACTTTGGTGGGTGGTTGGTGGCGAGCCAGATGCAGCACTGCGGGGTCCACTCCTGGTACTCCTGGTACAGCTCACGGGAGCTGACCCGGTCCCGGCCGGTGAGCCGCTTGATGAGATCCTCGTCGAAGGAGGCGTTGTCGGCGGTCTCGCTGGTGGAGACGAACCTCTTGCCCTGCAACCGATGCAGGTCATTGCTCGGCCCCTTGTCCCGGGTTGCTCTGAATGTCCCCGCGGGCGCGGTGGTGGCATAGTCACCGAGGACCTCGCGCATGACCTCCATCAGGGTGGACTTCCCGGTACCAGAAGGACCATAGATCATGAAGATGGCTCGTTGGTCCGCATCACCCAGCAGGCTGTAGCCCAGAGCGCGTTGGACATAGGAGCGCATAGCCTCATCAGGCAGGACATCTACCATGAACTGCTCGAACCGGGGGCAGGTGGCCTGCGGGTCAAAGGTGGCGCCCAGCATCTGGGTCATCAACAGGCCCGCCTCATGGGGCTGGAGCTGGCCCGTTTCCAGGTTCAGGACACCGTTACGGGCGTTGAGCAGGTGTCGATGCGGATCCATCTCGCTGGCCTCCTTCGCTACCCCCGGCAGCGTCCGCAAGCATCGAAGGGCAGCGTCGATCTTGGTGGCGTTACCCGCGTTGACCCACCGCTTCTCCACTTTGGAGTCTTCGCCTCCTCGGGACTGATGAGCCTTCTCCTCGGCCATCAGAAGAAACTGGTGCTCCAAAGTGGACTTCTTGTCTGCTCGCCAGATCTGCCCGTCCCAGCCATAGTATTGCTTCTGCTCAGTGAGCCATAGATAGCGCCCACGCACCTTGTCCCAGAGGTAGCGGGCGTTGCCACTGTCGTTAGGTAAGTACCCAGGGTCCTCATCCGTGCCGGGTTCGTCGTCTGATCCTGGCAAACTAGGCAGTGCCGGAAGGGCGACCTTCGAGCCGAACCCACACCGGGCGAGCTGTTGAGCCGCTGCGGACATGTTGCCATGGAAGTTATAGAACGCATGCACGAACAGCTTGGACAGCGGCTCCTCTGTGGGCAGCCCGGTCGAGGTGGACCAGACATATAGTCCGGGCTTCCCTTCGTAGTCGGTCGAGGCGGAGGCACCATCTTGGGGGTTCTTGCCGGGTCTGGTCCACATCCGTTCGCCACCGCGGACCGACTCCAGCCGCCAGCCCACTGGCCGCAAGATCTCCGCCCAGTCCGTCCGAAGGGCAAAGTCATCACCAGGGCTCAGGCTCTCCCGTCGCCCAGCTGGGCTGGGCAATGGCAGGCGGCTCGGAAGGTTTGGGGACGGTAAGTCACTCCACACACCAGAGCCTGGCTGGACCAAAGGTGTCTGGTCCAGTGCATCCTTGATCGCCAGATGGAGCAGGGTGCGCTCAGCCCAGCTCAGCGTGGGAAGCTCTCCGTACATTCCACTGGCCAGCAGCCAGCCCTCCCCGCTGGGGTGACAGGACCCCGGAGAGGGGGCACCAATCACGTAGCCACCCTCACCCCTGGTCTCCGCCAGGATCACTCCGTCGGAGTCCTTGGCCAGCTGCTCGTTGCCAGGAACTAGATGATCAGCTATCCGGTACAACAGGTGCAGTCCACCTGATGGGCTCTGTTGCGAGTAGCCGGCGACGAGGCGGTCCCAGATCTCTGTTGCTCCGAAGGCTTGGAGTGCGGCCAAGATCCGACCCAAGGAGCCGTTGTCTACCGCACGGCCCTCGATCTCGGTCATCTCCAGGTTGCCCGACACGGCGCCACAGATAAGGGCGATTCCGTAGGGATGTCCGTTCCCCCACCATTGTGATACTTCGTCCAGGGAGGGGATGCGGGCTTGATACTCCTTCCACTGGTCCAAGGCCGGTTTCTTCTGCCGGTTGGGACGAATGGGGATAACTGACACGCCAGCCTGTCGCCAGATCTGGGCAATATCTGCTATGGTCATAGTTGTACCTCCCTAGTAGGGGTCCCCTTCTGACTAGACGACATGGGGGGACCCCTTCCTTCTGGGCCTTCAAGATCAGGGTGCCGTAAGAGTCGGTAGCTCATCATGACACCTGGGTCGGCCTTGGACTAGGACCAGCCTGCCCGTTGGCTCCAAAGACCAAGATCCCCCAGTCGCAGCCACGCAACTGGGGGATCTTGGTTTTGGCGGGACCGTTCTCAGAACGGTGGTTCGTCGGTAAAAGCAGGTGGGGGCGAGGGCGGGGGGGGAGGCAACGGGCGCGCCGCTGGGAGTGCCGCTGGGGACGGCGAGGAGGCGGCGGTGAGACGCTCCGCACCCGTGGCGGCCTGAGCCGCGAGCCGCTCCAGCAGGCTGGGCTCACGTAACGTGACCTGAACAGGCTCTTGCTGGGCTGGAGCTGGCGAAGAGACAGCAGTCTTGCCGCGAGGCACGCTCTTACGGAAATCCGGGTTGGCCGCCATCCACGCCTGCGCCCGGGCGACACACTCCGGTAACCCGTTGGCCGAATGCAGCTCGTAAGGTGGGTTGCCTACCGTCGCCTGGCCGATCGCCATGTGCACCAAGACCGGGCGAGGAACGTCCAGCCGTTGCCGGAGGGCACCGATGAGGCGTGCCTGGCGCCACCAAGACTCCCGGCACAGGAACCCTGCGTACCCGTTTTCGTCGGGTAGGTCGAGGTCCGCGACATCGACCACGATCACATCAGAAGGTTTGTCGGGTTTGCTGAACTTTGTGGGCGAGTGCTCGATATAGTCCACTGCCCAGACCAAGAGTAGATGTCCGATGATATCTACTGGGTTTAACCGGGAACCGCCTACTTCGTCCGGCTCGTCGAACTGGTACGGGTTTGTCACGTTACTGCTCCTACCCTGTGCGTGAGGTTGGTGGGGGACTCGGCCGAGGCCATGGCTTACCGAGCCCCCCTAGGCTGCCTCAAGGCAGGGTGCCCCTCAACCTCAGCTGAGGAACGCTCCATGCCCCATGGCGGCGCCAGCGCTGAGCCTACCGTCCGGGACAGCCCTTGTCGCTGGCCCCCCGCTCCAGGTCACGGTCCGGGTCGTACCAGGGACAAAAACCGCAGTCATTCGATGGGAACGCGGTCACATCCTCCCACCTATGACTCATGTTCAATGCGTCTAAGGCGACAACCTGGGTGGCAATTTCGTGTAGTCGAGCCAGTGCTCGTTCCGCGACACTTCGGTCATAGTCTGCGGTCCAAACATAGATCTCACGGAGCCAGCCATTGCGCGGATAGTAGGCTAAGGCGACCTTGCGTACCGGCAGCCCGAGCTGCTCACATCCCAGGCCATAGCACTGTACCTGCACCTGGTGTCGGTGCGGTGGCTCACTTCTTTGGATCTTCTTGATCCCGTCCAGAGATGCGCCCTTATGGTCAATGACGCAGGCAATGTCTTCACGATAGACATCGGTGGTACCAGGCACCAGTGAGCTGATATCCACTGGCTTCTCGGGGTACCAGGCCTGGTCACCGGTAGCCTGGACCCATCGATTGATCCCGTCAGCGAGTCGGCTATGGATGGCGCTGCCTACGAACGCGGCCCAAGGGTCGGTTTCGGTGTTGATATGAGGGATGCCGGCGATCCGATAGCCGATCCGACGATCGCAAAGATCACCCAGCTCGGAAGGGCCGATCTCCACCTGTTGGCTTCGAGGACTCTCTCGCTCGGACCATTGGATGATGTTGATCATCTCTGACTTGATCCGAGCTGCGAGCGGGTCAGTGTCCCAAGGGTCATCGAAAGACACGCAATGCGGATGAGCACCAAGGTTTGCCCAGGCAGGGGGTAGATCCTCATGACAAGCTGAGCACTGCATCAGTCCCAGTCACCGATCTGGTTGACCTCGCCGAGGTTGTCTCTATAAAGCCAGACCCCGAGCACTCCGAGGTCCTCGCCGGGCAGTCGATCTTCCCGGTACCACTGGAGCAGAACCTCTTGCGGTACCCCGGTGACGCTGGCCGCGACGTGGAGCGGATGCAAGAGATTGATATCCATCTCAATCTCTTCGAGCTTCCCCAGCGCCCGCCAGGCTGCGACGTGGAATCGCCCGATCCGGGCGGCGGTAGCACGCCAGAGCGCGGTGTCAGGCCGCTTCTCCCATCCGGTGTAAGTGACTACGTCCGTCTGGAGCATGTCGGCTATGGCACCACGGGTGAGACCAAGGCGTTCCCGCAGCATGCGTAAGCCGCCGTCGGTCACGACGGTACGCCCGTGTTCGATCTGCTCCTCCACGCTGGACAACACTGACCTCTTCTCCTGGGGGTGAGCCTAGTGCTGCACAGGTCAAGATGGCGAGGACCGGCCGCATAGCCGGCGACCGGTCCTCTAAGTGTTATCCATCGCCAGGACTCGAACCTGGACTCACGGCTTTTGCAGGCCGTTGGGCTGCCATTACCCAACATTGGATGATCCGCTTGTGTCACCAACACAGTTGAACGCACCTTAGATCTACGGACTCGCGCTCTACCACTGAGCTAGGGGGCCAAAGTGGTGACAGTACCTTGGGGGAGTACTGTCACCGAACTCCAGTGGCCGTCTCGGACTACCAGAGTTAGCGGCCCCCGCTGGGATTGAACCAGCGACCTCGAAGTATTAGGTTGCGTCAGGTCGATTTGGTGTTGACGGAGTGTTATTCAGTTTTAGGACAAGAGATTGACATAACCGGCTTGCTGCCTCTGCCGATTTGGGCTACCACCGCAGGTGGCGCGGTGAGGAGGAGTCGAACCTCCACTGGACAAGACGGTAGAAACTTAATTGATCAGATTGAGTTGTCAACTTGCGTCCAGCCCCCATTTGGGGGCGTCTAGGTGCTGGCGGCCCGGCCTCAGGGCACTCGACTAGGTGTCAGGCTCCTCCACCCCTGGGGGCCATCCCCTGTCCTACTGATGGGCTCTTACCTAGTGCTAGGCCAGCAGTGTCTTGACTACTCCAGGCCCATGTCGGGCTGAAGTAGGTAGCCAAAGATTTGGGAGCCGATCGTCTGGTTGACCACCGTGCTCATATTAGCGGCCTCCCGGGCTGCCTTGACCGCATCGAGGAGCTTAATGAGACGAGTTTGAACCGCACGTACGCGAGTCAGGCGCATGGCGCCTGATCCCTTAACCAGGGTCCAGGTGCCGACAATCACATCCTCGTAGAAGATCTCCACCTGGGCCGGGTGCTCCTTGGTCGCCTCTGCCTTGACGTGGTTACGTGGCACCTTCTTCGACCTGGTGGTTGAAGTGGGCTCGGAGACGAAGCAGTCCGAGGCCGGGTTCCAGCTCCAAGACTCAGCCGGGTCCAGCACTGGCAGGCTCTTGACGAAGACCATCAGCTCCTGAAGCTGCTTCTCCAGGAAGAGAAGATAGGTGACCGGGACGGCGGTGGCGATCATGACATCGTCGACCATGATGTCGGCTTGAGCGCCGAGGTTGCCGCAATCCTTGGTCAGGGTCAGGTCAAATAGTGCGGTAAGCCGTTCGTTGACCTCACGCAGGAGACCCTCGGCGCTGAGCTGGACCTGTGTCTTCTCCGGGGGGAGCCGGTCCCCCTCGTCGTCCCTGGGGAGGTAGGTGCGCGAAAGTCCGGACAGCTTGGGCGGGTCCTGCACGAGGCGGTAGAGGCGGGTCAGCTCAAGGTTGGTACGGGCCTTGAGACCCTTCTCCAAGGCGACAACCTGGTTCAATCTGGTCACGATGGGTCCTTGTGGGGTGAGGAGATGGCGAGATACGCGGGCGGGCCTGTCGGAGCCAACACTACTCCCGAGGTGAGGGGGCTATGCAACCTACCCATAGGATACTGACATATGGGCTTATCTTTAGCAGAACGGGTTGCTTGCCTCCCCCGCCATGCACGGGAAGAGTGGATAGCCTCTTTGCCGGATTATGTCCTAGAAGAGATGATTCGTGGCGAATGGTGGTATGTAGCCCGCCCTGAGCAGGTTCCACCGGCTGGCAACTGGTTGGTCTGTCTCGCACTGGCCGGCCGAGGTTGGGGAAAAAGTCGAGCTGGAGGTGAATGGCTAGTTGGGCAGGTGCTCAAGCACCCGTTCGATCGACATGGTACGCCCACCGAGTGGCTGCTCATCGGAGAAACCCTGGCGGACACCCGGACCATCTGCATGGAGGGACCGGCCGGGCTGCTCCGGGTGCTCAACCGCAGAAGCATCGATTACCGGTACAAGCAGTCTCCACGCCCCATGGTGCTGTTCCCGAATGGGGCAAAGATCTACGCCGAGGGTGCCGATGACGAGGATGTAGGTCGTGGCTACAACGCCAGTGGTGCCTGGTGTGATGAGCTAGCGAAGTGGCCGAAGCCCTACGAGTCCTGGTATGAGGGCATTCTCCCCTCCTTACGTACTGATCTCGTTGACGATCATCCTCGTTGCTTCGCCACCACTACACCTAAGCCAATCAAGCTGCTCCAGGAATGGGTGGAACGAAACGACTCCACTGTCCATGTGATGGGGGGCTCCACCTTCGATAACGCGCTTAACTTATCTGCACTGGTACTCCAGGAGCTGCGCCTGCGTTACGCCGGCACTACCTTGGGCGAGCAGGAGTTGTATGGCAGGTTGCTGGAGCTAGTGGGTAGTGGCCTATTCAACCGGGCTGATATAGGCAAATACCGAGTGAAGCTGGTTCCTGGTGACATCGTCGCGACCGTAGTGGGGGTCGACCCAAACCTCACCGGTGAAGATGCTCAATGCGGGATTATCGTGATGTGTCGAACCAGTGACAACCATATGTATGTGCTGGAAGATGCCACGGTCCAGCAGTCTGGCCGGACCGCGGCCATGGCCATCTGGCGGGCCTGTGCCCGATGGAAGGCCGACCTGGTTGTGTATGAAGAGAACCTGGGGAAGCGGTACCTGCAAGAGGTGCTCCAGGACGCCTACCAGGAGTGTATAGAGCTTAATCTCTTTCCGAGAGGAACCTCGCCCCCGATGGCCGCCATCCACGCCAAGCATGGCAAGAAGACTCGGGCTGAGCCGGTAGCCATGCGTAACGAGCAGGGCCGCCTCCACATGGTGGGCACCTTCCCGGCGCTGGAGAATCAAATGGTCCTCTTCGATCCTGAATCGACCCGAGAGTCTCCGGACCGGATGGACGCCATGGTGCATGCGGGCTTGCGTCTGATGGCTGGCGAGAAGAGGATCATGAAGGTGGGCGACCCGGGCCAGTACCAGCTCCGCATGGACAACGAGTTCTATGATCTTGGTCGGTTCATGCCTAGGTAGGATTCCACAACTCCTACCCCTGGGTATAGACAAATGTCAGGATAAGTCTCACATCTACCTCTTGCGGGAAATTTCCGTTTAGAGTATAGAGGTGATCGTTCTTACCTTGATCTTGGCCGCCTTGACGGTGGCACGGCTGTCGCACCTTGTCGACGATGACATCACCCTGGGTTTTCGCCAGTGGGTGGTCAAGCGCTTCGGTCGGGACGCGCTAGTCACCAGGGCGGTACATTGCGCCCCTTGGTGTATGTCAATGTGGTTCGCATTGATAATGCCGGTTGCAGTGCTGTGGCCCACTACCTGGCTCATGGCCATTCTCTCCATCCCCGCCGGGTCAATGGTAGCCGCCATGATTCTCAGCTACACGGATAGGGAGTAGCTCATGGCCTTTCGCCGATCGAAGGACCTCGTTGCCTCATCGGCCCTTCCTGTGCAGCCCAAGAGTCTGGTTGCTTCCGCTGCACGGATCCGGCAACTCAATGGACAAGGTTGGCAGACATATAAGTTTGGTGACGACGCCTGGCAACAAGAGGCGTGGCGGCTTTATGATGTCATCGGCGAGCTGCGATATGCGGCCAACTGGATTGGATCTGCCTGCTCCCGGGTACGTATCTATGTCGCTGAGGTGGATAAGAATGGACGGGTCCAGCAGGAAACCGATGACCCCAAGGTGGCTGCCTTAGCGGATACCTTGTTCGGCTCGCCCACCGCTAAAGCTGAAGCGCTCCGGATGATAGGGATTAACCTGACGATCGCTGGAGATGCCTACATTGTCGGTCGAGGGACCGGGCGAAATGAGACTGATGAATGGTATGTGGTTTCTTGCTCTGAGCTGAAGCGTTGGTCCGGCGCTATCTGGCAACTGAACCCCGATGGCTCTAAGGACCCATTGGATCTGGAGCGAGACATCGTCATCCGGGTATGGACCCCGCACCCGCGCCGGGCACTGTGGGCGGACTCTCCCACCCGAGCGGCGATGCCGATGCTCTGGGAGATCGAGCGTCTCACCCGTTACGTGTTCGCCCAGATCGACTCTCGACTGATCTCAGCCGGGTTGCTGCCAGTTCCTAAGGAAGCCTCGTTCCCGGACGAAAATGGCATCATGATCTCGGGGGCAGAGGCTTTGACCGATATGCTACTGCGAGTTGGATCGGCTCCTCGACTAGGTGAAGGTACCGCCACTGGCGTGGTGCCGATCTTTATCGAGTTCCCCACTGACGCGCTGGGGAAGACCGAGCTGATTCAGTTCACCTCGGAACTTTCCAAGCAGGCACTTGATCTACGAGTGGAAGCTATCCGCCGGTTTGCCTTGGCCATGGATATGTCACCGGAGATCGTTCTCGGCACCGGAGATGCTAATCACTGGTCAGCCTGGCACGTTGGAACGGAGAACGTCAAGATTCACATCGAGCCGCTGATGACCCGGATCTGTGACGCGGTCACTACGGCTTATATGGCGCCAGCCCTGAAGACCATTAAGAAGGACCCAAAGCGTTTCTGCTACTGGTTCGACACCGCTCCCTTAGTGGTACGTCCGCAGCGGTTGGCCGACACCATTACCCTCTATAAGGAGGGCGTGGTCGGTGGCAGCACCGTTCTCCTGGAGGGGGACTACCCCCTCTCCGCAGCTCCCAGCAAGGAGGAGGACCTTAAGCGGTTCACTCGTGAGCTGATGCTGCGTGACCCGGCCCTGCTCCAGGTGGCCGCGGTGCGCAGGGTGGCCGGCTTCACCGAAGAGATCCTGCCCGCGGACGCCGTGGTCACCCCGGCGATCACCCCTGGCATGCCTGGCGCCGGACCTCCGCCACCTCCCGCGCCACCCACCGGGATCACCCCGAGCACCCCACCGCCGATCCCGGTGAACTCCTCCGCGGCGAACACCCCCGGCGGCCCGCAGTCCACCAACGCCAGCAGCCAACCACCCGCTCGGGTTGCCTCCGCTGGTGTCTCCCAGGAGCAGGCGGTGTTCGCGGTGGCCAACATGGCGGTTCTGCGTGCGCTGGAGGTGGCCGGGAAGCGGCTGGCCGGCAACCATCATCGGGTACTGGCCGATGTGCCCGCCTACGACCTGCATACCCGGCTGCTGGTGACTAGTGACGACCAGGCGACTAAGCTCCTCGCCGGCGCCTGGGACCAGATGTCGGTGCTCTCGCAGCACCTGGAGATGCCCGAGCTGGCCAACCCGGTGCTGGCCGGTACCCTGCACCGGTACTGCTCTACCCTGTTGACCAAGCAGCATCCGCATGAGGCTGGCTTGCTCTGGGAGATGCTTTCGCGCGGAGGGCTGCTGCATGGCTGAGCGGGAGCGCGATGAGCGTCACCTCTTCGAGGTGACCTCCGGGGCGTTGCGTCGCTGGCTCGGAAAAGCCAGGGATGTCGTGATGGCGCCCTGGCGGGCGTACCGACTCATGCCGGATCCCACCGCGGTCTATCGGCTCCAGCCGGCCTGGGACGCTGAGGTCGAGACGATCTTGACCGAGATCGGCAAGATCGGGCTAGCCGCCTGGAGCGAGGCAACCGAGGTCCCCCCGGTGTCCCGGCATGCCTTCGTGGTCACCTACCTAGCTCAGGTGGAGAGCCTGCTGGTCCGGATCCCGGACGAAGTTGCCGATCTCATCTTCGCGGAGATCACGGATGGAGTGAACGCCGGTGAGTCCGTTGACCAGGTGGCAGCTCGGGTGGATCATGTGCTTTCTTACACCGACAGTGAGCGCTGGCCTAACCGTGCCAAAGTGATCGCTATCACTGAGCTTACCCGTGCCAGAGCGGCGGGCACCTTAGCCGCAGGCATGGAGCAGTCTCGCGTTACTGGCCGAGTGCTACGCAAGCGTTGGAACACCATGACGGACGAAAAGGTCAGAGGCGCCCATCGTGAGGTAGATGGGACGGCGGTCAACATCTTCATGCCCTTCTACGTCGACCGGTTCCCGATGATGTTCCCAGGTGATCCCACCGCGCCAGCCGAGCTTGTGGTGTCATGTAGATGCAAGCTGGCCATAGTGAACGAGGGGAGGTGATGCTCTGATGGTAGATCCGAACCCGGTACGTGGGATGCCCACGGCCCTGCAACGTTATTGGCTCTCTGGAAAAGGTGCCTTGAAGATCCGTTGGCGGTTCCCGCATGACTTTTGA
>Ga0184637_10001742_pt1 | contig 14333 bp, 12 predicted proteins | sample PLM3_127_b2_FD_133143 | JGI IMG/M metagenome (GOLD analysis project Ga0184637, IMG submission 133143) | Groundwater sediment microbial communities from an aquifer in East River, Colorado, USA - PLM3_127_b2 | ecosystem: Environmental > Terrestrial > Soil > Riparian zone | place: USA: East River...
AGATGGACAAGGCCGTAATCGCCGTTATTAATGGTTTCGCTTTGGGGGGCGGCTGTGAAATTGCAATGGCGGCCGATATCCGCATCGCCGCCGATACGGCCAAATTAGGCCAGCCGGAGGTGAATCTGGGCATCATCCCCGGCTACGGCGGAACCCAGCGTCTGCCGCGGCTGGTCGGCGAAGGGAAAGCCAAGGAGCTGATTTTCACCGGCGACCTCATCGATGCCGCCGAGGCCTATCGCATCGGGCTGGTCGATAAAGTGGTGCCGAAAGACCAGTTGATGGCAGAAGCGAAAAAAATGGCGGAAAAAATCGCCGCCAAAGGGCCTCTGGCCATCGCCGCCGCCAAGCGGGCCATACGGAACGGGCTGGCGGCTGACTTGAAAACCGGCTGCGCCTACGAAGCGGCCGAATTTTCCGCCCTCGCCGCCTCGGAGGACAAAATGGAGGGGACCTCCGCCTTTCTGGAAAAACGGAAGGCGAATTTCAAAGGGAAGTAATGGACTTTGCCCTTTCGGAAGATGAAAAGCTGATTCAGGAAACGGCCCGCGAGTTCGCCCAGAAAAAACTTTTCCCCCGCGCGCTGGAGTTCGACGCCGAGGAAAAGCTGGATTTGAACTTAATCCGGGAGATGGGGGAACTGGGCCTTCTGGGTATTACCATCCCGGAACGCTATGGCGGCGCCGGAATGGATTACATCGCCTATGCCTTGGCGGTCGAACAGTTGGCCCAGGGCTGTTCTTCCCACACCGCCGTGGTCGAGCTCCACAACTCCCTTTATGCCGGCCCGATTCTGAACCACGGCACCGAAGAGCAGAAGCAAAAATATCTGCCCGACGTCGCCATTGGCCGGAAGCTGGGGGCCTTTGCCTTGACCGAGCCGAACGCCGGCTCGGACGCCGGAGCTCTGGAAACCACCGCCCGCGAGGAAGGGGGCGGCTACGTTCTGAACGGCACCAAAATCTACGTCACCGACGGCAACCTGGCCGACTTTATTTTGACTTTCGCCACGGTGGACAAAAGCAAAGGACATAAGGGCATCACCTGCTTTATGGTCGAGCGGGGCACCCCCGGCTTTTCCGCCGGCACCATCGAAAAGAAAATGGGGTTCAAGGCCTCCCCCACCGCCGAGCTGCACTATCAGGATGTGGACGTCCCCAAAGAAAACATCATCGGCCAGGTCGGCCAGGGGTTTCGCATCGCCCTGGAGGCCCTGGACGGCGGGCGGATCTCCATCGGCTGTCAGGCCCTGGGCATCGCCCAAGCCGCTTTCAATCTTGCCTTGAAGTATTCACGGGAGCGCAAACAGTTCGGCAAGTTCTTGTCCGAATTTCAAGCCATAAAGTTTATGCTGGCCGATATGGCCACCGACATTTCCGCCGCCCGCAATCTGGTTTACCGCGCCGCCTTTCTGAAATCGAGGGGGAAGCCGTTCGTTATGGCCGCTTCGCAGGCCAAACTCTTCGCTTCCGAAATGGCGACCCGAGTAACGCATAAAGCTATTCAGGTTTTGGGCGGTTACGGCTACATCCGCGACTATCACGTGGAGCGCTACTATCGCGACGCCCGCGTCACCGAGCTTTTCGAAGGCACGTCCGAAATTCAGCGTTTGGTCATCGCCCGCGAGCTATTGAAAAACGCCCCGAATTAGACCATACTACCGGCGATGAAAACGCCTTCCATCAAAAAACTGATTTACGACTGGAACCGCGTAACTCCGCCCCCCAAGCGCAAAAAGCCGATAAGTTTGGCGGACGAAACTCTGCGGGACGGGTTGCAGTCGCCGTCGATCATCGACCCGCCGCTGGCCAAAAAAATTGAAATCCTGCACCTGATGGAACGGCTCGGCATCCAGTCCCTCGATTTGGGTCTGCCCGGCGCCGGGGTTCACGCCAAGGAGGACATTCTCTGGCTGGCCAAGGAAATCGTCACCAATAAAATGAAAATTCGCCCCTATTGCGCCGTGCGCACGGTGCTCTCCGACCTCGAACCGCTGGTGGAAATTTCCCAGAAAGCGGGAATTCCGATTGAAGCCGCCGCCTTCATCGGCTCGTCGCCAATCCGCATTTATGCCGAGGAGTGGACGTTGAACCAGATGTTGAAGCTGACCGAAGAGGCGGTCACTTTTTGCGTCAAGCACGGCCTGCCGGTGATGTACGTGACCGAAGACACCACTCGCGCCGCCCCGGAGGTGATTCACAAGCTCTACACCACCGCCATCGAATGCGGGGCAAAAAGAATCACCGTTTGCGACACGGTCGGTTACGTTACCCCGCCCGGGGTCAAAGCGCTGATTAAATTCGTCCAGCAGGTGGTCAAAAAAACCGGCGAAAAAGTAAAAATCGACTGGCACGGCCACCGCGACCGGGACCTGTCGGTCATCAATTCCATCGCCGCCGTTGAAGCCGGCGTGGACCAGGTGCACGCCACCGGCATCGGCATTGGCGAGCGGGTCGGCAACACGCCGATGGACCTACTTTTAGTGAACCTGAAATTAGAGGGTTATATCAAGCAGGATTTGACCGCCCTGCCGGAATATTTGCAAAAAATCTCCGAAGCGGTTGGCGTTCCCCTGCCGATAAACTACCCGGTCTTCGGCCGGGATGCCTTCCGCACCGCCACCGGCGTTCACGCCGCCGCCGTGATAAAGGCCAAGAAAAAAGGAGACGACTGGTTGGCCGACCGGGTTTATTCCGGCGTTCCGGCCGGGCTTTTTGGCCGGGCCCAGCAAATCGAAGTCGGCTTTATGTCCGGCGCCTCCAACGTCAATTTTTGGCTGGAGTCCCGCGGCGTCAAGCCCACCCCCGAACTGGTCGCCGCCATTTTGGACAAAGCCAAACACTCCAACCACATCCTGACTGACGAAGAGATTTGGGCGGTGGTAAAGAAAAAACAGGGCTGAAGCAAATCCGACAACTCATTGGACATCAACAGATTAAACAAAAAATGTTGTGGCAATAAAATCTCTTTTAGTAATCGCATTAAAAATGCCGATAAAGTTAATTGACAGGAGAGTTAGACTATTATATTATATAGATTGGCCACTGAGGGGTGAGCCAAGAAACTGAGTGAAAAGGATCAAAATATGGAAAACATCTACTTGGAAATAGATCGTCTGTTGGCAGAAGATCCGAAACTAAAGGAATCGTTGAAATTATTTGATCTGTCGATGGAGGAATACAGGAAAGCCTTTCTTGCATTTAACGAACCTCGCACTGTTACTTCGAATTCAACCAACGATACCTCGAACGACAAGTTCTAATTTTTCGGCTCTTTAGTAAGGTTTACCACTGAAATTTGACGAATTAAAGCCCTTTTCGCCGTATTTTCAAAAATCTTAAAGGCTACACTCATGCCAAACGTAATGCTTATTGCGTGATAAAGCGCTCTTACACATGACCGCAGTTTTTCATCTTCGGTAAGCCTTACTACGTTTAATAAACTCAAAGGTTCTCGGGAAAAGTCCTCAAGCCCGATACGCTTTGCATGCGATTTAAAATTGTTATGGTCACCTAATAAACTTGGCCACTTTTTGAGCTTTTAGACTTTTATTTTCATCATCAACAAACATATACTTTACCAACCATTCCTCAACTAAACTTTTCGATAAATCGATAGCCGTTTTTGCTTGTTGATATAATGATGGACCATACTGCTGTAGAATGGGAATCCAAGGGGCCAGCAATTTTGGATTTGCTGCAATGTGTTCAACCGCTTTCTCAAATTGGTCTATAATCGCCTGGGCTGGAGCAAAAAGAATACCTCCATCAGCCCTTCTAATTAGAAACTGAGGATCTATCGGCCCAAGCTCCGACATTTCATCCATAAGAATTGAATTCCCAGAGAGCACTAACATCGTAGCAGCACTTTTTGCAATGTTGGGCACTATGAACCGAATATCCTTGAAACGAGACCGAAGTATTTCTACTACTGAATGAGCCGCTTCAGCCATCCCTCCGGGACTATGAACCAAAATATCAACAGAATCTCCTTGGATTCCTTGAATAACTTCCATGAAACCTTCTTTATCAGACCAATCAATGTTAATGTCTGATCCCGCAGCTTGAACTTTCTGCTGGTTTAGGAAGTCTACAGCGTAAACAATAAGTGGCCGACCGGTGTATTGAGAAAGCAAATCCATTTTGCTGCGTCGAACTGTATCTAAATCATAGCCACCCTTGGGAAGTGGCCTACTCAATATTTCTTGTCGTATTTCTAACCAAGTTGACACTTTTTCTGCCCCCCTAATGCACCACACAGCAAGAGGATTTTCATCGCAACGTGAAGTAAACGCCAGAAAATTTTTTTGTCAAGGTATGCTGCGACACCTAATAATTGCCTTTTCCCTCTTTTGTTTTTATACTTCTTATGGTATGCTGCAGACCCTAAGCGAAAAGATTATATCCGAAAAGGTCGGCCATCCGGTCAAAGCCGGGGAGTTGGTGCTTTCTCCCGTTGACTGGATTTACGCCCACGACCTTTCCGGGCCTCTGGCCATCTCCCAACTGGAAAAATTGGGCCTGGGGCCGCTCAAATATCCGGAACGGGTGATTTTTTATCTCGACCATTCCTCCCCCAGTTCCACCGCCATCGCCGCCACCGAGCAAAAAGTGATTCGCGAATTCTCTCGCAAGCTGAATCTGAAATTTTACGACGTCGGCAACGGCATCGCCCATCAGGTGATAATGGAGGAAACCCTGCGCCCCGGCGACCTGGTCATCGGCGGCGATTCCCACACCTGCCAGGGGGGCGCGGTGGCGGCCTTTGCCACCGGAATGGGCTCCACCGACGTGGCGATGGCGATGCTCTTGGGCCGCACCTGGCTGAAAGTGCCGGAAACGATGCGCTTTGTGCTGAAGGGCAAGTTCCGCCCCGGCGTCTATGCCAAGGATGCGATGCTTTTCATCATCGGGCAAATTGGGGTGGATTGCGCCACCTACCGGGCGAGGGAGTTTTGAGGCCCGGCCATTGACGAAATGGCGTTGTACGAGCGCGCCGTTTTTGCCAATATGGCCATCCAAGCCGGCGCCAAAGTGGGGCTTTTGCCCTCGGATGACAAAACACGGGAGTATTTCAAAGAATTCGGACGGGAGAAGGATTATCGCCCCTTGAAACCGGATGAGGGAGCGAACTACTGCTACACGTTGGAAGTGGACTGCTCCAAATTAGAGCCGCAGATAGCGCTGCCGCATAACGTGGACAACGTCAAGCCGATTACCGCGCCGGAGCTTGCAGACGTGAAAGTTCATCAGGTTTATATGGGCACCTGCACGAACGGCCGAATCGAGGACTTTCGCGTCGCCGCCAAGATTCTGAAAGGCAAGCGCATCAACCCGGACACCCGGCTGGTGGCCACCCCCGCTTCGCGCGACGTGTATCTGAAAGGGGCCAAGGAAGGGCTCTGGCAAATCTTTGTGGAAGCCGGCGGGCTGGTCAATTCCCCCGGCTGCGGCGCCTGTCCCGGCATCCATACCGGCATTCTGGGGGACGGGGAAAACTGCCTTTCCACGATGAACCGGAACTTCAAAGGCCGGATGGGGAATCCGAAGGCCTTTATTTATCTCGCCAGCCCGGCGGTCTGCGCCGCCTCGGCTCTGACCGGCAAGATTACCGACCCGCGGAATGCCGGATGAAATTCAAAGGCAAATCCTGGCTTTTCGGCAACGATATTTCCACCGACCTGATTTTCCCGGGCCGCTATGTGCATCTGCTTTCCAACATCCCCGAGTTGGTCAAGCACACGTTGGAGGACGCCCGCGGCGACTATGCCGCCGGGGTCAAACCGGGGGATTTTGTGGTGGCGGGCAAAAACTTCGGAATGGGTTCCTCCCGCGAGCAGGCCGCCACGATTATCAAGCAATCCGGCGCCACCGCCGTCATCGCCCGCTCGTTTGCCCGGATTTTCTTCCGCAATTCCATCAACAACGGCCTGCCGGTGGTGGAAGTGGATACATCGGGAATCGAAGAGCAGGATGAACTGGAACTGGATTTGAAAGCCGGTGCTTTGAAGAATCTGACCCGCGGTTTTGAACGCCGCTTTGCCCCCTTGCCGCCGATTATGACCGAGATTCTAAACGACGGCGGCCTCGTTTCCCACATCAAGAAACACGGCGATTTTCATTTGTAAACTATTTTTCTGAATATAGTGGAAGAACATCCTGTACTTCAGCATACAACTGCAGTATATTTTGAACACAAAAAAATCTTCGATCTTTGCGAACGACTTTATGAACTAACTCAAAAAGTAACCGACTCCATGAACGAAAAGTGGGGCAGCTACGGAAAGTGGAATAATTATAAAAAATTCTTAGCTCTACTGTTGGCTAGGAATATCCGCGCCTTTAGTGGCTGTATAATGCTGTGCAATGAAGGTCAAAAAAATAATGCCGAATGTTTAGAGAGAGTAATTGTTGAATCTTTCATAGTGTTAAGATTTGTACAAACCAACAAGGAAAAGCTTGCAACGAGATTCTTCCAATATGCCACAGTTGGAATAAGAAGATTTTTCGAAACCCTTAATGCAGAAAATCCAATTGTCCATCCTTTAAAGGAAGAGCTTAACATAATTGCCCCGGATTGGAAAAAAAGATATGAGGAGGTAAAGGCACTCTATCCTAGTGAAAGATCTTGGTCTGGAAAGAGCCTAGATGCGATGGCCCAAGATGCGAATATTTCGGAGATCTACAATTCTATGTACCGTTTTCTTTCTGACATGATACATGTCTCAGACGGATCTCTTGCCGGGTTCCTCAGAAAAACTGACACTGGTTTTGCGATAGAGCCAAATGAAGAAACTACAACAATAAACGCTTCATTGGGTTTATCTTTCACTTTTTATTATGATATACTCGAAGAAGTTAGAAATGAATTCAATATCAATATGAAACAAGAATTCGACCAAATTTGGAAAGAATTCGAAGCGGTCAGAGATTCTCAAACAAAATAATTCCTTAGTTCTAACACTTTACCCCTCGACTTTTTTCAACCGTGGATTAGGCCGATACTCCCGCCCCACTTTGGCCACCGGTTTGCCTTCAACCATAACCACGTCGGCGGTGAAATCGAAACTGCCGGTTAAAATCCAGCTGCCGACGGCGTAGGAATCGACCGGCACTTTTGATTCTTCAAACCAATTGATTTTATCCGGGTTGAACCCGCCGGAGACCACGATTTTGACGTGCTGGAAGCCCTCTTTGTCCAGCGCCTCGCGCACCTTGAGCACAAGGGATGGATTGACGCCGCGCAGCTTTGCTTCCGATTCGCCGGAACGGCTGCCGATTTCCGCCGCCAGCGAATAATCGACGATGGTTTCCGAAGTGTCCAGACGCACCCCCCACAGTTTTTCCCCCAATTTTCGGGCAACCGCGACCGAGGTGGCCGGGCTGTTGTTGTCGAAATCGACCAGCGAAATCACCGGCACGTCCGGAATGTATTGGGCGAATTTCTCGGTGGCCAAAACGGTGTTGCCGTCGTAGGCGGCTATCAAGGCGTGAGGCATCGTCCCCAAGCCCCGGTCGCCGTACCAGGCGGCCATCGCGTCGGTGGCGACTCCTTTGGCTCCGCCAATCATCGAGGCAAAGCCGTCCCCTCCCTGCGCGGCGAAATGGTCGAACCGGTCGGCGAAAAAGAGCACCGGCTTGCCGCGAGCCGCCTCGACAACCGCGCGGGTGTTGGAGGCAACTTTCGTTCTCCGGGCCAGAACACCAAGATAAACCGACTCGAGATGAGCGAAGCAGGACAGGTCCCCTTCGATGGTCATTGCCGTCTCCCAACTGCCCAGCGGCTCGCCGTCGGAGAGAGAGCGGACTTCGAGTTCGGAATATTTCGACACCCACAAGCTATCCAGCCGGCGGATGAGTTCAGTTCTTTCGGCCGTCGATTTTAGATAGCCGTCGTAATCCCCTGCGGCCAGTTGTTGGCGGATGATTTTTTTCAGCTCCGCATAGCGGTCAAAAAGCGGATAGGCCCCCTCGGCATCTTTGTAGAAACCGGAGGCGGTTTTCAAAATGGCAATCGCCTCATCCGTACCGCAGATGACCGCTTTTTCTTTCTTCTGGAAAACCTGCATCAGGCAGGAGATATGGCGGTTGTCCTGCTCCAGAATCCGCTTGGTGCGCCAGAAATAAACCCCGGAACGGTAGCCCCGGCGCAGTTCCACCACCGGCAGGTCGAAAACGGAAGGGTCCAACCGCATAGCGGAGTCAGAATAACACGCCCGCATTGGTTCGGAAAGCAGGAGGAATAAATTGACTCATTAAAAGGATTTTAAATGATTAAATCATTCAATGATTCAATGACTAAATGAATCAATACTATGGGAGATTTCCCATACTGCCGGGTCTGAAGTGGTAAACTTTTGCAAGCCGGAAGTGTTGCCCTTGCGTAGTAGGAAATGAAAGCGACTTAACACATTTCCACGCCAACCCGAGCCAAGCGGTTGGAGGACAGGTGGTTAAATGAGAGGCCCGAATTGGTATGGAGCTTGCTAAAAAAGAGAGCGTGGAAGGAGTCAGGTAGAAAGATGAAAGATCACGTAAAATTCTTTTTGGGCTTGGCCATAGTCGGGGTGGTGCTTTTGGTACTGGGGCATACCGCCGCCGCCAACACGGAGATAAAAAACTTTGACGGTAAGGGGGCGCTTGTTGCCGCTTATGCCGCCGTCTTTTTGGGACTGGTGCTTTTTGCCGGCGGCAGTCTGGGGCTGGCCTATGTTATCAAGAAAATCTTGGAACGGAAAATTTTTGAGCCGTTTAAGAATCGGCTGAAATTTTAAGTTCCCTCCCTGCGCCCGATTTTGACACCCGGGCGGACATCAAAAAAATCCCCGTTCTTCGAAGGAAGGGCGGGGATTCGTTTTTTTATCCGTTGGCGAAGTTTACGTTCCCTGCCTGGCCTCCTGCCGCTTTACACGCACCACGTTCATCGCCTGCGGCCCTTTCGTCCCCTTGGTCAGCGTGAATTCCACCTCTTCCCCTTCCGAGAGGGTCTTAAAGCCGTCCGAGGCGATGGCCGTGTAGTGCACGAAAATATCCGGTCCCCCGCCGGCCTCCACGATGAAACCGAACCCTTTTTTCTCGTTGAACCATTTCACCTTCCCCTTGGACAAGGTCCCACCCCCTCGTGGCTTGGAAAAGATGCTTTTCACCTTATCGAAAATACCCATACCCCTACTCCTTTTGAGATGTTTGGCGAAACGAAGCTTTTACGTCCAATCCGCCTCCAACTCCGGTTAAAAAAATATCACTGCCTACTTCTAAAGCACGGCAACATCTATTCAACTACCTAAACCGGCTATAAATTTCAGGTCTTGGGCCGCTTTTGTCAAGCAAAATGTTGGCCCGGTTTTGGAACTTGGCAGCCGGTCGTTTTCGTCAAAAAAGCGGTTGACCGAAGGGTTTTATCCGGCTAAATTTCCATTACGAGCCAGCGATGAAAGGGCAGGATAAATGTTGGGGTTGGTAAAAAGGGTTTTCTTTTTTGGCTTTTTCTTCTTGCTTTCAACCACGAGCTACGGCTTTATCCACGAATCGGTGCGGATTCGGTCTTTGGGCAGCGACTTTGCCGGGCTTATCGAAGACCCCTACACCGACGTTTTCCGCAACCCGGCCTATCTGGCAAAGTGGGACAGACCAGTTTTTATGACCGAGGTTCAAGACGCCCAAAACGGTGTTTTCTTGGCCAACCTTGCTGTCCCTATTAAAACCTTTCGATGGAGCATTGGTTACCAAGCTCATGGGCACATAACAGGTCTATCGCCCGCATCCGGTCGCCAGTTCGCTGGTCAGCGAGTTACCAGTGATATTTTCCCTTCATTAAAATTCTCCAGCGCTCGAGAATTCCAAATTATCAAGACAATCCTGGCCCAACAGATGGATCGGCTAACTCTTGGTGCAGATATTCAATACATCCGGGATTGGGTTTTTGAGGGATTGACAGACGATAGCATCAATCGGGCCGCCTCTCGGGACTTCTATGATGTTTATTATAACCAGTTACCTACCGCTTTCCAGATTCGCACCGGAGCAATCTATATATTCGAACCCAACAAGACGTTAGATCTTTCTTTCCGATATCAAAGAGACCGCCCACGGCTGGAAGCGTTTCTTTCAGGTTATGGTGATGTGACCTACAGCGATTCTGTGATTTACCAACGCTTCAGAACTGTTCAAGTAATCAGAGCGAGAAGCATGGGCCATATGGACGAATATGTAGCAGAAGCGTCTTTGAAATACCCGTTGGGCGAAAACGCTTATGGAGGCGTGCTTTTCTCTGCCGAGCGAACGAAAGGGTTAATACCTATTAGAACAACCGGCAATGACTCTGCTACCTCTTACTACAGCGGAAATTTTTCCGGGACTACCGATAGCTCCATTCAGCATTTCCATTGGAGATATAAAATGGGAATTTCTGTAACCAAGAATCTTCAAAATAAAGGAACCGTTTCAAGCGGAATAGTTTTAAGAGTAACTCGTACTAGAGAGTTTGTTAATACCAGAGTAGATTCGACCGTGCGCATATGGCAAAACAACAATGTAATACGAAATCAGCAAAAGCAGTTTTCGTTCGCTGGCGAGAAGGGTCTTACTTTCACCGAACTTTCCGTACCTGTTGGAGCGGAACTTTCTTTGAAGACAAATTTGAATCTGCGGTTTGGCGTCAGGCCTTTTTTATTTGTGAATAACCCCGATGAAACAGGCCACTATGCTGACCTTTCCACCACCTATACCTTGGGTTTAGGAACCAGCCTTCACCAACACTTTTTTGTAGATGCTGTAGTGGAACGCGACTTGGGTAATCTGCAAAACTGGCAAATCGCCCTGCGCTATGTATTTTAATCCCGCAAAACCTTCAGCGAGGCATATTTGGCGAAGAGCTTTTTGGTTTCGCCGGAGGAAAATTTGACCCACAGCCGCAAGGCCTCCCCCTCCCCTTCCGTGGCCAGAACCTGGCCCTGGCCGAAGGTGGGATGCAAAATCTGGCTGCCGGTGCGCAGATGGGCGGAAACCGAATCCTCCGAGCGGACCCGGTTGGCGACCCTCGGGTACGGCTTATTCGAAAGCGACTGGCCCCGATATTTATCCGGATAGGCCAGCCCTTCCCGCTTGATTAAGTCGGTGGGAATCTCATCCAAAAACCGGGAGGGGAGATTGAACGTTTCGCCAAAGCGATGGCGGCGGGAGCAGAAGGAAAGAGAAACCTTCTTTTTGGCGCGGGTCAAACCGACGTAGAAAAGCCGCCGCTCTTCTTCCAGTTCGGCCGGGTCGGAAAGCGTGCGCGAGAGCGGAAAAAGCCCCTCTTCCAGCCCGGCCAAAAAGACCGCTTCAAATTCCAGCCCTTTGGCCTGATGCAAGGTCATTAGCGTGACGGCGGAAGTGGCCGGATCCCAGCGGTCCAAATCGGTGAGCAGAGCCACTTCCCCCAAAAAGTCGCTCAAGGTTCCTTCCGGATTGCGCTCCAGATATTCGTAGGCCGCCGCCGCCAGCTCCTGGGCGTTTTCCAACCGCCCCTTCTGGTCGGCTTTATCCTCTTCCGCCAGCATTTCTCCCAGGCCCGAGCCCTCCAAAACCCGCAGGATGAACTCGTTCAAAGGCAGCCGAGTTTTCAACCCGGTCATCTGCTCGAAAAATTTGACCAGCGCGGCACAAGCATTTCTGGTTTTGGACGAAACCCCTTCAATTTCGAAAACTTTTTTAAACGCATCATAAACGGCAATATTTTGCTGGCTGGCCCATTCGGAAATTTTTTTCAAGCTCTCCTTTCCGATGCCGCGCGAGGGAACCGAAAGCAGCCGCTCGAACGCAACCAAATCGGCGGAGTTTTCCAGAAACTTCAAATAGGCCAGCAAATCCTTTACTTCCTTGCGCTGGTAAAACCGCACCCCGCCGACCAGAATGTATGGCAGGGCCCGGTAGCGAAAGGCATCTTCCAGGGCGCGGCTCTGGGCGTTGGTGCGGTATAAAACGGCGATTTCGGAAAGCAGAATCCCCTTTTTCTGCAGCTGTTCCACTTCCTGCGAAATAAAAAAGCCCTCTTCGGCTTCATCGGCGGCCTGATAGCAAAAGAGTTTCTCCCCGGCTTCGCCGGAGGTCCACAAGGTCTTCCCTTTGCGCAGCCGGTTTTTGGCCACCACGGCGGAAGCGGCGGAAAGGATGGTCTGGGTGGAGCGGTAGTTCTGCTCCAGCCGGATGATTTTGGTTTCGGGAAAATCTTTTTCGAAATCCAGAATGTTGGAAAGCCGCGCTCCGCGCCAGCCGTAGATGGACTGGTCGTCGTCGCCGACCACGAACAGATTGCGGTGCCGCTCGGCCAGGAGTTTCAAGAGGCGATACTGGGCGAAATTGGTATCCTGATATTCGTCAACGAGAATGTAACCGAAGCGCCGGTTCCATTTGGCCAAAACTTCCGGACGGGAGGACAAAACCTGATGGGCTTTCATAAGCAAGTCGTCAAAATCGAAAGCCCCGGCGGAAGCCAGTTCCTTCTGGTAGCAGCGATACACCTCCCCCACCCAGCGGTCCATCGGGCTTTTGCTCCAGGCGGCGAAATCTTCCGGTTCGACCAGATCCGATTTGGCGTCGGAAATTTTTGCCAAAACCCTCCTGGCTTCCTTGCTCTCGCGTCCGAAGGAGTTCAAAATCCTTTTGATGACCGCCTGCGAGTCCTCCTCGTCGTAGATGGAAAAATTGGAGGGATAGCCGATGGCCGGGGCTTCGTCCCGCAGCAGCCGCGCGCAAAAGGAATGGAAGGTGGTGACCCAGGGAACGGTTACGCCCAATAGTTTTTTCACCCGTTCCTTCATCTCCCCGGCCGCTTTGTTGGTGAAGGTTACCGCCAGAACGCCGGCCGGCTGGGTCAAACCGGAGGAGACCAAATGGGCGATGCGGAAAGTCAGGACACGGGTTTTGCCGCTGCCCGCGCCGGCCAGAACCAGAACCGGCCCTTCGGTGGTCAAAACCGCCTCTTTTTGCGGCGAGTTTAGCGAATCAAGCAAATCGAGCATAGCTTAACAAAATAAAACATGCTGGAACAAAGACAAGGAAATCCTTGGTATTCTACGCTTCGCTCTGGTTGGGAGCAGAGCTCTCTTCTAACAACCATAACATCTCGTCCATATGACCGGGATTGTTAATCTTTTCACAAGATAGGAGGGGGGACTTGACAACCAGAGTGCAAGCAGATATTTTGATATTTCGTATAAATAACGAGAAGGGAGCTTTTGGGAAAAAGCCCGCCTTTCCGGTTTGTAATTGGTCTTTCTAAACTAAAAGGAGGTACCGATGAAAAAGTTCTATTACTTTTTGTTGGCCGCCGTCCTTGTGGCGGCCAACGGGATAAGCGCCCAGGACTTTTGGGAGCCGACCAACGGCCCTAATAGCGCCACCGTCCGGCATCTGTCTATACACCCAAACGGGTCTATTTTTGCCGGCACCTTGGGTGGCGGAGTCTACCGCTCCACGGACAACGGCGATAGCTGGACCCAGACCGGTTTAACCAGTATTCCGATCTGGTCTTTAACTGTCCATCCAAACGGAACTCTTTTTGCCGGAACGGAAGAGAAGGGAGTCTTTCGCTCCACCGATGAAGGGGCCAGTTGGACAGCCGTCAACAACGGCTTGCCAGCTTGTTCCCAATATGGCGATTGTTCCATCATCTCACTTGCTATCGCTTCGACCGGCGATATCTTCGCCTCGACTGGCGATGACCGCGGCGGGAATGATGCTGCCCGGGTTTTCCGCTCCACCGATAACGGCAGCAACTGGACGGAGACCGGCAACGGTTTGGATCTCCTCCACATCGTTTATACCATGGCCGCCCATCCGAACGGCCCGCTTTTTGCCGGCAGCGACAGCGGGGTGTACCACTCCACCGATAACGGCGCCAATTGGACAGCCGCCAACACCGGCCTCCCCGCCCTTTTGGTTCTCTCCCTGGCCGTAAATCCGAGTGGACATATCTTTGCCGGCACCTATGGCGGGGGCATATTCCGTTCCACCGATAATGGCGCCAGTTGGGTATCGGCCAGTGTCGGCTTGACGAATCTGGATGTTCGGGGCTTAACCATCAATTCGGCCGGGGATATCCTCGCCGGGACTTTTGGAGATGGCATCTTCCGCTCCACCGATAATGGAACCAGCTGGGTGTCCAGCAATACGGGCATACCCAATACTCCCGTCCTCTTTTTAACCACCCATCCCAACGGGTCGCTTTTTGCTGGAACCTTTGACGGCATCTTTCGCTCCACCGACAACGGCGCCAACTGGGCTCAAGTTAACAACGGGCTGAAGGCCTCGGCGGTACCGGCGCTCGCCATTTCAACGGGAGGGGAGATTCTG
>Ga0184637_10001743_pt1 | contig 14333 bp, 11 predicted proteins | sample PLM3_127_b2_FD_133143 | JGI IMG/M metagenome (GOLD analysis project Ga0184637, IMG submission 133143) | Groundwater sediment microbial communities from an aquifer in East River, Colorado, USA - PLM3_127_b2 | ecosystem: Environmental > Terrestrial > Soil > Riparian zone | place: USA: East River...
GACAAATTCATCCGCAGCTGCTCGAGCTTGCCTCCCTGCCCAAAGGTCGCCTGGCGGAACTGGAAATAGGCCGCCTGCTTGGCCTCGAACGTCTTTTCCTTTTCCACTTTCTTGGCCGGGCTTAAAACCGCCGCCTGCCGGGTGAGCTCATCCTGCAGTTTTTCCAGCTCGGTCGCCAGAATGGAATCCTGCCTTTGGGAGCCGATGATCAACGAATCCAGTTGGGACTGGGCGGTGGCAAATTCCTTGAACTCGAAACGAATCCGGTCGGAATCGACGTAGCCCAGCTTCAACGGCTCCTGCGCCGGCGCCGACGCGAACAGCCCGAAGAGAAGCGTTAACGCCGCGGCCATCTTCTTTTTCACAAATCCTCCTTTCAAAGATTTTATCATTTTCTCATTGAGACATTGAATCATTTTTTCAGCGAAGCTTTTAAACGTTCGAGGTCGGCCTCCACCATCATCTTAATCAGTCCCTCAAAGGTGGTTTTCGGCTTCCAGCCCAGATTCTTTTGCGCCAAGGTGGAGTCCCCCAAGAGGATATCCACTTCGGCGGGGCGGACGAATTTGGGGTCGGTCTTCACGTGTTTTTCCCAATTTAATCCTACGTATGAGAAGGCGGTTTGGACTAAGTCCCGGACGGAATGGCTCTGGCCGGAGGAGATGACGTAGTCCAACGGCTCTTTCTGCTGCAACATTAAATAGACCGCCTCCACGTAGTCGCCGGCGTACCCCCAATCCCGCTTGGCGTCCAGATTGCCTAAAAACAGCTTATCGGCCAAGCCCAATTTGATGCGGGCGGCGCCATCCGTGACCTTGCGGGTGACGAATTCCAGCCCCCGCCGCGGCGATTCGTGGTTGAACAAAATGCCGGAGACGGCAAAAAGCCCGTAGCTTTCGCGATAGTTGACGGTGATGAAATGGCCGTACACCTTGGCCACGCCGTAGGGGGAGCGGGGGTAAAACGGGGTGGTTTCCTTTTGCGGCGCTTCCCGCACTTTGCCGAACATTTCCGAACTGGAGGCCTGATAGAATTTGATTTTGGGGTTGACCAGCCGGATGGCTTCCAAAACACGGGTGACGCCGACGGCGTCGAATTCCGCCGTCAAAACCGGCTGTTCCCAGGAGGTGGGGACGAAGGACTGGGCGGCGAAGTTGTACACCTCATCCGGCCGGGCCGCTTCCAAGAGCCGTATCAGCGAAAGCTGGTCCAACAGGTCCGCCTGGCGGATTTTGACTTTGTCCCGGATATGCTGGATGCGGTCGAAGGTTTCCGTGGAGGAGCGCCGCACCATCCCCCAGACCTCGTACCCCTTGGAAAGCAACAGCTCCGCCAGGTAGGAACCATCCTGACCGGTGATGCCTGTGATTAATGCCCTTCGACTGCGCTCTGGGTCTTCGACTTTCGGCATAAGAATGCCGAATATACGCTTTTGCCGGGGGGTGTCAAAGCGGAGGTTTCACCTGCCTTTGTAGGGGCGTATTGCCATACGCCCTTCCACAAATACGCAAAAAAAGCTTGACAAAGGCCTGGAAAGCGCCATCTTTAAGGGGAGCGATTTACAGCCAAAAGAAAGATAGGGATGGGCCTTTTGAGAAAACTTACCCCGCTTACCATAAGTGCCCTGCTCTTTTTATCTTCTTCCCTACTCGCCACCATCATCCGGGTTCCCCAAGACCAGCCGACGATTCAGGCGGGGATAAATGTGGCAGTGAGCGGAGATACAGTTTTGGTTTCCCCGGGAACCTACCTGGTTAACCTCAATTTAAACGGCAAAAGCGTCGTGCTGAAAAGCGGAGCGGGACCGGAGGCCACCATCTTAATTCCAGCCAACAACGGAACACCCATAATCAGAGTTATCTCTGGAGAAGACAGCACGACAACTATCGACGGGTTTAGATTTCTGGGAGGCAATGCCACCAACGGCGGTGGCATTCTATTTAACAACTCAAGCGGAACTGTGGTTAACAACATCTTTGACTCCTGCAGGGCCATCGGCGGGACAGCCGGCAATGGCGGGGGCCTTGCCTGTATAGGGGCTTTAAGTCGGGTGCGAGTATCCAACAACGTATTCAAAAACGGGCTCGGGGGAGGGGGAGTTGGACAGGCCGACGCCATTTTCTGTTTGAGTTCTACCGTTGAATTTTCCAGAAACTTGGTTATCAACAATTCCAGCGCTGCCGTGATCTTTTTCTCTGCCAATACAAATGCCAAATTCATTAATAACACCGTTGCGAACAACACAAATAGTGCCTCAACTTATCAAGATGGCGCCGTAGGGGACGTGCGCAACAACATCTTTCACAATAATCCGGTCGGAGGAATGATTAATCTTAATCCAGGGACCGTAGCTGTCGAATACAATGACTTTTTCATCAGCCCCAATTCTGGGTCCCCATTAGGACCGGGAAACATTTCTCAAGATCCCCTATTTGTGGGAGGGACACCTTTTAGCTACGAATTGCAGCCGACCTCACCCTGCATTGATGCCGGTGACCCGGCTACTCCGGTCCCGTCGAACGGCGGAGCACGAGTAGATATGGGTGCCTTGGAGTTTGCAAGCATTGGGCTTATTTTCCCACCCAATGAAGACAGGGTAGCGCTACGTAAGCCGCAATTCATCTGGACTCGAATTCCCGACACCACCGTTTCAACCACCTACCGGGTTGTCTTGGACACTGCTAACAGTTTTGTCTCTCCAGACAGCTCTCCTCCGCTTGCCGACACAACCTGGAAGTTTCCCTATCAGCTTAAATTACAGCAACAATACTTCTGGAAGGTGTTTGCTGTACCGGGCAGCGGCGACACGGTTTTCACCGGGATAAGAACATTTACCGTTGCTCCATCGGTGGTACTGAATCTTCCAGCTGATTCCAGCCGAGTATTGATTAAGCAACCGACCTTTGTTTGGGGGGAGGTTCACGACACATCAATTGCCGACATATTTACCTATCGGGTTATCTATTCAAAAAGCCCGAATTTCACACCGGCGACTTCGTCGCCGATTCTTGGCGACACGTCTTGGCAGGTGCCCTTGCCCTTGGATGTTGGCACAACCTACTTCTGGAAGGTGCTGGCTTTCTACAGCGGTACCTCCGACACCTTACGGCCCGATCGAAATTTTCGCTTCCTTTTAGCTCCAACCAAAATTGATGTCCCCGGCGACCGACCTACCATTCAGCAAGCCATTGATATAAGCTTAGATGGAGATACAATCTTAGTAGAGCCGGGGACATACGTTCAGAACATACTGTTTCGAGGGAAGAAAATAAAACTCCTGAGCGAAAGCGGGCCGGAGAATACTACCATTACAAAACTTGTCGATGGGGCAGCGCTGGTGATTTTTTCTGGGTCGGAAGATTCAAACTCGGTGCTACGTGGATTCACCTTGCGAGGGGGACACCTGTCCCCGAGCGGGGCGGCTATAAGCGTTGTGAACGCCTCGCCAATAATCGAAAACAATTATTTAATTGAAAACGATGGAGATACATCTGTTCTCTACGTGCGGAACGGCTCTCCCAAAATAAGGCGCAATTTGATTGCCAACAACAACACTGGCATTTCCGCCATCGGGTTTTTTAGCGGCACGGGCGGGCAAGTCATCAACAACACCATAGCGAACAATACCGGCGACGGCGTGAGCATCACTCCTACAATGGGGATGCAAATTATAAATAACATCCTCGCATTAAACGGCGGCTATGGGATTCGATCTCTCGGGGACGTGAATAGCTCTTCGGTTATAACCTATAATGATATCTTCGGCAATGGACAAGGAACCTATTTTGCCGCGATACCCACCTTTGGCGATATTTACGACGATCCGCAATTCATAGGCGGCGACCCTTTTGATTATCACTTGTCCAGCAGTTCCCCCTGCGTCGACGCCGGCGACCCTTCCTTCCCCCCACCGCCGGGCGGAGGCGTTTTAGTTGATATGGGCGCTTTTGAGTTTTATGGTCTGCGGGGGGATTTGAACCGGGACGGAATTTTAAGCCCCACCGACGTAGTATTGCAGTTAAACTGCGTTTTCTTGTCTACCGGCAATTGCGCACTGGCGGATGTGAACTGCGACGGACAGCTTTCGCCGGCGGATGTTGTTTTGGAGTTGAACGCGGTCTTCCTATCAGCACCCCTGCCCCCCTGCTGAAAGCGGGAACGTTTGGGGGTGGCTAAAGTTTTAACAAAAAAGGCAGATATAATGGATAAGAGGGCTTGACAAAGCGGGATTTATAAATAATATTTGAAACTGTTCAGTAAAAAGATGGGTAGAATGAGTGGAATGACCGAATACCGGACGAGAACCCCAAGGGTCGCAATTTTGTTTTTTGCCGTCTTTACCCTGACGGCGGCTTTGGCCTGGGGACAGACCAACACGGGCGGGTTTGTTGGAACACCGGAGCCGGAAGTGACCAGCGACGCCCCCAAGGGGAGTTCGGTGTTTCTGCTCGACCCTTCCCGCTTCAAAATCGGGCATACCATTTCCACTTCCTACGCCAGCATCGGCGGGCGGGGCGTTTTGACCAGTATGTATCTGGCGGACATCAGCTACAAGCTGGCGAACCCGCTGGATATCCGGGTCTCTTTGGGGGTGGCGAACTCGCAGGGGGCTTTGTTCGGGCCGCGCCGGAGCGCCAACTCGTTTATCCCCGGGTTTCAGTTGCATTATCACCCGTCCAACAACTTTAATTTGATTATAAATTATCAGCAGTATCCGGCCGGAACGTATTATCGCGGCCCTTCGCCTCTTGAGTACAGAAGGTAGTCGGTTTTTTTCTCCGACTAAAGTCGGAGCCGGTGGTTCACCAAGCTCACCATAAAAAGTAATGCACTTAACCCCTTTGCGATATAAAAAGAAGGTCTGGATAGCCCCCGATTCCAGGCGTTTGGGCTGGAACCGGTCGGAAAAGGTGCTGGCCGGGGCGGTGGTGCTTTCCGGTCTCGCCTCGGTGGGGCTGGCGTTGTATTTGTTCTGGCCGCGCGAGGCGGTGGCGGTGCGGGATTTTGAGTTTGCCCAGGTGCAGTTGATTGTGCCGCCGGAAATGAAGGAGAAAGTCCCGGCCTTTACCAAAAAGCTGGGGGAAGAACTTTCCGTCGAGAATTGCATTATACAGGTGGTGGACGTTTTGTACATAAAAACTCCGGCGCCGGAAAAGAGCATGCTGGTCAAACGGGTGCCGGAGCCGCCGGCGGCCAAACAGGTGGCCCGGCTTATGGGGATTGTTCCCTCCCGCACGGTGGAAAAAAGTTTGCCGGATAACATCAAAGGAGTGCTATTCTCGATTTATCTGGGGCGCGACGCCCTCGAATTTCCCGCCCGCTGATCCCTCGGCTCTCCTCGACTTCCCTCGATTACACTCGGGACAAGTCGCTCGGAGCAAGCCGCCCGGGACAGGGCCCGGAGGACACTTTCTTCGGTAGATGAAGGGCTTGGCGGGGAAAAAACTGGCCCGGCTGGTCGGCCGGCTGGTTTTGGCGAAAAAAGGGGGCGAGGTGGTTTTAATCGACCTGCGCCGGCTCTCCTCCATCGCCGATTTCTTTGTGGTGGCGACGGCCGACGCGGACGTTCACGCCCACGCCATCGCCGGGCACGTGGAAGAGCAGTTGAAGGAGAAAGGAATCTGGATGGGACACGAGGAAAAAAGCGGGCGCTGGACGCTGTTGGATTACGGGGACGTGATCGTGCACCTTTTTTTGAAGGACGCGCGCCGGTTTTACGCTTTGGAAAAATTTTGGGGAGACGCCCCGCAGGAAGCGCTTTCGGAGCGGGTCCGTAAACGCCGGATGGCCGGGTAGTTCGCAAACTGGATTAACCCTCCCGCCGTCCGCAGTAAGTAGAGTTCAAACTTGAATCGGAAAACAACCAAATCACCCGAGGTGACAAAAATGGAAAAGACCGAAACGGAAAAAACCGCCGTGGCCGAAAAACCCGCGGCTGAAAAGACGATGACCACGGAAATGAAGATGGACATCGTGGAGCTGAAGACCAGAACGGTGGGGGAGCTGCAGGCGATCGCCGAGGGTTTGAACATTCCCGGCAGCTCCGGGATGCGCAAGCAGGAGCTGATTTTCAAAATCCTGGAGACCAAAACCGAGCAGGACGGCCTGATTTTCGCCGAGGGGGTTATGGAGATTATGGAGGAGGGGTACGGCTTTTTGCGCTCCCCGGACTACAACTACCTCCCCGGCCCGGACGACATTTACGTTTCCCCTTCGCAAATCAAGCGTTTTGACTTGCGCACGGGGGATACCATCTCCGGCCAGGTGCGCCCCCCCAAGGATTCGGAGCGCTACTTTGCCCTTTTGAAAATCGAGGCCATCAACTTTGAGCCGCCGGAGATGGCCAAGCACAAGGTCCTGTTCGACAACCTGACCCCGCTTTATCCGCAGACCAAGTTTTCGCTGGAATACGACCCCAAACGAATGTCCACCCGGATAATGGATTTGCTCTGCCCCGTCGGCAAGGGACAGCGGGCCTTGATCGTGTCGCCCCCGAAGGCGGGGAAAACGATGTTGTTGCAGGAGATTGCCAACGCCATCACCGCCAACCATCCGGAAGTGAAGCTGATTGTTTTGTTGATCGACGAACGGCCGGAAGAGGTGACCGATATGAAGCGCTCGGTGCGCGGGGAGGTGGTCTCCTCCACTTTTGACGAGCCGGCCGAAAGGCACGTGCAGGTGGCCGAAATGGTGATTGAGAAGGCCAAACGGTTGGTGGAGCACAAACACCACGTGGTGATTTTGTTGGACTCGATTACCCGGCTGGCCCGGGCCCACAACGCCGTGGTTCCGCATTCCGGCAAAATCCTTTCCGGCGGCGTGGATGCCAACGCCTTGCAGCGCCCCAAGCGCTTTTTTGGCGCGGCCCGCAACATCGAGGAAGGGGGCAGTTTGACCATCATTGGCACGGCCTTGATTGAAACCGGCAGCCGGATGGACGAAGTGATTTTCGAAGAGTTCAAGGGGACCGGCAACTCCGAAATCGTTTTGGACCGGCGCCTGTCCGACCGCCGGATTTTCCCGGCGATGGACATCAACCGCACCTCCACCCGCAAGGAGGAGCTGCTTTTGTCGCCGGAGGTTTTGGCCAAGGTCTGGATTTTGCGGAAGTTCTTGAACGAGATGAACCCCATCGAGGCGATGGATTTCTTGATAGAACGGATGAAAAAAGCCAAGAACAACGACAAGTTTTTGGAGTCGATGAAGAGTTAAGTTTCACCGGTTTTAAAGCTTAGGTCCGCACACTATTGCTACTGGGAAAAAAGGGCGGTATGAAAACGTCCGACTGCCCTTGTCCTCGAACATATCCCAAGTTTAGAGTTTACAAAAAAGCGTTTTCTCATTATCATTATGCCTTAATGATTTCCAATCAACCCGGAGCGGAAACGTGATCGGCCAGACCATATCGCGTTACAAAATCCTCGAAAAATTAGGCGAGGGAGGAATGGGGGAAGTTTATCTGGCCACCGACACCAGCTTGGGCCGCAAGGTGGCGGTGAAGTTTTTGTCCTCCGACAAGGCCGCCGACCCGGAATCGCGCCAGCGGTTTGTCCACGAAGCCCGGGCCCAGGCGATGCTTTCCCACCCCAACATTGCCACCTTCCACGAGGTCGGGGAAGAAGGGGATAAGGTTTTCATCGTTATGGAATACATCGAAGGCCAGCCGCTTTCCAAGTTGGCCCAGGTTGAAAAGCTATCCTTTTCGGAGATTCTGGATATCGTCATCCAGATTGGGGAAGGACTTTCTGCCGCTCACGAGCGGGGAATAACCCATCGGGATATCAAGCCGGAGAACGTTTTAGTTAACTCCAAACGTTTGGCCAAGATAACCGACTTTGGTCTGGCTAAGTGGAAAGGAGCTACCACCCTTACCCAGAGCGGGACAAGGATGGGAACCGCCTACTATATGTCCCCGGAGCAGGTGGATGGTAGAAAAGCCGATCACCGCACCGATATCTTTTCCCTTGGAGTGGTCTTATATGAACTCTTCTGCGCCAGAAGGCCGTTTGAGGGGGATACCGAGACGGCGGTTTTCTACGATTTGGTGCATACCCCGCCGCAACCATTAGCCCGCTATTGCCGCAATTTGCCGGAAGGGCTGGAGCGGATTGTTTTTAAATGTTTGGCCAAAAAACCGGAGGAGCGTTACCAGTCAGCCGCCGATTTGGTAGCCGACCTGAAAACGCTGAAACGAGCAGGTGACATAGACCTTCTTCCTTCCTATATAGCGACCTCTTCCGACAAACATAAGAAGGCGAGAGTTAGACGGCTGAAGTTGATGGGAGCGGCGGTTGTATTCCTTCTGGTCGGTGCTGTAACCGTTCTTCTTTTCTTGCGCAACAATAATAAACCGATAGAGCTAAACCCCAATATGAGCTTTCGGACGCTGGACATACCTTTCACCCAAGTTGGCCGTCCCAGTATGTCGGCGGATGGAAATTGGATATCCTTTACGGCCACCGACGCCAACGGCAAATGGGATATTTACTTTGCTAACACTACCGGCGGGGAACCGCGCCGCATCACCTTCGACTCGAGCCGGTTTTCTCTCGGGAGCGACATTTCACCGGACGGAAGCGGGATTATCACCGAATTCTTTAACCCGCAAACCAACCAAAGCGAGGTGCGTATTGTTTCCTCCCTGGGCGGAGCCAGCCGAACCCTTGCCGCGCCTGCCCGTCGGGGAATCTGGCGTCCGGATGGCGCGCGTATCGGTTATTTATCCGTTCCAAACCAACCCGGCAAACTGGAATTCCGGAGCTTCAAGCCGGATGGCAGTGACGACCGGCTCGAGTTTACTGACAGTCTAATCACTCCGCTAAGCTGGTTTGCCTGGTCGCCGGACGGCCAGGCGGTGGCATCAACCAGAGCATTTAGCGCCAGCGGGCCGGAAATTGTGGTGCGAGAACTTAAATCCGGAAAAGAACGCCGATTGACGTTTGACAAAAGCGCCATATCCGGCCTTTGCTGGTCCAAAGACGGCAACATTATTTTTTCGTCCAACAAGAGCGGAAGCTTCAAGCTCTGGGTGGCGCCGGCCGCGGGCGGAGCGGCGGTTCAAATCACCAAAGGGATCGAAGATGACCATGCACCCAAAATTTCCACCGACGGCAAAAAATTGGTCTATTCGCAGTTACAGCCCATCGGCCAAATCTGGATTGGCAAACTGGACGGCAGCGGCGCTCAGCTGATCCCAGTTGAAGCCCGTTTTCGTGTACATCCCTATTTTTCGCCCGATGGCAAACAAATCGCATTCCTAATGCCAGACCCCGGCAACAATGGTAACATGCATGCATATGCGGTTAATCGGGATGGAACCGGTCGGCGGCAAATCAGCTTTGGCAACGAGACAGCTGGCCATCCCAGGTGGTCTCCGGACGGAAAATGGATTGCCTATGACTCCCGCGCCAATACCGAGCCGCCCGATTCGACTAAAATTTATTTGGTGGAAGCGGCCAACCCGGGAAAGCCCAAATTGATTGGGAGAGGAATGGTCCGAAAGTGGCTCGATTCGGAAAGGTTGGTGGCCTTCGCCTTCTGGCAGGCAAAATCCTGGATGACTTTCAGCGATGGGAGAAAGCAGGAACAGATTTATCGGGATTCGACTTTAGGCATTCCCAAACTGAAAGGAAAATATATCCTGTACCAGGACCTACATGCAGACCGGACGGGATATTGGATAGTTCCAAGCGACAATTCAAAGGACTCTCCAGCTGCAGTGCCAAAAAAAGTCGCCCCTGCCAACCGGCCTTATTCTGTTGGCCCGGAGGATGATTTCTTTCTATATGTGAAAAACGATGGCGAAATCTGGAAAATACACCTGCCGGAGCTAAGAGAGGAAAGGATACCAGGGAATTTCCCCGGCTTGACGCTCGCTTCCGATATCAATGCGAGCTACGATGGCAAAGAAGTAATTTATATCGATAAGCGCTCGACCGGGAAGCTGGTGATGATTGAGAACCTGTTTAAATGATTGAATCATTTTACCATTGAATCATTGAGCCATTTTATCATTTGGTCATTGGATGATTGAGTCATTTGGTCATTGAGTCATTGAACGTTGTGTCGGGAGTTACTCCCGACACAGGCGTCAGAAGTAACTTCTGACGCAACCTCCAAATTTTGAGTTGCCATTCCAACCCGGCTCTTTTATGTTCTTGGCGTGTTGGAAACTAAAACCAACCTTAATTCACAAAGGAGGAGGATATGGAATTAGGAAAGGTGTTGTTGACCGGGCTGGTGATCGGGCTTTTGGGGAACGTCGCCCACTTTATCGCCCATACGTTCATCGGCGCCAAGGAAGCTAAAAAGTTTTACGAGGATAACCCCAATTCCCTGGCGGAGGGGATGACCCCCAACTCCGCCACCATCCGGGCGGTCATTCTGGCGTTCGTGTACGGCTTCGTGACCGCCTGGGTTTTCAGCTTTGGGAACGTTTATCTGGCCGAAAACGGGATGGGGGGCGGGTTTTTGTTCGGTTTGGCCCTCTGGTTCGGCTACTGGGCCATCGAATATACCCTGACCACCTTTGCCCGAACGCCCTTGGGCTCCCGCATCGCCAGCTTGGTCGGCTACGGGGTGATGCTCGTGGGGGGCGGGATGATTGCGGCGAAGATGTTAGTGTAAAGTGTAAGAAGAGAAAAGGAAAACCGTAAAAAATAAACCCACCCAATTGAAAGGAGCAGAAATGAAAAAAGCAGTATCGGCATTATGCTTCGCCCTCGTTGCCGCCGGCACGATGCTTTGGGCGCAGGAAGGGCAAGCCCCGGAGGGGATGACGCCCCCCAAGCCGAAGTTCGGGCCGGAGCTGGCCAAGCTTTCGTTTTTGGTCGGCAATTTCACCACCGAAAATATGGCCTTCGACACCCCGATGGGAAAAGGGGGCCCCGGCAAGGGAAGAAATATGAACCGCTGGGGGCTGGATTCGCTCTTCGTGATGGCAAACTACGAAGGGACGATGGCCGTTTTTGGGGACTACAAAGGGCACGGAATGTTCACCTATGACTGGCAGACCCAACAGTACAAATGCTGGTGGTTCGACAACTACGGCAACCACAGCGAGTACACGGGAAACTTTACGGGCGATACGCTCGCGCTGGAATCCGAAATTCCGATGCCGCAGGGGAACCTAAAAGAGAAAATTATGTGGCACCCGGAAGGGAAAAAAGTGAAATTCCGGATGGTCTGGGATATGGGGCAGGGTCCGATGCCGGTAATGGAGGAAACCGCCACCCCCTCCGGCGTGGCCGGCAAAAACGGCAAGAAAAAGTAAGTTTTTATCCAACCCAAAGCCCTCATCTTGTTTAAGATGGGGGCTTTTTTAAGGAGCAGACATGGCAAAAGGATTGGAGATACGGCAGAAGGCCACCATAAAGGCCTCCCCTTCCAAAGTTTTTCAGGCATTAACCGACCCAAAAGCCCTGACCAAATGGTTTTTGCGCCGCTCCAAGGTGGATTTGCGGCCGGGCGGGAAGATGCTTTTCGTATGGAGAAACTTTCCCCCCTACTGGGGGACGGTAAAAACCGTAAAAAAAGACAAAGAGTTTGCGGTTATCTGGCCGCACAAAGCCGAAGGGGGTTCAAAAGATACCCTCGTCCGTTTCACGCTTTCAAAGCGGGGGAAAAGAACGCGGCTGGATTTGCATCATACCGGCTTTGGCTGGGGGAGAAAGTGGGTGCGGCATTACGGCGGCACCCAGCAGGGCTGGGCCTATTACCTGCGGAATTTGAAATCGGTTCTGGAAACCGGTTACGACCTGCGCGAAGAGGATGAGTGAGTTTAGCGGCGGACGGGTTGAGCGGTACCCTTCGAAAGTATTTCCGAAATCGACCGGCGCACGTCCTCGAGGTGAAAGGGTTTGTTCAAGACCAGATCGATGCCCGCTTCCCGAACGCGGGCAGGGTCGATTTGGGAACCCCAGCCTGAGACCAGCATAACCGGGGTTTGGGAGTTTTTCTCTTTGACCCGCCGGGCCACTTCCCAGCCGGAAACCCCCGGCATTCCCAAATCAGTAATTACCAAATCATAGCCGGAACGGTCTAATAGATTGAAGGCCTCGGCGCCGTCCGGAGCGGAAGCCACCCGGTGGCCTAGAAAGTCGAGCATTTCCGACAGCACGTTGCGGATATTCTCGTCGTCGTCCACGACCAGAATGGAAAGCTCGCCCACTTTTTTGAACGGGCTTTTGGTCAGTTCCGGTTTCTTCGGCACCGGAACGGAGGCCGGAAAGCGCAAGGTAAAAAGGGAACCTTTTCCTTCTTCCGACTGGACCGCGATTTCCCCGCGGTGGCGGGTGACCACCCCGTAGGCCACGGAAAGCCCCAGGCCGGTTCCCCGCTTTCCCTTGGTGGTGAAAAACGGGAAAAAGATTTTGCTTTTTACCTCCGGGCTCATCCCCGTGCCGTTGTCCCGCACGGTAAGAAACACCTCTTCCTCCTTTTGAAAGGTGGAAACCCAGATTTTTCCGCCGGAAGGCATTGCATCCGCGGCATTGGCAACGAGATTGGTGGCCACTTCCACCAGCTCGGAGAAGCTCCCCAGAACCGGCGCCGTTGGTTTCAAGTCCAATTCCAGTTCAATCGGCCCGCCGCCCGATTGTATCCGGTCGCGCCAGACCGACTTGGTCAGCTCAACCGCTTCCCGGGCCACGGAGGCCAAGTCGACCGGCTCGGGACTCCCCTCCTGACGGTCGCGGGTGAACTCCTGCAGCCGGGCCACCGTGCGGGCCGCATCCTCGGCGGAATCTTCTATCTGCCGCAGGGCCCGGGCCACCCAGTCGTCCAAAGGCTGGGCCAAAAGTAGCTGCACCCGCCCCACAATCGCTCCCAAAACGTTGTTGAAATCGTGCGCCATTCCCCCCGCCATCTCCTTCAAGGCCACCAGCCGCTCCGATTGCACCAACCGTTCCTGGGCCACCGAAAGGGAGCGGTGGGCGTTTTCGAGGTGTTCAAAATTCCGGGCGTTGGCCAAAGCCCGCACGGCAGACTGGACAAAAAGGATGGCGAGCTCAAGGTCGGCCTGGGTGAACGGATCTTGCGGCAGGTGCTGAAACACCAGCCCTCCTTCCACCTCTTCGCCGCGCAAAAGCGGGACGAGCATAAACGGTTTGGGAAATTCGGAAAGCTCCCCTTTGGCTTCCGATCCGTTAAAAACCAAAGGCTGGCGCTTTCCCAAAAGCTTTTCCAACTGGCCGCTTTCGTGCGCCCGTTCGAAGGGAACCGGGCCGAACTTTCCGGTCTGTCCCGCGATTTTCAGATGCTTGTCGCCGGAGGGAAGGAAGAACAGGGCCGTGCCGACGGCGTTCAAGAGCTCCGCGCCGCGCGCCACGATATGCTCGATTAAATCCTTTTCTTTTACGACCGTAAAAAGTTGTTTTTGGAAGGCGGCCAGTTTTTCCAGCCGCCTTTGGTGCAGGCGCGTCCCGCTTTCCAGAACCTGCCAGCGCCCCAGGGATTGAACCAAGGCGGAAAGTCCGACCGCCAGCCGGAGCTGCTTGGAGGCTTCAAAAGGAGCGGGGGTAAGGGAAGAGAATAAAAGGCCGCCGGCTTCCTGGAAGAAAACGACCAAATGCCAGTTCCATTCGGGAGAGCCGGGCAGCTTATCCAAAAAACCGGTTTGGCCGGATTTTTTTTGGAGAACGGAAAAGAGTTCCGGCGAACGCAAAAGCCGCTCCGCTTTCCCCCGCCCCGCTTCGGAGGCCTCCAGAAACTCCGGGCGGAGCTTCTGCTCCAGCGAGCGGAATGAGACCAAAAGGTCGGCCCCCATCACCGGGCCGGCCATTTCCCAAACCAGTTTTAATGCTTCGCTCATCGATGGCGGGCAGAGTTAATCATTTTCTGCGGCCTCTGTTAGGGAATAGGCCGGCGCCGCCGGCGAAGGGCGTACCGCGCCTTTTAATTCCATTACTTTTTGCACGGACTGGTGGATACGGCCGGCCTGCTTTTCGACGATTCCCAAATAGCGCTCCACCTCCGGCGAGCGGTCGGCCGATTTCAGCCGTATCAAATCAACGGCCCCCAGGATGGCCGTAAGGGGGTTGTTGATGGAGTAGCCCAAGTTCGGGAAAAGTTCCAAGGCTTCCGAGGTGCGGTGGGAGCTTTCGATTTGCGTCTCGATGGTTTTCAATCGTTGGCTGGCCCGTTTTTGGGATTCCCTTCGGGAAAGCCCGGACAGGCTCAAAGCGACCTGATTGGATATCCCCCGGGCGAAGGACAAATCCTGGGGGGAAAAAGCCCACCGCTTCCAGCTGCGCATCTCTCCCAGCGATACCAGGCCGAGCGGACAGCCCTCCACTTCCATTGGGATTAAAACCGCCGCCTGCACCCGGCGGGCC
>Ga0184637_10001744_pt1 | contig 14331 bp, 21 predicted proteins | sample PLM3_127_b2_FD_133143 | JGI IMG/M metagenome (GOLD analysis project Ga0184637, IMG submission 133143) | Groundwater sediment microbial communities from an aquifer in East River, Colorado, USA - PLM3_127_b2 | ecosystem: Environmental > Terrestrial > Soil > Riparian zone | place: USA: East River...
AGGCTGCTCGGGATCGATCTCGGCGAGGTGAGCGGCAAGCCGTTGATCGGCGCGCTGGATCTCCCGCCCGGGTGAGGAGGCCAGCGCGCTACGCTGCCGAGGGGGTGGACGGCCTGGCCCAGGATCCGGTCACGATCGAGCTGAATCCGCGCGAGCGGCGCTTCTACGACCGCTTCCGCGCGCGGGTCGCGAGCATCGAGCCGAGCGCCGTCTCGGACGTGCGGGATCTGCTGTTGCTGCTCCCCGATCTCACCGTGCTGCTGATGCGGCTGCTGCGCGACCCGCGCGTGGCCCTGGGCGACAAGGCTGTGGCGCTGCTGGGCCTCGGCTATGTCCTGTCTCCGATCGACCTGCTCCCGGAGATCCTGCTCGGCCCGATCGGCCTGCTCGACGACCTCTTCGTGGTGGCCGCCACGCTCTCGCGCCTGCTCAACCACGTGCACCCGGACGTGGTGCGCTCGCACTGGCCCGGCAAGGGCGACGCGCTCGATGCGATCCAGCGGGTGACCCAGTGGACGGAGACCTTCGTGAAGCGCCGGCTGCGAGGCCTGGTGCGCGGGCTGCTGGGGCCGGGCCCCACCTGAGTGAACTTCGCTCGCCTGCCGCAGGTCTGAGTGAACTCCGCTCGCCTGCGGCTCGCTGCGCGCTTCGCTTGCCTAGCGGGCGAGCCGGCGCGAGAAGGCCGACTTCGGAGCCGCCCGCAGGGTCTCCCATGTCCCTGCCTCGATCAGGCGACCGTGGTCGAGGACGGCCGCGCGTTGCGTGAGAGCAACCGCATCGGCGAGCTCGTGCGTGACGAAGACGACCGTCGCATGCTGCTCGGCGGCTAGGACGCGCACTTCCGCGACGAGCTGGTCGCGGAGCATCGGGTCCAGGCTCGAAAACGGCTCGTCGAGAAGCAGCCAGTCCGGCTCGGGTGCGAGTGCGCGCGCGAGCGCCACCCGCTGCTGCTCGCCGCCCGAGAGCGCCGCCGGTAGCCGGGCGGCGAGCGGCTCGAGCCGGCACAGCGCGAGCATCGCAAGGGCGCGCGTTCGCCGGTCTTGCTTCGAGAGCGGCGAGCGTGCAAGGCCGAGCCGCACATTGTCGAGCGCGGAGAGGTTCGGCCAGAGCGCGAGATCCTGGAAGACCATCGAGATGCGGCGTTCGTGAGGCGGAACCAGCACTCGACCGGTTCGCGACAGGAGGCGGTTGTCGGCCCAGACCTCCCCCTGGCTGGGAGCGTCGAGACCCGCGAGGAGCCGCAGCAGCGTCGACTTCCCGGCCCCCGAAGGTCCCAGCACCGCGATCGGCTCCCCGCTCGCGATCTCGAGGTCGATGGATTGCAGCGCGGCCCCTCCGCCGAGGACGTGCGATACGCGGCGGAGGGCGAGCTGCGTCACGTTCGATTCAGCGCGCGGGCGCGCCCCGCGATCGCGGCGACGAGCGCGCCAGCCGCCGCCCCGTAGACCACGCAGAGCGCCGCGACGGTCGCCTCGGGCGCATTCGCCATCACCGTGAAGATGGAGAGCGCGAGCGAGGGCCGCCCCGGCGGATGCAGCAGCAGCACCGTGACCACATCCGAGGCCGCGAGCAGCCCGACGAGAGCCACCGACAGAAGCAATCCCGGTGCGAGCGCGGGCAGCAGGATGCTCCCGGCGAAGGCTCTCAGCGAGATCCCATGCAGCGCCGCCACCTCGAACCAGCCGGGCGCGGTCGAGCTCCAGGCGCGCAGCATGAGAAGCGCCGCGACTGGGAGGAAGCGAAGGCCGAGCGCGACCCCCACCATGAGCGCCCCGCGCAGCACGGGATCGGCCCAAGGCGGCGCCGCCGCCGCCAGGCTCGCGAGGCCGAGCGCGGGCGCGGCCGCCGGGATCGCGAGCAGGAACACCGACAGCGCGAGCACCGCGCCTTGCAGCCGAGCGGAGCGGCCAGCGGCCGCGGCCAGTGCGAGGGCAAGTCCGGCCGAGAGCGCACCGGCCGCGAGCGCGTAGCCGAGCGAGTCGAGTGCCGTGTCCGATGCGCGCGCGAAGGCAGCCTCGAACGCGCCAGCGAGTGAAGTGGAAGGCGCGTGCCAGAGCGGGAGCGTGAGGCCGGCGGCGGGAAGCATCAGCAGTGTGGTTACGCACAGGAATCCGATGGTGGTGGTCGCCGAAGCCGGGGCGACCGACCGTAGCGAGGTGTTGAGTGGCGAGCGCGCGAAAGTGAGCAGGGCGAGGCCCCGCGCCGACGCGAGTAGCAATGGAAGCGAAAGGGACAGCGCCGCCAGGGCCAGGGCGGCGGATTGCCGCGACGCGAGGACGAGATCGTTGCGAGCCGCGAAGCTCTCGAGGATGGCGCCCGCCGCCGTGCGCTGCGAGAAGATCTGACCGGGCGCGGGGTCGGAGAGCGTGAGGATGCCCGCCAGCAGCGCGGCCAGGGCGGTGGGTGCGAGCGAGCTGCGCAGCGCGTTCCGAAGCAGCGCGCGCTCGCCGCCGAACAGGCGCGCTGCCTCGCGCTGATTCTCCGGGATTGCACTGGCTGCGGCGAGCGCCGTGAGCGTCACGAGAGCCAGGCCCGAAGCGACGAACGACACCAGGCAGCCGACGTATCCGTCGAGCCAGCCGCGCGGTGGGAGCCCCGTGGCGAGCGATAGCGCCGACCAGCCCAGCGCCAGCAGGAGCGAGGGCATCAAGAGCGGCAGCGAGGTCATGATGAGCAGGAGGCCGCGGGCCGGGAAGCGGTAGAGAGCGGCTGCGCTGCCGAGCGGCCAGCCCAGGAGAAACGAAGCCCCGGCCACGCCTGCCGCCAGACCGAGACTCGATTCCAGCGCGTTCCCCCAGGCCAACTCGCCGAGCAGATCTCCCTGCATCCCGCGCCGAAACAGCAGCAGGGTGGGCGTCGACACCAGGAGCGCGACGCTTCCGATCAGCAGTACCCGCCAGCGCCCGGGCTGCTCGAGGTCGAGGCAGGAGAGCACGGCTACTTGCCCGCCTGCGCAGCTCTCTCGGCCCAGTTCGCGAGGTAGCCCGTCGAGAGCTCGTCCAGCTTCGCCGCGAGCGCGGGGTAGTCAACGCGCATCGAGGAGAGGCTCTGGGCGGTAGGCACTCCGTTCGGGACCGCCACGCCAGGATGAAGAGGCATCTGCGCCGCCTCGCTGCGCGCGAGCTCCGCCTCGACCTCCGGTGAGAGCAGGAAGTCGATGAAGCGCTTCCCCTGCTCGGGGTGCGGAGCGCCAGCGATCAGCGCCACGGCGTTGGGGATCAGCAGGGTGCCGATGCCGTCGCGGTCCGGATAGACGACCTCCAGCGGTCGCCCCTCGAGCCGCGCGACGTTCGCGTCGTCCGTGTCCGTGATCCCGACGGCGCAGTCGCCGGCGGCGACCCTCCGGCGAACCTCACCGTTGGAAGAGAGCATGCGCCCCCCGTTCTGGAGGAAGCCCTCGAAGAACGCGCGAGCGCGCTCATCGCCGAGCGCCACGAAGAGTGCTGCGGCGTGCATCGAGGTGGTTCCGAACAGCGGATTCGCAAGGCACGCCTGCCCGCGGAAGCGCGGGTCGAGGAGGTCGAGCACGGAAGTCGGCGGAGTGGCGACGCGCTCGCGGTGGTAGACGAGCACGCGTGCGCGAGCCGAGAAGCCGGTCCAATGCGCGTCCGGGTCGGAGTACGCGGAGGGAAGCCCCTTGGCCTCGGGCGATCGGTAGGTTTGCGTGATTCCCTTGCGGGCGAGCACCGCGACGCGCATGGGGTCACCGCTCCAGAACACGTCCGCCTGCGGGCGCGCTTGCTCCGCGATCAAGCGATTCAATAGCCCCGTGCTCTTCGTCTCCTCGGTGTCGGGCACCAGGAGCACGGAGACGCCCGTGGCCTTTTCGTAGCGCTCGGCGATCGGCCGCGCGAAGATGTCGTCGACGGAGGTGTAGACCACCACTCGCTCGCCGCTCTTCGTGCAGACAAGGAGCGCTGAGAGCCACGCCGCCGCGCAAACGACGCGAAGCCGCGGGGGGCCGGGTGCGGGGCTCATCTCGGCGGCGACACCTCGCGCGGCTCGATGCGAAGCCCGTCGAACGCCGTGACGCTATCGGCCTTGGTCCAGAGCCCCACCTGGCCAGGCTCGGCAAAGGTGTCGTCCTCGACCTCGAACAGCGGCTTCCCATCGAGGAAGACCCGGAAGCGTGTCGCGGCGAACTCGACGCGGAGCTCCTGCCAGTGTCCCTTCGCTACGTTCGTTTTCTCCCCGTAGGCGAACCAACCGGCGCCGATCGGCTTCAGGTCGAATCGCTTGCCGTTCTCCACCTTGTAGAGGACGACGTTCTCCTCCAGCGCATTGGCGCGCGCGATGTAGTAGTTGTCGGGGTCGCGGAAGCGCCACACCAGACCGGCCGCCTGATCGATCTCCCCCGAGATCGTCTTGAAGCGCACGCTGACGGCGCCGTCGGCGAACGGGAGCCCCTGGTAGATTGCGAGCGGGAAGCGGCCGCGCGTCGCGTCGTCGCTGACCTGCACCAGCACCAGACCACCGCTCGGCGAGCTGGCGTCGTTTCGAATCTCCCAACGCGCCGCGGAACCCGGGCCCGTCTGCGCGAGGGTGAAGCCCTTCGGGACCCCGCCCACCGTGTCTTTCTGGAAATCGACCACCTGCTCGCCGCCGACCGCCGCGCCGGCGACGCCCGCCGCGACCAGAAAAGCGGGTACGAATCCACGGGTCTGTGTCATGTCGCCTTCCTCCCTCGCGCGCCCTCGACGCGCCGGTTCACTTCGTCCCAGGACACGTTCTGAAGGAACGCGTCGAGGTAGCCTTTCGTTACCGCACCGTAATCCATGGCATAGGCGTGCTCGTAGAGGTCGAGGACGAGCACAGGCTCGCCGGTCGCGACCCGATGGGCGTGGTCCCACGCCCAGTAATTGTGAAGCGACTGGCTGGCGGGGTCGTAGGCGACCACGACCCAGCCCGAGCCGCCGCCCAGCGAGAGCGCCGTCTGGCGGAAGTCATGCTCCCAGGTTTCGACCGAGCCGTAGTGGGCTTTCAGGAGACCGGCAGCGGTTCCGTCCGGGCGGCCATTGCCGGCCAGATTCGCGAAGTAGAGCTCGTGCAGGAGCATCGAGTTCGTCGCCAGTAGCTCCTCGCGCTTGAGCGATCCCACCTGATACGGCGCGGCATCCGCGGGCAGCGAGCCGAGCTGCTGCTCGATCAGGTTGAGCCGCTTCACCGCGCCCGCGTAGTTGTTCTGATGGTGCGAGGTGAGCAGCTTCTCGGAGAGGCCCTTCAGCTTACCGGGATCGAAGGGCAGGGGCTTCACGGTGTGCTCGCCACGGTAGGCGGGCGGTCTCTGCACCGGAGGTTCCTCGGCCCGCGCGGTATCTCCTCCCAAGCAGCTTGCCAGCGCGGCGCCGGTGCCGATCACGGCAAGCGTCTCGAGCACCTCGCGGCGCGTCACCCCGGTGCCCCGGTGGTTCTGTGATTCCCTCATTGGCTCCTCCTCCTCCGAGTTGGCGATCAGGAAGCGCCTCCGGGGCACGCGAGCCCCACCAGGCCGAAGCCCAGGCTTCCGAGCCGCAGGAAGTAGGCGAGCAGGTCTCGCAGGTCGTATCCGTGCTCTGCGGCCGGGTCAGCCTGCGCCATGGGATCAGCCCGACGGCTCCGGCAGGCGGTGCGCCAGGCCGCGCAGGTGCTCGACGCGGTCGCGCGGCAGGCGCCGCACGCGACCCTCGAGGTCCACCGCGGCGTGCTCGGTGGCAGCCGTGGCGAGCGTGGCCCCGCGGCAGCTCAGCACGTAGGCCATCCGCAGCGAGGCGCCGCGCGCCCACTCGATCCAGGTGAAGATCTCGATCTCGTCGTCGAAGCGCGCCGCGCGGTGGTACGCGAGCTCGAGCTTCGTCGTCGCGTAGTGCAGCCCCTGCTCCACCACCTTGCGGTAGGGCACGTCGTGCTCGTCGAGCCACACGATCCTCGCCAGCTCGAGGTAGCGCACGTAGTTCGAGTGGTGGACGACGCCCATCCCGTCGGTCTCGTAGAAGGGCACGCGGTGGCGGACGCTCGAGACCGTCGCGCCGGCGGGAGGCTGGTTTCGCACTGCGCTCGCCACGGGTCGCGGCTGGCTCCTAGAACGTGTCCTTGAGCGCGCGCAGGCGCCCGAGCTCGGCGGCGTCGCGGGCGCGCAAGAACGGGTTCGTGAGCCGCTCCTCGCCGATCGTCGATGGGATCGTCATCTCTCCCGCTCGCGCGGCGTGCCAATCGTCGGCCTTGCCCGCTCGGATCGTGCGCACGCGCGCCTGCTTTGCGCGCACCGCGGAGTTCTCGGGGTCGACGTGCGCCGCGAAACGCAGGTTGTTCTCGGTGTACTCGTGGCCGCAGTAGACGCGCACCGAATCCGGCAGGGCCCCGAGCTTCTCGTGCAGCGCGGTGAACATCATCTCGGGCGTGCCCTCGAAGAGCCGCCCGCAGCCGGCCGCGAACAGCGTATCCCCGCAGAAGACTGCTCCCGCGGCGTCGAACACGTAGGCGATGTGCCCGCGCGTGTGCGCGGGGATGAAGAGCACGCGCGCCGTCTCCCGGCCCACGGCGACCGTGTCGCCCTCTTCGAGGGCGTCGGTCTGCCCCGGCAGGCGCCCCGAATCCGAGACGTGTCCGAAGACGGGCGCGTCGAATCGCTTGGAGAGCTCGGGGTTCGCGGCCGAATGGTCCGCGTGATGGTGCGTCGACAAGATCTTGGTCACGCGCGCGCCGACCTGCTCGGCGCGCCGCAGCACCGGGCCTGCTTCGGGCGCGTCGACCACCGCCGCCTCGCCGGTCGCCTCGCACACCAGCAGATAGGTGTAGTTGTCACCGAGCGTCGGGATCCGTTCGATGCGCAGACCCATGGCGCGGCAAGCTAGCAGGCGAGCGCCGGACGTACACGCTAGAGCAGGGGGATCTGACCGGGGGGCGGAGGCGGCGCAGCGAGAGGCGTGCTTCGCTTCAGGCCGCTCGCCGGACAGATCTCCGCGTACTCGCACCAGGCGCAGAGCGGGCCCGGACGCGGCTCGAAGCGGGTCTCGGCGCGGATCCGGTCGATCAGCGCGATCGTACTGGCCCGCAGCTCCTGCAGCGCCTCGGGCGTGCGCGTCGACGTGCGCAGCTGGTCGGGCAGCAGGTAGTGCCAGACCAGGCGAATCGGCCGATCCGCTCCGTACTTCTCGGCCACGCCGATCTGGTAGAGCGCGAGCTGGCGGTCGCGGTCCAGCTCGTTCTGGCGCGGAACCCGCTGCGCCGTCTTGAAGTCGTGGATCTCGATCGCCTGGTCGCGGGCGCGCACCACGCGATCGACCACGCCCTGGAAGCGGTAGCGGCCGTCCGCGTCGAGCGAAAACGCGACTCGCTGCTCGAGCCCGAGCGTCTCGCCTTCGTCGAACGGGTAGTGGCGGCGGTAGTAGTTGGTGAGACAGCGCTCGCCGTTCTCGCGATACAGATCCGGCCCGTTCTCGGATCTCGCGATCCGAAGCTTTGCCGCATCGAAGTGCTCGTTCCAAAGCGCCCTGAAGCGCTCGAGCACGCGCCCCAGGGAAGGAACCCGGCTCGCCTGGGCGGCCTGGTAGAGCCGCTCCAGCACCTCGTGGACCCGTTTGCCGGCGAAGGCCTCGATCGATTCCGTGTCGGCCGGCAGCTTCAGCAGGTACCGGTACTCGAACTTCTTGGGACAGCTCTCGAAGCTCGAGAGACGCGAGTGGCTGTAGACCTCGGGCACCGTCCCCCCTAGCAAAGCTACCAACGCCCGCCCGGCGCCAGCTCTTCGATCGCGCGCTCGATCATCGAGCGCTCCCGCTCGTAGCTGAGGATCCGGCAAGCTTCCTGGAGCGGCAGCCAGACGATCCGCTCGAGCTCTCCGTCGGGCGTCGCCGCGGCTCCCGGCTGGAGCTCCATCAGGAAGAAGTGGACCACCTTCGCCACGTCGATGCCGCCATCGAGGTACGTGTACTCCACGCGGCCGAGCGGGGCCACGATCCGCGCCGTGAGCCCGGTTTCTTCCAGCACCTCGCGCAGGGCGGCCTGCTGGAGCGTCTCGCGCCGGCCGATCTTTCCCTTCGGGAGGCGGTGCGTGCGCGCTCCGGTGAGGCGGTCGGTCTGCTCGCCGACCACGACCTCGAGCCCGCTCGGCCCGCGCCGATAGAGCACTCCTCCGGCGGCTGTCTCGGTGGTCTTCTGCATACGAAGGACGGGTTCGCTGCGGAGGTGTAGCGGCCCCGGCGCACCGTACCACCCGCCCCCAGGGGCGGCAATGACATGGATTGCTAGACTGAGCCGGCGCCCGAGGAGACCCGCGTGACCCCGAGCGATCGCGACGACGTCATCAAGTCCACCATCGCCGCGCTCTCCACCCCTGGCGACGACGCGCTCACCAAGGCCGCCGCCGATGGCATCCCCGACCGCGGCGAGGTGATCGAGTGGGTCGAGCGCACGCGCGCGCTGGTGCTGCTCGAGCGCGACCGCTCGGTGCTGCGCTCGGAGCTCCCCTATCTGGCCGAGCGCCTGGAAAAGCTGCTTGCCAGGCTGCCGCTCCCCGATGGCACGCCTGCCCGCGCGCTGGTCGAGGACTTCATCCGGCGGCTTCCAGCGGTCCGGACGCTGCTGGCCGAGGACGTCGAGGCGGCCTACGAGGGAGACCCTGCCGCCCGCAGCTACGCCGAGATCGTGGTCTCCTATCCGGCCCTCCACGCGGTCGCGACCTATCGGATCGCGCACGAGCTCTACCGCCTCGGCGTGCCGATCCTGCCCCGCATGATGACCGAGCACTCGCACGACCGAACCGGAATCGACATCAACCCCGGCGCAAAGATCGGCCGGCGCCTCTTCATCGACCACGGCACCGGCGTCGTGATCGGCGAGACCACCGTGATCGGCGACAACGTGCGGATCTACCAGGGCGTGACGCTCGGCGCGCGCAGCCCGCGCCACGGCGAGATGCTGCGCGGCGTGAAGCGGCATCCCACCATCGAGGACAACGTCGTGATCTACGCGGGTGCCACCATCCTCGGCGGCGAGACCGTGATCGGCCGCGGCAGCGTGATCGGCGGCAACGTCTGGCTGGTCGAATCCGTGCCCGAGGATTCGAAGGTCACGCTGGAGCCGCCGCGCCAGCGCGTGCGCCAGCGCCCCGGCCCGGCCGGAACCCCCGACCCCAACCACTGGGACGTCTAGTGACGTCCGCCGCTCCCGGCACGACGCTATCGCGTGTCGGAGATCCTCCCGAGCTGGAGGACATCGCCTCCGCGCGCCGCCGCGTGAGCGAGCGCCTCGCGCCGGTCGCGCGCGTGATCGCGGTGATGAGCGGCAAGGGCGGGGTGGGCAAGAGCGCGGTCGCCGTGAACCTGGCGCTCGCGCTCGCGCAGCGCGGCCTCGAGATCGGGCTGCTCGACGCCGATCTCCATGGCCCCTCCGTCGCCAAAATGCTGGGCCTGCGCGGCCAGCCTTTGCGTCTCGCCAGCGACGACACCCTGCGCCCGGTGCCCGGCCCCCGCGGCCTGCGCGTCCAAAGTATCGACTTCTTCCTCCAAGGCAACCAGCCGCTCGACTGGGAGGGAGAGCAGGGCGAAGCCGCCGCGCTGCGCAGCGCGATGGAGCAGGCGGCCCTCGCGGATCTGCTCGCCTGCACCGAGTGGGGGAGGCTCGACGCGCTGGTCGTCGATCTCGCGCCCGGCTCGGACCGTCTGCCCGCCTTCGCGCAGTGGGTACGCAGCGGCGTGGCGGCGCTCGCGATCACGATCCCCACCGAGGTTGCGCTGCTCGCCGTCGAGCGCTCGCTGCGGCGCGCGTACGCGGCGCGAGTCCCCCTGATCGGACTCGTCGAGAATTTTTCCAGCGTCGTCTGCCCGAACTGCGGCGCCGAAGGCCCGCTCTACCGCGAGGCCCCCGTCGAGCGCCTGGCGCGCGACCTCGCCGTGGAGGTGGTGGCGCGGATCCCGTTCGATGCGAAGCTCGCGCAGGCGGCCGACGAGGGCCGCGTCTTCCTGGAGGGCGAAGGCGCCAGCTCGGCGGCGGGCCGCGCGTTCACGGCGCTCGCCGAGCGTGTGCAGGCCTTCGAGATGCCGGAGCCGGAGGGGGATTCGTGCTGACGCATGCGAGGACCCGCTCCGTGCTCGCGCTCGCCGCGCTCGGGCTCGCTCTCGCCCTCGCGGGCGGCGCCCCGCCCGCACAGGCCACCGAAGGCTGGGCCTACGAGATGGCCAACGAGCTGATGAGCCCCTTCTGCCCCGGCCGCTCGATCGCGGACTGCCCGAGCCCGCAGGCCCAGACCCTGCGCATGTGGCTGATCGTCCAGGAAGCCAGCGGCCGCCCGCGCGCCGAGGTCGAGGCCGAGCTGATCGCCCGCTACGGGGAGTCCATGCTGGGCGCGCCGCGCGCGAAGGGCTTCGGGCTCACGGCCTACCTGATCCCCGCCGCGGTGGTCGCCGCGGGCGCCGCCCTGCTCAGCTGGTTCTTGCGGCGCCAGACTCGCACCGCGCCGACCCCGAAGCCCGCCACCCCGAGCGCCCCTCTCGACCCCGAGCTCGAACGCCTGGTGGATGAGAAGCTGGCTGAGCGATGATCACAGCCGAGTCCCGCGAAGGAGAAGCCTGAGATGAGCACCGATGCCGAGCTGCGCGCCGAGGTGGAGCGCCTGAAGCGAGAAAACGAAGCCCTCAAGGCCCGCCCGAAGACCGCCACCTCGCTCAAGGTGAGCGAGAAGGGCGGCGTTTCCGTCTACGGGCTCGGCCGCTTCCCCGTGACCCTCTACAAGGAACAGTGGCTCAAGCTCCTCGCCATGGCGGACGAGATCCGCCGCTTCATCGAGGAGAACGCGGGGCGGCTGAAGACCAGGGACTAGTCGTCGTTGGACGACGCCTGCCGTCATCGTTCCAGATTCGCATCGGGAATTCTGGCCACGAAGAGATCGCTTCGAGCGTTGTCATCGTCTGGGACGAGGTCGGACGCGAGTGAGGTGAACGCTACGCAGGCTCCATCTCCGCTCAATGCGATTCCCCAATCCCCGCTCGCCTCATTGGCAGGTTCACCCGACTGCGCAGCGCTCACCAGAATCAGCTCTCCGGAGGCCCGGTCGATCACGAACACCGCTGGGAAGCCAGCCGGCGCCTCGGATTCAGGATCCAACCGCTCCGAGACGAATGCGACACGGGTGCCGGTTCCGTCGAGAGCGGGTAACTCGGCGCGCTCCTCGGGTCCGAGGCCTGCGGTGACTACCTGGACCTTGCCGCTCTGGCGATCGACTATCAACACGCGTCGCAAGGCCACGGGCGCGCCAGGCGCGAGGTTGGTCGCCTCCGAGGAGAAGGCGACGAAGCGGCCGTCGATGCTGATCGTCGGCGCATCACTGGCTCCGTTCCCCTCCTCTCCGTCTGGCGAGACGCTGAGCCTCGTGGTGCGGTCGGTCTGCTGATCGCGAAGGAAGATGTCGCGCGCGCCGTTCCTGTCGTCGGGCACCAGGTTGTCCGCGTCGGACGCGAAGACCAGATAGCGACCATCGCCGCTGATGGCGGGTGACACGCTGTTTCCGTTCCCCTGCTCGCCAGAGTGGGATAGGCTCGCTCGAAGTGTGGGCCCACTCGGAAGCGTCCGCAGGAAGACGTCGATTCTCTCGTTGCTGTCGCCCGGCACGAGATTCGAGGCATGGGAGTTGAAGGCCACGACGGATCCATCGCGACTCAGCGCAATGCCGCCGTGATAGGCGAGGTTGGCGTCGTCGGCGAGCTCCCCGGAGTCGTTGACCGAGGCACGAACGATCTCTTGGCCGAAGACGCTACGCAGGTAGATCTGGTCGTGCCCGTTCTGGGGCCCCGAGACGAGATTCGTCGCGGCAGAGTCGAACGCGAGGCGGGTGCCGTCGATGCTGAGCACGGGTATGCCGCTCGGGCGGTTCGCCTTGGCGCCCTCGGATCCGACGCTGACCAAGACGCTCGGTCCGTTCGGGAGATGGTGAACGTAGACCTCTCCGGCGACCGCGTACGCAACCAGTGAGCAGTCACCACTGAGGGACGGGAATGCCGGCCCGATGGCGTCGGGGCCGGCCCCCTTCGGCCACGGGATGCGGCTCATGAGCACTGGGCGCGATCGAACGCCGGGAGGCGAGCACGTAGCGAGAAGTGCCACGCAGGTAATGATCACGACATCGATTGCCAGGCGTTGCATCGTCGACAGCCTGCCTCGGGTTCACCGCCGTCCGAAGGCTGCGCGTGAAGGACTCTGGGATTTCGGGGGCGCCTCCGGTACCGAGTGCGAACCCGCCGCGCCGCGCCGTTATACTCGCATGCCATGAAGATCTACACCAAGCGCGGCGACGCGGGGGAGACGGATCTGCTCGGGGGGCCGCGGGTCTCGAAGGATCACGCGCGGGTCGAGGCGTACGGGGCGGTGGACGAGCTGAACGCGGTGCTCGGCGTGTGCGCGGCGCAGACCAGGCAGGCGGACTTCCAGCAGCTGCTCGCGAAGCTCCAGGGCTGGATGTTCGATCTCGGGGCCTACCTCGCCTCGCCCGATGCGGAGCGGCGTCAAAAAGGCCGGGTGCCGGAGCCGCGCGAGGCGGACGTCAGCCAGCTCGAGAAGGCCATCGACGGGTTCGAGGCGGAGCTCGTGCCGCTGAAGCGGTTCATCCTGCCGGGCGGGACGCCCGCGGCGGCGGCCCTCCACGTGGCGCGCACGGTGTGCCGGCGCGCGGAACGCTGCGCGGTGGCGCTCCACCACGAGGAGCCGCTCGAGGGCGCCGCGCTGCGGCTGCTCAACCGGCTCTCAGACCTGCTCTTCGTGATGGCGCGGGTCGAGAGCCGGCGCGCGGGCGTGGCCGACGTCGAGTGGCCCGGCCGGGGCGACTGAGCCGATATATTCGACGCGCCGCTCCAGGCGCGAGCGCAGCACCAGCCCGATCAGGAAGCCCACCAGCAGCGAGAAGAGCAGCGCGAGCAGCACGCTGCGGAGCATCTTCACGGGTGCTGCCTCAAGCGGGTCGCCTCCTGCGGGTTGCGGGCGAGGCGGAGTATGCCGGAGTTGCGAAACTTGGGAGACGCCGGGGGTGCGCCGGGTCAGGGGCTCCACCTCCACCGGGCCGTGATAGGATCGCGCGCGGCCGCAGCCGGGCGGCCATCTCTGGGGCCAGCCATGAGCGAAGACATCCCGACGCTGCTCTCGATCGCCCAGATCGCCGGAGTGTTCGTCGGCTTTGCGGCGCTGGTTTCGGTCCTGGGAGGCCGCCCCGACGGCGCGCCCCGTGTCCTGGAGCTTGGCCGGTTTCGCGGTGTGGTGGGTGCCGGCGTTGTCGTGGTCGTGGCCTCTCTGCTCCCCGTCCTCCTGGGGCGCTACCCGATCTCGGAGCCGGTGGTGTGGCGCCTCTCTTGTGCCGGGTTCTTGATGCTGATCTGGCTGCTCATCCTCAGCACCGGCCAGGCGGTCGACGTCGCGCGTGAGATGTTTCGCGAAAGCCCCGTCTCCTTCACCCTCCTCGTGCTGGTTCTCGAGCCGGTCATCCAGGTTCCGCTGGCGCTCGGGCTGCTCGGGCTTCTGCCATCGCTGGCGCCGGCGTTCTATCTGACGGCGCTGATCGTGAATCTCTGTCAGGCGGCCTTCGTGTTCTCCCAGCTCGTGCTCTCCGACGCCTTCTCCTTGCGAGGATGAGGATGCGCTGGGCCGCGCGCTTTCGTACCGAGATGAAAATGGCGGCTAGCGGTACACCTCTCTGCGGTGACCAATCTTGACGATCTCGACGACTCGGCGTTCGTCGTCTACCGAGTAGACGACCCGGAAGGCACCTTGGCGAATCCGATAGCGCTCTGACTCGCCGGCAAGCTTCTGGCTACCGGGAGGACGCGGAGCGCGAGCGAGACTCTGGATTCGAGACACGATCCGGATGCGCAGCCCTCGAGGCTCGACGGCCTCGAGCTCTTTGGCCGCGGACGTCTTGATGAGGACGCTATAGCTTGCCACGCCGCCGAAGGCTCTTGACGACATTTTCGAAGCTGAGACTGCGCTCCTTGGAGCGCTTCTCGAAGGCTTCGAGGTCCTCGGCATCTTCGGCAAGGCTCATCCGGACTGCCTCGCTCACGAGTTCCGAGATGGAGCGATCGGCCGCGGCGGCCTTGAGCCGTAGTGCGCGATGCACTTCGGGCGGCAGGTAGATCGTGGATCGCTTCGGAGCTACGCCCATGCTCCAAAACCTAGCTCATTAGCGTCATAGCGTCAAAGCGTCAGTCTCGAATCCCCTTCACGCGAGTAGCGCCAGCAGGTCCTCGCGCGTGATCGCGGCCGCGCCGCCCGCTCCGGAGAGGGCCGCGGCGGCGAGCTCGCGTTTATGTTGCTGGAGGGCGAGCACGCGTTCCTCGACGGTGTTCTGCGCGACCAGCCGGTAGATCATCACCG
>Ga0184637_10001745_pt1 | contig 14329 bp, 12 predicted proteins | sample PLM3_127_b2_FD_133143 | JGI IMG/M metagenome (GOLD analysis project Ga0184637, IMG submission 133143) | Groundwater sediment microbial communities from an aquifer in East River, Colorado, USA - PLM3_127_b2 | ecosystem: Environmental > Terrestrial > Soil > Riparian zone | place: USA: East River...
CCAGGTCTCGCCCTCGTTCTCGCTGAAGAAGACGTCGCCGTCGGTGGTGCCAGCGACGAGCTCGAAGCCGCCGGGGAAGGCGTTCATCGTCATTCCCTCGACGTTGCCCCGCAGGTGGCCGGGCAGGCCGCCCGCCAGGTACTCCCAGGTCTGACCAGCATCACGGGTCCGGGCGATGGCCGCGTTGGCGTCCTTGGTGGTCCGCCAGGAGCCCGGACTGCCGCTGGCGCCGGCGGTGAACATCACGTCCGGCTGCCGCGGCAGGATGACCAGGGCATCCGGATAGGCGATGCGGTTCTCTGGCAGGGGCATCACCCAGGTACCACCCTTGTCCACGCTGTGGTACAGACTGCGGCCCGTGGACATGTAGACGTCGTTTGGCCGACTGGAAACGGTCATCAGGCGATGGACGTCCTCGTAGAAACCGCTCATCTCGGTCCAGGTCTTCCCGGCATCGGTGCTCTTGAAGGCGCCACCCACCTCCACGCCCGCGTAGATGGTGTTCGGGTCGCTCGGGTCGAACATGATGTTCTTTACGTGGCCCTCGTGGGGCGGAGCCGGGAAGGTCCACTTCTCCCGGCTGGGGTGGCCACCAGCACCTCGTCGGCCGGCGCGGAGGTCTCGTAGTGGTTCTTGCCGTTCGGAGAAACGCTGATGGCCATGACTCGCCTCCTTCTTTAGCTACGCGCGGTTATTGAAATGGGATGTAAGTTTGTTTATCGTACTTTACTTCAAGAACAGGAGGCCAATCCGATGAACGATTCGGACGGGCGTCGAGAACTGGTCTTGCCGTTGATCCGTCAACGCGAAGCTCAATAAGGACGGCAAGATGCAAATTTCAAACAGTCCTCATCAGGGAATCACGCTTGAGGAGACCAGCAAATGGCTGGGGCGGGAGCTCCCCTCCACCGGCGTCGACGAAGTGTCCCGAAGCGACATCCGGCGCAAGCTGGAGGTCTACTGTTTCGATTGCCCCCTCCACTATGACGATGACGTGGCCCAAGCCCACGGTTACCGTGCCATCCCGGCTCCGGTCGTGATGACCGGACTCTGGTCCATGGGCCCCCACTGGGCGCCCGGCCAGCCTCCGCTGTTCCCTCCGGGCGATTCGGAATCGCGCTTGCCGGGCGCGCCAGAAGGAGAGACCCATGTTCCCATGCCGTTCGCCCGGAACGTACAGGCTGGTAGCGAGACAGAGTACTTCGAGCCGGTCTACCCGGGTGACCGACTGCATGGGGTTCGGAAACTAGTCGAGATCACCCCGAAGCAGACTCGGCTGGGGAATGGCGCCTTCTTCACCTTCGAGGGCCGGCACTGGAAGCAGACCGGCGAGCTGGTCTCGGCTAGCCGGAGCACGGGCTACCGATACGATCCCTTCCCGGAGCGGGTCGAGGAGGCAAGGGCGCTGCCCCGGGAGCCGGCGCCCCGACCGACACCGGATCCACTCACCTGGAGCAACCCAGAGGTCGATTGGAACCTACAGGTCGCATTCGAGGACGTGAGCGCTGGGAATGAAATCCCGCCCTACGGGCTGTGGCTGAGCTACCAGCGGATCGTGATGAGCGTGGCGGCCGACCGCATGTTCTCGCCGCTGCATCACAGCCGTGACTACACGCGCGGTCAGGGGCTGGCGGACATCATCTTCAATACGCGCGGCTACGATATCGTCTTCGAGATCCTTCTGCGGCGATGGATCGGTCTCGACGGCCGGGTGCGCAGGATGGGGCCCTTCCGGATGACCAACAACTCGCATCCCGGCGATACGATCACGGCCGGCGGCCGGGTCGAGAGCACGGAAGCTCGTGACGGCGAGGGCTTCGTTTCACTCGACATCTGGATCGCGAACCCGCGCGGGGAGGCAGCTCATGGGAAGGCTACGGTCTCGCTGCCGATACGAGGCAGGGTCGGCTGATTCGGCTCCGCGTTCCATCGATTGTCAGGTTCATAGGAGGAGGACAAGTTGAGCGTTGTGGGGTTACCTGCCATCGAACGGAGCGCAATGGCGCCCCCGCTCGCCGGCGTGCGGGTCCTCGACTTCACGCACATCGTGGCCGGACCGTTCTGCACCCGTATCCTGGCCGATCTTGGCGCCGAGGTGCTCCACGTCGAAACGCGGTCCCGGACCGAGGGACTGGGCGTCCACCCAGACCGGCGAGACGTCCGCGTCGATCGGAACAAAGAGTCGATCACCCTCAACCTGAAGCACGAGGCGGGCCAGGCGACCGCGGCTCGTCTCGCGACCGTCGCGGACGTCATCGTCGAGAACTTCAGCTCCGACGTCATGCGCCGCCTCAAGCTCGACTACGAGTCACTCGAGCCGTTCAACCCCGGCCTCATCTACGTCAGCATGTCCGGCTTCGGGCACACCGGCCCCAAGCGTGACTGGACGAGCATGAATATGAATCTGCAAGGCTACTCGGGCCTCATGCTCGTGACCCGCGCTGAGGGCGACCCGCCGACGTCCGTTTCGAACTCCTGGAACGACTTCATCGGAGGGCTGCACGCCGCGTTCGCCATCCTCCAGGTGCTGGTGGAGCGCAAGGGCGATGGGCGGGGGAGATACCTGGATCTCGCACAAGCGGAGTGCAGCGTCGCGACGCTCGGTCCGCTCGTCCTCAGCAGCGCTGTGAACCGCGAGGACCCTCCGCGAATCGGCAATCGGTCCACGTCGATCGCTCCGCAGGGCTGCTACCCGTGCGCCGGGGACGACGAGTGGTGCGCCATCTCCGTTCAGAACGACGAGCAATGGTCGGCGCTGACCCAGGCAATGGGGAGCTCGGCGCTCGCAACCGACCCGCGATTCACGAGCGGCGTGGGGCGACTGCGCTTTCAGGACGAGATCGACGAGCAGCTCCGGGCCTGGACCCGGAACATTTCAATGGAAGAGGTCCAGGCCAGACTAACCGCGGTGGGCGTCCCGGCGGAGCGTGTGCGTCAGGCCGATGCAGTCGTCAACTCCGACGACGCCGGACACGTGTTCAGCCCGCTGCTGACCCCCGGCGCGTCGAAGCCCGATCTTGCCGCCGGCCTGCCGTTCTCCCTGGGAATTAGCGAGACGCTGACCCCGCAACCACCGACCCCGATGGGCCATCACACCCGAAAGGCTCTGGCGGAATGGATCGGTCTCACGGACGCCGAGATCGACGAGCTGGACGCCGCGGGCGCGCTGGTATGAGGCGGACCGCCAGCCGACCGACGACTCAGCGCAGGCGAGGTCGGTAACATGGCCCGAATTCTCGACCTCGCCCCACATCCCGCCATCTATGCCGGTCGACTCCTCGCAGAGGCTGGCCACGACGTTATTCGGGTCGAGCACCCGGCGGGTGACACGATTCGGCGCCTGGCGCCCTATCTCGGTGGGAAGCCTGACATCGAGTACGGCGCCTACCATCAGTTCTTCAACGCGGGCAAGCGCAGCTTCGCGCTGGACACGTCCACGTCCGAGGGACTGAACGTGTTCCGCCGTCTGGCCGCGACCGCGGACGCAATCATCGGAGATCTTCCGTCGCCGCTGGACCCTGAAGCGTTCCACGCGGAGCAACCGCGATTGGTTCTCGGCCTCCTGCGGAATGATGAGAGCCCGGAGATCTGCCAGTACGCTCGATCGGGCATGCTTGCGCTGACCGGCCAGCCGGGGCGGACACCGATGCTCCTGGGCGGCCACGTGATCTTCGCGGCGACTGGCTTATGGGTAGGCGTGGCCGTTGCATCGGCACTTCTGGTCCAGGACCTGACTGGCGCCGGACAGATCGTGACGATCGACCTGCAACAGTGCCTGGAGGTACTCAACGAGCAGGCCATTCAGGCCTACGCGAGGGACGGCCGGCGCACCGACCGACGTGGCCAGCGTGGAGCGATTACCCCGGTCTCCGGGGCGTTTCAGTCCGCGGACGGCTGGTGGATGTTGAGTGTGCCGAGCGGGGCAGAGCGCTGGTCCCGGTTCCTTGAGTGGGTCCAGGATCCGGTCCTCGCCGCGGATCCTTCCCTCGCGGAGGAAGAGCATCGGAACGCCGCGAAAGACATGATCCTGGACCGGATCGAGCGCTGGTCGCTGACGCTCAAGAAGAGCGAGGCTGTCGACACGGCCCAAAGGCAGGGCATCACTTCGACGCCCGTATCGACGCCCGTCGATCTCGTGGACGACCGTCAGTTGGTCCACAGGGGATTCCTTCGGGATGAAAACGTGCCTGGCCTTGGCAGCGTCCAGGTGCCCGCCGGTGCGATCGCCAGCCTTCTCGGACGACCAATTGCCCCGGCGCCAGCGCTCGGGCAGCATACAGCCGAGCTCCTCGCGGAGCTGGGCTACGACGAGGCTGACCGCACCGCGCTCTTCGAGCGCGCCACCATCTGAAATCCCTCTCCCAGAAGAAACGGATGAACGGCACTAAGAGAGGCCTCCCTAGAAGTCTCGAACGGCAGGCGCGTATAGGTCTTCGATCTTGGGCTTGGACTTGATGAAGCCCTGCTCGAACGAGAAGTCGATGCAGGTCTGGATGTAGTCGCGGTTGGCGTTCACGCCATAGGGGTAGGGATCCTCGCCAAAGATTCGTTGGGTCTCCCGAAGGTATTGCTGGCCGAAAATCAAGCCGGACGGAAGGCTGCGAGGAAGGCGCTTCTGATAGAGCTGCTTGGCCTCCAGGAAAGCCCTGTAAAGATTGAAGGCGATCCAGGGGTATTTCTCGTTGATGTCACCCCGGATCACGTAGCCGTGGTTGGCGGGGTAGAAGCCGTGAGCCTTGAAGAAGCGAATCGCCTCCTCGCGGACGTCCGGGAAAACCGGCCTGACCTTGGCCCAGGCCGATGCCGGTGGGCGGATGGTGCTGGAGCGGTCGATCAGGTTCCAGGAGTCCCCGCGGGCGCGCCCGGTGCCCATCGAGACGTCAAGCTCGTGGTTGGTGAGCATCATGGCCAGGCTCTTGTCCGGCGGCACGCGGTGAAACTTGATGCCCTCAGGTGGCTCAAAGCCGGTGCCGTGGCCGTGACTCAGCTCCTCGGTCCGCTCCATGTACCAGTCCACGCTGTACTGGGAGACACCGAAGTCGTGCTCCAGCACACCGCGGACCCAGAGCGACGAGGTCTGTTGGTACTCGGGCACGCCTATGCGTTTGCGCTCGGGGTCTCGATGCCCGCATCCACGTGCATCTGCAGCTCGGTGTGGAACCAACGTCGGGTAGGGTAGACCGGTATCATGACCATGTCCGTGCCCTGATCTTTGGCGATCAGGTACGAGGACATGGACATCTCGGAGATCTCGAACTCCTCGAAGTTGAGCTGGCGCCAGAACGTCTCCGACGGGTCGGACTTGGTGTGGATGAGCTCGACGCCCTCGACTTCGACCTCCCCGTTGAGGACCGGCGCAACGCGCTCGTTGGAGCCGCAAATGATGCTGAGCTGAAGCTTGCTCGCCAAGATGGAACCCTCCTCCCGCTCCCTTTTGACTTTCGACGGGAGCGGGAAATTGCTTCTGCCGCGAAGGGGCTCTCTGCCTAGCCGCGACACGTCCATTCGTGGACGGTCCAGTTGCTTGTTCCCTGCGTGCCTTTGACTCGGTTGGCGACAAGGATAGCCGAGGCCCGGTAGATTGTCGGCATCGTGACGATCTCATCGGTCATCTTGTGGATGACCTATCCGTAAACGCGCAGGCGGTTGTCGACGCCGATTCATCCAACCAACCCTATCTGGCGACGGCCCAACCGCAGATCAACACCGACACCTGGCGAGTGTTCCCTGACCGACGGATGGAGACGACCTGCGAGCTCAAACCGGGGCTCTTTTGGCAGGTCGCATCAAATATCGGAGGGGCTTCGCCCACCATTCGGCGACTCCTCGGCCCCTATCCCTGGGCCCCCTATATAAAGGGAGCTTGGGAGCTCGATGTACGTGAACGGCGGGTCTTCATCTTCCTAGGTTTCACTCGTCGAGGGTTAGGAATCCAATGACCAGGCGGTTGAACTCGTCCCGTTTCTCATACTCGACGAAGTGTCCGACGCCGCCGCCCCAGATGTGGATTCGCACATCCGGGATCAGCGCCAGGGCGGAGAGTGCACCCTCCCACGGCACGACCCGGTCATGGTGGCCCCACACGACGAGGGTTGGTGCCTTGAGCTGGTTCACGATGCCCATCAGATTGCTGTTTGAGGCGGCGGGCATCTTGGCGCGACCCTCGAGGTGCCCGGGGATCAGGGCAGCAGCAAGCCGGGCGTCGATCATCTCGTCGGTACAGTACTCCTTACGCGGGATGAACTCGCTCATCAGCTTCGCCATATTTTCGCGAGTCGGGTTCGCCGCGGTGACGCCGAGCATCTTGCCGCCCTCAGTGGGGCCGGGTGTGAAGTAGCTGGCGCCGCGCGCGATTCCACTGGCTTGGAGGATGATCTTCCCGGTTCTTTCAGGGTGTTCTACGCCGAAACGGACGCAGCAGGGCGAGAACTGGGAAGAGCCGTACAGGTGGGCCTTCTCGATGCCGAGATGGTCCATCAGGCCGAGGATGATCTTGGCGCAGAAAATGTCCAACGGCTCGTCGCCGCGCTTCACATCCTTGTCGGAGAGGCCATAGCCCGGCATGTCCATGATGATGCAGCGGAAATGCTCGGCCAGATCATCCAGATTGTGCTTGGTGTTGTCCCAGGCGTTCGACCCCGGGCCGCCCCCGTGGAAGCAGAATAGGGCCGGGCCTTGGCCCGCGTCGTTGTAGTGGATCTTGTGGTTGTACACGTCCGCGTAGCGATCAGTTTCTTCCTTGCTGTACCTGGTGTAATGATGAGCAACCGCCATAAATGGCCTCCTTCCACCGTCCGAAGTCGGCTTACCGATGTGCCCGAGTGTACAACCTCCTCCGAACTCGAACGAGTAGGCTGTCTCAAGCCAGCCGGTGTGCTGGGCCCGCCAGATAGCGAGCCCGATAAACTCAGGTTTGATCCACATCTGGGGCGGGGGCGTGGGACACTTCGTCGAGTACGAGAAGCGCGAGGAGTTCAACCGCCTGGTTATCGGATTTCTGACCCTCGACGAAACGGGTGAGACCGACCAATCACACTGAAGAGGGGAAGGACTGCATCACTCTTGAGCGTCCGAAAGGACCGCCTTAAGCAAGGCTTCTGCCGCCCAGAGCTTGATCTCGGCCGCTTCCTCGGGCGTTAGTCCGCAAACGTCGCACAGAGCGATGTGAGCCTCGATCCCGACACACAAGCTCAGAGCCGCCACAAGTCGCTCGAGCAAGCGCTCATCGAGTTCTTCGCGTACTGGGGCCAAAGCCTCCAAAAGCCGCTTGGGTCGATAAGCGACGCGGCGGGGCTCATCCCCCTGATCAGTTTCAAGTGATATGCGCAACAACGCACGGTACTGCGCTTCATGAGCCCTTATTGACGTGTCGCTAGCTTCGACCACCGCCTTTACGCGGGTTTTAATATCGCTCGACTGTTGAAAGAGTTCGGACAGGTCCGCGAAGTCCGCCCGGACCACGATCTCCGACGCTGCTTGAGCGAACAGCGCGTCTTTGGTCGGGAAATAACCGTATGCCGTCGTGCGCCCAACGCGCGCCGCGTCCGCGACATCGGCAATTGAAAAGTCGCGGCCCTCACGTACAAACGACATCGCCGCCTCGACGAGCGCCTGATAAGTACGCGCCTTTTGATTCGCGCGGCCCGAAGTGAGATCGGGCGCTGGGCGGCGCGGTCGCGATTTGAGAATGGTTTCCTCCATCGTATGCGAATAGTACGACAGCGGATGCAAGGCCATTCGCCCCAGGACAGCCCCGCAGGAGTCAGCAGAAGCGAACCGTATCCTATTATAGTACAACAGTACGGTTATTGATCGTATATCCAGTAACGGTCAAAGGGCCAAGGGAATCGACGTCCGAATTGGGAGCGCCACATGAGGGAAGGTTTCAAGATCTACGACACCGACACTCATATTGGGCCGTCGGCCGAGACCATCCGGCCCTACCTTTCATCCGTCGTGCTCGAGCGCGTTCCTGACCTGGAGGAGCACCGCACCCCCATTCGTATGAGTGTGACCCGCGAAGCCCTCCAGCCGCCCTACCGTCATTCGTACCGCTTCCGAGGAGGTAGTGAGGAAGGGGCTGGCTTCGGCATTGACCATGCGCGGTTCCTGGGCGAGGCCGCTCCCCGAGAACAGAAGGTCGAACGCCCTCGCCAGTTCATGGGAACCCGGTTCCCCACCCACGGCTGCGACGACGACTCTGCTGAAGCCCGGCTTCGCGACATGGATGACGAGGGAGTGGACGCCCACTTCATGATCGGGGGCGCGGGCGCGAGTCATCCGGATCCGGTGGTCGGACTCGAGTTTATGCGGGCCGGACACCGCTACCTGGATGATTTTTCCGGTCAGGATCCCCACCGCCTCAAGGCCAGCATTAGTGTAGTCCCCTGGGCCATCGAGGAATCGATCCAGGAAATCAAAAGGTGGGCACCCTCGCCGTGGGCGGTCGCCATTCATCCCCACCTGCCCGTCGGCTATCCCCTGGATCACCCGGACCTAGATCCGATCTGGGCAGCGGCCCAGGAGCATGGGTTGGCGGTGATCCACCACAGCTTTTCCGCTCGCTACCCCGGCCACCGCGACCTCTGGGACAACCCCTTCCTCGGGCGTCTAGCCGCCCATCCGTGGGGCGCCATGCGGGCGGTTGGCGCCTTCTTTGGCGCGGGCATCATGGACCGTTTCCCCGCCATCCGATTTGGCATCCTCGAATCCGGCTTCGGCTGGCTTCCTTTCTGGGCCCGACGGATGGATGACCAGGTCGTATACATGGGCTACGTCAACGAGCATCTCGAATGCAAAATGAGCGAATACCTGACTGGCGGGCGGTTCTTCGCCAGTGTCGTTCTCCATGAAGGCGAGGAAATGGTCAAGATGGTGACCGAGGATCTCGGGGATCACATCCTTACCTTCAGCTCGGACTATCCGCATCCTGAGTCGCGGTTTCCTGGCTCCGCGGACATCGCCCTGGCTTGGACCAGTCTCGGTGAGGACCGAATGCGCAAGCTGCTCTGGGAGAACCCGGTGCGGTTCTTCGGCGAGCCGTAAGAACGCTAGCCAACAGCAGCGTTCAGCGCTTTAATCGAAAAGTAGGAGGAAACGTGAAGACCAACAACACCGGAGCGGAGTTGACGGCTAGGCAGCCCGCAACTTAGGCTCAGGTTGAAAAACGGCGATCAAGGAGTGGGGCGATGGCGAAGCAGGGTTTCAAGGTGTTCGACAGCGACATGCACATCATGGAGCCGCCGGATCTCTGGCAGCGATACATCGCCCCGGAATTCCGCGAGATCGCGCCGGTCGGTATTACGTCCCAGAATGCGCTCCGATGACGAGAAGCGCAAGATCCTATGGGATAACTGCGCCCGGTTCTACTCGGTGACCGCGCCGGCCGCGGTGCGACAAGGCGAGCGCCGAGCTCAGACGCCGGCGAAGTTCTTCCCGAAGAAGTAACCGCCGGATGGTAGCGAAGCGCGCGATCGAATTCCGCCTTAAAACGCTTGCCGTTTGCCCGCGCCTAGAAACCCGCCAGGAGGTGAGGCGCTTAGCGGAGCTCCCATTCGTGAACGTTCCAGGTTGGATTGCTCGTCGCAGGGCGCAGCCTCGGGCCGGTTAGATCGGCGGTAAACACATGCGGGCTGACTGGAAAGAACAGGGATATGGCCGGGAGCTCGGTGCTGTAGAGCTTTACGATGTCCGCGGCTGCCCGGTTCTGGTCGGCCGGCTCCAGGGCCGCACCGAAAGCCCCACTCAGGCGGTCAAGCTCGGGATTCGAGTACCCATTAAACCCGAGCCCAGCCCCACGCCACTGATTCTCTAGCCTGGGAATGTTGTCGGAACTCATGGTGCCGATCGCGCCTTCCCCCCCACTGCCCGACTGGATGGCGACCCCGGGATAGGACGACTTGGCCTGGAGATCCGCCACCTGGCTCGCCGGCAGCGCCGTTTGTTGGATGTCGAATCCAGCCTGCCGCCAGCCGCCTGCCATTGCAGTCGTTAGCGGCTCGAACTCCCCGGTGGTGCCCCTCAGCTCTGGAGAGAATCGTTCTCGGCTGGGGCCAACATAGAACTCAGCCCCAGACGGCTTGGTGAACCCCGCTTCCGCCATGAGCCGCGCGCTTCGCGCCAGGTCGAATGGGTACGTGGTGACCGCGGCGTTGGCCGCCTGCCCGAGGCCACCCGCGGAGGGAAACAGGCTGTCCGCGATGATGTTTTGACCTTCGTAGATGGCCTCATTGATGCCAGCGCGGTCCACGGTGTGGGCCAGGGCTTGCCGCACGCGGCGGTCCTGCAAGGCGGCCGGGCTCACCATATCCGCGCGGCCCTGGAAATGAGCGGCCCACCAAGCGTTGGTATAGGGAACCATCGATCCCGCGCCGGGCGGCCACTGGCGCAACAAGGTGCTGGCTTGTGCCACAGGCAAGTTGGCGAATTGGACCTCTCCCGAGAGCATGCTGGCCAGCGCCGTGTTAGGGTCGGTCAGGAACAGCATCTTGATCCGCTGGATCCTGGGGGCGCCGAGGGCGTGGCGGTCGAACGCGGAGGCCTCGATGAAAGCGCCGGGTTCCCATCGGTCGAGGCGGTAGGGCCCGAGCCCCACGTACTCGGTGGCCCAATGGGAGTGATTGAGGAGTGCCTGGGCCCCTGACTCGAGGGCTGGCCCCAGAATTGAGCGCGGCAGCGGCGGCAAGCCGATGGGCGCGCTGAATCCGAGGCTCTGGAGGGCGCCAGCCGCTGCGTACGGCTGGCTCCAGCGAATCAGGAGCGTCCGGTCATCCGGAGCTTCCACGCTCGCGATGAGCTTGATCGGCAGCGAGCCGGCCTGCCCGAGCTCCGGCGTGGCGTAGACTTGCCAGGAGAACACGAAGTCGTCCGCCGTGAGGAGCGCGCCATCGTGCCACACGAGGTTTGGCTTCAAGCGATAGGTGGTCTCCATCCTTCCATCTGGAAAGACTTTCCAGTCGTCGGTGTTGAGCCGCGGCAGAGTCTCCGCCAGGTAAGCCGATGGGTTCGACTGGTCGTCAAGCAGCGCAAGATCCGCGTTGAAGATGCGCCGGTAATGCAGTGAAAAGGCGGACTGCGCGATGATCCGGGCGGCCAGGGTCTTAGGCTCCGCCGAAGCTGCGACGACCAGGGTACGGACGGGCTGCGCAGGTGCGTAGGAGGCGGACGATCCCGAGCTGCCCGGGCCGGAGCGAGAAGCGCAGGCGGCCCCCAGCCACACCAGAACCAGGGTGAGGGACATCACTCTTCTCATCTTGCGCACCTCTTCTTTTCGCGCCTAGGTCCCGGTCGGCACATGGTTCGGCCAGGATGAGGCTGCGAGCGCCCCTAGCGGAGCTCCCACTCATGCATGTTCCAGGTGGGGTTGCTCGACGCGGGGCGCAGGTGGGGTCCGCTCAGATCGGACGTGAACAGGTGGGGGCTGACCGGGAAGAAGAGCGGTATCGCCGGGAGATCAATCGTGTACAGCCTCACGATGTCCTGCGCCGCCAGGGCCCGGTCCGCCGGCGCTAGAGCGGCGCCGAAGACGCCAATCAGGCGGTCCATCTCGGGATTCGAGTACCCATTCCAAGCGCTCCCCCGCCAACCGTTCTCCGGCCCGGGAATCTGCGCGGTGCCCATACCGTTGATCCCGCCTTCCCCCCCAGCCGTTTGGGAGATGAGCAGCCCCGGGTAGGATGATTTGGCCTGCACATCCTGAGACTGGGCCCGCGGCAGCAGCGATTCGGTGAAGTCGAATCCGGCCTGCCGCCAGCCGCTTGCCATTGCTGACATCATCGACTCCTCCGACCCTTCACCGCCCCTCAGGTCAGGAGAGAACCGTTCACCGCCAGGAGCCGCGTAGAACTCACCTCCAGGCGGCTTGCTAAACCCCGCTTCCGCCATGAGCTGTGCGCTTCGCCCGAGGTCGAAGGGGTACCTGGTAGCCGCGCTGTCGGCCGCTCGCCCGAGCTCGGAAGTTGTCGCGAACAGGCTATCCACAAGGAGGTTCTGACCATCGTAGAGAGCCTCGTTGAGGCGAGGGCGGTCCACCGCGTGGACCAACGCTCGCCGGACTCGGGGATCCCGCAAGGCCAGTGGACTCGTCAGGTCCGGGCGGCCCTGGAAGTGCGCCGCGGTGTACGAATTGAAGTACGAGACCATGGTTGCCCCGCCCGCTGGCAGCTGGCGCAAAAGGGTAGTGGCCTGCGTCAAAGGCAGGTTGGCAACGAACTGGGCCTCTCCCGTGAGCACGGTGGCGACAGCGGCGTTGGCGTCGGGCCGGAACACGAGCCTGACGCGCTGGATCTTTGGGGCGCCCAGGACGTGGCGATCGAAGGCGGATGTCTCGATGAACGCTCCCGGTTCCCATCGCTCGAGGCGGTAAGGCCCGAGCCCCACATACTCGGTGGCCCAGTGCGGGTCATTGATGAGAGCCTGGGTCGATCCCGATTCGAGCGTGGGCCCCAGAAGGTGCTGCGGCAGGGGCGGCAAGCCGATGGTCTGGCTGAACCCGAGGCTCTGAAGCTGACCGGCGTCGACGTACGGCTGCGACCAGCGAATGAACACCGTCCGGTTATCCGGCGCTTCCACGCTCGCTATGGCCCTGAACGGCAACGAGCCAGCCTGCCCGAGCTCCGGCGTGGTGTACAGCCTCCAGGAGAACACGAAGTCGTCCGCGGTAAGCGGCATGCCATCGTGCCACACCAGGTTGGGCCTCAACCGATAGGTCGTCTCCATGGTTCCATCAGGAAAGACCTTCCAGTTATCGGTCTGGAGCTGGGGCAGTGACTCGGCCAGATAGGGGTGAGGGGTCGACTGGTCGTCGAGCAGCGCGAGATCGGCATTGAACATGCGTCTGAAGTGCAGCGACCGGCCGACCTGGCCGATGAGCCGGGCGGCCAGGGTCTTGGGCTCGTCCTCCACCGCGACGACCAGAGTGCGAGTGGACTGAGCGGGTTGAGCCGGCGACGTCGACCTATCCGGACCGGACGATGGAGCGCAGGCGGCCCCCAGCCACACCAGAACCAGGCCGAAGAAAACCGCTCGTCTCATTGAACCACCCCAGTCTCACGAAAGAAGAACTTTGCCAGTTTGCCACCCGATGATACACGGAGAAGAAAAGGGAGAGGATGAAGCGCGTAGCCGCCTCGACGAAGTTGTGGACGTTCGATTGTGACGGGAGTTACGCGTGGGTCATCTGTTCCGCGGCCGCATCCGTCAGCGGGGTCTGATACTCGAGCAGCAGCTCGCCCGCCTTCAGGAACTCGCCATCCGCCATGAGCTGAGCGAGCTCATGGAACAGCTCCGGCCAGTACCCCAGCTCGTAGCCATACCAGGGCGCTCTGAGGTTCAGCTCCGGGGCGCCGGGAGTACGCTTCCAGATTTCGAGGGCGCGTTCCATGTACTGCTTGGCCGGAAGCGCGACTGGCGGATAGTCCCAGGGGCGCACCGCGTTGATGAGCCCAACGGTAAGAGGCGAGTTGGCGGCTTTCTCCGCCCACTCCTGGTTCTTCCCGCCATCGGGCGGGTCGCCGGAGGGATCGAGCCCGGGACCCCGGCGGGTCTGATAGCGCACCGCGTCCTTCGGGGAGCGGATGCTGTAGGTCAGCGCCCACAGCAGGAGCTCCGGTTCGCTCGGATAAACGTCTTCGTCGACGGCGATCAACCACTTGGACCCAATATGCTTGGGAGCCGCCTCCAGGGCCTCCCAGGCCTTGTCCTGCGTGCCGGGCTCCATCCGGATCACGCACATCTGGCTGCCGCCCGCGGCCTCCGGGCATTCGACCCCGACGACCGGACGATGCTGCTCGTACTTCAGATGGTGGTACAGGATCCCAGCCTGGGCGTGTCCGGACAATATGTTGGTGTCGCTCGGCGTAAACCCGACCAGCACCGGAGTGAACATCGGGTTCTTCCGATGCGTGATAGCGGTGACATTGATGACCGGACACTGATCCCAGCTTGTATTGATGAAGCCCGGATACTCGCCGAACGGGGCCCTGACTTCCATAACGTCTGGGTCGAACCAGCCCTCGATCACGATCTCGGCAGTAGCCGGTACCTCGAGGTCGATGGTCTTGCAGCGCACGAGCTGCATTGGTTCGCCGACCAGGCCGCCCGCGGCCGCGTATTCGTCCATGTCTTGCGGAACGTTGGCTGAGGCTGCCGCCATGAGGTTGGGCGTCGACCCAATCACAACTGCCACCGGGCACTTCTCCCCCCGCTTCCGGTTGGCCATGAAATGCTGGAAGGACTGACGATACTCGCCGAATCCACCCACCATCCGGGTCCGCGATCGGAGGAATGCGTTGAAGGCGGCGGCGTTGCGCTTTCCGGTGACGGGGTCCCG
>Ga0184637_10001746_pt1 | contig 14326 bp, 9 predicted proteins | sample PLM3_127_b2_FD_133143 | JGI IMG/M metagenome (GOLD analysis project Ga0184637, IMG submission 133143) | Groundwater sediment microbial communities from an aquifer in East River, Colorado, USA - PLM3_127_b2 | ecosystem: Environmental > Terrestrial > Soil > Riparian zone | place: USA: East River...
CCACCAGTCGGGCGCTGGAGTGACCTTCGAGCGGGACGCCGAGGGAGGTATCCAGGCAGTCGTCGATCCGAAAGGAAACCGCATCGAGTATGGATACGACGGAAGGGGCGACCTGGTCTCGGTGAAAGACGCCGAGAACAACGTCACCACGTTTACCTACAACGACAAGCACGACCTTCTGGACATCGACGACCCGGAAGGCCGCACTCCGCTCCGGACCGAGTACGACGCGGAGGGACGTCTCATCCTCGCGACGGACCGTCGAGGCAATTCCAACAACGTTCAGCACGATCCGGTGGCGCGCCGGGCGCTCCTGACCGACCGCAACAGCGGAACGAGCGTCTACGAATACGACTCCCGGGGCCTGGTGACGGCGATCGTAGATGCTCTCGGAGGCCGAAGGACGTTCGAGTACGACGAAAAGAAGAACCTCAGAGCCGAAGTGGACGCACTGGGGAACCGAGCCGAGTACGCCTACGACTCCCGCGGAAACCGAACGAGCGAGACCCGGTTCGTGAATGGGAGGCCGCTATCCACCCTCTTCACCCACGATGCGGCCAATAACCCCATCTCCAGCACCGATTCCCTGGGCCGCAAGACCGCGAACGTCTACGACACCAAGGGAAACCTGACGTCGACGACGGATGCCCAGGGAAGTCTCACCCGGTTCGACTACGACGGTTCTGGGAACCTGACCCGGCAAACCAACCCGGACGGGAGCACCGTCGAGAGCACCTATGACGGTTCGGGCCGCAAGCTCACGGAAACGCTTGTCGTCGGTGGCGTCTCCCGGACGACGACGTTCACCTACGATCTCGCCGGGAACCTCGAAACCGAGGAGGACCCGCGGCAACAGGTCACGCGATCGGTCTACGACGCAAACGGACGAATCACAGAGATCCACGACCCGCTCGGGAACGTAAGGCGGACGGTCTTCTTCCCGGCTGGGGAACTCCGCTCCGAGGTGGACGAAGCCGGACACACGACCAACTATGGTTACGGGGATCTCCGGGGCCAGGGACTCCTGGTTTCGATCTTTCGCCCCGACGGCGCCGCCGTGTTCCGCCAAGAGGACAAAGCAGGAAACCCCATCTTCGAAGAGATCCGCAAGGCCGGCGAGCCAAACGATCACGTCACGACCCGAGCCTTTGATGCGAAGAACCAGCTCACGAAGGTCACCTATCCCGATGGCTCTTCGACCTTGAGCGAATACGATCGGGCAGGCCGCCTTGTGGCAACCCTCGACGAGCGCGGGAACCGCACGGAGTTCTCCTACGACGAGATGGGAAGGCGGACTTCGATCCGGAATCCTCTCGGGGAGACCACGCGGTTCGAGTACGACGACGCGGGGAACCAGACCGCGCTCGTCGATCCCAAGGGAAGCCGCACCGAGTTTCTATACGACGCGCTCAACCGGCTGGTCAAGACGATCTTTCCTGACGGAATCGTTCAATCGACGGCCTACGATGCTCTGGGACGGAAGATTTCCGAGACCGACCCAGCGAATCGAACGACGCGATTCGGCTATGACGAAGCGGGACAGCTGACCTCGGTCACCGATGCCCTCGGAAACGTGACGAGATATCAATACGACGCCTCCGGCAACCGGACCGTTATCGTCGACGCCAACGGTCACCGGACCGAATTCGAGTACGACGAGCGCAATCTTCTGGCGAAGAAGACGTGGCCGGACGGAAAGTTCGAGACCTACCTCTATAACTCGAGGGGGCTTCTCGAGAATAAGACCGACGCCAAAGGCCAGACCATCAACTTCGTCTATGACGAGATGGGCCGTCTGAAGGAGAAGTCCTATCCCGACGGAACCTTCGTACGGTTCACCTACACCCGGACCGGCCAGCGCCAAACCGTCGAGGACTCGCGCGGCATCACCCGCTACCGCTATGACCTCCGAGACAGGGTGACCGAGATCCTCTATCCCGACGGCCGAAAGCTCACGTTCACGTACGATGCAGCCGATAACCGCCAGTCGCTGACCGCACACGCCGGAGGTCAGATTCTGACGACGACCTACACCTACGACCGGGCGAACCGTCTCGAGACGGTTACCGATCCCAACGGCAAGGTCGCGCGATACGGCTACGACCTCAACGGGAACCGCGCCAGCCTCGCCTACCCGAATGGCACGACGACCACCTACGAGTACGACAGACAGAATCGACTGGCCGAATTGCTTACAACTGGACCTTCGGGGGTGATCCAGTCCTACGAGTATACGCTCGGCCCGGCGGGCAACCGGGAGAGGATCGTGGAAGCGGACGGCACGGCGCGGGAGTTTCAGTACGATGATCTCTATCGGCTCACGCATGAGACCGTCTCCGGCGCTTTCAACTACTCGAAAGTGTTCCAGTACGACCCCGCCGGCAACAGGCTGAAGCAGACCACCACCGGAGGCGGCGCCGCCGTCGTCGACTACACCTACGACACCCGGGACAGCCTCTTGACCGAGAATTCGACGAGCAACGGCTGGGACGACAACGGGAATCTCACATCAAAATCCGGAGAAGCGGCTTACTTCTGGGACTTTGAGAATCGGTTAGTGAGGGTCGAGAAGACCGACGGGACCGTCGTCACGCACGCCTATGGCGCGGACGGAAACCGAGTCCGGACGGAGGTCACGCCTCCGACCGGACCGCCTCAAGTGACGAACTTCCTGGTCGATACTTCGGGCGCTCTGAGCCACGTCGTCGGGGAAACGGACGCGAGCGGAAGCCTCGTGGCTCTCTACGCCCGAGGCGATGACGATCTCCTCTCCGTCATTCGCGCTGGAGAGCAGCGCTTCTATCACTCCGACGGACTCGGCTCCATCCGCAGACTCACCGACGAAACGGGAACCGCAACGGACGACTATAGCTACACGGCGTTCGGGGAGCTTCTGGCCCACATTGGCTTCGACCATCAGCCGTACACCTTCGCAGGCGAACCGTATGACCCGAATATCGGCTTCTATTACAACCGCGCAAGGTGGCTCGATTCAGGTTCGGCGCGATTCGTGTCCACCGATCCTTTTGCTGGTCTTGATTCGGAGCCCCCAACTCTCCATCGATACCTGTATGCCCACGGCGATCCGACCAATCGAGTCGATCCAACTGGTTTGGCAGGTGAGTTCAGTGTCGGCGGGTTGCTCACAGCGATTTCCGTACGTGTTACGGTCTTTGCCATTTCGCATCCAAACATCGTGGCGATAATCGGATTCGTCGGCGCAGCGCTGATCCCCGAGGAAGTGCAGAACTCCATGTTGACAAGTGGCCTGCCTGGAGTGACCCAGATTGGCGGCGTAGGGCAAGCCGAAGCTCGGGGAATCTCCCTGATCAAGAACTGGGCTTCTCGGCGGTTTGCCGCGAAAGAACTGGGACGCGTCTCGGGTGCAGCCGGCGGTGCGTTTGAGACGTTTGCAAAGCGCTATCTCTTTAATGGAGCGACTGGACCGATACCCGTGGGAAGAGGGCGTCAATCCATCGACCTTCTCTGGCGAAAATTCCTCGTTGAGCTGAAGACGAGCCGGCGTTTAGAGCCTGATGACGTTAGACAGTTAGCGGCCGCTGCTGAACATGCGAAGAAGAGCGGCCTCGATCTAGCCTACGTGTTCTTGTACCAGCCCACGAAAGGCACTGCAGATCAGATTTACAAGGCGGGTGGTAAGGTGTTCTATATATTTCCGTTCTAGGTAGGCTTGTATCCAGCAACGCGCGGGGCCCGACTAACCCGTTGAAGAAGGGTCGCGTTATGCATTTTCCTGTTTTTGTGGTGCTACCTCAATCCAAAGGCATCCCCTCGCGAAAGGACGTCGAACGGTTCGTGGACCGTGTACTAACACCTCACCAATATGTCGAACGAGATTTGCGTGGCGCCGAAGAGCCCCAAGTCGTTCAACAAGGCTGGTGGGACTGGTACCGGATCGGTGGCTCATTCGAGGATCCTGCTCACGAATCACGGGAGCACCGAAGTGATTGGAGAAGTTTCTTCAGAGGCGAATTTGCGAACGTTGGGAAGGTATCGACTCTTCTGGAGAATTGGTCAACCGAAGCGACGCCGGTCAGGATCGTCCTGCCGGATGGAGCCGTCTTCGGCGAAGTCGCCCGGTCCGAGGACGAGCACACTCGTTGGGCCGAGGAAGCGAGACAGATCCTCGACCGCTACCGCGGGCATCTATATGTAGTGGTTGACTGCCACAAATAAATAGCCGAACCCTCAACCCGAACGAATTTCGAGAACCGCCTCGTCCGAGTGGAGAAGACCGATTGAACGATCGTCACGCACGCCTACGACGCGGATGGCAACCGCGTCAGAACCGAAGTCACGCCGCCTACTGGCCCGCCCGAAGTGAAGCATTTCCTCGTCGATACTTCCGGAGCGTTGAGCCACGTCGGCGGCGAGACCGACGGTTCTGGTGTCTTCCTCGCACTCTACGTCCGCGGCGACGACCTGCTCTCCGTTATCCGACCGACGGAGCAGCGGTTCTACCACGCCGACGGTCTCGGATCGATTCGATTCCTCACGAACGAGAGCGGCAACGTCATCGACGGCTACACCCACACCGCCTTCGGGGACCTGCTCACCCACACGGGAACCGATCCCCAGCCCTATACCTTCGCCGGTGAACCGTACGATCTCAACATCGGCCTCCTCTACAACCGCGCCAGGTGGTTCGATCCGCATGTCGGCAGGTTCACCTCAACGGATCCATTCGTAGGCGTGGGACACGACCCAATTAGTCTGCACAGGTATCTGTACGCAGATCTGGATCCGATAGACAAGATAGATCCTTCAGGGCGCTTTAGCCTCGCAACGGCATCGCTGACCATCGGCACTTTGACAACACTTGCTGTAACTGGCCTGTCACTCGCCGCAGGCCTGGACGTTAGAACCAGTCTGGCGCTCGGTTTGACAGCTGGAATCCTAGCCAGCCAATTGGCTGTGCCGATTCTCGTCGGTGCTACGCAGGCCATCACCACGATCTACGTCACCCTGGGTTCGACAGCAGGGGTCGGGGCCGCCTTGGCGTTTGCGCGGCTTCTGAGTGCTGTCGGTATCCGGCCCGGTTCGGGAAGTCGTCCACCAATCCCCGCAGGTATCACACCAGCGCAGTTCGGAAGGGTCGTTATGCAGTGGGGTAACGGCGCGGCACAAGCACTCGCGCGGATTCCGCAGCTGACCCGCGTAGAACTCCTGTCGCGAGGTGTAACCTATGAGATGGCAATAGGCGAGACTTCTACGTTCGCGTCGTCCTTAGTAACCCTGCCAATCTCAGCGCCGCTGGCCGCGCACTTCTTATGGATGCGGCGGCCCAGCTTCTTCAGTGAAAGGTGTGTCGAATGGAATCTTATGTCTCATCGATACTGGTTGAGAACAGCAGCGCATCGAACCTCGACTTCCATTTGGAGCCTTACGGAGACCACTTGGTCATTCCCCCGGGCAGAGTATTCGAAGTGGTGGGAAAATCCGAAGAACCAGGATCCTTTCATATTGTTGTCGAAACTTCTAAGATCGAGGTGTACGTCTGGCAACATTGCAGCGAGGTAGCGGTTTTTAGTGAAGGTAAACAGCTGACACGTTATTCGGCGTGAACGAACTGCTCGATTACGACTGTAGCGTGGAAGATGAAAGTCGCCTCCTTGATGTCGCGACCTCGGCCCAGGACTGAGTCCTGTTGGGAGGCCGAAGGCTCGCCGATTGCTCTTAGCGGTTAAGTGAAAAAACTCTAGATCTGATAAAGAAAGGTGCCGAAAGACTTCGCGATGCAAAGGGAATTCTGGAAGGCAGAAATCGCGCTGGGCAGGTCGTCCGTGAAGATATGAACCAAGTCAAAGGTCGAGGGTTGCTTTATGTGATTCCGCTAAAGGAGTTGCCCACCGGCCGCCACCTGCCCCCAAGGGGTTTTCGTTAGTGGATCTCGTCAAGAGCCGTGGGCACTCTTGCTCCCGCCATCGCTCCGCTCGAAGGCAGCTATCTCGACCGCGGGCGGGATCGCACCGCTCTGGCGCCGCCGCGACGGGCGGGAGCTCTACTTCGTCGACCCGGCCAACCGTATTCAGGCGTTAGCGACGACTCTAAGTCCCTCGTTTTCCGCCGGAGCTCCCGAGGTGCTGTTCACAACCGACTTCGACGAGGGCGGCGGCCGCCAGTACGACGCCTCGCCCGACGGGGAGCGCTTCCTCCTCAATCTTTGTGGCGCAGCGGTCCACCCTGCCCCTCGTCGTGGCGCTCGGCTGGGCCGGCGCGATCGTGGGCGCATTGGATCGCTTACTTCCGAGGCCGTTGAAAGCATCCGGAGCCGACTAGAATTCGCACCGTTCGTCCCATTCGAATTCTCCATCATGCCTTACGAACCCGCAACACGGCTCGGCGCGTACGAAATCCTCTTTGCCATCGGGGCCGGTGGCATGGCGAGGTCTATCCTGCCAGTGACCCCAAAGCTCGGGCGCTAGGTTGCGATGCCGCCCACGACCTAACGCCAGAGCCCAACCGTTTCCTTGACCAGCCCTCTTCTCAGTCCCGGCGCCGATATGGACCAATGAGTTCGTACCCGCGGAGCTCGACCCAGGTTGGGCGGCGGCCCTGGAGATTGAATGCATTGACCAACCGAACGTCAACTGTTCAGGGATTTCCAATGACGAGAAGCCTGCCCTGCTCCGTGAGTGTTTCGAGTGTCTTCAGTAGAGCCTCTGCCTCCGTCGCGATCAAGTTCAGAGTTGTGGTCTGCTGGGAGATCTCGCTTCGGAGAGCCGAACCTAAGAGGACCTTGTGGAAGTCGGCACCTCTGTCGCAAATAGCGCGAGCTCGCTCCACCTGATATTCTGCGTTCGCGTACGCCTGATCCCACTTTCTTTTCGCTTGCAGATTCTTGATCTGTTCTTGGGCTCTCAGGGCATCATCTTTTATCGCATTCGCGACTTCGCCGAGGGTGGTCCAGTAGACTTGAGAACGAAACTGGATGGTGTCCAAACACTCCTCGAGCGCCTCGGTTTGTTCTTCGACGCGCCGCCAGCTGTTTTCCCAATCGAGCGCGATCGCCGGAAGGTCGATACGGACGCGCAAAATCTGCTGTCCGTTGTCAGCGGCGCGTCGATTGCGCTCCATCTGTTCCAAAACAAGATCCTCGTAAAGGGCGCGTCGAGTACGCTCGACGCTTTCAGAAACATATCGTTCGTACAACCGGACCACTGTATCCGCGGCGGAAAGTGCCTCGATAAGCAGCTTCGCAGCCTGAATGGCTTCGACCGCCGCAGGCGCGCCACTACAGCCAGGCAGCAACGTCATCACTGTGATGGCAATAATCGCGACCGTTTTTCGCTTTGCACTCATTTCTTCCTCCATACGACGAGGTCCCGGCGGGTATTGAGCCCGCGCAGGGCCGGGCGGACGTTCTTGCCGAATCGGCCGTTTTGAAACAGGGATAGTCGGTTAGGAAAAGGAAGCGTTAGAAAAGCTGTCCAGGAGAGACTCTCAACAACAGTTTAAGCGGCATCCGCACGGTTTTCAACTTGCTGTTGCCGCTCGCACGCGATTTCAGTAAGCACGCTGTTACCGGAGATCCTGACCGCTTTTCGCCCTGGCCTCGCCACCATCGAGAACTCGATGCTGGTTGCCATCTCGTCACCATATGCGAGAAAGGGATCCGTCTGCGAGCCCTACAGAGAAAATTGCGGGAAAGATACCTCCACCCTCATCTGGAAGGCAAGATCCATCGAGATGAACCCGACGCTTCGGAAATCTGTTGTCGACCGTGCATACAACGAAGACCCCAGCCGCGCGCTGCCCGAGTGGGAAGCAGAGGCTTCCCGCTCCCCGCCGCACCGATCGATGACACGCCCGAATTATCCAACTCTGGGTCGAGCGAAAGTCTCCGGCGACCGCCGAGACGTGCAGCGCTTCTTTCGGGCTGTGGGCGAGAAGCCCCTTTGGGCTATTCGTCTCGCGGACCTCTACACGTATGACGAGCAGCTCGAGCGCGAGGGCTCAAACCCAGCTCCCGGATGAGGACGGTGTCGAGCGTTTCGAAGAGCCCACAATCGAGATACTTGGTGACTGCGGCATCCCAGAGCCCATCGCCAGAAACCGTAGCGCTCGAATCGCTCTTCCCATAGGCCCTTGACGGTTTCGTAACGGGAGTCGAAGAGCTGGTAAAGAGCGCTCGCTCGGGGGTTGCGCTGGCGGTAGATGGACGGATAACCGCATTCGGACGGAGTGATGGCGGGAGCGGCGCCAAAAGTGCCCACGGCTCTTGCAGACGAAATCCATGAAGGAAATCCTTCTTGAAAGAAAGATCGGGGCCAGCAGATCGCAGAGCTCGGAATCTATCCCGCGGTAGATCCGCTGGCCTCAACCTCGCGCATCCTCGGCGAAGAGCACTACGGGGTCGCTCGAAACTTGAAGGAGAACCTGCATCGGAACAAGGACCTCCAGGACATCATCGCTATCCTCGAATCGACGAGCTTTCGGAGGACGACAAGGTCACCGTCGTCCCGGCGCGCAAGATCCGGCGGTTCTTCTCGCAGCCGTTCCACGTGGCGGAACAGTTCACGGGCCGGCCCAGAGTCTACGTCACGCTGGATGACGACAGAGTTAGCTGCTTCGTCTCACTGGATCCAGACCGTGACCACGTTGGAGACGATCTCGGTGTGGGGGAGGCGCACCTGGAAGCGGTGCTCGCCTGGGGCGAGGGGCCACCTGGCGGTGTAGGGATAGTCGGTGACCTGAAAGGGCTTGCCGTCGACGTACCAGACGACTTGCTCCGACGCGGGGTCGACTGTGGCGCGGAGGGCGAGAGTGGCCATCGATTGGGGAGTCTCGGGATCGGAGAGGAGGCGGAGCCCGTCCTCGGGGGAAGCGATAGCGAGTCGAGGCGCTCGGGAAAGACCCGATGAAAGAGGTATCGCGGGACCCAGCCTTGGTTTCTGGGGAAGACCGGTCTTCGCCACCCAGGCGGCGTAAGGGGCGGGGAGGTCGACGAAGGTTCGAGGCTCGATGAATGCTTTGGGGTTGACGCCGTCGCGATCGAGCCGTCGCGGATGTCGATGCCGAGGCGCAGGTGGGCGGAGCAAGAATCCACCGGGTCGTGACCGGGCGGGAGCCACTCGGAGCTCACGCGGTCGCAGGCGTCGGTGGCGCGCTGTCCGGTGAGGGCGCAGAGCCTCACGGGCCTTGTTCCGCGGGGAGGCGGGAAGGGGACGTGCGAGAGCCGGTCGTCTCCTCGATGAAGGGCGAGGAGGACTTTGTTCGCGAGCTGAGAGGCGGCGCCGTATCCCGTCATGCGGGACATCCTCATGGGGGGCGGTAGTCGGCCCGGCCCACCCAGACGCCCACCAGGAACTTCGACGAGTAGGCGACGGTCCAGGCGTCGCGATAGTTGGAAGAGGTTCCGGTCTTGACGGCGGCGGGGAAGGGATACTCGTTGAAGCCCATCCTGGGAAACGTAGGAAGCCTCGCCATGGGGTCGGAGAGAAAGAGAGTCACCTGACGGACGGCGTCCTCGCTCAGGACCTGCCGCGGTTCTCTCCTCGGCTGTCCCCGAACCCAGACGAGCTCGCGGTAACGGCCGTCTCCGGCGAGGACGGTATAGGCGGAGACCAGATGCTCGAGGGTCACCGGCAGGGCCCCGATGGCGAGCCCGAGACCGTAGTGTCGTGCGGGTTTTCTTCCGTCGTGGAGCTCGCTCGCCCCGAGAAGGTCGAAGGCTTCATCGATACCGACCTTCTCGAGAACGTCGACCGCGGGGATGTTGCGCGAGTTGGAGAGGGCGGAGCGGGGGAGCATGGGTCCGAGGTAGGACTTGTCGGCGTTGGTGATGGCGGCGGAGCCCCGGGGAAGGTCGTCGAGAACGCTTGCCGGAGTGATGACGCCTTTGTCGAGGGCGAGCCCGTAGAGAAATGGCTTCAGGGTGCTTCCCGACGAGCGCGGGATCGAAGCGTAGTCGATAGCGCCCGACTGCACTTCGTCGAAATAATCGGTCGAGCCCGTCGTGCTCACCAGGCGAGGACCTCGCTCGTCTGGATATCGACGACGATGACGGCGCCGTTCGAGGCACCCTCGGACTCCCACTCCAGGAGGGAGCTCCAGGCGGTCCCGAGTGACCTCTTCCTGGAGGTCCAGGTCGAGGGTGGTCTCGACGATGTGGACGTTCCAATGAGGCGCATCGCTCCGGACGCGCTCTTCGAGCCTCAAGAGAGCGTGCATCGCGGCCTCGGGACGGCGGCCGCGCACGGGAAAAGAAAGATGCGCGAGCGACGCGGCGGGCTCCCCTAGCGCTCACTGGAGTGGGTCGTGTCCAATCCAACCCCCTGCTCGCTTCAACACACCGATGTAGGGCACGTCAATTCGTTCGATTTCGGGCGTAAGGCCGTACGTGTGAATGAGGGCGAACGCGCGCAGTTCGGCTTGTGGAAATGCGGCGCGCAAATGGGACGCGGCCGCAAGGAGCGTGCGTCCGATAGTCACGATATCGTCTACTACCGTGATTCGACGCGGCGGAAACAGGGCGCGCTCACGCGCATCGTTTCGAGGTGCCGCTCGGCCGTTGGCCGGCCGCCCTTCTCGGCGTATGCCGACTTCGGGACCGCCTCCATGCGCTCAAGGCACGCGACAACTTCCTTTCCCAACCGCCGTGTGACGAGTTCCTCGCATATCATCCGGCTAGGCCACAACGCCGCCGGCTCGCTGAGCGGAGCGCTCCTCGGAGCGGGCACCAAGGTCACGTCGGGACCCAGGAATCGTCCCAGGCCACTCCCCTGCAGCGCCTCCTGGAGCTGGTCCAAGGCCAGACCGATCCAGTCTGGTTTGGCGGCCTTGACTGCGCTTCGCCATTCGCGGGAGCGCCTGGAAACCTCCGAGACGCCGTTCGGTGAGTAGCGAAGGTAGGTCCCCAGCTCCAGCTCAGAAAGAAGGGATGGAGGTTTCGGCACCGCTCCTCTCGGGAAGGAGTTCGAGCAGCAACGAGAGGTCATCGACGGAAAGCGTCAGAGCTCCATAGCGCATGAACTCGCTCGGCCACGTGAGGGAAGGATTCGCCACGGCCGCCTCCATCACAAATAGTGGTCGTCCAAGACGCAGCGCCTCCCAACCCTGATGGAGCGACCCGCTTTTCTCTCCCGCTTCAACGATGATGGTGGAGTCGGAGAGAAGGGCCATCGTGCGGTTGCGCATCGGAAAATTTCCCGGCCGCGACGGTACGCCCGGCTCGAATTGTGACACCGCCAGGTGCTCCCGCATGATGCGCTCTTGGAGCGAACGATTCTTCGAGGGGAAAGACTCATCGAGCGCAGTACCGAGCACAGCGATGGTGCGGCCTCCGGCCGCGATCGCACCTTCGTGCGCGGCCGTGTCGATACCTTCGGCCAGACCACTCACGACTACGGCACCATGGGCCGCCAGGCTCTGCGCGAGCGACCGGGCATGCGAGAGACCTTGTGCGGAGGCTTTTCGCGAGCCAACGATGGACACGCGAGGGCCTGACCACAGCAGCGAGCGGTCGCCAGCAACGAAGAGACGCCGCGGAGCGTTCTTCTTCTCCACCTCGTTGAGAGACCCGAGGAGGTCCTCGGGGCCGAGCTCCTCGAATCCATGTGGGATTTTGTCGGCACTCATCCGCAACCTCCTACTCTGACCTCGAATCATGCCTCAACCGGAGGAGAACAGCTACCCTTCTTTTCAAACGCAATCGCGGCCCTCAAGGATTCTGGGTTCGCTGGGCGCCGAAGGAAGGGACTGCGAAAGTGATCTACCGACGGAAGAAACGGTGTGGCGCGGTATGTTGATGGGAGAGGACGCTCGACGCAATTGGCGACACACGAGCATCGTCAATTTTGCTGAGAACCGAGGAGATTCGCCCCCTCGTCCAGATGTCGTCGAGGACAACGGGCGGGGCACGACCGGCGACGAGCTCACTCGTCTTGCTCGCCCGAGCTCGCGAGTCAGTGGAAACGATGGTGGCAGGCGGGTCCTTTCGCCTCGACAAGGTGTCCCACCCACCTGCATCGGGCGACACGTCTTCGGACCCTCGTTCGCGCGGAGCCAGGGATGAGGGAGTCCCACCAGGAACGTCCTCAGGGTGGAACGCGTCCTCGAGAGGATCGCGGTCGCGTGGGAGGCCCGTAATCCATGAAGGCCCGCCTCTCTACGCCCAACCTATCAGGAGGATGACGAAGTATAGCGCTTCGTCTCACTGGATCCACACCGTAACCTCGTTGGAGACGATCTCGGTGTGAGGGAGGCGGACCTGGAAGCGGTGCTCGCCCGGGGCGAGCGGCCACCTGGCGGTGTAGGGATAGCCGGCGAGCTGAAAGGGCTTGCCGTCGACGTACCAGACGACTTGCTCCGACGATGGGTCGACTGTGGCGCGGAGGGCGAGAGTGGCCATCGATTGGGGAGTCTCGGGATCGGAGAGGAGGCGGAGCCCGTCCTCGGGGGAAGCGATTGCGAGTCGAGGTGCTCGGGAAAGACCCGGTGTCGCGGGACCGAGCCTTGGTTGGCGGGGAAGACCGGTCTTCACCACCCAGGCGGCGTAAGAGGCGGGAAGGTCGACGAAAGTTCGAGGCTCGATGAGTGCTTTGGGGGTTGCCGCGGTCGCGATCGAGCCGTCGCGTATGTCGATGCCGAGGCGCAGGTGCGCGGAGCAAAAATCCACCGGCTCCTGTCCGGGAGGGAGCCACTCGGAGCTCACGCGGTCGCAGGCATCGGTCGCGCGCTGTCCGGTGAGGGCGCAGAGCCTCACGGGCCTTGTTCCGCGGGGAGGCGGGAAGGGGACGTGGGAGAGCCGGTCGTCTCCTCGATGAAGGGCGAGGAGGACTTTGTTCGCGAGCTGAGAGGCGGCGCCGTATCCGGTCATGCGGCTCATGGGGCGGTAGTCGGCCCGGCCCACCCAGACGCCCACCAGGAACTTCGACGAGTAGGCGACGGTCCAGGCGTCGCGATAGTTGGAAGAGGTTCCGGTCTTGACGGCAACGGGGAAGGGATACTCGTTGAAGCCCATCCTCGGAAACGTAGGAAGCCTCGCCATGGGGTCGGAGAGAAACAGAGTCACCTGACGGGCGGCGTCCTCGCTCAGGACCTGCCGGGGCTCTCGGGTTGGCTGTCCCCGAACCCAGACGAGCTCGCGGTAATGGCCGTCTCCGGCGAGGACGGTATAGGCGGAGACCAGATGCTCGAGCGTCACCGGCAGAGCCCCGATGGCGAGCCCGAGACCGTAATGTCGTGCCGATTGTCTTCCATCGTGAAGCTCACTCGCCCCGAGAAGGTCGAAGGCTTCATCGATACCGACTTTCTCGAGAACGTCGACCGCGGGGATGTTCCGCGAGTTGGAGAGGGCGGAGCGGGGGAGCATGGGTCCGAGGTAGGACTTGTCGGCGTTGGTGATGGCGGCGGAGCCCCGGGGAAGGTCGTCGAGAACGCTTGCCGGAGTGATTACGCCTTTGTCGAGGGCGAGCCCGTAGAGAAATGGCTTCAGGGTGCTTCCCGACGAGCGCGGGATCGATGCGTAGTCGATAGCGCCAGACTGCACCTCGTCGAAGTAATCGGTCGAGCCCATCCAGGCGAGGACCTCGCTCGTCCGGATATCGACGACGATGACGGCTCCGTTCGAGGCACCCTCGGACTCCCACTCCAGGACGGCACTCCAGGCGGTCCGAGTGACCTCTTCCTGAAGGTCCAGGTCGAGGGTGGTCTCGACAATGTACCTGCTCGAGTCGCTGCGAACGCGCTCTTCGAGCCTCAAAAGAGCGTGCATCGCGGCCTCGGGGCGTCGGCCGCGCTCGGGAAAGGAAAGCCGCGCGAGCTGCCGGATGGCGAGCTCGTGCTCTTCGGCGCCGAGGACTCCTTCGTCGAGGAGGGCATCGAGAATCCTCTGCCCTCGCTCCCGAGCGGCGCTTCGCCCTTCGGGGGTGAAGGGGTTCATTCGCGAAGGAGACTGAGGGATGGCGGTGAGGAGAGCGATCTCCGCCCAGCTCAAATCCGCAACCGGTTTTTCCAGGTAGCACCGGGCGGCGTAAGCGATTCCATGGATCCGGTTTCCGTAGGGAACGATCCGAAGGTAGTGCGAGAGAACGTTCTCTCGTCCATGACGGAGCGTGAGAAAAAGAGCCGTCAGGCTCTCGACGAGCTTCCGGCTGTAGGTTCGGGAGCCGGGGCGCTGGAGTCGCGCCACTTGCATCGCGATGGTGGAAGCTCCCGAGACCCGCCGGCCGCCACGGAGGTTTTGCCAGAGGGCCCGGGTCATCGCGAGGGGGTCGATGCCGGGATGAGACCAGAAGCGGCGGTCCTCGAGAACGAGAGTCGCGGCGACGACTCGAGGGGGGAGCTCTTCGAGAGGCCAGTA
>Ga0184637_10001747_pt1 | contig 14324 bp, 10 predicted proteins | sample PLM3_127_b2_FD_133143 | JGI IMG/M metagenome (GOLD analysis project Ga0184637, IMG submission 133143) | Groundwater sediment microbial communities from an aquifer in East River, Colorado, USA - PLM3_127_b2 | ecosystem: Environmental > Terrestrial > Soil > Riparian zone | place: USA: East River...
GATCGAACAGGCCTTGCCGCGTAATGCTCTTGGCATCGAGATGATCGCCGACGAGCCCGCGCAAATCGCCTGCTAGCCACTGCTTCACCGGGACACCAAAGCCACGCTTCGGCCGGTCAACCATGGACCGTGGAACGTATCGATGGAGCACCTTCTTGAGCAGATGCTTGGCGCCAAGCTCGCCACGACGCATGTCGAAGGGCAATGAGAACGCGAACTCGACCAAGCGGTGGTCGAGGAGCGGTTCCCGGCCTTCGATGCTCACCGCCATGGTCGCCCGATCCACCTTCGTCAAGATGTCGCCCGGCATGTAGTGGTGCAGGTCCCAGAGACAGAGCTTTTCGCCGTCCACGCCCGGGTACTGATCAGCGTTGCTACGCGTTGCTACGTCACGCCCGGTCAGAGTCGCGAGTTCCCTACGCTTGAAGTGGGCGAGCCCCTCATCAAACAATGCGCCTACGCCGGGCGCACCAACGCGAGAACCCAGATTCGCCAGCTTGCTGAACACGGGCCCGACGAGGCGCGCCGCGGCCGCGCCGGACCGGGCGGCAAGAAAGGCGTCGATTTGCGGAGTACCCAGGCCGTTAATGGCCGCGGCGGTCAAGCCACGTACGGGCTGCGGGACACCCTTGATGCGACTCCATTGCCATAGTGTCGAGCTGTAGCTGTTGTAGCCGCTGAACAGCTCATCACCGCCATCGGCTGACAGCACGACCTTGACTTGCTCGGCCGCCACCTGTGACACCATCAGCGTTGGTATGCCGGATTCGTCGCCGAACGGCTCATCGTAGAGGTCACCCCACCGGGGCAATATCTGCTTGGCATCTTCAACCTTCAGGATGCGGCTGTGGTGATCAGTCCCCAGATGCCGCGCCACTTCGGCCGCGTAGGGAGACTCATCGAATTCCGGGAGGTCGAACCCGATCGTGTACGTCTTGATCTGCTGGCCGCCGTGTTTTTGCAGAATGGCTGCGACAACGGAGGAGTCCACCCCACCGGAGAGAAAGACGCCGACCGGCACATCGGCGATCATTCGATACTTGAAAGCGTCGATCATCAGTGCTTCAAGTTCGTCGGCGAGTTCGGCCTCGCCTCGGTTGTGACGTCGTCCGACGTGTTCAACCACGTTCCAGTAGCGCCGCATTTCGAGCCGGCCGCTCTCATCGAGCGTCAGACGGTGCGCCGGCGGCAGCTTGAAGACCTGCCGGTATATCGTGCGCGGGTCGTTGATGTAGCCGTAACGCAAGTAGTCGTTCAGTGCTTCGCCATCGATCTCGGCGCTCCAGCCGGAGAACGCGCGCAGGGCCTTCAGCTCGGAGCCGAAGCACAGCACCTTGCCGTCCCAGCCGTAAAACAACGGCTTTACGCCGAGGCGGTCACGCAACAGATGCAGGCGACGCGTGGGCTGGTGCCACAGCGCGATCGCAAACATGCCAATGAAGCGAATGACGGCGTCCGGGCCCCACTGGGCGAACGCGGCCAAAATGACTTCTGAGTCGCCGGTGCCAGCGAAGCGGTGACCGAGGGGCTCGAGTTCGGCGCGAATCTCCTTGAAGTTGTAGACCTCGCCGTTGAACACCATATGCCAGTTGCCGCATGCGGACATCATCGGCTGGTGGCCGTGCGCGCTCAGGTCCAGGATCGACAGGCGACGGTGCCCGAGGCCCACCCGGTGTTCGGCATCGAACCAGATGCCCTCGTCGTCCGGCCCCCGGTGATGCAGTGACTTCACCGCATGCGGCAGACCCGACACCCATGAGTGCACGTCTGCATCGAGAACGCGGTAGCCGGCGATGCCGCACATAGAAGACTCTCTCCTTTGATCGACGGCTCAATGCCGCCCGTAGGTATCCTGGAACCTCACGATGTCATCCTCGCCCAAATACGAGCCGGATTGCACCTCGATGATCTCGAGCGGAATCGTGCCTGGATTCGCGAGGCGATGCACATCGCCCAGTGGGATGTAGGTGCTCTGGTTCTCGGTCAGCAGCATCTTCTTGTCGCCGCACGTGACTTCGGCCGTCCCCGACACCACGATCCAGTGCTCGGCGCGATGGTGATGCATTTGCAGGCTCAGGCTGGCCCGTGGCTTGACCATGATGCGCTTGACCTGGAAGCGTGGCCCTGCGTCGATGCTGTCATACCAGCCCCAGGGACGGTGCACCCGACGGTGCACAGTGCCTTCGGTGCGCGAACGCATCGACAATTCGTTGACGACGTTCTTGACGTCCTGGCTGCGACTGCGGTCGGCCACCAGAACGGCGTCGGCCGTCTCGACGATCACAACGTTGTCGAGCCCGACCGCGCTCACCAAGCGACTGTTCGCATGCACGAGTGTGTTGCGGCTCGACTCGATCAGCACGTCGCCGTGCGTGGCGTTTCCATTGGCGTCCTTGTCGCCGACCTGCCACACCGCCTCCCAGGATCCGAGGTCCGACCAGCCGGCCCGCAGCGGCACCATCTTCACACGGATGCCCGCCTGCGGCGCCTGCGGGCAACGTTCGAGCACCGCGTAGTCGATCGACTCGCCAGGCACCGCGGCAAACGCCGCAGGCCCGGGACGCAAGAATCCGTTGTCGGTGGTGCGGCTCGACCACGCCGTCTCGGTGGCAGTCGCGATGTCGGCGCGAAAGTGCTTGAGTGCACGCCGCCACAACGACGCGCGCATCACAAACATGCCGCTGTTCCAGTAGTACCCGCCTTGCTCGACATAGCCGCGAGCCGTCGCCAAGTCGGGCTTCTCGACGAACGAGATCACGGACTTGGTTGCGTCCTCCCCGTCGGCACGGATGTAGCCGAAGCCCGTCTCCGGGCGATCGGGCTGGATACCGAGAATCACAATGCTGCTGTCGTCCGCGGCGCGAATCGCCGACCGCAAGCCACAATTGAACGCGTCGAGGTCCTCGATCGCCTGGTCGGCCGGCGTCACGACAAGCACCGGATCTTCATCGGGTCCTTGCTGCTGGTCGACGGCGTGCAGCGCCGCCAGCATCAACGCAGGCGCGGTGTTGCGCCCACAAGGCTCCAGAACCAGCGTCGCCTTCTCCGCGTTGATCTCGCGCAACTGCTCCAACGCGAGAAAGCGGTGCTCCTCGTTGCCGATCACGCACGGGCTCATGACACTGATCTCGTCGTCACCCAACGCCACCAGTCGCAGCACTGCTTGCTGGAACAGCGTCTGGGTCCCGTTCAGCGCGAGGAACTGCTTCGGATACAGTGCGCGGCTCAGCGGCCAAAGCCTGGTACCGGAGCCGCCGGCCATGACAACGGGGAGGATACGAGAGAGGGACATACGAGAGACGGACATATGTTCAACAGTTGCAAGGACGGCGGCCGCAGTTCGCATAGTCGCGAGACCGGGTGCGCCAGGCCGGGTTTCAGGGCGTCGTACGGTCGGGCACGTAGACCATCAGATCGCCGGATCGGTGCACCAGGCTCATCCAGGCAGGCGGCTCACCCTGCGCAAGCTGACGGACAAAAACTGACGGGATCAGATCGCTCTTGTCAGCCTGCTCACCCTTCGGAACAGCGATGACGATGGCTTGGGCATTGAAGCGACGGACAGTGTCGCGCATTGTCTTTTCATTCCATTCCACATTGCTGTAGTGCGGCCCTACCAGAGAGACTGTGGGCCGCATGAGCACATGACCAATGGCCTGACCATTGTTCGCGATGATCACGCCCCGCGGTCCCACATTGCTCTGGATGACCGCTCGCGCCGACGTACCGTCGGGGCCGATCGCATCCATCTGTCGGGCCACGGCCGCCGCATGATCGACGGGTTGCAGGCGAAAGACGAGCAAGTTGAGGTACGCATAGAGGCCAATGCCCGCGAGCACCACGAGCGGCAACACCCGTCGAGATTGCGTCGACGCAGTCTGGCTCTTGAGCAAGGTTTGCAGCAGAAGTCCGAACATGAGGACGAACAGCGGCATCAGCGGCACAAAGTTGCGCGGCGTGCCATACGAGATTGCACTTGTCAGCCCCGCATAGAACATGCATGCGGCATACGACGCGGCTAGCACCAGCAAGTCGATCCCCGCGCCCCGGGTCACCGCTGGCCCAGCGTCGGGCAAGGACCGGCGCCGCAGGTACCCGAAGATCAACCAAGCGAAACCCGCGATGAGGATCGACGCAAGCAGAGCCTTCGGGACCAGCACGCCTCCCGGGGTGCTGGTCCCGGGGCCCAGGAAAAACACGTTGGCGGCCTGTCCGGTTTTCAAGAGCGTCGACGGAATCGAGCCATTGACGATCATTTCATCGCGACCGCGCCAATTGCCTACGAGCAGCATGTTGCGCGCCACGCCAGCCATCACCGCAGCGCTGGCCACGGCGAGGGACACGCAGTGACCGATAGCCAGCGCACGGTTCGACGCGAGCGCGTGCCGAACGGCAAGCAGCGCCAGCGCACCGATGAAAAACAAGCCCGAGTATCGAACGAAGTACGCAGCGCCGAAGGCAAGTCCGGCTCCGATCCAGAACCACCAACGACTGCGGTCGTCGCGGTGCCGTGCTCCGATCAACAGCGCCACGCCGACCAGGATCACGAAGGTAAACACCGCCTCGGTCAACACCGTGGTGCCGAACTGGATAACAACGCCGTTGAACACAAAGCACGCGACCACCACATTTCGGAGCAGCCGTGACAGTCTGAGTTGGCCCCCGATCCACGCCAAGAGTGGCACGCAAGCGACTGTAGACACAGCGCTAAGTAACGAAGCGGCGCCTTCCAGCGACATGCCCGTTTGGCTGGCCAGCACGATGGCGACGGCGTAGCCGATGGGGAACGTGACCATCGGTGCGGGCATCAAGCCGAACGAACGCTCGGCATCGAAGTGGACGATGGACGTGAACCCAAGGTGACCCCTTAGCAGGTTGTCAGCCGCGCTGAGGTACTGGAAGCTGTCATGCTCCAGCGTGGGCGTGAAGGTGGGGTAGATGTATGCCCCGAGCAGTACGGCAGCAACGCACATCCACAACACAACGTCGACGCCGCCCTCTCCTGCGAAGACGCGCCCGGCGTGATGCTGCTCGAAGTAAGTCGATGTGCGATTTCGATTCACGAATCCGTCCCTCGAGCGAATATCCTCGAGAAGGCGAGCCTGCGACTCATCGGAGTTCCGACGCGTAGGTCATTCGACAATCCCAGCGACATTCGCCAAGCGCATGTGTGACGCTTCGCAAGGACGTAGTCCGAGCGAATGCGACAGGAAATCAGGATAGCAGTTGACTGGCCGAGCCGGGTCGGATGTGAAGCGTAGATGCGCCGTTTTCGAGCTCTAGCGATCCCCCATTTGCGGGGCATGGTAGTACGTCACGGGCGGCTTGTCAGTCAACACCGCCTTTGACGATGAGCAACCCATGTATCGATGGTGCGCTACGCTGCGAAATCATGGACAGTCGCTCAGGCGACGTGGTCGTTGACAGCCCCGCTTGCCCCAAAGGTATTCGATTCAATGAGCGCTGCGCCCTTCCCTCACTTGTACGTAGACCTCGACGGCACATTGATTGCAACTGACATGCTGCATGAGTCGTCCTTGGTGCTGCTTCGAGGCTCGCCGATCACGGTTTTGCAATTTCCGGCGTGGCTGCTGCACGGCAAGGCCTTCCTGAAACGCCAAATCGCCCAGCGCGTCAACGTCGATCCTGCAGCGCTCCCCTACAGGGCCGGCGTGCTCGAGATCATCCGGCAGGCGCGCGAACAACACCAGCGGGTCGTACTGGCCACCGCCACGGACGAGTTGCTTGCCTCTTCGGTAGCGAAGCATCTCGGCGTGTTCGACCATGTCATTGCTTCCGACGGCACGCACAATCTTTCGGGCCAGCGCAAGCTCGACGCCATCCGTGCCGACGCCGCGGGCCAGCCCTTCTGCTATGTCGGCAACGATCACGTCGACGTCACCGTATGGGAGGGCGCGCAATCCGCCGTCGTTGTGTCCAACTCGCACAGCCTGCGCCGACGTGTGCGGGGCTGCACCCACGTCGTGGCCGAGGTCGATGTTCCGAAGCCGAGCCTTCGCGATCTGCTCTACGGTATTCGACTTCATCAGTGGCTGAAGAACCTGCTCGTGTTCGTGCCACTGTTGCCGATCATGAACGAGGTAACGGCGTCGATGGCGCTTGCGGCGTTCTGGATGTTCCTGGCATTCGGGCTGTGTGCATCCGCGATCTACGTGTTCAATGACCTGCTCGATCTCGAATCGGACCGCCAGCACCACCGCAAGAAGCGGCGTCCCTTCGCGTCCGGCGTCATCCCGATTCCGAACGCCTTCGTCCTCTCATTGGGTTTGCTGTTTGCCGGTATTGCCTTGGCCGTGGCCACCTTGCCGTTGGTTGCCCTCGGCGTGCTCCTCGGCTATGTCGTTCTGACCTCCCTGTACTCCATCTGGCTCAAGCGCCGAATGCTCGTTGACGTATTTGCCCTCGCAGCCCTGTACACGGTACGGATCCTTGCGGGAGGTGCCGCCACACAAGTCGAACCGTCGTTCTGGCTTCTCGGCTTCTCAATGTTCATGTTCCTGAGTCTTGCCCTGGCCAAGCGCTACGTCGAGATCGGCGAACTGCGTGCGAATGGTCGCACCGAGATTAGGGGCCGCGCATACGCTGCCACCGACGACATGTTCGTCCTCGCCGCCGGTCTGGCCGCTGGGCAGCTGTCGATCCTTACCTTGAGCCTGTATCTCAACGATCCGGCCGGCGCGCAGCGCTATGCTCACCCGTATGTGCTGTGGCTGCTGTGCCCAATGCTGCTGTACTGGCTGGTGCGAGTGTGGCTGAAGGCGCACCGCGGCGAATTGCATGACGATCCGGTTGTGTTCGCCGCGACCGACCGGATCAGCCAGCTGATCATCATCATTTGCGTCGCCCTCGTCTACATGGCCCTTTGAGATCACGTGACCCGGCACCAGGGCCGAGCAATGTCTCAGCTGCGAGCGATGAAGAAAGTGCCCACGCAGATGAACGCGACACCGATGATGCGAGACATGTTGATGGCATCGCCAAACCAGAAATACCCCGCGAGAAGTACCAGGATGTACGACACGCTCAGGAAGGGGTAAGCAAAGCTCAGGTCCACGCGCGACAAGGCCATGAGGTGCAAACCCATGCTGAAGACGAGGACGGCCAAGCCACCGATCACGTAGGGATTCAGCGCCACGACAGGGAACATCTTGTACAGGCTGCCGCCATCGAAATTGAACTTGCCGATCGTGTTCATTCCCTGCTTGAGGAGAATCTGCGACAGTGCGTTGGTCGTAACCACGGCGAGAATGAGCGGAATGTATTTCTGCATGGAGTGTCTGGCGCTGAAGTCCCGGAGTTGCTGTGCCCTTGCGAAAGCGGATGCGTCTCGCCGGTCGGCCGCTCTGTTCGACGCGGCTGTCGACTAACGCAGTCCGGCAGGGAAGGTACAGGCTGGCCAGAGAACACGCAAGCATCGTGAATACAACGACTTCGCGATCCGTGACATCGTGGGGACGGGTACTGTGGCCATCGCAGCGTCTGGTGCCGCTGTCGGATCGCGACACCTCCCTTCCGTCGCTTGCGACGGACGGCGGCTTCAGCAACGGTGCCGTCAACTCAAGCGTGCCGCCAACCATGCTGCCGTATGGCAACGGGCGCAGCTATGGCGACAGCAATCTCAATCCGGGCGGCATTCTGCTTCAGACGCGAGCGCTCAACCATTTCATCGCCTTTGATCCGCAGAGCGGTCTGCTGACCTGCGAAGCAGGCATGTTGCTGTCGGAGATTCTGCAGCTGTGCGTGCCCCAAGGTTGGTTTCCTGCGGTCACTCCGGGCACTCAGTTTGTCACCGTCGGGGGAGCCATCGCCAACGATGTGCATGGCAAGAACCATCACCGCGCGGGTTCATTCGGCAATCATGTCGTGCAGTTTGAGCTGCTGCGCTCCGACGGCAGCCGTCGCGTCTGTTCGCCTTTCAAGAACGCCGATTGGTTCGCCGCCACGATTGGCGGTCTGGGCTTGACGGGGCTGATCACCTGGGCGCAATTGCAGCTGCAGCGCATCTCCAACCCCTACATCGACAGCGAGACCATTCGCTTTCGTTCGCTGGAGGAGTTCTTCGACATCAGCCTGGCTTCCGAGCGAAGCCACGAGTACACGGCGTCGTGGATCGACTGCGCCTGGGCCGGCAAGCGCCTGGGCCGCGGCGTGTTCGAACGTGGCAACCATGCGCCGGCGAACCTGGACACCAACCTTGTGCCCCAAGCGCAGCGAACGCTTGTTGTCGAACGCACCCGCCGCGTGCCGATCACGCCGCCCTTCTCGCTGATCAATCCGCTCTCGCTCAAAGCCTTCAATCTGGGCTACTTCCACTTTCGCAAAGGAGACCGGTCACGATCGTTCAAACACTATCGTCCGTTCCTCTACCCATTGGACGCCGTGCTGGAATGGAACCGAATCTATGGGCCGAAGGGCTTCTACCAGTACCAATGCGTGATTCCAAACGCACACGCGCTGCAAAGCATTCGGCAACTGCTCGACACCATTGCCGCGAGCGGCATGGGTTCCTTCCTCGCGGTGCTCAAGCAGTTCGGGACACCGCCCTCCCACGGGATGCTGTCCTTTCCTACACCCGGTACGACGCTGGCACTGGACTTCCCCAATCGGGGGCTGCGTCTGCATCGACTGTTCGAAGCGCTGGATCGGATCGTGCTCGATGCCGGTGGACGCCTCTATCCGGCCAAGGACGGCCGCATGGGTCCAACGATCTTCAAGGCCAGCTATCCCCGCTGGCAGGAATTCGTCGGGTATGTTGACCCGCACTTTTCGTCGGGGTTCTGGCGACGAGTCATGAACACCGAGACATCTGGCATCCAGTAGGAAGGCCAGCAAAGCGACCGGTGAAAGTTCAGCCGATCGCGCCTCTTGCGTACTTCGAAACGATCTTGGTGACGCCCAGCGCGAGGAGTTCTTCGAACGCCTTCAGGAACGCGTCGACATGCTGAGACCCAGCGATCAACGGCGGCTCGAGTCTGATGACGTTGCGGTTGTACTCGGTGAACGCGACCAAGGTGTTGTGGTCACGCAGCATGAGGCTTCCGACGAACCCACACAGGCTGCCCTTCAGCTTGTCATCGAGCAGCGAGACCATCTGCCGAACGCCGAAAGGCAGTGTGTCACTGAGATCGGCAAACTCGATGCCCACCATCAGTCCGAGACCGCGCACATCCTTGATCAAACGGGGGTGCTGCTCTTGCAGGCGCCGCAAACCCGCAACCAGCCTCGCACCCATGGCCGCAGAGTTCTCGATCAGATTTTCGTCATAGAGCACGTTTACCGCTTCGATCGCGGTGATGCAACCTTCGCCCATGCCGCTGAACGTTGCCGGGCCATGAATGAGCGCGACCTTGGACGGTCCGTATGCCTTCATGTGGATGTCTCGCCGCGCGATGTAGGCGCCAATGGCCGTCTTGCCTCCGCCGAGCGACTTCGCGAGCGTGACGATGTCCGGGATCACACCGTAGTGTTCGAAGGCAAAGAAGCGGCCTGTTCGGCCGACGCCGCATTGAACTTCGTCGGCCAACCACAACACGCCGTGGCGGTCGCAAAGCTCGCGCACACCCTTCCAGTACCCGTCGGTCGCAAGGACGATGCCTGCGCCACCCTGCACGGTTTCGACGATGAAGGTGCCGATAGAAGGGTCTGACTTGAACGCCTCCTCCAGTGAATCGAGGTCGCCGAAGCGCACCCGCCTGCGATTGGCGAGCAGCGTGAAGCCGTTCTGATAGAACTCCGAATCAGTGACGGAAAGCGCAGCGCGTGTCTTGCCGTGAAAGGAATTGGTGGTGTATGCGATCGTCGTGCGCTTGGGCCCTGCATAGCGCTCGGCAAGCTTGAGTGCGGCCTCGTTCGCGACCGAGCCGCAATTGGTCAGGAACACCGTCTGGAGATCGCCCGGCGCGATGCTCGCGAGGTTGTGAGCCAGTGCCGCCGCGTACTGCGACATGAACGCGATGCAGATCTCATGGCGCTTCTCTTGCTGGAAAAGCCTGCGCGCTTCGAGAATTCGGGGGTGGTTGTGGCCATAGGCGACCGAACCGAATCCGCCGAAAAAGTCCAGGATCGCGCGATCGTTCTGGTCGTAGTAGTACATCCCCTCAGCGCGCTTGACGATGATCTCGTCGAAGCCAAGCAGCTTGAGGAAATGCAGTTGACCCGGGTTCAAGTGGCGCTCGAAGAGATCGCGCACTTCTGGGCAGGAGAGCGCCTTGGCGGCCTCGACGGTCAGCAGATTCGGACGGGTTGGCATGTTGTGGGCTTCCTCAAGACTTTTTGCGGGCAATCAGGAACTGACGATAGGCCTCGTTCATCATGTCCTGATCACTGTGTCGGGGCTTCCAATCGAGCATGCGGATCGTCGGCTCGATATCGACGACGTAGTCATGGTCCGCAATCTCGAACTGCTCGGGCACCAGCACCGGCAAGTTGATCCGATCAAGCAGCCGCAGCAAGACTTTGGCTGGGGCCGCTACGGTCGGCACCAGGATCGACTTCGATCCGGCTTGCCGGATCACCTCTGACAGAAGGTTGCGGACCGTGGGCGGATCGGCCGAGCCGAGATTGAATTCGCCGTTCACGACGCCTTTGCCGGCGGAGCAGACGGCAGCGCTAGCACAGTCGAACACCGAGACCATCTGGTATCGATTTGCACCTGTACCAATCAGCGGCACAGGCAGGTTGAGCCGCATGAGGTTGAATAGTTTGCCGAGGATCCCGACGCGACCTGGCCCAATGATGAGCCGCGGACGAAATATCGAGACCCTCAGACCCTCTGCACGCTTGCCGATGCAATAGTCCTCGAGTGCCATCTTGCTCGCCGAGTACTCACCAATCGGCACGCGGGGATGATCGACCTTGACCGGCGGGGGTGTCTGCAACGGGCCATACACCATGTCGGTGCTGAACTGAACGAGCCGATTGCAACCGGCGCGCTCCATCGCCTCAACGATGTTCACTGCGCCGTGATAGTCCACCGAATAGAAATAGTCATAGCGCTCGCGCCGCTTGATGATGGGGTGGAGCATGCGTGCCGCAAGGTTGTGCACGATGTCATCGGCGGCAATCGGCACCTTGGCCACTTCTTCCGGCTTGGTGATGTCTACTTGCTGAAAGCTGGCCTTTTCGTAGATGGGCAGTTGGTCGTCTTTCGCTATGTCGCAAATGAGCACCCGTTCGCCCGCCGCCAAAAGGTCTCTGGCGGCATACCGACCAACGAATCCGTTGCCACCAAAAATGATGTGCTTCATGTAGGCGATGCAGATGGTTTGAATGAGTTTTGTACGCGCGCAGCTCAGACCCATGCACGCGCGAGGAGCGCGGCAAATACGTCCCGAGACCTCTAGGCACGGGCAAGCTGAGTTGCGAGATGGTCGCCAAGGCGCAGCGCGAGCTGCACGATAGTGTAGGTCGGGCTGGCGTGGCCGCCGGTCGTGAATACCGACGAGCCACCGACGTAGAGATTGGCCATGCCGAAGACCTTGCAATTTCGATCGACGATACCGGTTGCGGGCGACTCCGCCATCCGCGTGCCACCCATGTGGTGCCAGCCACCCTTCTGGTCATCACTGGGCCAGGCCATGCCGTCCGTCAAAAAGTTGCGGGTGCGCAAGCGGCCGACATCGTGACGGATCAATGCCTCGCCGAGCAGCCGTGCGGCGATGAGTGCACTCTTGCGCTCGGTCTCGGACTTCTTCCAGTGCAGCCGCACGCGCGGCACACCAAGAACATCAGTTTCGCGACCCAGCTCTATCCTGTTTTGCGGCAGCGGCACCTGCTCAAATTCGCTGAGTATTTCCGCGCCGCAGCGGAATTCCTTGTTGGCAAGCTTGAGCAGGCGGTTGGAAAGACTGGGAGCAACGCAGATAGCTTCGTTCAGGAGATTCAGTGCTTTGCTTCTTTCCTTCGAGTGGGCCCGCATCCAGATATGGGCGCCCCCGATAGCATGCGCCTTCTTCGCCAAGCTGGACGGTGCGAAGAATCTCTTGTCTTGGCTCCACGATTCGAACTGCATCTCGAAACCATTGAACGTCACCGCATCTGCGATGGCATGGACGGGATGCTCCATCCAATAGCGGCCGAGCGTGTCGGCGCCTGGCACAACGCCCCCCTGGTAGCGCGCATTCGACCACAGCAAAAGACGGCTGTTTTCGATACCCCCGGTGCACAGGCAGACCTGATCGACGGGAAGATCGCGCTCCTGGCGATTGCCGTCCACCACCTTGATCGAGTTGATGTGGCCATTGCCCGGCACGAGTTCCTTGACGGTGGTATTCAACAAGAGACCCACGGTCTTCGACAGCTCCACATTCGCACGGTACGCGGTTCCGAAGCGCACGGGGGGGCTGAAGCGGTAGTGGATGGCGTCAATGTCCGGTGTCAGCGGTCGATCCTCCGCCTTCGGCTTCACCTGCAGGATTTCATCGGCCGCCACGGCGTAGGGATCCAGGTCCGCCTTGCGGATCGGCCAACCCGAGTTCGGCATGTATTGTTGGACCTCGAAGTCGCTCGCGTCGAGCGGGCTGACCCAACCCGACCAATGACCGGACGAACCGCCGAACTGGCGCAAGCGAGCTTCGTGCAGCCTATGGTAGGGATCCCCGACGACCTCGCCGCGGTAAAAGTCCTGTGAAGTCTCGCTGTAGTCGTAGCCGCCGGCTTCAATCAGGAGGCAGGGAATCTTCCTTTGCTGGAGTCGCAGCGCCAGCGACGTGCCAGCGGGGCCGGTGCCTACGATACAAACCCGCGGTCGGAAGCCAGAGGCGACGAAATCGACAACGTTCTTGAACAGCATCAGTCGTCCCTCGACAAAATCCAGCCCTGCCGGACAACCGAGTCCGAAGAGCGCATCAACAAGGCGCCGAGACCACCAACCCATAGCGGGCGCGCAAGCAAAACCAGCAAGAGTGAGCGCCGAGTATGAGCACCCGCTACTGCGGTCGACTTGGTCGGCTGAGGAGCGTTGCCCATGAGTGAATTCCACCTTTCTCGGGCTGAACCGTAGACACCGTGCCGTGAGTGTGTCGCTCACCTCTGTGCCCCATTGTCAAAGAGAGGTCTGTAAGACGACACCGCTTAGTTGCGGGGGAGGGATCGGCGGTTCTAACTCGATGGACGGCTAATGGAGAAACGAACCCTGATGTGAGAAAGATCACGCTCATCCTGGCTGCCGTGGTGGATCACGTACGCTTGCCGCTGCCGCAGCGCCATTCATAACGCAGCGAACACGGGTTCGGCGCCTGTGCTCGAGGAGCGCCTGTCACACGTTGTTTCTATTTACACGTCGGCTGGCTGGTCCTGCTGTCGCCTTCGCCGCACAGGTCGTGGAACTTGCGCTGCACATGCGCGCAGCAGGCGGCTTCGACAACGCGGCCGCCTTTATACGGCCTGCCCCTTCAGCCCTGTCGGGCGATGTGCTGCATCCCGCTGACCACCAAGCCGGCGGGGGGCAAGTCCGCCGTACGGAAGAATAACCGCGCACGGCGGTCGAACAGATATACCTGAGGCGTGTGGCGGTCCGCGCCGCGGGCACGGCCGCGCAGGAAGTCAAGCAAACGGTCAAGGTCTTCGGGTGTCGCCAGGGCCGCCGTCCATCGCGTGGGTTGCGCGCCAAAGCGGCGCAACCATGCACGCAGTGCTTTCGGATCGTCACCCATCGGGTCAATGCTGACGGACAGTAGCTGGAAGTGTGCCGCTGCACCGCTCAGTTGCGCCTGAACTTCGGAAAACACCGCACCTTGAATCGGGCATGTTGCGCTACAGCCGGTGAACATAAGTTGCAAGGCGGTAACTTTCCCTTGCAGCAAACTGACCAGCTCGGTCGATCGCGCATCGACCGACGTCACGCGTAGCGTCGGCGTGGCTTGCGGCGGGTTGACCCGACCGAACGAAGTGTCGGCTTGAACACGGCCTGGCAAGATCTTGAACAGAGCCGCCCCAAGAGCGGCCCGAAGCATCATGCGACGTGACCGTTCTTGCGCCTGCCTGCTTGGTGGATGCTGATTCACGTACGACGCTTGCTCAAGTGAATCCAAAGGGCACGACAGTCGGTATCAGCGATATCGTAACGCGGCATGCTTTGCGCTATGACGATGTGTGCAGGGTCCACACCAGTTCGAAGCAACCGGCATAGGGCGTTTTCATCGAATCGCGAAGGTGGGCCCCCACGTCGGGGCAACATCTCAGCCAGTCGCTGTGCCGATAGCGTTCCGCCGAAAGGTCGTGCTGCGGCAATCGCTGGAGCAGCAGCGCCAGCGACCTCCGCGCCATCGCTCGCGTGACAGTTTATGCAGCGACTCGCGTGAGAC
>Ga0184637_10001748_pt1 | contig 14320 bp, 11 predicted proteins | sample PLM3_127_b2_FD_133143 | JGI IMG/M metagenome (GOLD analysis project Ga0184637, IMG submission 133143) | Groundwater sediment microbial communities from an aquifer in East River, Colorado, USA - PLM3_127_b2 | ecosystem: Environmental > Terrestrial > Soil > Riparian zone | place: USA: East River...
ACCAAGTACCGCGGCGACTTCGAGCAGCGGCTCAAAGCGGTGCTCAAGCAGCTGGTCGATAACCCGAATGCGATCCTCTTCATCGACGAGATCCACACGCTCATCGGCGCAGGCGCCGCCTCGGGCGGGACGCTGGACGCATCAAACCTTTTGAAGCCCGCGCTCTCGTCCGGCGCATTGAAATGCATCGGTGCGACGACCTACAACGAGTACCGCGGGGTTTTCGAAAAAGACCACGCCCTGTCGCGGCGCTTCCAGAAAATCGACGTCCCCGAGCCTTCGGTGGAGGAAACCGTTTTGATCCTGCGTGGGCTGAAATCGCGCTTCGAAGCGCACCACGGAATCAGGTACAGCGGCAATGCGCTGACCAGCGCCGCCGAGCTCTCCGCCCGCTACATCAACGATCGGCACCTGCCCGACAAGGCCATCGACGTGATCGACGAGGCGGGCGCCGCACAGAAGATCCTGCCCAAGTCCAAACAAAAAAAGGTCGTCGGCAAGACCGAGATCGAAGAGATCATCGCCAAGATTGCGCGCATCCCGCCCGCCTCGGTGTCGCAGGACGACCGCGCCGCGCTCAAGAACCTCGACCGCGACCTCAAGGCCGTGGTATTCGGTCAGCATCAGGCGATCGACGCGCTCGTATCGGCGATCCGCACCGCGCGCTCCGGTCTTGCCAGTCCGCAAAAGCCCATCGGCTGCTTCCTCTTCAGCGGTCCTACCGGCGTCGGCAAGACCGAGGTCGCTCGCCAACTCGCCTACTGCATGGGAATCGAGTTGCACCGCTTCGACATGTCGGAGTACATGGAGCGGCACGCGGTTTCGCGTTTGATCGGCGCGCCTCCGGGATACGTGGGCTTCGACCAGGGCGGCCTGCTCACGGAAGCCGTTACCAAGAAGCCCTACGCGGTGCTCCTGCTCGACGAGATCGAGAAGGCGCACCCGGACATCTTCAACATCCTGCTCCAGGTGATGGATCACGGGACTCTCACCGACAACAACGGCAGGAAAGCTGATTTCAGGAACATCATCATCGTCATGACGACCAACGCCGGCGCCGAGGCACTCAACCGGCCGGTCATGGGCTTCACGGCAAAGAAGGAGCCCGGCGACGAGAGCGTCGAGATCAAGCGGCTGTTCTCGCCGGAGTTCAGGAATCGGCTTGACGCGACCATCTCGTTCAAGTCGCTCGATCACGACATCATCCTGCGCGTGGTTGACAAGTTCCTCATGCAGCTCGAGGCGCAGCTCCACGAGAAGAAGGTCGATGCGGTGTTCACCGATACGCTGCGCCTGCACCTCGCCAAGCACGGCTTCGATCCGCTGATGGGCGCGAGACCGATGTCGCGTCTGATCCAGGACACGATTCGCCGGGCGCTCGCCGATGAGCTCCTCTTCGGCAAGCTCGCCAACGGCGGCAAGGTCACGGTGGACATCGACGCGGACGGCAAGACTACGCTCAAGTTCTCCGAGGAAAAAGTGCCCGAGGTGGCCCCCGGAGACATGAGCGTTTCCTGATCGACGGAACAAAGACCGCTGGCCTCTGATTGATCCTCGAAGCAAAGGCCGCCCCACTGTGTCCTTTGTTTTTTGCAAGCATGCCGCCCCTTGACAGTCCATCGGGTCAGATGGAAACTCGAAGTCGCAAGAAAAATCTCCGAGGAGACCTCCCATGAGTCGCCCATTGCTTGCCGTCGCGTTCGTCACGGGCTTAGCCCTTGCGTCGCCGGTTTCGGCCCAGGGTGCCGATCCCAACCTCGGCCGCAACCTTGCCGCCGCCTGCGCCAATTGCCACGGCACCCAGGGCGTTAGCCAGCAGGGGATGCCGAGCCTGGCAGGTCAACAAGGATCCCAACTCGCGCAGCAGATGCGGGATTTCAGAGCCGGGAAACGTCCGGCGACCATCATGCACCAGATCGCGAAGGGCTATACCGACGAGCAGATCGACGCGCTCGCCGCGTATTTCTCGGCGCAGAAAACCAGGTAGGGGGCAACCATGAGCCGATTCAACCGACGCGAGTTCCTGAAGGTTTCTGGCGCCACAGCGGTAGGCGCCGCGACCGCTTCGATGCTTCCGGGATGCGCGACGCAACCCGCGGCGCCGTCCAAGCCGATTGGGCGCGTCATCGTCATCGGCGGCGGCTTCGGCGGTGCGACCGCCGCCAAGTACCTGCGCATGTGGAGCGAGGGCACAATCGAAGTTTTCATGATCGAGCGCGGCACCGAATTCGTGTCCTGTCCGGCGTCCAACCTCGTGCTGGGCGGCAGCAAGAAGATCGGGGACATCACGCGCAGCTACGCCAAGCTGCGCGACTACGGCGTGCACGTGATCCGGGACGAGGTCACCGGAATCGACGTGGGGAAACGGCGCGTCGCCCTGAAGCGGATCCAGGACCTCCCATACGACCGGCTGATCGTCTCGCCGGGCGTCGAGCTGATGCATGAGCAGATTCAGGGCTACAACGCGGAGGCGCAGAAAACGGTTCTGCACGCCTGGAAAGCCGGCCCCGAAACCGTGGCGCTAAGACAACAGCTCGAATCGATGTCCGACGGCGGGGTTTACGTCCTGGCGGTTCCTCGGGCGCCTTACCGTTGCCCGCCCGGTCCGTACGAGCGCGCCTGCCAAGTCGCGTCCTACTTCAAGCAGGCGAAACCTCGTTCCAAGGTCCTGATACTCGACGCGAACGAGGACGTGACGTCCAAGGGTGGTTTGTTCAAAGCAGCCTGGCGCGATCTTTATGGCGGCATCGTCGAGTTCCGCGGCAACAGCGAGGTCAAAGCCGTGGACGCGCGCGCGGGCACCGTAAAGACAGACTTCGACTCGATCAAGGGCGATGTGCTGAACGTGTTGCCGCCGATGCGCGCGGGCGACATCGCTCGCGATGCCGGTCTCATGACCGGAAACACCCGCTGGTGTGGGGTCGATTGGCTGACCATGGAGTCACTCGCGCAAAAGGGAATCCACGTTCTGGGCGACTCGACGCTCTCGGCACCGGCAATGCCCAAGTCGGGCCACATGGCGAACAATCACGCCAAGATCGCGGCGGCGGCGATCGTCGAACTCATGAACGGCCGGGCGCCAAATCCCCAACCGGTCATCGCCAACACTTGCTACAGCTTCGTCAGCGACAAGGAAGTGATCCACGTCGCTTCGGTGCACCGTTACGATCCAGCACAGAAAACGCTGACGGTCGTCCCAGGGGCGAGCGGCGTGTCCTCCAGTCGCAGCGAGATCGAAGGCGCCTACGGCTGGGCGTGGGCTCAGAATATATGGGCGGACATGCTGGGCTGAAAGCCCAGCATATCCCGCCCATATAAGCTCTTCGCCTTTCTGTAAGTTACGAACGGAGGGAGAGGGGACACCCCTCTCCCTCCGTAACCTCCCCTCTCCCCAATCGGCGCCTCGCGACGCTAGCCAGGCAGGGGTACGCGCACCCTGCGCTCGAGCCAGCGCTTGCGGCTCACCTGGGAGAGCTCTGCTGTTTTGAAGCCGACCGCAGTCGATCGGCGCCAGAACAGAGTTTTCAGCGTTTCGTCGTCCAGGCCCGAGGCGGCAAGTCGGCGCACTTCGCCGCCTTCAAGTGCGGCAATCGCAAGGCCGTCACGGAACAGCACCCGGTTCGGCGTGATCGCCGCAACGCGCGCCTCCGGGGTCACGATGCCCACGAGATTGAGCGGATCGGCGGCGGAGAGCGCGACGAGCTCGCCGCTCTTATCCAGCTTCCTCACCGCGCGCAGCCGGCCGACCGCGTCGGCCAGCGCGAACTGCTCGCCCCCGAAGCCCGAGACGAAGCGTCCGCCGCGAATCTCGCCGCGCGCTTCCAGCCGCCGGTACACTGCCGCGACCTCCCGCCAGGTCGGCAGCCGCGACTCGCGAGCGAGCAGCGCGCGGAAAACGACGCCGTAGCGGCGCAGCAAGGCGCGCGCGATCTGCTCGACGCGCTTGCCCTCCTCTAAAGTCGCATCGCCTCGAAGAAGCGCCCAGCGTCCGGCGGTATCCACTTCGTAGGCAGGCCGGCGATGGCGCGAGCGCCGCTTGTGCTTGTCCGATGGCGCGAGCAGCGCGCGCAGGCCGCCGAAGCTGTCAGCGGTGACGAGGCCCGAGCCCGCGAGCTCGCCGAGCGAGCGCTCGGCCTGCGTGCGAAGCTGCCCCGCCGCGGAAACGATCTCATGGAAGAACGATGCGCCGCGCGAGCGCAGCGTTTCGAATACGGCGCTCGCCTCCGAACTCAGCTCGCTCGCTTCCGGTTCGCCGGCAGCGCGCCACAGCCCCGTGTGCTCGCGCAGCATCAGGGCGATCGGCGAGCTGCGCAGCGGCGCCCTGCCCAAGCCATTTGCAGGAGAGAGTCGGCCCCAGCTCACCCGCCCAGCGAGGCAAAGCCTGTCGATGAAATCGGGCTCGTAGTCCTGCACGCGGGCGGTGAGCACTTCGTGCTCCCAGGCGCCCGCGGGAACCTCATAGCCGTCGAGCTGTTCGATCACGGCGGCGAGGCCCTCGACGCCCTTGACCTGGGTTTCGCCAGCCGCGTGCTGCCAGTGCAGTAGGAAACGCATGAAATCGGCGGCGCTGACCGGCTCGATCTCCGCCCGCAACCGGTTGAGCGTATAGCGGTGAATGCGCGCAAGGAGCCTGCGGTCGCACCATTCGAGTTGGGCAGCGCCCGTCCTGAAACGACCGCGCAGCAGCTTGCCTTCATTTTCCAGCGCAAGCAGCGCACCGTCGATGAGCGCCGTGTCGGCGAACCCGAGCGAATCGGCGAGGCCGCGCGCGGTCACCGGACCGAGCACCTCGGTTCGCCCGCGAACGAGCTCGCGCGCCGCGTCCTCGCGCGTCCACGACCTGCGCAAGCGCTCCGGGATCATCGGCACCGTGGACTGAGGAACGACGGCGTTCAGTTCGTCGAAACGCTCCACCGAGATCCAATAGCCGCCGGCGTCGCAAGCGCGTCCTGCGATGACCAGTTCGTCGAGAAGCGCGCGCCAGCCGGGCGACGCTTCCTCCGCACGAATGAACCCGGCAAGCAGCAAGGCGTCGTGCAGCTCGTCGGCGGTGTTCGCGGTCGGCCAGGCTTCGTCGCGCACGCGCTCGATCGCCGCTGGGTCGAGCGCGCCGAGGTCGTCGGCGCTGCGCGGCTCAGTCGTGCGTCGGGTATGCACCGCGCGCGTGCGGCGCTCTTCGAGCGGCGCACCGTCGAGAAACGTGTAGACAGCTGAGTTCAGTATCTCGTGGCAAAACACCGAAGGTTCGGGCGTATCGCGAGCGACACACCTCAATTCTCCGGAGAACACGCGCTCCAGGGTGCGTACGAGCTGAGGTAGATCCATCGCCTGCTCGAGGCAATCGCGCATGGCCTGGTCAACGAGCGGGTGCTCGGGCAACTCGCGCGCGCCCTGGATATTGTCGAGGCACGCCGCCGCGTCCGGGAAGATTGCAGCGAGCAGCTCCTCGGCGATCATGCGCTGGATCTGGGCGGGCAAGCGCGCGCCGTTGCGGTTGCGGGGCACGGCAAGCGCGAGGGTCGTCGTCCACCGCCAGCGCGTCTGGAAAATCGGCGAGTCGAGCACCGCCTGGACCAGCGTCTCGCGCACCGTCTTCGGATTCAGATAGCGGAACACCCCGGCAAGCGGAAACGAATGCGCCGGCCCGAGCGACAGGACCAGCGCCTCTTCGGTGGCTGCGGCCTGCAGCTCGAAATTGAAGCTCTGGCAGAATTTCTTCCTGAGCGCGAGGCCCCATGCTTTGTTGACGCGGCTGCCGAGCGGCGCGTGCAGGACAAGCTGCATGCCGCCCGCTTCGTCGAAAAAGCGCTCGAGCACCAGGGTTTCGGCGGTCGGCACGACCCCCAGCGCGCGCTTGCCTTCGGCAAGATAGGCCGCGATCTGCTCGGCAGCCGAGCGCGAAAGCGCATAGTCCTCGATCAGCCACGCGGTCGCGCCATCGAGCTCGTCAGGCCTGCGGGACTGATCGGGCCCGGGGAGCTTCGCGTCGGCGGCGGCACGCAACTTCGAGACCGCCGCGCTCATCTCGTCGCTACGCGCCGGCGCTTCACCCAGCCAGAACGGCATCGAGGGCGGCTGCCCTTGCGCGTCAGCGACGCGCACCACGCCGTTTCCGATCTGCAGGATGCGCCATGACGTGTTGCCTAGCTGAAAGATATCGCCCGGCAGCGATTCGATCGCGAAATCCTCGTTGAGCGTACCGATGAAGGTGCCCTCGGGCTCAAGCTTTACGCGATAGTCGAACACCTCCGGGATCGCACCGCCCGACATGATCGCGATCATCCGCGAGCCGCGCCGCTCGCGGAGCTTCCGGTGCACGGCGTCGTAATGCACCAGCGCCGCGCGCTGGCCGCGCTTGGTCGCATAGCCGTGTGCGAGCATGGCGACGACTTCGTCGAACTCGGCTTTTTTCAGGCTGCGATACGGGTAAGCGCGGCGGAAAAGCTCGAACAAGGCGCGCTCGTCCCATTCCTCTGCGGCGGACTCGGCGACGATCTGCTGCGCGAGCACGTCGAGCGGCTTGTCCGGAATGAGCACGCGGTCGAGTTCGCCGTCCTTCACCGCCCGCAGCATCGCCGCGCACTCGATCAGGTCGTCGCGCGTGAGCGGGAAAACGCGGCCCTTCGGCAGGCCGCTCACCGTGTGGCCAGACCGGCCCACTCGCTGCAACAGCGTCGCGATGCGGTTGGGCGAGGAGATCTGGCAGACGAGATCGACGTGACCGATGTCGATGCCGAGCTCGAGCGACGCCGTGGCTACGAGCACCTTGAGCCGGCCTTCGCGAAGTCTCGTCTCCGCCTCCAGCCGCGCTTCCTTGGCGAGGCTGCCGTGATGCGCGGCAACCTGCTCGGCGCCGAGGCGCTCGCTCAGCTGAAACGCCATGCGCTCGGCGAGGCGCCGAGTGTTGACGAAGATGAGCGTGGTACGGTGCGACTCGATCAGGCCGACCAAGCGCTCATAAATTTCCTGCCAAACTTCCACTGACATGACCGCTTCCAGGGGCGAGCCGGGCACTTCGATTTCCAGATCGATGTTGCGCTTGTGGCCGCGATCGACAATCGTGCAGTCAGATGTCTCCGAACCGACGAGGAACTGCCCGACTTCCTCGATCGGCTTTTGTGTCGCCGACAACCCTACGCGCTGCAAGCGCCGTCCGCACACGTGATCGAGCCGCTCGAGCGAGAGCGCCAGATGTGCGCCGCGCCGCGATTCGAGCACCGCGTGGATCTCATCCACGATCACCACGCGCGCGGTCTTCAGCATTTCGCGCGAGCGCTCGGCCGTGAGCAACAGATACAGAGATTCCGGCGTCGTAACCAGGATGTGTGGCGGAGTTCTCAGCATCGCCGCGCGCTCGGCCTGAGGCGTGTCGCCGCTCCTTACCGCGGCGGTGATGCGGACAGGCGGAAAACCCATCTCCTCGGCGATGCGGCGCATCTCACGGCGAGGCTCGGCGAGGTTCTTGTGGATGTCGGCCGACAGCGCCTTAAGCGGCGAGACGTAGACGACGCGCACCTCGTCGGGCAATTCGGCTGTCTCGATGCTCTCGCGCAGCAGCTGGTCGATGGAGGCGAGGAAAGCGGCGAGCGTCTTGCCCGAGCCGGTCGGCGCGGCGATCAGCGTGTGGCTACTCGCCCGGATCGCGCGCCAGCCCTCGAGCTGCGCCTCGGTGGGCGGCAGGACGCGCGTGCCGCCGTCGATGGGCTCGCTGAAGCGCGTATCCCACCAGCGCTGAACAATTGGATGGAAGTCCTGCGGAAGCATACCGGCGCCTACTGTGCAACTATACAGGATCTGACTTGGAACGTTAAGTTTGGGGGCCGTTCAGGATTTTCCAGTGCTCCCGAAGCCTCCTGCACCGCGCTCGGTGGTGGAAAAGTCTTCCACCACGTTCAGCTTCACCTGCACTACCGGCACCACCACGAGCTGCGCGATCCGGTCCATCGGATTGATGGTGAACGTCGCGCCTGAGCGGTTCCACACCGAGACCATCACCTGCCCCTGGTAATCCGAGTCGATCAGGCCCACCAGGTTTCCGAGAACGATGCCGTGCTTGTGCCCGAGCCCCGAGCGCGGCAGCACCACCGCAGCGAGCCCCGGATCGGCGAGGTGAATGGCGATACCGCTAGGCACGAGTTCCGCCGCGCCCGGCGCGAGCGTGATCGGCGAATGGATGCAGGCCCGCAGGTCGAGACCCGCGGCGCCGCCGGTGGCGTACTGCGGCATGGCTCCACGCAACCGCGAGTCGAGGATCTTGACGTCGAGGGTTTTCAAGCGAAGAGCAGCCTAATGCCGTGGCAGCATCTTCGCGATGTGCTCGATCAATTGCCGCGCCAGCACGATTTTCGGCGCTAGCGGCAGCTCGTGCACCCCGTCCTCGTCGAAAAGCGTGAGCGCGTTGGTGTCCTTGCCGAAAGTCTCCTGCGCGAGGTTCGCGGCGAGCAGAGGGATTCCCTTCTTGCTGCGCTTCGCCTGCGCGTTCGCGATGAGGTCTTCAGTCTCGGCGGCGAAGCCGACGCAGAACGGCCCTTTCGGCAATGCGGCGACTTCGCCGAGTATGTCGGGATTGGGCGCAAGCTCCACATTGAGATTGCCGTTGCCGCGCTTGATCTTGTGCGGCTTAGGATCGACGGGATGATAGTCGGCGACCGCGGCGACCGAGACGAAGACGTCGTTCTGCTTCGCCCGCGCCATTACCGCCTTGTGCATCTCGCGCGCGGTGGTCACATCCACGCGCACCACGCCTGCCGGCGCGGGAAGCGCGGTCGCACCGGAGACGAGCGTTACCTCTGCCCCGGCCTCCACGGCCGCCTGCGCGACGGCGTAGCCCATCTTGCCGGAGCTCTGATTGGTGACCCCACGCACCGTGTCGATCGGCTCATAGGTCGGTCCTGCCGTGATCAGCACTTTTTTTTTCGAGAGCGCCTTGGGTCCGAGCGCCGCCGCGACTTCGGCGAATATCTCTGTGGGCTCGAGCATCCGCCCCATGCCGCCCTCGCGGTCGGCGTGATCGCCCTCGGTCGGGCCGAGGATGCCGACACCGTCGGCGCGCAGGCGCGAGACGTTGCGCTGCGTCGCCGCGTTCTGCCACATCTCCACGTTCATCGCCGGCGCTACCATGAGCGGGCTGCGGCGCGCGAGGCACAGGGCGGAGAGCAGATCGTCGGCGAAGCCGTTCGCGAGCTTGGAAAGGAAGTCGGTCGTTGCGGGCGCGACCACGATGATGTCCCGGTCCCGCGACAGCTCGATGTGTCCCATGCTGTCGGGCACGCGCGTGTCCCACATGTCCGTATACACGGGCTTGTTGGACAGCGCCTGCAGCGTCACTGGTGTAATGAAGCGGCAGGCAGCTTCCGTCATGACCACGCGCACGTCGGCGCCCGCCTTCACGAAAAGGCGCGTCAACTCGGCCGCTTTGTACGCGGCGATTCCTCCCGTGATCCCGAGGAGAATCTTCTTTCCCGAAACGGCAGTCATCGCAAATAGGTGCGGTGCGTTAAGCCGCAAAACGACGATTTTAAGCGAATTCCATGGCGATTACCGACTGGCCTGTGCAGGAGCGCCCGCGCGAGCGCTTGCTTGCACTCGGCGCCGGGTCGCTCGCCGACGCCGAGCTGCTCGCGATCTTGCTTCGTACCGGCACCAAGGGCAAGAGCGCGGTAGACGTCGCGCGGCAGTTGCTCGGGCGCTTCGGCTCGGTCTCGGCGCTCCTGGAAGCCGGACCCGAGACTCTTAAGGACACGCCGGGCCTCGGCAGCGCCAAGCGCGCGCAGCTCCAGGCAGCCCTCGAACTGGCAAGACGCGCGCTCAGGGAAGATCTGTCCTCGCGCGACGCCCTCTCCTCGCCGCGGGCCGTACGCGACTATCTGCGCCTTCTGCTCTCAGGCCGCGAACAGGAAGTTTTTGTGGTGCTGCTCCTTGACGCGCAGCACCGCGTGATTGCCTCCGAGGAGATGTTTCGCGGGACGCTCACTCAGACCAGTGTCTATCCGCGCGAAGTCGTTAAATGCGCGCTCAAGCACAACTGCGCGGCCGTCATCTTCGCGCACAACCATCCCTCGGGCGTCGCCGAGCCGAGCCACGCCGACGAGCTTCTTACGCGATCGCTGAAAGCGGCGCTCGCGCTGGTGGACGTTCAGGTGCTCGACCATTTCATCGTTGCCGGGACGCGCACGATGTCCTTCGCCGAGCGCGGGCTGATCTAGTCCTTGCTTGATGCGCTTGGGCTTCGCGCCTATAATGCGCCCTTTTCTCGCGGAGCATCGCATGGCGCGCGTCTGCCAGATAACGGGCAAGAAACCCCAGGTGGGACACCACGTCTCCCACGCCAACAACAAGACCATACGCCGGTTCTACCCGAACCTGCAGTACCGCCGCTTCTGGGTGGAAAGTGAGAAACGCTGGATAAGCCTTCGGATATCGAACGCCGGCCTGCGCGTGATCGACAAGAAGGGCATCGAAGCGGTGCTCAAAGAGCTGCGCGAGCGCGGCGAAATCTAGCCTGAGGAGCCCGCAACGTGCGCGAGAAGATCAAGCTCGAATCCACGGCCGGAACCGGCCATTTTTATACGACGACCAAGAACAAGCGCACGACGCCCGATAAGATCGAGATGAAAAAATACGATCCCAGGGCGCGTAAGCACGTCATCTACAAGGAAACAAAAATCAAATAAAGGCCGACGGCTGAAGCCGCGGCTTTATTTCTGCGCGTTGGAACGGACGCAAAGCGCCGTTCAACGCGCAGCCAAGAAAAAGCCCGCTTTCGCGGGCTTTTTGACGCCGTTCACGTAAACTCGGGATTCAACTACCCCTCTTGTAGACAATCTTCTTGGCCCCGCCGTCGCAGGTTCCGACGACCTTGCCGTCCTCGGCCTGGTCTTTGTCGACGATTGTCAGCGTAAATACCTTCACGCCGTTGTTCTTGATCTTCGTTTCGATCTCGGACTTGAGTTCCTCGCAGGGCTTCACCTGCGCAAGGACCGGCGACGCAATCAACAGCGATGCAAAAACCGCAATAAGGCTCTTCATCTCATATCTCCTTTGCTGCCTCCCCTGCCCAAAAACACTCGAAAATCCAATTGCGCCGCATATGGTACCCGGAAACCCGTTTCCTTAGGGAATGAGGGCGTTCCTGAGCACCTCTGTTGCTACGTACGTTATGTAGCGCTCCGGCGATCAGGTTGCTGAACGACGACGGGAATCACCCGCAATTCGCAGCCCATGAAACAAAAACCCGCCGGAGGCGGGTTTTTTGGATTCCCGCTTCCGCGGGAATGACGATCTACGCGTAGCTGCGGAGCCGGCGCGAGAACTCCACGAGCGGGCGGATGCCGCTCGCCTCCGCCCGGTGGCACCAGTCCTGCAGCTGGCGCACGAGCTGCTCGCGCGATGCGCTCGAGCGCTCCCACAGCGACGCGAGCTCGGCGCGCATCGAGTATACGGTGTGCAGCGCGCGCGACTTCGACAGTCCCTTCTTGAGGTTTGCGCGATCGGTCTCGCACAGCGACTTCTCGTCGCGATGCAGCCAGCGCTTGAGGCTCTGCAGTACGTGCACGTCGTGCGGCGCGAAGCGGCGCAGCTTGCCGAGCTCCTCGGCGTAGGTGTGCTTGAGCGACTTGGCGTATTTCGCGAGCACGTCGTAACGGTGCGTGATCACGGCTTGCAGCGTCTCGGAGTCCACGGCCTTCGCCGCGGTGAAGCGCGGCGTCGGCGCCACTTTCTTCACCTGTGCAAGGCCCAATGTCTCGAGCAGGCAGATGTACATCCAGCCGAGGTCGATCTCGTACCACTTGTTTGAGAGCTTCGCCGAGGTCGCGTAGGCGTGATGGTTGTTGTGCAGCTCCTCGCCGCCGATGATGATGCCCCAGGGAACGATGTTGGTGCTTGCGTCCTCGGTACCCCAGTTGCGGTAGCCCCAGAAGTGGCCGATGCCGTTGATCACGCCCGCCGCCCAGAACGGGATCCAGACGATCTGTGTGACGAGGATCAGCGCGCCCGGCACGACGCCGAACAGCGTGACGTTGACAATACCCGTCAGCGTGAGGCCGAGTATCGAAAAGCGGGAGTAGATATTACGCTCGAGCCAATCGTCGGGCGTGCCGTGGCCGTAGCGGTCCATCGTATCGCTGTTGTGGGACTCCTTCACATAGAGGAACACTCCCCCCCAGAGCACGCGATTGATGCCCACCTGCTGCGGGCTGTGCGGGTCTTCCTCGGTTTCGCATTTGGCGTGGTGCTTGCGATGAATCGCGGCCCATTCCTTGGTCACCATTCCGGTCGTCAGCCACAACCACAGACGGAAGAAATGGCTTGCCGCGGGATGCAAATCGAGGGCGCGATGCGCCTGGTAACGGTGCAGGAACACCGTGACGCTCACGATGGTGACATGCGTGAGGCCCAAGGCCACAAGAGCGTAGCCCCACCAAGGAAGGTCAAAAACGCCTGAAAACAGGAGGTTAAGCTCCATCAGGATCCCCTTAAAGGTTGACGGATTCTACGCGAATCCCGGCAAAGGGCAAGTACGTAGTTCCTGATTCCGACATAGGGAATTCCCCGATCTCATTCAATCCTACAAGGCGGTAATTTCACGGGGGTTTTTACATTCCGCATTGCGGAACGACGTATGGGTTTCCCTCGCCTTATTCGGCACGCTCGAAAACCGCCGCAAAAAAGCCGTCCGTGCCGTGCCGGTGCGGCCAAAGCTCGAGATACTCTCCCATATCGAGTTCGATGCGCTCCTTCTTCAATACCTCGCCCGCAGGCCGCAGCACGAACTGCGCATGGCCAGCAAGAAAACTCTCGGCGATGCGCCGGTTTTCCTCTTCGAGAATGCTGCAAGTCGCGTAAACGAGCCTCCCGCCAGGTTTCACGAGCCGGGCCGCCTCGGCGAGTATGGATTTCTGCTTTTCAACGAGATTCACAACGTTCTCGGAGGTCTGCCGCCACTTCATGTCCGGATCGCGGCGCAGCGTCCCCAGTCCGCTGCAGGGCGCATCGACGAGCACACGGTCGATCTTGCCGGCGAGCCGCTTCACGCGCGTATCGTTCACGCCTTCGATCCGCTGCGGGTGCACGTTCGACAGCCCCGAGCGCGCGAGCCGCGGCGTCAAGCCCGCGAGCCGCTTCGGGGAGATGTCGAACGCGTACAGGCGCCCGGTCGAGCGCATCAGCGCTCCGAGCGCAAGCGTCTTGCCTCCGGCGCCGGCGCAAAAGTCCACCACCATCTCGCCGCGCTTCGGCGCAACCAGATGGCAAAGCAACTGGCTCCCCTCGTCCTGGATCTCGATGCCGCCTTCCAGGAACAAAGGATGCCTGTTGATCTGGGGCTTGCCCTCAAGCCGGATGCCTTCGGGCGAGTACGGCGTTGCCGCGGCAGGAAGCCCGTCTGCGGCGAGCCGATCGAGCGCCATCTCACGCGAGATTTTCACTGGATTGACGCGCAGATCGAGCGGCGCGCTCTGCAGGAGGCCTCTCGCCAGCTCGAGCAGCGCCCGTTCGTCGAAGCGTCCGCGCAGCCGGTCGATCACCCAGTCGGGTAGCTCGCATTCAATTTCGAGAGGCTGCGGCGCGTGCGCCTCGCGCTTCACCGCGGCGAGCCATGCGGCCTCGTCCCCGCGCAGCCAGGGATCAATCTCGCGCAAGTTGGCGCCAAGCAGCGCCGTCCAGGTTGCGAGCGCGAGCCGCCGCGGGCTCGTGGTCGCCGCGACGCGCTCGAGCAGCCGGCGGCGGCGCAGCGCCGCGTACACGGAATCGGCGATCGTCGCGCGGTCGCGCTGGCCGATTTTCGGCTGGCTGCGGAAAAACGCCGAAAGCAAGGCGTCGGCAGGTTGTTCGAGCGGCAGCACGGCCGCATAGGCCGCCGTGCACGCGTCGAGCAGCGGGCGCGAGAAGCGCATCAATCGCCGATACGCGTGACGATCTGGTCAGAGCGTGTGCCGTCCTTTTCCACGATCAGGACACGCACCGGCAGAAAATCGCGATCGGCGGCGAACCAGATATCGGTCGCCTTGTCCTCGGGGCCGTCGGGGACCTTCGTGACGCGCAGCGTCGGGATCTCCCCCGCGGGGGTAGCCAGCTTTTCGTTGCCGACCACGGTGAAGCGAAACGACGTGAGCCCCCTGCCGTCGGCGCGCGTCACGTCGTATTCCTTGTTCTTAGGCGGCACGAACGCGAAGCTGTAGGCGAGGCTCAATGGGTCGTGCGCCGTCCCCGGCATCTTGAGCGTCACCGACTTCCCCTTGCGCTCCTGCGTCACCGAGCGCGTTTCCCAGTCGAACTTCGCCGACACCGCCCAACTGCTGCCTCGCTGGTCGCGGAATTC
>Ga0184637_10001749_pt1 | contig 14309 bp, 10 predicted proteins | sample PLM3_127_b2_FD_133143 | JGI IMG/M metagenome (GOLD analysis project Ga0184637, IMG submission 133143) | Groundwater sediment microbial communities from an aquifer in East River, Colorado, USA - PLM3_127_b2 | ecosystem: Environmental > Terrestrial > Soil > Riparian zone | place: USA: East River...
AGGCAGATTGACGCACGTGCACTCCGCGGCGACTCGTCGTCCATCGAACTCGAACACCCAGTCTGGTCGGTCGGTGATCTCGATGTCGTCGCTGACCACGTGACCGGACGAGGTTAGCGCGCAACGCATCCGCTCAATCGCGGCCGCCTCGTTGGGACTTCTCCGATCACGCATGTGTGCGCTACCAAGCGGCTCGAACCACAGCTAGTCCAATACATAGAAGTGCATTCGCGGTCCCACGTCTGCGGTCGACAGCACGTAGTAGGGTAGCAGACTCGACGGACGGAGCTTGCAGCCCTCCAAATGAGACATCAGCAGGTAGTAAAAGGTGAAGAACGCAATGCCAAGTCCTACTTCCTCATCATCATCCTTAAACATCCGCAGGCACCACTTCGACTTATACTGCACTAGACCCATTTTGTCGGCGACTTCTGGATACAGATTCATCTGCATCGGATACGCGGCGCCATCCACACCGCTGAACTTCATACTGAGCATCACGCCCCGATCAACTAGGTACAGAATGTTTGGAAGATACTCGGCTGGCGTGCTCTTGTAGAACTCCTGAATTTCCTCTGGCTTGAAGCTGCTCGAATCTACAAACACCATGAAGGAGAATAGCTGATCGAACGCAATGGTGTTCTGAGCTTGTCCCCCGCCTTTCTCGTAGGCCGTAGCGATAGCGTTTCTCTTTGGCCAGTTGAATTCAGTCTTCGTCCGCTTGATGCTTTCTGAGAAGGCCTCAATAGGCTTCTTGCCTTTGTCATATGATGATTTCACTTCCCCGACCGCATACACGCCCTCAAATGGAAACCACTCGGTTCCGTTGTCGTCTTGAAACAGCACTGGGAAGCTATCGTTGTTTGCGACGATTACGTCGAATTGTGGACTGGTCTTGAGCGTTGGACTAACAATGTGACCTTGCCCCACGTAGTATTTCGTAGGCAGCCGTTTGCGCAATACTTCTCGCACGGTTGATTCGACCACGCCGCCCGCAGCGCCAATATTCTTGACGTTGTGGATAAGAACGGCCTTGGTCCGAGCCGCGATCAATCCTGCAGCCTCGCCTTGCATCGTCTTGAGCAGTGCCAACCTGGGAAATGGTTGGGACTTCTTGTCCTCTCGACTCGAGTCCTGGGTACTGGGAGTAGGTTTCGCCTCTTCGGACATCATCGCCTCCAGTAATACTGGGCACTGATCGCCGCCAATCCCTATGCCGCTCGTGATATCGGCTCCGTAGGCCTAACACTAATTCGAAGGTTCCATGGAACGGCAGCCTTATAGTTCTGATGGGTCGCGGGGAATACCGTGTATCCGGGACGGTGCGCGCGTAGTAGGGTTCTCAAATCACTCTGGGCTATGCAATTGCTGCCGACGAACCATGACCCCTCGGATGCTAGATTGCGCGTGGACGCTCCATAGATCAATAAGGCCTTGAACTGCCGTCCCTATTGTAAAGCTCTCTCCGATCGGCATCAATTTCCCGAATCGGAGACTACAAGGGCTATGTCATCAACATCCCGAGCGGCGTCATGACCGGATCGCTCTTCGCCTCTTGGTATTTCAAGACGATCGCAATTACGAGGTGGCCCATTTCATGGTCGCCATCGACGGCCCGGGTGCTTCCTCTCGCGCCCGGAGTTCGACCGGCGGCTCGAAGAGCTCATTCGCGAGGCGAAGACCGCCCCGCCCTTGAACCCCGATCATCCCGGCGATGCTCCCGGGCGAAGCCGAGTTCCGGCGTAGGGGACGACCGCAGATAGGTGTCCCCGAATGACCATCGCCACGGACTCGAACCACGTGTTATCGTTGCGCCGGAGGCTGCGATGAGCCGTCAACCCCGCCGCACCCTGCGCCTCGTTCTTGTCCTGTCGTTCGTACCAATCGCATCGGGCGTCTCAGGCCCGGTCTTCCGTGAGACTCGCCGCACACCGTGGGGCGATCCCGATTTGCAGGGGATGTGGGTGAACAACAGCGCGACGCCGCTGGAACGGCCGGACGCGTTCCAGGGAAAGGAAACGCTCACCAACGAGGAGCTCCAGGAACTGAGGAAGAAAGCGGCCGAGGTCCTCGACGGCGGGGATGCGTTCTTCGCCGACGATTTCGTGACCGCCGCGGTAGAGGAAGGCATTGATTTTCGGTCGTTCGATCAGAAGACCGGGAACTACAATCAGTTCTGGATCGTCGAGAGAGAATTCGACAACCGGACGTCCCTGATCGTCGATCCGCCGGACGGGAGAATCCCTTCGCTGACGCCCGAGGGACAGAAGAGGCTGGACAAAGCGACCAGGGGCTTCCTCGGGATCGACCCTGCCGGTCCCGAAGACTTGAGCGACCAGGTGCGTTGCATCACGTACGGCGTTCCCAACATCCTGGCCGGCTACAACAGTTTCTTCCAGATACTACAGACTCCCCAGCACGTGGTGATCTCCCAGGAGCTCATCCACGACGCTCGGATCGTCCCCATGGACGGGCGTCCGCGCCTTCCCGAGAATATCCGCCAGTGGCACGGCGATCCTCGGGGTCGATGGGACGGCGACACGCTCGTCGTCGAGAGCACGAGTTTCTCCCCAAAGAGCCATTTCCAGGGTTCCGCGGAGAACCTGCACCTGGTCGAGCGGTTCACGCGCGTCGACACGGAGACGATTGCGTACGAGATCACCGTCGATGACCCGAAGACGTTCGCGAGCCCGTGGACGATCCAGATTCCCCTGAAGAGCAGTCCCGACCCGATATTCGAGTACGCCTGCCACGAGGGGAACCTCGCGATGGAAGGCATCCTCAAGGGCGCCCGCGCCGAAGAGAGAGTCCAGCCGAAGTGATTCCACGGTCGACTCACCTCTCGCGGTGGGAGGCGGTGATGGCACGAGAGGCGCCGACTCAACCGAAGCAAACCAGGGAAAAAGGAGCCCCGATGAGAGCCATCGTCGTATTCGGCGTGGCCCTCGCCCTCGGTAGTTCTTCGGAGGCCGAAGTCACCGTGGTGAAAGCGGGCCGCCTGATCGACGGCCGTGGAGGCGAGCCGATCGAAGAGGCGATGGTGATCGTCGAGGGCGACCGAATCCGCGAGGTCGGCAGAAACCTCTCGATTCCGCCGGACGCCGCCGTGATCGATCTCGGCGCCGCCACTCTTCTTCCGGGCCTCATCGATCTCCACACCCACATGGTCGACCGCGCTGACGTGCACTGGGAAGAGGGGCTCCTGAAAACCACCCCGCCGGACGCGGCGCTTCACGGGGCTCGAAACGCCCTGGTGACGCTGATGGCGGGCTTCACCACCTGCCGGGACATGGGCCCGACCTGGCCTTACGTCGACGTGTCGCTGAGAAACGCCATCGATTCGGGGGTCGTCCCCGGACCGCGCATGATGGTTGCGGGAAACTACGTCACCTCAACCGGGGGGGCGGGCGACGCGCGCCAGTTCTCGATTTACGTCGACGTTCCCATCGTGCGCAACCTCGCTGACGGCCCAGACGAGATCGTCGAAGCGGTACGCACCCATTTCAAGTACGGAGCCGACTTCATCAAGATCCTGGCCACCGGGGCGGTGCTCTCGAAAGGAATCGCTCCGACGGCGCAGCAATACTCCGACGCCGAGATCCAGGCCGCGGTCACCGAAGCCGCTCGCTGGGGACGTCAGGTCGCCGCTCATGCTCATGCCGCCCAGGGCATCCATGCGGCGATCCGAGCGGGCGTTCGCACCATCGACCATGGCTCTTATCTCGACGACGAGGCCGTCGAGCTCTTGAGGAAGAGCGAACGCCGAACGTTTTACGTGCCCACACTCGTGATCAGCGAGGCGGGAATGGAGGTGATGCCCGAATCGGAGAGAGAACGACTCCGGCAGATCCGCGACATCATGCTCGCCGGTTTCGAGCGAGCCCTCGCCGCCGGTCTTCCCATCGGCGTCGCCACCGATGCCCCGGTCTACCCTCATGGAAAAAACGCCCGGGAGCTCTCCCTCCGGGTCGAGCTCGGAGAATCGCCGATGTCCGCGATCGTTTCGGCGACGAGCTTGAACGCGGAGATCATGGGCTGGTCCGATCGGGTGGGAAGCGTCGAGGCCGGGAAGCTCGCCGACCTCATCGCCGTCGAGAACAACCCGCTCCGCGACGTCACCGAGCTCGAGCGCATGCGCTTCGTGATGAAGGGCGGCATCGTTTACAAAAACGAGCTGCCTTCGAGGACTCGCCAGCTTAACTAGCTGCAGGAGCTCGTCACCAACGTTCGTTCTACCCGCCGACCCGGATGGCTTCACCTTCGCGGCGGGCGCCAGGCGCTTCAGCTCCTCGAACCAGTGGGTCACGACCTGGATCTCGACAGCCGAAGCGTCCGAGACGACAGGAACCGCGTCCCGTCGGGAGAGACGTCGTAGAAGGCGTGGCCCATGTCGGTGGAGCGGTCGAAAGCTGCCTCGACAGCTCGACGGCAGCGGCGACCCGCAGCTCGGGGGGTGGCGACGCCGGCGGACATCATGCGGTCGCCGCTGCGGAAGTAGATCTCGCGCCCATCCTTCGACCACATGGGCTCGGTGCCTCCGTCCTTCGACAGAGGGATCGCGTCCGCCGAGCCGACCTTCTGCACGTACACCTGGTCTCGGCCCGAGAGATTGGAGACGAACGCGGGGAAACGGCCGTCCGGTGAGAGGGTTGGAGAATGCCAAGACCGCTGCGATGTGGTGGATGATCCAGAGACGCGAGCAGGTGCGCTCCACGACGGAAGCGCGCGAGGCGCTCGGCATCCCGCGCGACCTCGGCCGGCAGCAGCTTGATGGCGACCTCACGCCCGAGCCGGGTGTCACGCGCCCGGTACACCTCGTCCATTCCGCCCGCACTCAAAGAGCTGACGATCTCGTAGATCCCGAGCATGGTCCCAGGGTTCATCGCCGCTCAAGATTATCAGACCTGCGGCAGGGCGGTTTTGCTTCCTGAATTTCGTCTTCCTTCTTCAAGGAAGGCGGAATGAGACACGACCAGCTCTTCAAAGCGGTTCTCGAACGACTCCTCCAAAGTTTCCTGGAGTTGTTCTTTCCCGAAGTGGCAGCGCGGCTCGACTTCGAAACCCTGCGGTTCGTCGACAAGGAGGTCTTTGCCAACGTCCCCGAAGGGGAGGTGCGGGAGGCCGACGTCGTCGCCCGGCTCGAGACCCGGGAAGGGGCGCCAGAGATCGTCCTGGTTCACGTAGAAGTCCAGGCGAGGCCGGAGACGGAATTCGCGCGGCGGATGTTCGAATACTATGCTCTCTTGCGATTGCACCATCGGCTTCCAGTGTTCCCCGTCGTTTTGTACCTGCGCGGAGGGCCGGCTTCGGCCGTCGAGGAGTATCAAGAGGAGCTCTTCGGGGAGGAGCAGCTCCGCTTCCGCTACCGAAGCGTTGCGCTGGCGCGTCTATCCGCGGAAGAGTATGTTGGAGCGAGCCCGCTCGGAGCGGCGCTCTCGGCGCTGATGCGGGGGGGAAAGACCCGTGACCGGCCGTTGTTTCAACGGGAGATGCTGAGCCGGGTGCTCGAAAGCGAGCTCGATGACGTTCTGAAGTACCTCCTGGTGAACGTCATCGAGACGTACTTCAGGCTTTCGGGAGAAGAGGTCGAGAGGTTCCGTCGTCTGATCTCGGGAAAGGAGTATCGAAAAATGCAGGAAGAGGAGCTCACCTACTTCGACGAGCTCGAATTGAAGGGTCTTCTCAAAGGGAAGCGCGAGACGCTTTTGCGGCTCCTCGCCGCGAAGTTCGGTCCGCTGCCCGACGATATGGCGACGAAGATCACTGCGATAGGTTCCGCTACCGAGCTCGATACCTATCTCGACCGCGTTCTCACGGCGACTTCGCTCGAAGAGATTGGAGTCCGATCGTAGAGCCGAGAAACGGGCACGAGCCGTTCGAGCTCTCGACTGCTACGCCCGGAGCGGTCGTCCAGTCTTGCTCCATGACCCGAAGCAGAGAGCGTCGTCCTGAACCCTACGACGTGAACTGAGATGAAGCAGATCGACCTTGAGAATCATGTATCGAGATGTCGTTGCTTCGCACCGCGCGCACGGGCTGATCGTCCACGCGATGGCCGCCCCGGCGGCGAGGCCGACGACGCTGCTGAAGCAGCGGTGCCTTCCGTCCTTGCCTTCTTGGCGGTGCGGATGCAGATATGAGATGATTCAGAGAATCCGACCGAAGTTCCACGCCGCCTTGGAAACTAGGTCGCGGCCGGTATCGTCTAAACGGGCGTGACCGGCCGCCGAGAGACAAAATCGTCTCGGGCCAGGTGGGAACCGATACACTCCTCCTGGTTCGACCGTAAGAGGCGTGGCTCCTGATGGCAAGGCTCCTTCCGCGATCTCGGTCCGTCGAGCCGGCTGTCGTCGGAACAGCGTTCGTGGCCGCCGCCTGTACGCTCTTGTGTCCTTGGGTAGATGCGTCGACCCAAGGGGCGGCAAAGAGAACGATTCGGGCGGCAAGAGTCGAAGCTCCGCCCAGTATCGACGGGCTCGTCGACGACCGGTGCTGGAGTGCCTCGGGATGGGACGGCGCTTTTACCCAACGGGAGCCCTACGAGGGAGTCGCGCCGAGCGAGCAGACCGACTTCCAGATCGTCTTCGATGACGCGAATCTCTACGTTGCCTTTCGCGCCCACGACAGCGAGCCTGGTCGCATCGAAAGAAGGGTTACCCGGCGAGACGACCGTCAAGGCGACCAGCTAGAGATCTACCTCGACAGCTACTTCGACAGTCGAACCGCGTTCGTTTTCAACGTCAACAGCGCCGGAGTGAAGACCGATTTCCTCCTATCGAACGACGGTGCCCAGCAGGACGATACCTGGGACGCCGTGTGGCACGCTGGGGTCGAAGTCGGCGGTGCGGGGTGGACGGCGGAGCTTGCCATTCCCTTCAGTCAGTTGCGCTTCGGCACCGGGCAGCCGCGAGTGTGGGGTCTCCAGGTTCGCCGGCGCCTTCATCGTCGCGAAGAGCTATCCGACTGGCAATTCGTTCCCCGCGACCTGTCGGGGTTCGTGCACAGGTTTGGAGAGCTCCACGGTCTCGACGACGTACCCCCTCACCGCCAGATCGAGATTCTTCCCTACGCTCTCTCCAAGCTCGAGAGATACGAGATCGAGGAAGGAAATCCGTTCTCGACGGGCGGCGGGGAGAGCGTCACCGCCGGCCTCGATGGGAAGCTCGCGGCGACGAGCGACCTGACGTTGACCTTCACCGCGAGCCCCGACTTCGGGCAGGTGGAAGCTGACCCTTCCGAAGTCAACCTGACGACCTTCGAGTCGTTCTTCCCGGAGAAGCGTCCCTTCTTCATCGAGGGCGCCAATATCTTCGACTACCCGCTGACGAATGGAGACGGGGGATTCTCTCAGGACGATCTGTTCTACTCCCGCCGCATCGGACGCCCTCCTCAACGAACGATCGATCTCGGCGACGACGACTATCTCTCTGCTCCTCCCACTACGACGATTCTCGGAGCCGTCAAGCTCACGGGAAAGACCCACGATGGCTGGTCGCTGGGTCTCCTCGACGCCGTGACTTCGGCAGAGTGGGCGACCATCGACACGCTCGGCGCACGGAGGAGGGAAGTCGTCGAGCCGTTCGGAAACTATCTCGTCACCCGGCTCCAACGAGACTTCAATAAAGGGAACACCATCCTCGGTGGCATATTCACGTCGACCAAGCGCGGCGGGGAGAGCGCCGACCTCTCGGAATTGCATCGTTCGGCCGAAACCGGCGGCCTCGACTTCCGGCATGGCTTCCGCGATCGAACTTATTACGTCAGCGCCAAGGTCGTCTTCAGCGAGGTGCACGGTAATCCATCGGCGATTCTCGCCACCCAGGAGTCCCCCCGCCGCTACTTCCAGCGACCCGACGCCGACTATCTGGTCGTCGATCCCCGCCGCACCTCCCTCGCGGGATACGGCGGGACGTTCGACGTGGGAAAGGAAGGAGGCGGGCATCTTCGCTTCTCCGCCGGAGCGACCTTTCGGTCCCCGGGGCTCGAGCTGAACGATGTGGGGTATCTTCGCACCGCCGACCAAGTCATGCAGTGGTCCTACGTGGGTTGGCGAATCTGGGAGCCGTTCGCCGTGTTCCGCAGCGTCAACGTCAACTTGAACCAGTGGCGCGGATGGGATTTCGGAGGTACCAACCTCTTCGGCGGCAGCGGCGGGAACGCGCAAATGCAGTTTCGGAACTACTGGTTTCTCGGTATGGGGCTCAATCGCGACGGGGAGTCCATTTCGAACCACGAGCTGAGAGGCGGGCCGTCTCTCAGGCTCCCCGGCGGCTTCAGCCATTGGTTCAACGTCCGCTCGGACAGCCGGCGTCGGGTCGGGCTGTACCTCGGCGGTTGGAACTTTTGGGGCGACGAAAACGCGCAGAGGATCACGGAGCTCTGGACCGGCGTGACGCTTCGGCCGGCGAGCGCGGCCTCAATCTCCCTCGAGCCCAACTGGAGCCGCCGGCGAAAGACACTCCAGTACGTGGACACCGTCGAGCACGACAGCGAACGCTTCGTGATGGGAAGCCTCGATCAAACCACGTTTCGGCTGACGGTACGGCTGAGCTACAGCATCACTCCGGATCTCTCGATTCAATTCTACGGGCAGCCGTTTCTCTCGAGCGGCGACTACGAGGACTTCAAGCGAATCACCGCTCCGAGGGCGTCGGCCTTCGAGAACCGCTTCGACCCGTACGATGAAACCGAGCTTTCTCTCGACGCTCGCAGCAACGAATACGTCGTCGACGAACAGGGAGACGAAGCGGGCCCTTATCGGTTCGGCAATCCCAACTTCGATTTCCGCCAGCTGCGGTCGAATCTCGTGCTGCGCTGGGAGTACACACCGGGCTCGACCCTGTACGTCGTGTGGTCTCAAGACCGAACAGGCGATGAACTAACCGGCGGCTTTGCCATCGGCGAAGGCCTGAGGGATCTATATCGCATCACTCCCTACAACGTCTTTCTGGTGAAGCTCAGCTACCGCTTTGCCCTCTAGGACCACCAATAGTTTAAGCCCACATCTCTTGCGTCGCATGCCCAAATCGGGTATGATCGCACCCATATTGGGTATGACAGCTCCAATCACAAGACGAGCGCGCCGGAGCAGCTTGGCTGACGCGCTCTTCACCAGAACACAACAGCGTGTTTTGGGTGTCCTGTTCGGCCAACCCGAGCGCAGTTTTTACGCCTCGGAGCTCATACGGCGTGCGGGAACCGGCTCTGGAGCCGCGCAGCGCGAGCTGGCCCGCCTCGAGAGCAGCGGTCTCGTCACGGCGCGACGCGTCGGCCACCAGAAGCACTACCAGGCGAATTCGGAATCACCGCTGTTTGCTGAACTTCGCGCGATCGTCTTGAAAACCGTTGGCCTGGCAGAACCTCTGCGCAACGCTCTAGCGTCCATTTCGTCAGCAATCCGGGCCGCCTTCGTCTATGGGTCAGTTGCCAAGGAACGCGACCGGTCGCAGAGCGACATCGACCTGATGGTGATCAGCGACAGCCTGACGTACGGAGAAGTGTTCGGGGCACTTGAGCGCGTGAGCCATTGGCTGGGGCGCCAGATCAACCCGACCGTGTACACCTCAGCCGAGTTCTCGAAGCGCGTGAGAGGCAAGAATGCGTTTGTAACGCGTATCCTCGAGCAGTCCAAAGTATGGGTGATCGGATCAGAGCATGACGTCGCGGCTTGAGCGTCTCGCAGGTCCTGGAGGAATTCTTGTGCCGGGCCTCCGGACGCCAACGAGTTCGCGGGTCTTCTGCGTTCGGGACTGGCCCGGCTGAAGGATGCTGAGAACGAGGCGAACTCCCTCGACAGCCGTTTCGATCTCGCCTACAGCGCGGCGCACGCGCTCCTGTCTCGCCGCCCTCCGGTACCACGGATTCCGACCGTCGAGGCGATACATCGTCTTCCAGGTGCTACCCGACACTCTCGGCCTGGGCGCGGAAGTGTGGAAAGTTCTTTCCATGTGCCACGATTCGCGCAACCGGACAGAGTACGAAGGAGTCCTCGACGTCGATGACCGAATTGTGTCCGATCTGATCTCAGCCTGCCGGGAAGTGGCATCCAGGGTAACACGACTTCCTCCGCTTCCCGCGGACCCGTAAGCTTCACCCTCTTACCTGAAGCCGAGCTCGCGCTTCCGAATGTTTCGAAATCTCGCAGGCCATGCGGGTGGGTCTCTCAGCCCGTGAGGCGCTCGGTCGGATCTTCGCCTGCTGAGTCAAGACAGCCCGAGCCGCTTCATCCACCGAAAGAGAGTGGTTCGCTCGATTCCCAGCCGCGCTGCGGCCTCGGCCTTTCGGCCCTTCGCTTCCGCAAGAGCCAAGCGGATTCTCTCGGTGACGGCGCCATCGACCGCTTCCTGAAGAGTTCCCTCGACCGCGGGCGGCTCGGTACCAATCGGCCGGGGCTCGAGCAGGAGATCTTCCGTGAGGATTTCCTCGCCTCGACCGAGGACTGAGGCCCGCTCGATGGCGTTCGAAAGCTCCCTGGCATTTCCCGGCCAATCATGCGTGAGGAGAAGCTGCTCCGCCTCGCGGCTCAAGCGAACCTCGCGGCCGCCGGAGCGGACATGGCGCTCGAGGAAGAATCGGGCGAGAGGGAGCACGTCTTCTTTGCGCTGCCTGAGGGGCGGGATCGCGATTCGGATCACGTCGAGCCGAAAGAACAGGTCTTCGCGAAATCGTCCCGCGGCGATCTCGGAGCGAAGATCGCGGTTCGTCGCCGTGACGACGCGGACGTCGAACTTGCGAGGCGCACTTCCTCCCACGCGCTGCACTTCTCCCTCCTGGAGCGCGCGAAGGAGCTTTCCCTGGAACGAGGGGCTCACCTCCGCGATCTCATCCAGGAAAAGCGTTCCTCCGTGGGCGCGCTCGAAGCATCCAGCATGGGCGGTGAAGGCGCCGGTGAAAGCACCCTTCTCGTGTCCGAAGAGCTCGCTTTCGAGAACGCTCTCGGCGAGCGCCTTACAGTTGACGGCGACGAACGGACGGGCGACCCGGTCGCTTCCGAAATGGAGACGCCGCGCGACGATCTCGGCCACCACCTCCGCGTCGCGGCTCCCGAGAATCTCTCGCCGGAGCTCGCGGTTCTCGTCGCGGAGTCTCCGAATTTCGAGCGCCCGCTCGACCAGGCTCCGGAGCTCGTCGTTGTCGAAGGGCTTGGTCACATAGTCGAAAGCACCCGCGCGCATGGCGGCGACGGCGGAGGGAACGTCCCCGTAGGCGGTCACCAGGATCACCGGGGTCGCCGGGCGCGCCGCGTGGATCTTTCGTAGAAGCTCGAGGCCGTCGAGACCTTCCATGCGCCAGTCGCTGACGACGACGTCGGGGGGGTGTGCGAGGACTTCGTCAAGCGCCTCCCGACCGCTCGTGAAGACGACGCACTCGTGGCCGGAGCGCTCGAGCGCCGAGGCGATGGCCTTCGCCATCTTGGGCTCGTCGTCGACCACCACCACGCGCGCTTTCATGCCGCTTCCGTTGCCGCTCGGGGCAAGTGAAGAGCGAACCGCGCGCCGCTCCCGCGGGAATCCTCGAGAACGACCCGTCCTCCTTGAGCTTCCGCGACCTCGCGAGCAACGGCGAGCCCCAGACCGGCGCCCCCGGCCTTGGTGGTGAAGAACGGCTCGAAGACTCTCTCGCGAATCTCCCGGGGTACTCCCGGCCCGCGGTCTTCGACGGAGAACACGACTTCGTCCGCATGCTCCTCGCAGAGTAGATCGATCGATCCTCCCTCGGTCGTGGCTTCAGCGGCGTTGGCGACGAGCCCCAGGAGAACCTGGCAGGCGAGATCGGGGTCGGCCCGAACCTTCGCCCCCTCGGGGCCGGCGCCGACCCGAAGCGCCACACCTCGGCCGTCGAGAAGACGGCGGGACAGCCACTCCACCCGGGACACGACCTCTCGGGTGTCGACCTCGACGATCTGCGGCCGGAGGGGCCGGGAGAGGCCGACGAGGGAGGAGGTCACGCGGGAGAGTCGGTCGATCTCCTCGAGAACCTGCTGGCAAGCGCGGCGGGGCGATTCCGTTTCCGCGGTCTCGCCCAGGTTCTGCACCATCGAGCGGATGATGGCGAGAGGGTTTCGGACTTCGTGGGCGATGCGGCTCGCGACCTGGCCCACGGTCGCGAGTCTCTCCGCGCGAAGGAGCCGGCTCTGGAGGGCCGCCAGCGTTTCCATCGAGCGTTTCTCGGCGGAGCGCGCCTCGGCGGCCCGTCCCAGAAAGAATCCGAACACGCCGAAGGCGAGCTCCGTCAGGGCGGCGACGGGGAGCGCCACGTTTCTTCCCGCGACGAGCACTTCGACTCCGAGAAGCGCCAATACGGTCGTATAAAAAAGGCCGAGGCCGAACGCCGCTGCCGCAAAGTACCAGCGCTTCCGGCCGACCTTTTTTTCCATGGTGAGGATCTTAGTCAATCTCGGGCTTCCGGTCTCCCGGCTCGCCGAGAGCGGGATCGGGGAGAAGCGCCTCCCGCGAGACGGTGTCGAATCGGGCCTCCTCGAGCTCCAAGCGATGAAAGTAATTCTCGGAGAGGGGATAACGTGTGAGCTCGGGGGGCTCCCGCGTGATCGTCTGGAGGAAAGGCACCTGAACCCCGTCGACCTCTCGGTAGTCCTCGTAATGCATCGTGCCCGCGACGAGGGGGAGCGCGAGCTTCCGCATGAGCGGCGCCATCCTCGGAACCGCCTCGCGAACCGTGTAGCGGACTTTGGAAAGAAGGCCCGTCTCCCGGTCGATCCAGAGGACGTATTGATCGAGGTCGGCCTGCGGTGCGGCGCTCCGCCACGTGGCGAAGACCAGGTCGTAAGTCCGCCCCTGATGCCGGGTTTCACCTCCATCCCGGACCACGGTTGCGGAGAGGATTCGGAACGGAAGCTCGTTGAAGTAGTGGAGAGTGGGGAGGTAGAACGTCAGCGCCCCCTCGGATTTCGAGACCCACGTCCGTTCTCGATTCCGCTCCTTGTACGGCGCCCATGCCTGAAGCCCCCAGATCTCCCCCGCGCCCGAGCCGTCGAGAAGCTCGGCCCTCGACGTAAACGTGCCGAGGAGCGCCTGCGAGCGGAACCTCTGGTCTTCCTTGGGCCACCAGGGACCTCCGCCCGGCCAGTAGTCGCGTGCCACCGTTTCCATCGTCGTTCGAAGCTTCCAGGCGTCGTAGCCGTGGCGCTCCGCGAGCCGCTCGAGCTTTTCCCGGCTCCGGTGCTCGTTCTCGGTGTCGCTCCTCCGCGTGGTCTGGTTCCGCAGGTCCGCGTGCCCGCTCCCAAGGGTCATCGCCAGCGCTCCCGCGGCGACGGCGACCGCTCCGACCAGCCGTTGCCGCGCCCGTCGCGATCCGCGGGTGAGGAGATAGGCGAGGGGTCCGACCGAGCCGAAGAGCAACGCGAGAGCCAGGAATGGAACATACGCCGCCTTGCGGGCGCGTGCGTCCCGGACCATCCAGACGGCGACGAGGGTCAGGCTGAGCGCGAGGTCGACGAAGAGAAGCTGGGTCTCCTCGTTCGCCCCGGCGAAGAGTACGAACGATGCGTAGCCGTACCGGTAGAGCGCGACGAGTGTCGCTGCGGTGAAGACGGCGAGAATCGGCAGAAGGACCATCGGGTGAAGGCGCGGCGCATCCTCCGGAGGCTCCTGCCTCCGCGGGCGCCTCAGCAGATACAGCAGCGGTCCCGCGACACCGAAGCTCGCGCCGATGGCGATGTAGGGCCAGGGAGTAATCCCGAGCCTGCGCGCGTCCCGGTAGATCCAGAACGCGATCAGGCTCAAGCCGATCACCAAGTCGAAGAACAAGACGCTCACCACCGCGTTCGCGGTCGCGGCCTCGAGGAACCCGGCGTAGCTGTAGTGCGAGAGGGCCCTCGCGGTGAGCCCGAGAAATCCGGTGAGAGCGATTGCGACCAAGATACGAGTCCACATTGGGTTTTCTCCTCGTCCGCCCTATCGCACGAGGCGTGCCAGGTGGACCAGGTGGAAAAGCGTCGTTTGGCGCTGGACTCCACGCACTACTCCGCTGCGAACGTTGCAACTCAGCAACGACGTTGCGAAACGGCACTTTCGCGCGGGGAAGAAACAAGACTACGCTAAATAACTAACGAGGCTACGCATCAGATCGACGAGCCATGTGTCATAGCTGGCCTTGGTTACAACGAAAGGGGATTGGCCACAGAGGCACACAGAGATTCGGAGGAATCATTTCGAATTTTCTCTGTGCTCTGTGCCTCTGTACTACTGAGTCCCACCTTCTTGCTTTTTGGGCAAGAAAATCTTCACCACAGAGGCGCAGAGTTCACGGAGATTCCTATCTCAGTTCGCGTTTTCGGAAATCGGAGCCCT
>Ga0184637_10001750_pt1 | contig 14308 bp, 13 predicted proteins | sample PLM3_127_b2_FD_133143 | JGI IMG/M metagenome (GOLD analysis project Ga0184637, IMG submission 133143) | Groundwater sediment microbial communities from an aquifer in East River, Colorado, USA - PLM3_127_b2 | ecosystem: Environmental > Terrestrial > Soil > Riparian zone | place: USA: East River...
GGTCAACATGAACGGCGAGTTGATCGGCATCAACACGGCCATCTTTTCCAGGACCGGTGGCTCCGAAGGCATCGGGTTCGCGATCCCCAGCAGCATCGCGCTGGATATCGTCGACAGCCTAAGGAAGACGGGCAAGGTCGTCCGGGGCTGGATGGGCGTGGCGATCCAGGAGATCACTCCGGCGCTCGCCAAATCGTTCAGGATCCCGGATAACCGCAAAGGCGTCTTGATCAGCGACGTCAACGAGAACGGTCCGTCGTCCGCGGCAGGGCTCAAACGGGGCGATGTGATCATCGGATACGATGACAAGGACGTCCAGAACGTCAGCCAGCTTCGCAACCTGGTGGCCCGCACGCTGGTGGGACGTGACGCGAAGGTCAAGGTACTACGGGACGGCAAGGAGCAGATCGTCACGGTCAAGGTCGGTGAGCGACCGTCGGATGAGATGCTGGCCCGCCGAGAGCCGGCGTCGCCGCCGTCCGAGTCGGTGAAGCCTCCGGACAACGTGCTCGCGTCACTCCGTGTGCAGGCGCTGGACGCCGCGATGATGAGCCAGCTCAATCTGCCCAGCAAGACCACCGGCGTGGTTATCAATCACGTCGAAGCAGGCGGTGCCGCGGAAGCAGCCGGCCTGCAGCGGGGCGATGTGATCCAGGAGGTCAACCACGAGGTGATCAAGAGCCTCGAGGACTATCAGAGGGCATCGGCCAAGATCAAAAAGGAAGAGATGGCGGTGCTGCTCTTGAGCCGACAGGGCAACAACCTGTTCGTGGCGGTCAATCCCAAATGAATTGAGTCATTGAGGGGTCTGGTGATTGAGTGATTTGTTGAATTGCAACAAATCGACAAATCAACAGATCCTCAAATCACCAAATTCTCACTCGCTGATGACTGACTGGGCGAAGTTCAAACAGTGGCTCCAGGACTCAGTCCTGACGCCGCTGGAAGACAAGAAGATGCCGGTCATGGAGCACCTCGTCGAGCTCCAAGTCCGGCTGACCCGGGCGGTCGTCGTGGTGGGAGTGGTGTTCGTGGGCACCTTCTTCTATGCGGACACCCTGGTGAAATGGCTGCGGATCCCCCTCCAGAACATGTTTGTTCCGGGGAAGCTTGCCTGGATGCCCACAGACCTTCCCGTCATTCCCTTCGTGTTTTTAGCGCCGGCCGAAGCGCTCTGGCAAAACGTCAAGGTGGCCGGCCTGTTCGCCGTCGTGATGGCGACCCCCTACATTCTGTGGGAGACGTGGCAGTTCGTGGTCCCAGGTCTGCATGTCCAGGAGCGGCGATTTGTCGGGCCGTTCGTCCTGATCAGTGCCGGCGCGTTCTACGCCGGCGTGCTGTTCTCGTTCTTTTTCGTGTTACCCTTTGCCCTGAATTTCCTGATCTCGTACGGCGTCAACGCCGGATTCATCCCCCAACTCTCCATCGCCCAGTACGTGGGCTTCGCCCTCTGGTTCTTGCTGATCTTCGGATTGATCTTCGAGGTCCCGCTAGCCATCACCCTGATGGCAAAGCTCGGATGGGTCGATGCGCCGTTTCTCAAGCGCTACCGCAAGTGGGCGTTCCTCGGCGCGTTTTTGGTCGCGGCGATTTTGACGCCCACGCCGGACCCCTTCAATCAATGCTTGATGGCGCTGCCGATGTATGTGTTCTATGAAGTCGGCATCCTCAGCGCCGGCTTTTTCGCCGGCAAGCGCCGGGGCGCTGGCGTGGTGGCGGGGACCTCAGCGATGGGAGCGCCCGCGGCCGGTAACGGCTCGCTCGCCCCAGTGGCCACCAAGCCCGTCATAGCGGCGGAAGACCAGTACGTGAGTGTGCCTGGTGCCGGTCGCAGGCCCTGACATTGCCCAGCCATGTTGCGCATCGCCATTCTGGTGATCAGCAGCAAGATTGTGTCAGGGGAGGAGCCTGACAAAGGACGGGAGGTCTTGGAGCAGATGGTGGCTGAATTGCCCGGCTCGGTCGCTGCCTATGAGATCGTGCCGGATGATCGCAAGGCGATCCGCGATCGGCTGGTGAGGCTGTGTGAGGAGCACGCTTCCGACGTGATCCTCACGATCGGGGGGACGGGGGTACGGCCGACAGACTGGGTACCGGAAGCCAGCCGCGACGTGATCGAGAAGGAAATCCCCGGCATTGGGGAGGCGATGCGACAGGAAAGTCTGAAGAAGGTCCGGACCGCAATGTTGTCTCGCGGAACAGCGGGTATTCGAGGAGCCACGCTGATCGTCAATCTGCCCGGAAGTCCGAAAGGAGCCCGGGAAAACCTTGCGGTCATCCTGCCGGTGCTAGAGCATACGGTCGAAAAGTTATCAGGAGGGAAGGCGCGTTAATCGTGAAACGTAAATCGTTCATCGGACGAAAATCCTATCGCGGTTAACGAATAACGGTTAACGATTAACGGTCGTAAGGGAGTAACAAATGCCAGGGGAGTTGAAAGTCATCCAGCATCCCGGGTCCGGAGGCGGCGACGCCTGCACCTATATGTGGGCCTGCGCGATCTGCGATGAAAACGAAACCTGCCAGAAGGACAAGGAAGGCCACAGCCGCTGGCTCGTCGCGAAGCGGATGGAACGGATCGAGTACAAGGTGCTCGTCATGAGCAATAAGGGTGGGGTGGGGAAGAGCACGGTCACCACCAACCTCGCCGTGAGTCTGGCGCTCAAGGGATGGCATGTCGGGATCTGCGACATGGATATCCACGGTCCCAACATCCCGAAGATGATCGGGGCGGAAGGCCAGAAGCTGAAGATCAGCACCGGAGGGGGCATCATTCCGCACCAAGCCTACAACCTCAAGGTGGCCTCGATGTCCTTTCTCCTCCAGAATTCGGATGATCCGATCATCTGGCGCGATGCCTACAAATACGAGTTCATAAACCAATTGCTGGGCGGAGTGGAATGGCAGGACCTGAATTTCCTGCTTGTGGATCTCCCCCCGGGCACGGGCAACGAGTCGGTGACCACCATTGATTTGATCGGGAACGTGAGCGGATGCGTGATTGTCACCACCCCTCAAGAAGTGGCGCTGCTGGACTCCCGCAAGTCGGTTTCCTTCGCCAAGGACAGCCAGATTCCGATCATCGGGATCGTCGAAAATATGAGTGGCCTGGATTGCCCGCAATGCGGCCACCACATCGAGGTGTTCAAAAAAGGGGGGGGCGAGGCCTCCGCGCACGACATGGACGTGCCGTTTCTGGGTCGCATCCCGCTTGATCCCGACGTGGTCACGCAATGCGATGCGGGAGAGCCCTTCGCCATGTTCTATTCCGACACGCCGACCGCCCAGGCCTTCCACGACATCGCCAACAAGGTCGAGCAATTCTGCAAGAAGAGCGGGTCCCTGTTACGGGTTGCGCCGCGGCACCACTGACAGAGGAAGGGCTCGCTCCTAGGTGAAGAGGATGCAAGGGCTTACTCCACTGCACGAAGCGCAGAAGACGGTCTTCGAAGCGACCAAGACGCTGGGACTTGAGAAGGTCAGCCTGCTCGACGCGCTCGACCGGGTGCTAGGTGAAGACATCATCGCGGCCCGGGACAACCCGCCGTGGGACAACTCAGCCATGGACGGCTTTGCCGTGCGCTGGGAGGACATCAAGCAGGAGCATGCGATCACCAAGCCCGTCGCACTCAAGGTCATCGAAGATGTGCCGGCCGGGAAGGTGGCGGCGAAGACAGTCGGCCCTGGCCAGGCGATCCGGATCATGACCGGCGCGCCCATTCCCAAAGGGGCCGATACCGTCGTGAAAGTGGAGGAGACTGAACCCTCCGAGCACACCGTCAAGATCTTCAAGGAAGTGGAGCGTGGGGGCAATATCCGTCCCCAGGGCGAGGACGTCAAGAAAGGGGACTGCATCATCGCGAAGGGGACGCAGATCCGCCCGGCCGAAGCCGGCATGCTGGCCATCCTCGCCAAATCCTTTGTGCTGGTCTATCAGCGGCCGAGAGTGGCGATTCTGTCCACTGGCGATGAACTGGCAGATTTGGACGAGCGTTTCGACGAGGACAAGATCATCAATTCGAATAGCTACGGGACCGCGGCGGCGGTGCAGGAGGCGGGCGGTATCCCCATCCTCCTCGGTATCGCCAAGGATCAGCCAGCGGCCTTGAAAGAAAAAATCGCGCACGGCCTGAACGCGGATATCCTCGTGCTGTCAGGCGGCGTATCCATGGGCGATTACGATTTCACCAAGGCGGTCTTCAAGGACCTGGGCGCGGAGATGAATTTCTGGAAGCTAGCCATCCGGCCCGGGCAGCCGCTCGCCTTTGGGAAGATCCAAGGCAAGCTGGCCTTTGGGTTGCCGGGCAATCCAGTCTCTTCAATGGTGACCTTCGAGCAACTGGTGCGTCCGGCCATGTTAAAGATGGGGGGGCACCGCAGCTACGGGCGCCCGGTCGTGCAGGCGGTCTTCCAGGAGAAGTTCTCCAAACGCAATGACCGGCGACATTTCCTGCGCGGGATTCTCAGTCGAGAGAACAACGTGCTGACTGTTCGAACGACGGGCGATCAGGGCTCCGGCATTCTGACCTCGATGGTGAAAGCAAACGGGCTGATTGATGTGCCGGAAGAGGTCGAACGGCTGAATCCCGGTGACACGGTAAACGTCCAAGTGCTGAGCCCGAGTTTCTGGCTGCAGTGACGAGACTACCGTTAACCGTTTAACGTGAACCGTTACACGGTAAACGCGAAGCACTGGGACAGAAGGATTTGCGACTAACGAATAACGATTAACGTCCTATGGCAATTCCAATCCTCTGTTTCGTCGGGCGCTCCAACAGCGGCAAAACGACGCTGATTGAACGCCTTATTCCCGAGCTGGTCCAGGCCGGCTATCGCGTGGCTACGATCAAGCATGCGGGCCACGGCTTTGACCTCGATACTGAGGGGAAAGATAGCTGGCGGCACAAGCGGGCCGGGGCCAGCACGGTGATTGTGCTGTCCAAGGGTAGCCTGGCGATGTTTTCCGACGTGCCGGATCAGATCAAGGTTGAGGAGCTCCGCGACCGGTTCCTGGATGAGCACATTGATCTCATCATCGCCGAGGGCTGGAAGAGCGAGGGCTATCCGAAAATCGTGGTCGTGCGGGATCAGCTCGGTGAGGTGCCGGTTTCGCAGGAAGGCCTGCTGGCGGTCGTGTCCAACGAGCCGACGGATCTGTCGGTCCCCGTGTTTGACCCTGATGATATCGCGAGTCTGACCTCGCTGGTTATCCGCCATTTCCCCAAGCATGATCGGTAAGCCCAAGGCCATTGTTATCGGGGCAATCGTCGCCGGCGCAGTGGCTCTCGGGGGAGGCGCCGTTCCGCTGACCAGTCATCCCAAGTTCTGCGCGAGCTGCCACAACATCAAGCCGTCGTACGACAGTTGGATGGTGTCGTCCCACAAGGAAGTGACTTGCGTAGAATGCCACGTCCGTCCGACCGTCGAGGGGTATCTCGAGGACAAGGTGCTGGCGGGGCTCAAGGACGTGGCAATCTATGTCTTCGGCACGCCAACCGATCCGCATAACCTTCAGGCCAGCGTGTCGTCGGAAGTCTGCATCGGCTGCCACCGTGCGATCTTGCGTGTGTCAGAGGTCGCTGTGCGCGATCTCCCCCCGCCGGTAAAAGATGTGGGGCTGATCATGAGCCATCGGAAGCACATTGAAGCCTTCGGCAAGCGAGCGAAGGGAGAAGGCTGCACGACCTGCCATTCACAGGTGGTGCATGGCAAGCCCATCAAGGGCTATCCGATCGTCATTCCGCGCGGGCACCTGGCGGCGGACAGTCAACCGTACTATCCTGACTACCCAGAGGGCTCCAGGCTGCGAACCGCCGCCCTGGCTGATTGCTTCCGGTGCCATGACGGGAAGACGGAGCATGAGGAGAAGGTTCTGAGCAAACGCTGTGAGACCTGCCATATTCCTGAAAAGATCGGCGAATTTCTGTTGAACTAGCAGTATGCTGAAACAGGCCCCCAGCTTTGTTCTCACCACCCATTGCACGAGGCCGGGCAATGGGTACCCGTCGAACCATTCAACGTACTGGTCAAGTACGCTTCATGGTCCTCGCTTCCTGCGGCCTCGCTGGCTGGCCTGTTTGAGCATCCTGTTGGGTTAGCTTCCATCCCTTATCCCATGTCGACTGCAATCGTTGAAGTCCAAGGTCTGACGAAGCGGTTTGGTGACTTCACCGCCGTGGACGGCATCTCGTTCGAAATTCGTCAGGGCGAGATTCTGGGCCTGCTCGGTCCCAACGGGGCCGGCAAGACCACCACCATCCAGATGTTGCTGAGCTTGATCACGCCGACGGCCGGTTCGATCCGCATGTTCGGCCTGGACCTGGCCACACACCGCGAGACCATCCTGAGCCAGGTCAACTTCTCATCCACCTATATTTCGATGCCCTATTCGCTGACGGTGGAGGAGAATCTCTGGTTCGTGGCGAAACTCTACGGGCTGACCGACATCCCCCGGCGCATTGACGAAGTGGTCAAGAAGCTGGAGATGGAGGAATTTCGCAGCAAGGTGACCAGGAAGCTGTCCTCCGGACAGATGACCAGGCTCACGCTGGCCAAGGCGATCCTCACGGAACCGAAGGTGCTGTTCCTGGATGAACCGACGGCCAGCCTCGACCCCGACATCGCGCACAAGACGCGTAGCCTGCTGAAAGAAGTCCGCCGGTCGGCCGGGTTGAGCGTGCTCTACACCTCGCACAATATGCGGGAGATGGAAGAAATGTCGGACCGGATCATTTTTCTCCAGCGGGGCAAGATTGTAGCGCAGGGTACGGCTCAGGAAATCGTGAAACGGTTCGGGCAGGCGGATCTAGAAGAGGTGTTTTTGAAGTTGGCGAGGGAAAAATAGGAGGGGAGTCACTGGGACGGTTCCCTTGCTCCCGGAGGGTGCACGATCAGAAGAGAATATGCAGGACAACCAGGGAGTTCCTGTGCTCCCGCAGCGCGCAGCTTCAGAAGGCCCTCGCTGGACGGCCGCAGTTGGAACTCCCTGGTGGCCCTGCTAAAGGTGGAGGATGTCAGCGCAAGAGGTGCTGGCTCGACGGCCGCAGGAGGAACCATACCCAGTGCCTCCCGGAGCGGAGTGGATTTAAAGATATGAAACTACATCGAATTACAGCGTTGATTACGCGTCACCTCTTTCTGTACCGCCGCAGCCTGCCTCGGTTGATGGAGATCTTCTACTGGCCGTTCCTGGACCTCGTGGTGTGGGGGTTTATCACTGTGTACTTGATGCGGTTTCAGGGGCAACTGCCTGGCGTCGTCACCTTCTTTCTGGGTGCGCTGATCCTGTGGGATGTGCTGTTTCGCGCGCAGCAGGGCATTACCATCTCGTTTCTGGAAGAGATCTGGGCCAGGAACCTCATGAACCTCTTCGCGAGCCCGCTCAAACCCAGTGAGTTCCTGGCGGCCACCATGGCCATGAGCGTGTTCAAAGTCATGGCGGTCTCGATTATCATGGCCGTCGCAGCCCTGACGTTCTATTCCTATAACGTGTTCATGATCGGCCTGTGGTTGATTCCCTTTGTCCTCAACCTGATCATCGCCGGCTGGACGATCGGCGTCTTGACCACGTCGCTCATCATGCGGTTTGGGCAGGAGGCGGAAGTGTTGGCCTGGGGCATGGTGTTTCTGTTTCAGCCCATCTCCTGCGTGTTCTATCCCATGGAAATACTTCCCAAATGGCTCCAGGCGATTGCCTGGGCTAATCCGGCCGCGCATGTGTTCGAGGGCATGCGGATGGTGCTGAATCAATCGGCCATGCCACTGATCCACCTGGCTTGGGCAATCGGGCTCAATCTCCTCTTCCTCACTTTCATGGTGGCCTGGTTCCACCACACGGTTAGTGTCTGCAAAGAAAAGGGGTTGTTGGTCCGGGTAGGGGAGTGAGGGAGGTGGGGGCGGCTGGGCTGCTTCCGCTCTTTGGCCAGAGCCTCGTTGGTCCGCAGTAAGCCTCGCCTCCGCTTGGCTGCGGAACTAGTTCCGTCCCAAGCTCCGCTTGAACGGAACGTCAAACAGTCCTCGCCACCCGCCTGTGGCGGGCCACTCTAGCTCGGCAACGTCGGATCACAACTCGGCTCTGATGCCCGCTCCAGCAGCCCAGCCGCCCCCTCGCACCAATAGGAGGGAGAGAAGGAGACACAGACGGCGGCAAGTTGTGTTCTGCTCCCTCCGACGATGTGCGGCAAAAGGTCATGCCCGACCCTTCCACTCGCACCAATTGAGTAGAGGGGGTAAAGAGCAGAATTGGAGCCAACTCGGCCCTGGGGCACGCTCTAGCAGCCCACCCCTTCCTCTGCCAGAGAGTAAGCGATGATACGACTCCGGCAAAGTCCGCTCTGAGACCAGGCACACCTTCTTGAACCAAGGTTGTGAAGGTTAAGGTTAGTGAGGAAGGTAGCGGGTCCTGTCGCCGACCAGCCTGGTGGAGAGCGGCTGGTCTTTGATTTCAGGGCAAAGGGGCGGACGAGATTATTAGGTTGCTATTTGGGTTTAGACGTGTTACCGTACAGGCACTTCATTGCAGGGGCCTGGTGATGGAGCCACAAATAGTAAGGCCCGTAACCGATGTTGTTTTGTCCGGGAATCTGATCGGAAGCCAGACCTAAGTCGCTGCACTGTTCGCGTCTTCGGCCCGTTCCTTCCTCTTCTGTCCTCGCGTCTAAGACAATATCACAAATCAAAGGAGGACCCCTCATGGGTTCCAAACTTTATGTCGGTGGGTTGCCGTATTCGGCGACCGAGCAGCAACTCAGTGATCTCTTTAAGGTGCACGGCTCAATCGAGTCGGCGCGGGTGATCACGGATAAGTTCACCGGGCAGTCGCGGGGCTTCGGCTTCGTGGAAATGTCCACGGCCGAGGAGGCCCAAAAGGCCATCGGCGCCCTCAATGGGACGCAGATGGACGGGCGCACGCTGACGGTGAATGAAGCCAAGCCCCAGGAGTCCCGCTCAGGCGGTGACGGCCGGGGCCGTAGCGGCAATCGCGACCGCTGGTAAGAACTCGGCATTGCTGAGTGGGGGGCTGCCGTCTGAACGACGGCAGCCCCTTTTTGTTTGCGCCCGCTTCTCAGCCAGCCAGCCCATTTAGCGCTACCCGCCGCACCGAGTTAGAGCCACGACGAGCTTAGCGTTGGATGCCGGGTTGTCAGGATGTCTTTGACTTAGTTCGATTGATCAACTTGGTGCGCGAAGAAGAAATGCGACACCTTGGGCCGGAGGGCTTCGATGTAGACTTCCCATTTCCTGAATCGCCGTTCGGCTTCTGTTTCTGAATCCACAAACACTGCTGCATCAAAGGCCCTTTCAATGTCAGGGAAAAGCTCGACGATAGCGCGGGCATCTACAAGACGCTTGCGAGCTTCCTTGATTTCGGGATCTATCTCGAAATTTTGAACCGAGAGTCCCACAGCCACCCAGATGACTCCTGCGATAGGAATGGCGATCGCTGCAGTGGTAACGATAACCGCAGCACTTGAGAGGCCAGCAAAACCTCCCACGATCGCGTCAGCGATCGAGTATTTCCTGCTCAGTTCCTCGTTGGCTTCAAGGTTCTTTTCGAGCGCGTCTATGTAAGCATTGAGGCTGGTCTCACAGTTGTGAAAAAAAATCAGAAATTCCTCCCCTACTCGCTTCTTGTCCTGAGGGAGTTTTGCTGTGGACAGGAGGTCAAGATCCACCGGTAATCCCATGTGTGTCTGCGATAGGGGGTTATAGTAATCCTCGGGCCTTGGTACGGGAGTGGCGCATGACAAAGCAAACAACAACGGAACAAAGAGCACCAGGGTACAACTTTTCATGAGTGACCCAAGCTGAGGGCTCGCTAGACACTGAAGCGGTGCACAATTTGGGTTTTTCAGGCCTGAAAGTCAAGCTGTGACGGGTGCCTGTCCGTTCTTGTAGCCACGTTGGGGGTAGTCGACCACGAGGGTCTTACTCCCCCTTTGAGGGGTTTCCCCCACCTAAGAGGCATTTACTCCCAGCGGCTCTGAGCGCGAAACTCCAGTATTCGCCCGTCCCTGCGGCAAACTGGACGGCTGCCAGACGATGGAGGCGGGTAGGACACCTGCATGGAGTGGCTTTACTGGTTTAAATTTCCTCGAGTCAAACGCTCGGGTTCTGCCACAGGAGCGGACTCACGCAATAAGCCGCTCGAAATGGGGCCGTCCCTGCTGGCGTCCTTGTTCCTGGTGGTGGCCACCGGGCACCTCAACGCCTTGGAAAAGGCCGCGGAGAAAACGGGTGTTGGGTTGAGTCCAGACCAAAAGGCTGCGCTCTTCCGCCAAGTGTGCCTGTTCTACTATGCGCTGTGGCACACGCTCCTCCTGCCCACCCGTATTGTCCACACGGGCCGAATCCTGCGTGAAAACATGACGACCTTTCGCGAACGGGTTCGAGGGGAGATCGTGAAAGCCATTGCCCAAGCCGACTATCTACCGGAGGCCTACCGGACCTGGGCCACCGACTCTTCTGCTGAAGCTCTGGAGGCCCACTGTCATCTGTACATGAAGGGAGTCCTGCCGTCATCGGGCGAAGCGGATTTCAGGAAGATCTTCTTAGTCGGGCAGGCGTCATTGGACAGGTTCGTGCTCGAACTTGCCGCGCAACTTCATCGCCGAACGTGCCAGATCGTCGGATTGCTCGAAGTCGGGGACGCCCTCATACATGAGGCCTGGTGGAGTCGCCAGTCTCGACTGCCTGCCGAATGTGTGGCGCTGTTCGAGCACATTGTGCCCCTGCCCGAGTGAAACGCGCAGAGCCTTAACCAGGTCCCATGTCTTTGTCTCGCCTCCGGGTCTTCCAATAGATGAGCTGAGCGCCGGGCTTGTAGGTGAAGTAGTACCAAACCCATTCCGACATGACACGAAGACGGTTGCGGAATCCGATCAGAAAGAAAATGTGGACCAGCGACCAGAGCAGCCACGCGATCAATCCGGACAGGCGCAGCTGTCCGATTTCGGCCACAGCCTTGGCTCGTCCGACCGTGGTCATCGTGCCACGATCGTGGTACACGAATGGCCGGCGTGTCTCTGAACCCATCTTGTGCTGGATCAGACTCGCGACATAGCGCGCCTGCTGCATGGCGACGGGAGCCAGGGGAGGGAGCGCCTTGCCAAACCCATCGTCAGAGCAGGCCGCATCGCCGATGACGAAAATACCAGGATCGCCTGGAATGGTTAAATCCCGCTGAACGATGACACGTCCCTGTTGATCCAGCGGCACCTTCAAGGATTCCAGCAGGGGAGAAGCCCTGGTCCCCGCCGCCCAGATGACGTTCACGGTTTCAATGAGCGTATTCTCCGCATAGACGCCTTTCTCAGTCATCTCCATGACTTTGGTGTTCACCCTGACGACCACTCCCAACTCCTCCAGGAACTGTTTCGCTTTGTCACGCAGAGTCGAAGGATAGGTCGGCAGTATGGACCCGCTGCCTTCCAGCAACATGATGGTAAAATCTTCTGCGCGGAGCGCGGCAAAATCTCGAACCACGGCTTCCCTTGCGATTTCGGCGAGCGCGCCGGCCAGTTCTACTCCAGTCGGTCCTCCGCCGACGATCACGAACGTGAGATATTTCCGTGCCTCTGGTCTGTGCAGGACGCGCTCCGCCCGTTCGAACGACAGGATCAGGCGCTCGCGAATCTCCAGTGCGTCAGACAGGGTTTTCAAGCCTGGTGCGAACCGCTCCCAGCCATCCCGGCCAAAGTACCAATGCCGTGACCCAGGCGCCACGATCAGATAGTCAAAGGGGATCGCTTCTCCCTCCGCGAGGGCAACCAGCCGGCGCTCTTTGTCGATCGCGAGCACTTCGTCCATGACCACGTGCACATTGCGCTGAGACCGGAGCACGCTGCGGAGGGGGGACGCGATGTCGGCCGGCGAGAGCGCTGCGGTCGCCACCTGGTAGAGCAAAGGCTGAAACAGATGATGATTGGTCCTGTCAATGAGGACCACCTCGACCTTCGCCCGTCGCAGGGATTGGACGACCGTCAACCCACCAAACCCGCCGCCGATAATGACCACTTGAGGGTTCTTCATTGAGCCATAGTGTGGGAAGAGTCGCTGAAAGAGACAAGCCGTTGGAAGACTGACCTTAGCGGGAGCGTTCCTTCAAGGCTTCCAAGCGAGTCCTGTCCAATGTCACGAAGACTGACTTCTCCTGCGTGACCGTCACCGTGCCAGGTGGCTGGCCTTTCACTTTCCGGACGTACTTTCTCTTCGTGTACATCACTTCGCCTTTGCCGCTTTTTTTCAGGTCACTATAGAGCAGTGCGAGCGTGGCGGCATCACGGATTGTTTCGGGCGGCGGATCGGCTCCTTTCTCCAGTCGCACGACGACGTGCGAGCCCGGCATTCCGTGGGCATGCAGCCAGAGGTCGTCGCTCTTCGCCAGTCCGAATGTCAGCTCCTCGTTTTCGTGGGCATTGCGGCCCACATAGATCGGCAGCCCATCGACAGAGGTGAATCGGCGGAAGGGACCGGCCCGTTCTGTCCGCTGAGGCTTGGCTTGCGGAGTAGCCACCTTGCGGTGCGGAGTGGCTCGTTTGGTTTTTTCAGGCTGGCTGGCCGGCGGTTCCCAGGTCCCGTGCTGGATAGCGGTGAGATCCGTTCGCAGGATGTCCAGCTCCCGTTCGGCGGCCTCCAGCCGCGGCCGGACCTCGCGGTCAGCAACGAGAAACTTGCGATGCTTTTTGAAATAGTCATCCATGTTGCCCTGCGGTCCTTTGGCAGGATCCAGCGGAATCACCAGCTCCGGCATGGCCGGATCGAAGTAGTCCACCACGGTCAGTTGCTCTTGCCCCTTCGCGATCCGGCCAAGGTTGGCCTTCAGAAGCTCCCCATAGCGATCGTAGTCCCGGTACCGGCCTAATTTGACCAGGTCCTCCCGAAGCGCCGCAATGCGACGGCCGGTTCTCTTGATACCCTTGCGAACTTCAGCCAGGCGTATTTGTCGCATCCTTGTGTGCGCCAACTCTTCCTCTCGTTGCTGGTATCGGCGCTCAAGAGCGGCAGAGACTGGAAAGGGCATGTTCTCGTCAGGCTGGGGCGGTCCTTCTGAATATAGATCGCTGTCGGTCCTGCCCCGTGCGTCTCTCGGCGCGCGAGGGGGACGATAAGGCTGCCCGACTTTCTCGTGCTCGCCCTTCAGCGCCGCGAGAATCTTGTCCTCGGCATCCAGCACAAGAAGATCCGCGCCTCTCCCCGTCAACTCCGCAATCAGCGAGCGGAGTCCTTCTCGCGCCGCTATCCGGATGCGGACGATGCGGTCCCCCTGAACCTGCTCGATACCCTCAAGGCGTCCACCCTGGACGTGCGCCCGTAAGTACTGGCAGAAGGGCGGCGGCGAAGCGGGATTGAGAAGGTGCCGGCTGAGGAGATGTAGCCGGGCTGAGTCAGAGTCAGCCGAAAGAAAGAGCGACTGCGTGTGTCCTGATGCCCGGACTTCTAACGTGATCGCATGCGGCGTGGGTTGAAAGACCTTCTGGACCCACCCGCCGATCAGGACTGGCACAATTTCCGCCACAACGGCTGCGATCTCTTGCGCTGATAAGGACACGCACTGCCCTCACGTTGTCATGATTGAACGAGTATAGTTTGATGATAATGGAGCGTGAATTCAAGGTGATGGTCCGCCGGCAAGATGGTCCTTCCTGCGGTGCGGCAAATTGCCACCCTCGTTGCGACACATTTGTCTCACATTTGCCTATGGATATTGGTGGACGTGACAAAAACAGCGAAAAAACAAAGCCTTTGAGCAGGCACTGACATTGCCCACACGCAGCTAGTGGATCAACACAGACGCCTCGTGAAGAGCCACGTTCTGTCGACCAGCAGCCGTGGCGGGTGGCGCGCACGGTCGGCCGGCGCGCGGAAGAAGGAGGCCCTGCTCATGAAATGTCACCGATGTGATGGGTTGATGGTGGTGGATCACTTCATTGACATTGAGAACACCGGCCATCTCTGGTTATGCGGTTGGCGATGCGTGAGCTGCGGGGATGTGGTAGACGCAGAGATCATGCAGCAACGCCACATCCAGCGTTCGCGGCTTGGCCGGCTGACTCGGTCTTTGACGAGGAAGGCCAGAAAAACATTCGATCTGGTCAAACCGAGCGCTTGATCATATAAGCCCTGACTGTCCTGCTGTGAAGTGACCTGCTAGTTCGTCTCCGCGCGTCAGCGGGTTCCCCTTATCGCCATGTCCGTTTGATTTTGCTGAACCTCCTTCGTCATCTTTTATCAGCATCCTGCGTGGACAGAATCCCTCGCCCTGACGTAATGTACCTTCCGGCTGTCGTCTCTTATGGACACGTCAGAC
>Ga0184637_10001751_pt1 | contig 14306 bp, 12 predicted proteins | sample PLM3_127_b2_FD_133143 | JGI IMG/M metagenome (GOLD analysis project Ga0184637, IMG submission 133143) | Groundwater sediment microbial communities from an aquifer in East River, Colorado, USA - PLM3_127_b2 | ecosystem: Environmental > Terrestrial > Soil > Riparian zone | place: USA: East River...
ACATGCCCACAGCCGCCACAGCAACAACAGGCTTTAATCGCGTGAGGGATTCAGGAGAACGCAACGGCGGAGCTTCCAACTAAGAAACCGGCCCCAGTGGTCCCACCGATGGGGTCCACTTCACTAGCCACAGGACTGTCAGCCCTACTAGAATCCAAATTTCATATCGAACAAGGCGGGTCAATGTGTTTCTCTCGATCATCTGAACTGCCTTATTTGGGAGTACGGCTTGAATGATTGGCACATCATGCCCGTCGTAAAACCCATTGACCTCCAACTCACCCTTCGGTGGCCAGTACGGGATAGTGAGCGCCACTCCGTCGGGACTGAAGCTGGTCACTGCATCTTTACCGCCCCAATAAACTGGCGGACGCGGGATGACCTTAGGCGGCGTGCGAAAGGTTACATCCGCGAGTCCGTCTCGTTTCCTCAAGTATATTTCAGTGCCACCGAATTCTTCGTCGAGCGACAGATTGGCCAACTCAACGACGAACTTTGTTGTGCCGGTGGCAGAAGTACCAAGTGTCCGAAACGAATATTCTGCGATTGGGGAACTGACAACGCGGTCCACAGTATGCGTTATGTTCCACCCCACCATGCCGAGGAGCACTGTTACGAGTGCTGGCGTCTGTAACGACGACAAGATCGACGCAAGTCTTTCGCCCATGCTCACCCCCGGCGTCGACGCGACGCAGTACCTTTATTTGCAGTAATATTCTACTCTTCGTTGAGCGTCGCACCAAGCTCCAAAATACCAAGTAAGCAAGGCAGGATCGGGGTCGGAGTGGAATTATCTATAAGTCCTTTTGAAATCAGCAATTTCCAGACATACATTTCCGCCCGGCGCTTGATCTGATGGTTACATCCACATGCTCCAAATCCTCGGCCGCTCCAGTTCCATCAATGTCCGCAAGGTGCAATGGACTTGCGACGAGATCGGCATTCCCTATGCGCGCGAGGATTGGGGCACGGGCTTCCGCTCGACGCAGGAGCCGGAGTTTCTGGCGCTCAATCCCAACGGCCTGATCCCGGTGGTCAGGGACGGCGACTTCGTGCTGTGGGAATCCAACACCATCTGCCGCTATCTCGCGGGCAAGCACAATCGGCCGGACCTGCTGCCTGCGGAGCCGAGGGCCCGCGCGCTGGTCGAGCGCTGGATGGACTGGCAGGCGACGGAGTTGAGCGCCGCCAATCGCTATGCCTTCAACGCCCTGGTGCGCAAGACGCCCGGCTACGACGATGCCGCCCAGGTCGAGACCAGCGTGCGGAACTGGAACAAGCAGATGGGCATCCTCGACCGCCATCTCGCAGCCAGCGGCGCGCATGCCGCCGGCGCGGAATTCACGCTGGCCGACATATGCCTCGGCCTCGCGGTGCATCGCTGGCTCTATTCCCCGATCCAACGCGCGGAGTGCCCGGCGGTCGTAGCCTATTACGAGAGGCTGAACAAACGCGCCGCATTTCGGCCGCATGCACGGGCGGACGTGCCATAAACGGGGCAGAGCCTTCAAATGTTCGAGGCCTGATCAGGCCAGCGGCTCCAGTTCCCTGACCGCAGCGGCATCCATCGACACCACCTCATCATCCCCATCCTGGTACCACACGCACATGAACCCCTCATCGTCGATCTCGACACTCTCGGGCATGCGCCAACTCGGGTTCCAGCGCAGGCGGTCTTCGGCGCGGTAGCCGGAGCGCAGCAGGATGGAATTGTCGGAGGCGCGGCGGCGGAGGATCGCGCCTTCGTAGAGCACGATCTTGCCGATGTCGGTCATCAGCGCGTAAAGCGGCTTGGCGCGGCCGGAGAACTCGCCCGACGCGTTGAGACGCAGCGCCAGCTCGGCGCCCTTGCGCACGGACGTGCGATGGTGGCTCATGCCGCGCATCGGGATCGCATGGAACAGATAATGCGCCTCGACCTCGTTGTCGCGCAAAGCGGCATAGAGCGCGGTCAGGGTCGCGAGATCGTCATTCACGCCCTTCAGCAGCGGATGCTGGTTATAGAGGATGGCGCCCGCCGCGCGCAGCCTTGCCAGCGCCGCGCGCGATTCCGGCCAGAACTCGATCGGGTGATTGACGTTGATGCCGATCTCGACGCGGTGATGCCGCAACGCGGTGAGGATCGACAGAACATCGTCGTCGATGCGCTCCGGCGCCTGGAACGGCACCCGCGTGCCGATGCGGATGGTGCGGATGTTCGGCGCGAATTCCTGCAACGCGGCGATCGACCGGCGGAGCAGCTTCGGCGCCATCAAGGGATCGCCGCCGGTGATCAGGATTTCGTCCACCTCGGCGCATTCCGCCGCCTCGCCGAAATAGCGCGCGGCGTTGACGATCTCCTCCTCGCTCAGCGTCTTCACCGGATATTGCCCGCGCAGGCACCAGCGGCAATGGGCGGCGCAGACGGTGGTCGGCTCCAGCAGCACCGTGCGGCGATAGAGCCGCTCGATTCCGGCCAGCTTCTGGCCGCGATGGGTGAGGCTAATCTCCGATTCATAGTGCCGACGGCGCTCGCGCGGCGCGACCACGTCTTCGAGCGGGCTCTTCACATATTGCAACGCGACGGCGCGCAGCGCGGCGCTATCCGGCCCATGCCGGTCCCGCAGCTCCGCCATCTTGCGGCGCAGGAATGGCGAAATGAGCTCGATGAACTCACCGGTCTTGCTTCCAGCCATGTTTGCGGTCCAATTGTCCCGAGCGGCCAATGCCGCTTCAACCTAGCAAAGCAAGGTTGCAATGAAAACAGGCAGGGATACCCAAGATTGCGCGCTTGGTCGGCAGGACCGATCAGTTCGCGACCCCATGAAACTCAGCGCGCCGCCCAGATCGCGCGCGCCTGATGGGCTTCGGCCACGTCGTGGACGCGGACGATCTGGGCGCCGCGGTCCCAGCCCATCTGATGCGCGGCCAGGCTGCCGGCCAAGCGCTGCTTCGGCGCCTCGCCGCGGCTCAGGCGGCCGATGAAGCTCTTGCGCGAGGCGCCGAGCAGTAGCGGGCAGCCGAAGACATGGAACGCCGCCAGTTCGTCGAGAAGCTGCACGTTGTGTTCCACCGTCTTGCCGAAGCCGATGCCGGGATCGATTGCGATGCGTGCGCGCGAAACGCCAAGCTCGGCCAAAGTCGCCAGACGTTCCTTGAAATAATCGACCAGATCGCAGGTGACGTCGGCATAGCGCGGATCCCGCTGCATGGTCTGCGGTTCGCCCAGCATGTGCATCAGCACGAGGTCGGCGCCCGATTGCGCGGCGACGCGCGGGCTCTCCGCATCGCCGGTCAGCGCGGTGACGTCGTTGATGATCCTGGCCCCCGCCGCCACCGCCCGCGCCATCACCGCGGCGTGACGCGTGTCGATCGAGACGGCGGCGCCCGCCTCGCTCAGCGCCCGCACCACGGGCAGCACGCGCGCGGCTTCGTCATCCGGCGACACGGGCGCGGCGCCCGGCCGGGTGGATTCGCCACCGACATCGACGATATCGGCGCCGGCCGCGAGCAGCGCTTTGCCCTGGGCGATGGCCGCCATCGCATCGGCGAAATCGCCGCCGTCGGAGAAGCTGTCCGGCGTCACGTTCAGCACGCCCATGATCAGCGGCCGTCGCAGATCGAAACCCGCCCAGGGTACCCGCGGCGCGGCGATGGAGTCGAGCAGCTCAGGCGCAAAGGCGCGCGCGGCTTGGAGGTCAAGCGGACGGCGCGCCCCGCCCTCGCCCGGCGCGCGTTCGGTCGCCTCGACCATGGAGAAGGCCAGCGGCCCGCCCGCCAGCGGCAGCGCCACGCCCGCAGCCACCGCGCGCTCTGCGGCGGGACCGGCGATGATGCCACGGGGAATGAGATAGCGAGGCATGCGACACTCTCGGTTGTCACCCCGGCCTTGAGCCGGGGCCCATCGTCAATCCGCTGCGTCGCCCGCCCACATGGACCCCGGCGCAAGACCGGGGTGACGGTAAGAGTGCTGCAACAACGCGCGTTGCGGCAAATCTACGGCAAGCAAACGGTCGCTGACAGCGTTCATGTCGGTATCAGAAAAAGCAAAAGCCCCGCCGGTTAGGGCGGGGCCTGCGTGGTGCGGTCGCGCGGCTGTTACGATCCAGCCGGCTTCGGCTCGAAGCCGCCGGGCTGCGGCCGGGGATGGCTGGAGCCGGAGGTCGGAATGGCCGAGCGCGGCTTGGTCGGGCCGGAATGGTCGCCGCCCTGACGGATCGGATGGCCGGCCAGCAGGTTCCTCACCTCGTCGCCGGACAGCGTCTCGTATTCGAGCAGCGCCTTGGCGATGGCATGCAGTTCGTCGATATGCTCGGTCAGGACGCTGCGCGCCTTGGCCTCGGCGTCCTCGATGATGCGGCGCACTTCCTGATCGATCAGCTTCGCCGTCTCGTCGGAAATGGTCTGGGTGCGCGTCACCGAATGGCCGAGGAACACCTCTTCCTGGTTATCGACATAGCGCAGGCGGCCGAGCTTCTCGCTCATGCCCCATTCCGTCACCATCCGCCGCGCCAGGTTGGTGGCCTGCTGGATGTCGTTGCTGGCGCCGGTCGAGACGTTTTCGATGCCGTAGATGAGCTCTTCGGCAATCCGCCCGCCGAACATCATGGCGAGCTTCGCCGTGATCTCGCGGAACTTGAGGCTGTAGCGGTCGGTCTCGGGCAGATTCATCGTCACGCCCAAAGCGCGGCCGCGCGGGATGATCGTCACCTTGTGCAGCGGATCGTTGCCCGGCACATGGAGCCCGACCAGAGCGTGGCCGGCCTCATGATAGGCGGTCTCTTCCTTGTCCTTCTCGGTCATGACCATGGAGCGGCGCTCCGCGCCCATCATGACCTTGTCCTTGGCCTGCTCGAAATCGTGCATGGTGACGACGCGCTTGCCGGCGCGCGCCGCCATCAGGGCCGCCTCGTTCACCAGGTTCGCCAGATCGGCGCCGGAGAAGCCGGGCGTGCCGCGGGCGATGGTGCGCGCTTCCACGTCGGGCGCCAGCGGCACCTTGCGCATATGCACTTTCAGGATCTGCTCGCGGCCGTTGATGTCCGGATTGGGCACCACGATCTGCCGGTCGAAGCGGCCGGGGCGCAACAGCGCCGGATCGAGCACGTCGGGCCGGTTGGTGGCGGCGATCAGGATGACGCCTTCATTCGCCTCGAAGCCGTCCATCTCCACCAGCAACTGGTTGAGGGTCTGCTCGCGCTCGTCATTGCCGCCGCCGAGGCCGGCGCCGCGATGCCGGCCGACCGCGTCGATTTCGTCGATGAAGATGATGCAGGGCGCGTTTTTCTTGCCCTGTTCGAACATGTCGCGCACGCGGCTGGCGCCGACGCCGACGAACATCTCGACGAAGTCGGAGCCGGAGATGGTGAAGAACGGCACGTTGGCTTCGCCGGCGATGGCGCGCGCCAGCAGCGTCTTGCCGGTGCCCGGTGGGCCGATCAGCAGGCAGCCCTTCGGAATCTTGCCGCCCAGGCGCTGGAATTTCTGCGGGTCCTTGAGGAAATCGACGATCTCCTCCAGCTCGTTCTTGGCTTCCTCGATGCCGGCGACGTCGTCGAAGGTGACGCGGCCCTGGCGCTCGGTCAGCAGGCGCGCGCGCGATTTGCCGAAGCCCATCGCCTTGCCGCCATTGGACTGCATCTGGCGCAGCATGAAGATCCAGAAGCCGACGATCAGGATGATCGGCGCCCATTGCACCAGCGCCATGATCAGCAGGTTCTTCTCTTCCTGCGGGCCGGCATTGATGGCGACACCCTTCGCCGTCAGCGTCTCGATCAGCTTCGGATCGTCGGGCGCGTACGTGGTGAAGGTGCCGTTGCCGGTCTGCACCGTGATCTCGGGCCCGCGGATGGTCACGTTGGTGACCTCGCCCGCCTGCACCTTGTTCAGGAAGTCGGTATAGGAGAGGTTTCCGGCGTTGCTGGAGGACGAGCTGCCCTGGAACATCTCGAACAGCACGAAGAGCAGCACGATCACGGCCGCCCAGATCCACAGATTCCTGCCGAAATTCACCGCTAGATCCTCGTCTGACCGGCCGCGTACGGCCGAATCGCCATGTGGGCCCAGGGAGTTCTTACGCTATTTGCAGCAATTCCAAACTATCCTGGGAATGATGAATACATAGTGTGCGGCGGACGGAGCGCAACTGTAAAGCCGCATGTTGTCACGGCATGCCGGGGGTTTAGCCGGGCCGCCAGCCCCTCCCCCAGGCCAAGATGCGGCTGGGCCGCCAGAATTTCGCCCCGCCACAGGGCGGGAAGCGCCGCCCGGGCAGCCTCCGGCACCGGGTGGCGCTTCAACCGCACCCCGAACTTATCCACAGCCTGGCGCTGGCCGCTTTCGCCGAGGGGGGCGATGGCCAGGCCGCCCACTGGATCATCGCCGGCCGGATCAAGTCCGGTCGCGACCTTCAACGCGAAGCGGTGGTCCCAGGTTCCGGCCCAGCCCGGGGAAACCGGCCGGTGGTCACGGATATTCCCGGCCTCGCGGCAGATCGTCAGGCTGCCCCGCCGCGCGGTGAGGATGCAGCCCGCCAACGTGGTCCTGATCCGCTCCGGCCCGGCCGCCGCCAGTTGCCGCAGCCGGTCCGGCGCCGGCGCGAATTCATGCCCGCCGACCGCCAGCAGCGCCTGGCGCAGGATTCCGACGCGGACATCCGGATCGGACGCCGGCCAGGCGTTCAAGTCCAATGTCAGATAGCCCGCCGGATGCATCCGCCCCGCGCTCGCCAGCAGCCGGGCGGCGTCGCGCTCCAGCCGGTCGCGCGCCTGGCCGAACCCGGTCGCCTGCGCCGCCATAGCCGGGCCTTCCCCCGAAGCGGCGAGGCTCGCGCGCCAGCGGGTGCGCTCGAACCGCGCCGCCGAATTGCTCGGATCCTCGATCCAGCTTTCGCCGCGCGCGGTGAGCCAGTCGCGGAGTTCGGCCCGCGTCACCGCCAGCAAGGGCCGCAACAGCCGCACGCCGTCGCGCTGCCGGACCGCCGCCATGGCGGCAAGGCCAAGCGGCGAACTGCCCTGGGCGCGGCGCATCGCGAAGGTTTCCGCCTGATCGTCGGCCGTGTGGCCCAGCGCCAGGTGCAGGATGCCGCGCTCGCGGCACCATTCGCCCATCAATCGATAGCGCGCCTGGCGCGCCGCTTCCTGCAGGCCGGTCGCGGGTTTGGGGCCGCGCCATTCCAACAGATGCGCCGAGCAGCCGGGCAGCACGGCGAAACGGCGGCCGACGGCCGCGCACTCCTCGCGCGCCTCGGGACGCAGGCCGTGATCGACGCTCAGCACATGCAGGTGGCCGCCGCCTTTCGCGATCCAGTCGGCCAGCATCAGGCCGAGCGCCAGGGAATCCGAGCCGCCGGAAATCGCCGCGGCGATGATGGGCGGGCGCTCGAACGGACCGAGCGGTTGCAGGAAGGCGTCGATCCCCGCCTCAAGCATCCCCGCCTCAAGCATCCCCGTCTCAAGCATCCTGCCCTCAAGCATCCTGGCTCAAGCTTCGCTGGCGAAGCGGCGGCGCGCGGCGGAGGTAGCGCCTAGCCGCAGGTGTAGCGCTGCTTCGCCTTGATGGCGCGGTCCTTGATGTTGGCGGAGGCGTCGGGATAGCGCTTCTCAAGCTGTCTCAGCGCAACGCAGGCATTCTCCTGCTGGCCCTGCTGGCCCAGCGCCATGGCGAGCTTCAGCAGATTGTCCGGGGCCTTCTGGCTGTTGGGATATTTCTGATAGCCCTCGGCGAAGGCGACGGCGGCATTCTTGAAATCGTTGCGCACGTAATAGGTCTCGCCCAGCCAGTATTGCGCGTTGCCGGTCAGCTCATCCTTCGGATGCTGCTGGACGAAGGATTTGAGCGCGATCTCCGCCTGATCGTAGGCGCCGCGCTGGATCAGGTTGGTGGCGTATTCGTACTGCTCGCGCGGCGTGTCGCCGGGCAATACCACCGGCCCGGCCGGCATCGCGGTCTGCTGCGCCGCTTTTGCCGCGGCCGCCTCGGCGGAACCGGCCGGAGCCTGCGGTAGATTGGCGGCCTGCTCGTTCGATAGGGTGCCGAGCACACCCGGCTGGCCGGCCGGCGCGGGCTGCGCAGTCTGCTGTGGCGTCTCGGCGGTCACATGTGTGTTGGGGGGCGTCGGCACCGCGGTGACGGGTGGCGCCGAGGTCGCGGGCGCGCCGCTGAGCGATGGACCGGCGCCATCGGACATGACACCGCCAAGCGCCGCCGCACCGTCGCCGGGCGGCATCGCGCCACCGGTGCCCTCAAGCACGCCGAGGCGATATTCGGTGTCCTTCTGCAGCCGCTCGAGCTGTGCTGCGACATCGTTGACCTTGAGCTCGACACGCTCGATCTGGCCGGTCAGGTCGGCGATCTGCTGCTGGAACTGCTGCATGCGCACTTCCTGCTGCGCGGCCAGGTTGCCGCCGGTGGCGACCCCGCCGGCACCCGCACCCGGGATCTGGTTCTGCAGGAACAGCACCTGCTGCTTCAGTTGCTCGAGTTCTTCGCGCAGATCGTCGACCTCGTCGGCGAAGGCCGGCGACAGGCCCGGCAGGGCCGCCGCGAACAGCAGGGCGGCGACGGCAATGGGACGGAAGCCGATCGGCCACATCCGCAACGACATCCGGGTATTGAATCGGTCGATCATTTGCATCCTCTCGCACCCCCCGCGCCGGGGGCGTCCGCCGAGCCTCGAGTCTCGGCCCGCAATGCGGCGAAAGCGTGGCCCCACGGTGACCCTGGGCCTTGCGAATCCGCCACGAATTGTTGATCGGAAGATGCCAGAGGGCGTTGCCGGACGCCAGAGGCCAGGAGGCAGATGTCAGGATCAGAGCGGCCCAAGCCACTCTAAAAACTGACATCTGACATCCGACGCCTGAATGCTGATCCTACTGATTCACAACTGTCACGCCACGCCGGTTCCTGGCCCAGCAATCCTCGCCGGCATCGGCGCAGTCCGGCCGTTCCTTGCCGTAGGACACGGTCTCGATCCGCTCCGAAGCAACGCCCAGCGCGGCCAAATAGTTCCGCACCGTGTCGGCGCGGCGGTCGGCCAGCGCCAGATTGTATTCCCGCGTGCCGCGTTCGTCGGCATGGCCCTCGATGATGACGGTCACGGCGGGATAGGCCTGCAGCAGGGCGGCCTGCGTCCGCAAGGTGCCTTCCGCCGCCGCCGAAAGGTCGTAGTGATCGGTCTCGAAAAAGATCCGGTCTCCGACCTCGGCCATTTTCCGCAGCAGCTCCTGGCGCGGATCGGCGGTGATCGAGTTGCCGTCGGTCGGCGATGGCAGGCCGGCACCGTCGGCCCCAGTCGTGGATTGCGGGGGGGTGGCCGGCGGTGCGTCCGAACCGGACTGACAGCCGGCGAGCAGTCCCAACGACACGACGAGCCCCACTGAAATGAAGACTCGACCGGCAAGCGCCGGACGGATGGGCCTCAAGTTCATTCCTGACATCTGCGTTCCCCAAGTTGCGAGTGGTTCTCCGCCCGCCGCGCGGGTGGGAAAGGAATGCGGCGGGAGAAACGGAGACAGCCAGTCTCGGGGCGGGGCACGGCATCGACGTGGCACCGGCGCGGCGAACTCACGGCATTGTGATGGCGGAAGAAAGGCGGGAGGCGGCGGTCAGCCGCCGAGGGTCAGACGCCGAGGGTCAGACGCCGGGGGTCAGAGAGATTGGGGCGTCAAAGGTGGGGCGCCAGAGTTCGGCCCGAAAAACGAAACCCCCTTCCCGATCGCCCTGGCGGGCGACCCAAGAAGGGGGTGAATACGTCCAGTAACGACGACCGAAGTCGGAAGCCTTGCGACCTCCGACCTTTGTCTTCGGATTACTGATTGACCGAGGTCAGGCCGCGGCGGTTCTGCGCCCAGCAGCCTTCGTTCGAGTCGGTGCAATCCGGACGCTCCTTGCCGTAGGAGATCACGGAGAGACGGCCGGCATCGATGCCCAGCGCGGTCAGGTAGTTCGCCACCGCGTTGGCGCGGCGCTCACCCAATGCGAGGTTGTATTCGCGCGTGCCGCGCTCGTCGCAATGGCCTTCGACCGTCACCGTCGTCGCCGGATACTGCTGCAGCCAAGCCGCCTGCTTCTGGAGCTGCGACTGTGCTTCGCCGGACAGGTCATAGCGATCGGTCTCGAAGAACACGCGATCGCCGACATTCTGCTGGAAGTCCTGGGCCGAACCCGGCGTAACGGCGCCCACGGAAAGGCCGTCGGTGGTGCTGGCGCCGCTGGCGGCGGCATCGCCGGTGGCGACCGGCTCGTCGGAGGCGCAGGCTGCCATCAGCAGGGCGGCAGCCAGAGCCGAGATCATCTTAAGACGCATTGTGTCCTCTCATCCTCTTGTTTGTCGTCAAACCGTGTCGTTCTCAGTCCGCTACCAGGACGAAGCACGCCGGTTTGTTAGGAAATTCCGCAACTGATGGTTGGCACGTCGCCGGGCCCTCAGAACCCCCGGAATCGGCCGGAACATAATGCATTATTGCTTGCTGAGCAAGGGAGACCAGGCCGGATCGGAGCCATCCATCGGGGTCTTAATCACTCGTTCATTATGTCCGGTGAGGTCGATGGACTTGAGCATTGTACGGCCGCCCTGGTCCTGCGCGTAGAAGGCGAGAACGCGACCGTTCGGCGCCCAGGTCGGACCTTCCACCAGCCACCCCTGCGACAACATGCGCTCGCCCGATCCGTCGGGGCGCATGACGCCGATATAGAAACTGCCCTGGAAGATGCGGGTGAAGGCGATCAGGTCGCCGCGCGGCGACCAGACCGGCGTGGCGTAGCGGCCGGCGCCCTTGCTGATGCGGGCGACGCCCGAACCGTCGGCATTCATCGCGTAGAGCTGCTGCTCGCCGCCGCGGTCGGAGTTGAACACCACGCGGGTACCGTCCGGCGCATAGGAGGGCGAGGTGTCGATCGAGGGGTGGTCGGTCAGGCGCTTGGAACGGCGGGTACGCACGTCCATCACGTAGATGTCGGTGTTGCCCCCCTGGGCCAGGCTCATGATGACGCTGTTGCCGTCCGGCGAATAGCGCGGCGCGAAGGTCATGCCGGGGAAGTCGCCGAGGACCTCCTGCTGGCCGGTCGAGATGCTGAACAAATATACCCGCGGCTTATTGCCGTAATAGGACATGTAGGTGATGTCCTGGGCCGCGGGCGAGAAGCGCGGGGTCAGGACCAGGGCGCCGCCGTCGGTCAGGAACTGATGGTTTTCGCCATCCTGGTCCATGATCGCCAACCGCTTGTTGCGGTTGTCCTTTGGCCCCGATTCCGCGATGTAGACGACGCGGGTGTCAAAATAGCCGTCCTCGCCGGTGATGCGCTTGTAGATGTCGTCGGCGACGATATGCGCGGCGCGGCGCCAGATGTCCGGGGTGAAGGTGTAGGAGTTGGAGAACATCTCCGCCCCGCCGAACACGTCCCACAGCCGGAACTCGACGCTGAGCTTGCCGGCGGCGCCCGGCTTCACGGCCCCCGCCACCAGCGCCTGGGCGTTCAGCAGCCGCCAATCCTGGAAGCGCGGCAGCACGTCGGCGGTCAGGCCCTGCTGGATGAAGGCGCGCTCATCGATCGGCGCGAACAGCCCGGAGCGTTCCAGATCGGCGGCGATCACCCGAGCGATCTCGGTGCCCAACTGGATGTCCGTTGGATTGCCGCCGCCGAAGGTCGGCACGGCGATGGGCATGGGCTCGACCACGCCGCGGGTGATGTCGATGACCGGCTCGGCGTAGGCCGGCTTCGCCGCCGCCAGGCCCAGCCCGACGATCGCCAATAACACGAGCAACGCGCTCCGCATCTTCATCACCAGCGCCTGTCGAGCCTGTGTCTGCCAAGCCATCTCGTCGCCTCGCTCGTTTATTCCTGGAAGATCGACCGAATCGGTCGCGTTAACTTGGATTCCCCGGGTTTATACTGATCTGAAGAAGTCTTGCCTACCGCGGCGGGCGCCGGATTTACACCCCGTCCAGTCCCCAACATTCAATCTCCCATGAAGTTCCTGCCGCGAAAACATGGCATTTCTGGGGCTGGCGAAACCCGGCGCTGCAACTTCCCCCACCTCAATCCTCCCCCGGGACGGGGGAGGAGGAAGTGGAGCAGTCCCTCCCCCGGAACGGGGGAGGGTCAGGGAGGGGGAAGCATCAAGCGAGGTGAACGCCGCGTCCGCACGGACTACTGCATCACCTGCTCTGGATAGAAGCGCAGGCGCATGGTCGGGTAGCTCTTGCCGGGCGGCAGTTGCAGCGGACTGGAAATCATCACCGCGCGTTTGGCACTCTCCGCAGCCTGGCGGAAATAGGGGCTGGAGCCGGAATTCAGCAACTCCACTTTGGTGACGGTGCCGTCGGGCAGCAGCGTGAGGCGCATGTCCACCAGCATGCCGGCAAGGTCGGGCGAGCCGGCAAGGCTGCCCAGATTCCAGTTGCGTTCGATCTGGCCGCGAATGCCGTCCTCTTCCGACGCGGTCATTGCGACCTCGGAGGCCAACTCGGTCTGCGGACCGGTGCTGGCCTCTTGGGGTGCTGCTTCGGTCTTTTGCTTCTCAGGCTTCTTCTCCGGCTCCGGGGCCGGCGCGTTGTCAAGCACGTTGGCGAGGAGCGTGTCGAGCGCCTCGTCCTCCTGCTTCTTCTTTTTCGCCTCCTCCTTCTTTTTCTTGTCTTCTTCCTTCTTCTTTTTCTTCTCCTCTTCCGCCTTCTTCTTCTCTTCCTGTTTCTTCTTGTCTTCTTCCTTCTTCTTCTCCGCTTCCGGATCGGGAATCGCCTCGGCGACTACTTCTTCCGGCGGCGGTGGCGGTGGTGCTGCGGCGGCCGGCGGATTGGGCGGTGGCGGCGGCGTCTCCTTCTTCGGCTCCTCCTTCTTCACCTCTTCCTTGGGCGGCTCGGGCTTCGGCTTCGGCGGGCCTTCCTTCTGCACCTTGGGTGCGGCCGTGATATCGGAGAGCTGCGCCATCTCGATGCCGATGGCGCCAGGCAGCACTTCCGGTTCCCAGAAGATCGGCAGGCCGAGGGCTACGAAGGCGACGATGACGACGTGCAGCAGCACGCTGACGCCGATGGCGCCCAGCAAGCCGTCATTGTCGTAATGTTCCGAAATCCGGATCACGCGCTCTCTCAACTCATCCTGGATGCCACGCGATCACTGCGCGGGCTGCTCCGTGGCGCCCTCGGCCGGTGCTGCGCCTTCCGTCGCACCGCCGCCGCCGATCTCGCCGCCGACCGCCGAATCCGAGATCAACGCCAGATGGCGGAAGCCGGCGGAGACCAACTGGCCCAGCACCTGGGCGACGATGCCGTAATTCGCCGCCTGATCGCCGCGGATGAAGATCTTCACGTCGGGATTGTTGTTGGAGATTGCGGCAACTCTGGGGCCGAGCTGGTCCAGCGCCAGTTCCGCCTCCTGCAAGTAGATCTTGCCGTCCTTGGTGACGGAAACGACCATGGGCTCGTCCGGGTCCTGCATCGCCTCGGCCTTGGTCTTCGGCAGGTCGACCGGCACGCCGACCGTCAGCAGGGGTGCCGTGATCATGAAAATCACCAGCAGCACCAGCATGACGTCGACCATCGGCGTCACGTTGATCTCCGCCATCGGATGCGCGCGGCGGCGATGCAGGCCGCGGGCGGGCTTTGCGCCGAGCCGGACGGCCATGGTCAGTGCTTCTCCTCAAGCTGGCGCGAGAGGATGGCGCCGAACTCGCCGGCGAAGGCCTCGAGACGGTTGCCGTAGCGGGTGATGTCGTTGTTGAGCTTGTTGAACGCCAGCACCGCCGGAATGGCCGCGACCAGGCCCAGCGCCGTCGCGAACAAGGCCTCGGCGATGCCGGGTGCTACGACGGCGAGCGAGGTGTTCTTCGAGCCGGCGATGGCGGCGAAGGAATTCATGATGCCCCAGACGGTGCCGAACAGACCGACGAAGGGGGCAGCCGACCCGACCGAAGCCAGGAAGGTCATGTAGCGCTCGAGCTGGTCCATCTCGCGGCCGAGCGCGATGTTCATCACCCGCTCGATACGGTCGCGCAAGGATTCGCGCAGCGCGTCGGTGGTGAGCAGGCCCTTGGCGGCGGAGCGGCGCCATTCGCGCATCGCGGCGATGAAGATCGACGACATCGGATCGGTCGGCCGGTTGGAGATGCGGTCGAACAGATCCTCGAGCGAGCCGCCGGACCAGAACGTCTCCTCGAACTGCTTGGCCTGGCCGCGCAGCGAGCGCAGGCGGATGATCTTCTGGATGATGATGGCCCAGCTCCAGATCGAGGCCAGCAGCAGCATGATCATCACAGCCTTGACGATCCAGTCGGCCTGCAGGAACAGGCTCCAGACCGAAAGGTCGTGCGCGGCGCCGATGCCGTCCGC
>Ga0184637_10001752_pt1 | contig 14306 bp, 11 predicted proteins | sample PLM3_127_b2_FD_133143 | JGI IMG/M metagenome (GOLD analysis project Ga0184637, IMG submission 133143) | Groundwater sediment microbial communities from an aquifer in East River, Colorado, USA - PLM3_127_b2 | ecosystem: Environmental > Terrestrial > Soil > Riparian zone | place: USA: East River...
CAGGTGTCGTTCTTGTAGATGAGGACCACGTCGGGCTGGCTCGCATTCACGTCCTGCCCATCGATGGGGCGGCGGCCTCCGTTGATGACCAGCACTTCCGCCCACTGCGCCCTCGCCACGGTCGGGCCCGTCGCCCAGAAACCGTCGACCGAGATCTCCCGTCCGGCGCCTCCCGTCGAGAACTGCTGATACACACCCCCGTTGTGTCCTGTGGCGGCGAGTCTCAACCGGCCGTTCTCGACGACGGGGTTCAGAGCTCCCCGCTCTCGCCAATGAGACCAGCCCTCGAGCCCCCTCGAAAAGTCGAAGTTGACGAGAAGCCCCGTCGGCGGTGGCGGGTCGGTCACGGTGATCGCCGTGAGCGAGGAAGCCGTACCGCCCCGACCATCGTCCACGGTGAGCGTCACGGTGTACGTTCCTGCGGCGACGAAGGTATGACTGACTTGGGCTCCCGCTCCGTCCGCTCCGTCGCCGAACTTCCAGCTGAAGGAAAGGGTGTCCCCGTCCGCATCGGAGGAACCCGATCCGTCGAAGCTCACCGTGAGCGGCGCATGGCCCGAGAGCGGGCTCGCGACCGAAAGCGCTTCCGGAGGTCGGTTGCTCGGCGGCGCATCTGCTCGAGCGAGGAGACCGTCGAAGTACGTTCCCGAGGTGACACCGAGAAGGTTCCCGCTCTTGAGAACGAGAGTGGCGGTGTCTCCCGCCGCGATGAAAAAGCTCACCGAGTGGACGGGCGATGTGGCGGACATCGGTCCCGACCATCCCGCCTTCGTGGCCCAGGTGTCGTTCTTGTAGAGGAGTACGACGTCGGGCTGGTTGGCGCTCAGGTCCTGCCCGTTCGTCGGCTTGCGGGTACTATTAATGATGAGCACCTCCGCCCACTGTGCGTTCGCGAGGGTGGGTCCGCTCGCCCAGAACCCATCGACCTCGATTCTTCTCCCGGCTCCTCCCGTTGAGAAGGTCTGGTAGAGCCCGCCGTTATGTCCGGTAGCGGAAAGATGGGCGCGGCCGGACGCATCGACGACGGGAACGAGCGCGCCTCGCTCCACCCAGAGCGACCAACCCGCAAGCCCAAGACCGAAGTCGCCGTTCGCGATGAGGTTCGTCGCCGGAGGTGGGGGAAGGGATTCTCGTTCGAGAGTAAAGTCGACGACCGTTGTCTGTCCTTCGAGAACGGTGATCGCCGTCTCGATCGCAGCAACGTAGCCATCGAGGGACGCGGTGACGTCGTAGGTTCCCTCGGAAAGAGAGAGCGCGAACTCCCCTAGGCTCGACGTCGTCGCGGAATGGGAGCCCGGCGCCGCGATCACCGAGGCACTTGCCAGAGGAGCATTGGTCTCGTCGTGGACGCTTCCCACGAGCGCACCGAGTTTCGAATCGACGGCCAACGTGGCCCCGCGAATCGTGGCGAAGAGGTCCCAGCCGGGATGCGAGGTCGCGCCGGTAAAGGCCATGCCCTGGGAGTAAGGATTGGAATCGGTCGCGTAGAGGTAGACCCCCTGTCCGTCGGCGCGTTCGACCTTCAAGAAGTAGACAGCTCCGGGCTCGACGGGGACGCCGTCTCCGGGCCACTCGGCGCCGATCATCTCGCCGCCCCACTCGAGGTAAGCGGTCACGGATGCGCCCACCTGCTCTCCCAGGGGGCCGCCTTTCAGGATCGAGAACTTCATGGTGACGTTGCCCACGTTCGGCATCGCCGCGGCGAACTTGATGAAGCCGACGTCGCCGGGAACGGTGAACGTCTCGCCCAGGGACGGGGCGAAGAGATTGCAGTTGCTACAGGTGCCCTGATTCTGGAAGTAGATTCCCTTCGCGACTTTTCCTCGATAGACGAGATCGAAGTCGGCGACGGTCTCCCTTCCCGCTTCGATGGTGATGGACTTCGCCCCGCTCTCGTATCCGACCTTGTTCACTCCGAGGGTGTACGTTCCGACGGGAACATCGTGGACCCCATAGATCCCGTCCGAGAGCGTCGGGCCGCCGAACGCGTACCCGTCGGTGAAGACCGTGGCGAAGCGAACGGGCGAGCCCGTGTCCTTCCGCCCCACTCGACCGCGGATACTGCCGGCGGGACCTCGGTAGGGCTCGAAAGCGGCGGGCGGGGGTTTGACGATGTCGAGAATCGCCTTGTACTGAGGATAGGGAGCGTCGGGGGGACCGCAACGCTTCGCACCCTCCGAGTATCCCGGAGGCCAGGGAGTTCCCGCAGCGATGTCCTCGGGCGGACACCAACCGGGAACGGGAGAATCGGCGCGCGATCGGCTCCCTCGGCTCACGAAGGCGAAGGGATCCCAGGACCAGTTGTGGAGGAGGAAGGGGTGAACGGCGACGATCTCGGGCCAGCGGTGCCAGAACTCGGTGAAGGCGGCGACGTTGTACTGCGATGGGAGATCGAGCTCGCACGGCCCATCGGTCGAGCAGATGCCGCCCCGCTTCGTCTTGGGGTAGCCCTCGTAAGAGATCCCGAGACGATCTCCGTAGATGGTCTCGGTGACCATCACCGGAAAGCCGCGCCGGGGTGAGCCCTGGGCCTCGCACTCCATCGCTACCGCATCGAGATCCAGGAGGTAGCTGTCGATGGTCTTCACCTGATTGATGAAGGGCACGGAGTCGTGGTGGTTGTAATGAGGAGGATAGGACTCCGGGTAGGGGTGGGTCGCCCAGACGTCGAAGGCCTGGCAGACGGCGGGATTGTGCCGGATGGCGCGGCGCCACCAGTCGGGGCCGTTCTGGCCCGGAGTCATGGTCCGGTAGACACCGTTCACGTCGGCGCGATTCACTCCGGAGTGGGCGGCGACGAGGAAGTCGGCGAACCTCTCCGGGGTGACGAAGTCCCTCGAGTCCCCGGGCTCGTTCCAGAGCTGGAGGTAGATGAGGCGGCTCAGGTACTCGGGCCGATACTGCGCGAGGTGCTGGCGGATCACGTTCGCCACGATCTCGGCGTGTCCCGCGTCGGGATCGCAGCCCCCGTTGCAGTTCTGGAGCCTCAGGCACGGAATGAGCCCGCGGTCCATGGCGTCCACGACCCAACGGCCGTAATCTCCCCTCACCCAGTCGAAGACGTAGCCGCCCTCGCCGACGAGGCGCCGGGTCCAGTTCATTCCTTCGGGGATGGCCGCCCCTCCGTCCTTGAGGTTGTGCATCCCGTAGAAGTTCCTGCGAGTCGACGTCTGCGATTCGGCGCCGGTCAACGAGGCGAGAAACAGGCAGATCGAGAGAACGAAGCGATGCCCGAAAGACATTGCGCCCTTCCTTTCGAGGCTCGACGAAACGAAGGACCTTCGGGTCGTGTTGGGACAAAACCCGGGAAGCCCCCCGCGCCACCGTGTATACAAGACCTGGCGACCTTTGCACAAGAAAAATCGAGGGATCGCTCGCGCGATCCGCATTTCAAAATTAGGGTGGGGATTGACCTACGCTCTGATCGCGCTCGGCAGATCGGCGGAAGTTAGGCTAACTCCCTCCGGCGGAGAAAGTTTTCTTGAGAACCTCGAACCAGTTGAACACCACCGTCACTTTCGTGTTCCGCAGCTGCTCTTCACCCTGCATCATCACGAAGCGCTTGCCGTCGGGAGCGACGTCGTAGTCCGCGAGCGTGCTCCCGTAGATCGAGAGGCTCAAGAACGGCCCGTCGAACAACTGCCGGGGTTTGTCGGCCACGAAGGATTCGCCCGACGGGTCGACGGAGACGACCGCGAGACCGTCGTCGTTGCGGTAGTAGAGCTCGCGGCCGTCGGGAGACCACCGGGCGTATCTCCCGCCGTTGGTCGAGATCTGCCACTTCCCCGAGCCAGACGGGAAGGGGCGGACGTAGATCTCGACCGTTCCCGATTCGTTGGACTGATAGGCGATCCATCGCCCGTCGCGCGAGAATGCCGCTTCCGCCTCGGTGAACGGGGTCTGGAGGAAAGTCTCCGGCTTGCGGTCGCCCGAGAGCGGGAGCACGAAGAGGTCCGACGCCGTTCCCGAGTTGCTCTGGTGAAACACGATGTGCTTTCCATCCGGTGAGATGGAAGACGCCCACTGGGTGATCTGGCTCTCGGTCAGCCTTTCCGTCTCTCCCGATCCGTCGGCGCGCTTCCAGTAGATGTTCGTGGCTCCGCTCGAGTCCGCGCTGAAGACGACCCTCTGGCCGTCGGGAGAGAAGAACGGGGCGGCCTCGTCCGCTTCCTCGAACGTGAGGCGGGTGGGAACGCCTCGTTTGAGATCGTAGACCCACACGTCGGAATTCGTTCGTCCCGCCTCGTAGACCTGAACCGCAAGCTTCGAGCCGTCAGGCGAGAAGTGCGGCTCGCCGTAGGTCTTCTCCTCTTCGCTCAAGGGAGTCGCCGCGCCGTCGCGATCGACCCAGACCATCGAGTACCGGTAGAGCTGCTGTCCTCCGCCGAGATAGACGAGAAGCCCGTTCGCGGACACGTCGAACTGGGCGCTCCCGTGGAAGGGGTTGGAAGCGATACCCTCGAGGACAGGTGCGGGGGACCCGGTGAGCTCGAGTCGGCCCAGATCGAAGGGGGCCGCGAAGAGCGTCGCCTCTCGCGCGTACACCAGATGACCGCTCCCCACGTAACGGGCGTTTGAGCCCCCTCGATGGAGAACTTTGCGCTCGCCGGTCGCGAGCACGACGAGCTCGATGTTGGCGTCGTCGAAGTTGCTCGTCGAGGGGGAAGAGGAGAAAAGGACGGCCTTTCCCCCCGGCAGCACCTGGGGCCAACGGTGGGAGGCCTCTCCGTCGCTGAGCTCGGTCAACGGCTGGGGCTCTCCCCCGGCCGCGGCGACCCGGAACAGACCGGCCCCCGGATTGGGAGTAAAAATGATCGTGTCATCGGGAGCCCAGCTCGCGCCTCGGCTGATGTTCACCGGACAGAGGGTGAGCGGCGCCCCGCCGGAGAAGGAGACTTTTTTCAGCTCGCTCCTGGTGACGAACCCCACCCATTTCCCATCGGGCGAGAAGAAAGGGTGGTAGGCCTCTTCGGTTCCCGAAAGAGGCGAGCCCTGGAGCTGGTCGAGTGCCCGGATGTGGAGAGCTCGCCGGTTTCCGTCGCCGACGATATAGGCGAGGCGCGTTCCATCGGGGGACACGACGAGGGCGGAGCCCACGTCCGAGAACAGAGGTTCCGAGGAAAGTTGCGTGTCGAAGCGAACAGGGAGCACGGAAGCCGCTGGCGCGGGCGAGAACCACAGGGCGCTCACCGCGAGCGCCAGTACCGAAACGCCGGCGACCGCCCAGGGGAGAACACGGCGCCACACCGGCTCCCGGGGCAAGACCGGGAGCGCGAGCACTTCGGAGGCGTGGGGGTCCTCCAGATATTCTTCGAGAAGAAGGCGGGCGTCGCCGATGGCCTGGAGCCTCTTCTTGACGTTCTTCTGAAGACACCGTCTCAGGAGCCGCCGTACGCTCGGGGGCGTCGTCTCCGGGAGCGCTTCCCATTCGGGCTCCCGCGCCAGGACGTTGGCGAGAACGTCCGAGACCGTGTCTCCCGAAAACGCCATCTTTCCGGTGAGCATCTCCAGAACCAGGGCGCCAAAGGACCAGATGTCCGACCGTCGGTCCGCCTTCTGGCCGCGCGCCTGCTCCGGGCTCATGTAGGCCGCCGTTCCCAGAATCACGCCGGCGTTGGTGGCCGCCGCGCTGAAAGTCGGCGACTGGCTCAAATCGGGGGACGAGGGGGAGGGCGCGTCGTCCTCGAGCGCTTTGGCAAGTCCGAAGTCGAGGAGCTTCACCAAGCCCGTCGGGGTGATCTTCGCGTTCGCCGGCTTCAGGTCGCGATGGATGATGCCGCGCTCGTGCGCGTCCTCGAGCGCCTCCGCGATCTGCTTCGCGACCGCGATCGTCTCCTCGAGCGGCATTGGCCCGCGCTGCAGTCGCTCGGCGAGCGTCTCGCCCTCCACCAGCTCCATCACCAGGGCCCGCTTTCCCTCAGACTCCTCGATCCCGTGGATCGACGCGATGTTGGGATGGTTGAGCGAGGCGAGAAGCTGCGCCTCCCGGCTGAACCGGGCCATTCGGTCCGGGTCCAGGGCGAAAGCGTCGGGGAGAAGCTTGAGCGCGACGTCGCGCTTTAGCTTGGTGTCCGTGGCCCGGTAGACCTCACCCATGCCACCCTGGCCGATCTTCTCCGCGATGCGATAGTGGCCGATGGAGTCGAGCTTCATAAGCGCGGAATGTTAGTCGTGGACGTAAGGGAAATCAACGTCAGAGCCGTGGCGCCGGTAAATGCCCGAGGATCTTCTCCACGGCGAGACCGAGCGCGAGAAGGCTGCGATCGGTGGCCTCGGGAGCGTCGAGCTCGATCGCGACGGGGAGCCCGTCTTGCGTGAGCCCGGCCGGCAGCACCAGCCCAGGAATCCCGGCGGTACTTCCCGGCGCGATGTTCCGTGACATCGCCGTCGCGAAGCTGACCTTCTCGTCGCCGATCGAGACTTCGGTGTCCTGGCCGATGGGTAACGCCGGAACGAGAGTCGCGGGAAATACGAGCGCCGTCACTCCATTCTCGCGGAAATACCTGCGGAGCTCTTCCTGGAGCGCCGGCCGCTCGGTCTCCTTGGCGGCACGGTACGCTTCCTCCGAGACCGCGAGCTTCGCGCCCGGCAACGCGTAGAGCTCGAGCTCCCGTTTCACGTCGGCGCTCACCATGTCCAGCATTTGGTCGAAGGAGAGCCCGGCGCCGAACTCCTCCAGGTATCTCGCCAGCATCGGTACCACGTCGTGGTTTTGCACCACGTCGGTAATCTTTTCATCGAACCGGGCGAGGTTTGAGACCTCCGCTTCCACGAGCACCACTCCGGCGTCTCGAAGCTTCTGGAGCGCCTCCTCGGTAACCCGAGCGACTTCCGGGTCCAGCTTGTCGAAGAAGTACTTTCGTCCGATCCCGATTCGCACTCCCTGGAGCGGGAGAGGCGGGAGGGGGCCCTCGTCGCTGCCCGCGACCCGGTCGAACAGAACGAGGTCTTCGACCGCGCGCGCGTGAGGTCCGATTTGATCGAAGAGCGGCGAGATCGGGACTACACCGGTCGTCGGATAGCGGCCGGTCGTCGGACGAAACCCATAGATCCCGCACATTGCGGCGGGGACACGGATCGACCCTTCGGTGTCCTCGGCGACACCGAGCGGCGCCATCCGGGCCGCCACCGCGGCCGCCGTCCCGCCGCTGCTCCCCCCGGGGATGCGAGTCGGGTCATAGGGGTTCTTGACCGCGCCGAACGCGAGATTGTTACTGCTCCAGCCGAACGAGAGCTCGTGCAGGTTGGTCTTCCCCATCACGATCCCGCCGGCATCGACGAGCTTTCGAACCAGCGGTGCGTCTTCCTTGGGCCGGAAATTTCTCAGCGCCGGCGTCCCCCCGGTGGTCGGCAAGTCCTTGGTATTGACGCTGTCCTTGATCGGAATCGGAAGACCGTGGAGCGGGAGAAGCGGCGCTCCCGAGGCGCGCAGCCGGTCGGCGGCGCGCGCGGCTTCGAGAACGCGCGATGGCTCGAGCGTAATGAATGCGTTGAGATGCTTCCCGGCTTCGCAGCGAGCGAGGAGCGCCGCCGCATAGTCCTCGGCTTTGATGTCGCCTCGATGGAGCGCCAGGACCGCGTCGGTCGCGGTCAACTCGATGAGGTCGTCTTGGGTCATCGTTCGCGGAACCGGCGCCTTGACACCGCGGCAGGCGGCGGTACCGGCGGCGACAGCTCCGGTGTGAACGAGGAACTCACGTCGGGAGATCTTGAAAAGGTCGGGCATTGGGTTACTCTTTCGGGGTGAATCTGCGCCACGGGCGAACAACGGGACTCGGGCGCTTCGACGATACTCTTTTGACTCAAGTGACTCAAGGGACTCAAGGAAGTGAATCGTGAAAATCCCCTTCGCCATCGTCAGCTTCGCCGCTATCATCGCTGCCACCGTGTACGTCATCCTCGATCTCGAATACCCGAGGCTGGGACTGATCCGCGTCGACACTGACGACGAGGTGTTGACCGAGCTCCGGCGGAGTATGGAATGAGAATACCGAAGCCGTGGCTCGGTGCGGTCGCCGCCCTGTGCTCGTTCGGCGCTTTTCCTTTGGGCGCGCAAGAGCTCGAGCCCGGCGCCTACTCGGTTTCTCCGCCAGGCGTCAACTTTCTCGTCCTCACCAACAACTTCAGTGGCGGCGACCTGACCTTCGACCCCGCTCTTCCCGTCGAGGACGCAAGCGCGACCATCAACACCACCATCGTGGCTTACGTTCGCAGCCTGAGCGTCTTCGGGAGGTCCGCGAACGTCGGAATCATCGCCCCTTATTCGGTCGGAAATGTGGAGGGTCTCTATCTCGGGGAGCACACGGAGGTGCACCGTTCCGGGTTCCGCGACCCGGTCCTCCGATTCGCCGTCAACCTTCACGGGGCCCCGGCCATGGATCTGAAGACTTTCGCTTCCTACCGCCAGAGAACGAACGTGGGGCTCAGCCTCGTGACGGTGCTTCCCCTGGGAGAGTACGACCCGACGAAGCTCATCAACCTCGGGTCGAATCGTTGGGCCTTCAAGCCGGAGATTGGGCTATCGCGCGCCATTCGACGATGGACGGTGGAGTTCTACGGAGGGGTCTGGCTCTTCACCGACAACGAGGACTTCTACGGAGGCAAGACTCGAGAGCAGGACCCGATTGGATCGGCCCAGGCGCATATCCTCTACACTTTCGAGCCGCGACTGTGGGTGGCATTCGACGCCAACTACTACCGCGGTGGGAGGACGACCGTCGATTCCCGGGAGAACCTCGATCTCCAGAAGAACTCGCGGCTCGGGCTGACGTTCTCCCTTCCGTTGAGCCCGAGGCAATCGTTGAAGCTCGCCTACAGCACCGGAGCCCGCACGTCGATCGGAGCCGACTTTCAGGCTCTCGTCGTCGCCTACCAGTACCTTTGGGGTGGGGGACTCTGAGGAGCCACCGCTTTCGCTCGATGTGTAGCCTCGACGAGGCTCCGTGCTCGGGAGCGCGCCGTTGCGCTATACTTGCGCGGCGCGAAAGCCAGGAATGAACCGGTCGCACGCGCCCTATTTGGAGGAATCATGAAGTTCGTCTCGAGGAACGCTTCTGCAGTCGTGTTTGGCGCCGTTTTCGCCGCTGCGGCTCTCGCGGGCCGCGCGTCCGCCCTTCAAGACCAGCCCGCGAGCAACATGGAGATCATGCGGGACAAGCTCAAGGCGGACAAGAAGCTGCTCATCGCCGAGAACCTGGGTCTCACCGAGGGAGAGTCCAAGGGTTTCTGGCCGATGTACGAGGAGTACCAGAAGGAGCTCGAGGCGATCAATCAGCGGCTCGGCAAGGCGATTCAGGCCTATGCCCAGGAGTACAACGCCAAGACGCTGACCGATGAAAAGGCCAGGACGTTGATGACCGAGGCGCTCGCGATCGAGGAAGCGGAGGTCGCGCTGAAGAAGAAGTACCTGGACAGGCTGAACGGAGTGATTCCCGCGATCAAAGCCGTGCGCTATATCCAGATGGAGAATAAGATCCGGGCGCTCATCCGATTCGACCTGGCGGCGGAGATCCCCCTGGCGCCCTAGCTTCGAGTCTCACGAGCCTCCCCAGGCTCCGCGACCAATCTCGTGCCTCAATTTCTCCGCCAGCAGTTCTTCCTTCGCCCGCGCGAGCTCCTCGAGCTTGGCTTGGTCGACCTTGGGATAGCCTACGGCCTCGCGGGCGGCGACGTTCGGCCGGTCCTCCTCGTCGGAGCGGGAGGGGTGACTTGGGACGGAGCCGCCGAACACCGATTTCGTCTTTCGATTCGGAGCGAGCCTCGAAGTGCTCTTCGGACGCGTGACTCCTCGGCGCTGGACTCCCGGCTGGAACCAGCGAAGAATAGCGCCGCCACTCACGCCGGGAGGTTCTTTCGATGAAAGCTATCGTTTCGCTCTTGTTCATCCTGATGCCGCCTCCGACCGAGGAGCTGCCTCACGCCTTTCCGCGCGAGGGCGTGAAGCAGATCTTCGACAACGAGCGGGTGACCCTCTGGGACGTCACCTGGATCAAGGGCAAGCCGAGCCCCATGCACCGGCACAAGTTCGACCTCGTCGGCGTCTACCTCGTCGGCTCGCCCATCAAGGTGACCATGCCCGATGGCACGAGCCGGGAGTCGAAGGTGGAGGAGGGTTTCGTCCTCTTTCAGCCGAAGGGTGTCACCCACATCGAAGAAGGCCTCGTCGACGAGAACCCGAGGCACGCGATCCTCATCGATCTCAAAGACCATAAAGCACCTCCGATTCCCAACACATCGGGGCTCCCGAGCGCCTTTCCTCGAGAGGGCGCGATAAACCGGCTCGAGAACGACCGCGTCGCGATCTGGGAGTACCGCTGGACGGGTCAGCCCTCGCCGATGCATTTCCACGACAAGGACGTCGTCATGGTGGTCATGGAGGGGGGCGAGATCGAATCCACGACGGCGGACGGCAAGAGCCGGGCGACCCGCGTGGCCCGCGGCGAGGCGAGCTTCACCCCGGGAAACCGGTCTCACACGGAGAAGCTCGTCTCCGGGGCGGCGCGAGCCATCCTCGTGGAGCTCAAGTAGACGCGGCCGTATGGCGTTCCGAGCTCCTCGAATCGTCCTCGCCTCACTACTTACGGGAGCTGCGAGATCCAGTTGCCGCTTTCGAGCCACTGGACCCTCAGCATCTCGATGAGGCCCGACTCTTTATAAGCGTCCACGTAGTTCTCCAGCAGGCTCTGCGACGACAACTCGTTCGCCCGCACCGCGATGCCGATTGGCTCGACGGTGAACGGCGCCGAGAGGGTCGAGAGGTTCGCCTCCGGGTACCGCAGCACGGCGAGAGCACAGGCGGGCATGTCGGCGATGAGCGCATCCACCTTTTCCTCGAGGATCAACCGAACCCCCTCGTCATAGCTCTCGACGGTCACGAGCCTCGCGATGGGGAGGCGTTTTGCGCGAATGCTCGTCGAGTTCCTCAGTGCCGCGAGAGTGAGATTCGCCTGGTTGATGTCTTCGGTGCGGCTGACGTCCGCGAGCCTGTCGTCGTTGGTCAGAAGCGATTTACCCGACATCATGTAGGGTCCCACGAAGACGGCGTCCAGGCTGCGCTCGGCGGTGATGGACATCCCCGACATCGCGATGTCGACGTCGCCCTTCTTCAGCGCCGGCAGAAGCTCGGGGAACGGCTTGGTCACGTACTCGACGCTGACGCCCATGGACTGGGCCATCATTCTCGAGAGATCGACCTCGAAGCCGATGAGCTCGCCGGATCGGCTCTTCATGTTGAACGGGGCCTGATCGCCGGACATCCCCACGCGGATCGTTCCCGTCTTGACGATGCGCTGAAGAGCTCGCGAATCCTCAGACTGGGCCTGGGCGAACGCGCCGCAAACGATGCACAGCGCGGTAAAGAGGGAGACTCCAAAGCGTTTTGTTCGCATCTCCGATACTTCCCTTTCTCGACGGAATTGTAAACCAGAGTGCGAACAACCAAGCTCCCCTCGAGAATTCCCGCGACCGCATCGTACTCGCTAGTACTCCTGGCAGGCAGGGCGCTTCTCCCGTGGATCGCGCGAGGACGACCCCCTTCGAAGTATCGGCCGGGCAGTGCTGCCGCTCCCCCCCCTTGCGAGGTACAGGTCACGGTCACGGTCTCAGCGAATAGCCCGTTCGGTCTGGCCAAGAGCGCGAGGCTCACGAGCAGAAGGCTATCGGAGGGGCTACGTGCGGGGAACTCGTAAAACGACCGGCCGCAACAGAAGAATTTACGAGTAGGAAGCTATGGGGAGTTCCGGCTAGAATCCGCTGTAATTTACACAAGGAGGACGAATGACTGAACCCTTTATGGCCCTCGTGATCTACCCCACCACAGCGGACGCGCAGTCGCGTCAGGCGGACAACCTCATCAGACTGGTCTCGGAGCACGTCCGGTCCCTCCCGGGTTTCCGGGGTGCCCGCCTCTTTCTCTCCGAGGACGGCAAAAACATGGTGACGCTCACCGAATGGCGCGATCGCGAGTCCTTCCAGAAGTTCCGCGAAAGCGAGTTCGGCCGCGCTGCGACGGAGCTCGTGGCGGAGCTCCATCCGATTGCCTACTGGCTGCGCCAGCACGCCGCGGTCGAGGTGCCCTAGAAGTCAGTCGTGAGAAGTGGTCGAGCACGTGCGCTTCGACATCCCAAACGCGTTCTACTCCGTCCGGACCGGATGCGATCGCAAAACAGATTAGGGAGTACGAGATATCTCGCGGGCGGGAGCGCGGTGCTCTACTCGAGGTCGCGGGGCTCAGTGAGGAGACGAAGGCCGTTCACGATCTCCCTCACCCGGATGGAAGAAAGAGCGCCGAGCTTACTCCCCAGGTCCCTTTTGTCGACAGTCAAGATTTGAGTGATGTTGACTGCGCTCGATCTAGGCAGGTTGCCCTCACCTTTGCGAAGCACGACGTTTCCCGGTGCGCCGGCGCGCCCCGCATGGGAGGTCAGCGCGCAGACGACCGTGGTGTTGATTGGACTACGATTGAATAAGTTGTTCTGTATCACGACGAAAGGACGCCGAAAGCCCGGTTCCGACTTCGAGGGGACGCCTAGGTCCATCCAGAAGATATCGCCCTGCAGGACTACCAATCTTTCTCAGTCCTCCGTTGGTGATAACGCTTGGCTGCACGCAGGAAGCGTTTTTCCTCCCGGGACGGCGGCTTGGCGTAGGCGCGGCTGATTGCCTCAAAGAGCTCCTGGTTTCGGCGTCTTTCGGTGAACTGTTCGATGGCCATGAGGAACAGGCGGCTTCGGGAACTCTCAGCTCCTCCGCCAGGGCCTCGACCTGTCTGAAGACAGACTCCGGCAATGAAACCGCAGTTTTGACGCTAGGCATAGCTATACTATCTTTCTACCGATAACATACCCGGAATCCAACCGCCCGGCAACTCGACCCGTCAGCCGAATCCGCCGGGGCTGATCTAGGGACGACCTTCGATGTTCGGTTCAGGCCGTAAGGAACCCTGAACTGGAGTTAGAAGCTCACGAGGAATCCGGCCGTCGCGTGGACATCGTGCTCGTTGCCTCCGCTCAGGAAATGATCGACCACGAGATGGTCGATGACGTCGATTCGAGCGCCGACCCTCCCAAAGAGCACTTTGAGGCCCGCTCCGAACCGGAAGACGAAGTCTGTTTCGGAAGCCCCGTCCCAGGTCACCCCGCCCGCTCCGACGAGGAGGAGAGGTCGAACGTCGCCGCCCGTGAGGTCGTAAGCGAGACCGCCGCCATAGTGCCAGGCGGTGACGCCGCGCTTGCCGAAGCCCTGGTCGAAACGTCCCCTGAGCCGGCGTCCGTCGCCGTAGCAGCCGAATCCCTCGAGACAGACCTCCCCTCCCAGCTCGATGTCGTGCGAGGGCGCGACCGTGAGGTCCGCTTCCATGGCCAGGCGATCCTTGATCTGGCGTGAGTAGCGGGCTCCAAAGAGGGCGCTCGGGTCGAGCGAGCCCTCGCCCTGCACGGTGATATCGGGGACCCTGCCGGGGAAGCCGGGGAACCTGGGAAATCCCGGAACTGCCGGGAAGTTACCGCTCCCGAAAGCCCATTCGGTTGCGCCGCTCGCCTCCATGAGGGAGAGACCGCCGAACACGGTGATCTCGTTCTTCGTTTCCCTTTCCTCGGCCTTCGGCTCCTGCGCGATCGCCGGCGCTGTCACCAATAAGAAGAGCCCCAGCGAGGCCCTCGCGATTCGTGGTTGATTCTTCATGATGTTGTGTCTCCCCCATTAGACCGTTATTCCAATTTTAACGAGAATTCCGTTCTCGTCTTCTGAATCCAATTGGCTGGGTTGCAGAGCATATGACCAGTACAATAGACATGCTGGTAACGCAGGTTTCGGTCCTTCTCCAGCGCTTTGTCGATGATCTCTTGAAGCTCTGCTGGTAGGTCGGGATTCAGCCGCACGGGCGGTGTGGGCGCCCGGTTCAGAATCGCCTCGAAAACGACGCCCGACGTCTCACCCCGGAAAGGCAGGATCCCGCTCGCCATCTCGTAGAGCACCACGCCGAATGAGAAAAGATCCGACCGCGCGTCCAGCTCTTTTCCGCGCACCTGCTCCGGAGACATGTAGGAAACCGTTCCGACCGCCGTCCCGGGGCTCGTCAGATGCTCTCTCGTCTCCTGCTCGGAGATCGCGTCCTTATCCGTGCCCCGAGCTTCCAAGCGCTCCGTGGTCAGCTTGGCCAGGCCGAAATCCAGAATCTTCGCGTGACCACGCTTGGTCACGAAGACGTTCGTGGGCTTGAGGTCACGGTGGACGATCCCCTCGGCGTGCGCGGCGTCGAGCGCGTCGGCAATCTCGATCCCGAGACTGAGGAGCAGGTCCAGCTCAAG
>Ga0184637_10001753_pt1 | contig 14304 bp, 12 predicted proteins | sample PLM3_127_b2_FD_133143 | JGI IMG/M metagenome (GOLD analysis project Ga0184637, IMG submission 133143) | Groundwater sediment microbial communities from an aquifer in East River, Colorado, USA - PLM3_127_b2 | ecosystem: Environmental > Terrestrial > Soil > Riparian zone | place: USA: East River...
GCCGCACCGCCGCACCGCCGCACCGCCGCACCGCCGCACCGCCGCACCGCCGCACCGCCGCACCGCCGCACCGCCGCACCGCCGGCGCCACTCGGCGGCCCGCGCACCTTGAAGCCGCCCCGGCCGCCACGCGTCCATGTAAGCCGCTTCACGGTTTCGCTTCCCGCGCGCGGTTCCGTCCCGCTGCCGCCCTCCCTCGCTGCCGATCCCTCTCCCTCGCGCGGAGACCTCCCGGTTCACGGTTCCGCGAGCGGCCCAAGGCCTCGCAGCCCGCGCCGCGTCCGCGACCCCACGCCGACACGCCGCGTCCCCGTCGCGCCCCGCCCCCGAACCGGCTAGAACCAACCCGAAAGTGTCCGACCCCGCCCAAGACCTCGCCCGCTGGATCCCGCGCCTCCTCACGGTCTGGCGCGCCTCCCGCCGAGGGCCACCCCGCCGCGGCCCGCGCCCCCCGCCCGACGCGCTCCACCCCGACGAGCTGCGCGAGGTCGCCGCCGCGGTCGGCCGGCTCTCCCGCGGCCTCACGCGCGAGCGCGAGCTGGCCGGCGCGCGCTACATGGACGACGACCGGCTCCTCGGCGCGTACCTGCTCTTCTACTGGCCGATCTCGTACCTCCAGGCGCGGGGCGTGCTCTCCGAGCTGCCCCGCCGCCCACGCGCCGTGCTCGACCTCGGCAGCGGCCCCGGCCCCATCGCGTTCGCGGCCCTCGACGGCGGCGCCTCGGAGGCGATCGCCGCCGACCGCTCGCAGAAGGCGCTCGCCACCGCCCGCGCCCTCGCGCGCGAGGCGGGCGAGCCGGTCGGCACGCGCGAGTGGAACCCCACCCGCCGCGCCCCGCTCGCCGAGCTGGCCGAGGGCCGCCCCCCGGACGTCGTCACGCTCGGTCACGTCGTGAACGAGCTCTTCCAGGGCGACGACGCCGGCGAGCGGCGCGCCGCCCTCCTCGAGGAGGCGCTCGCGCTCGTCGCCCCGGGCGGCTCGGTGGTGGTGATCGAGCCCGCGCTGCGCGACACCTCCCGCGCGCTGCTCCGCGTCCGCGATCTCCTCGTCTCCCGCGGGCACGCCGTCCGCGCGCCGTGCCTCTTCCGCGGCCCCTGCCCCGCGCTCCTGCGCGAGACCGACTGGTGCCACGCGGAGCGGGCCATCCAGCCGCCGCCGCTCGTCGCCCAGATCGGTAAGGTGGCCGGCCTCCGCAAGGAGGCGGTGAAGATGAGCTACCTCGTGCTCGCGCCGAAGGGCGAGGCCTGGCCCGCGCCGCCGCCCGGCCGCACCTTCCGCATCGTCTCCGAGCCGCTCCCGTCGAAGGGACGGCTCCGCTACATGGGCTGCGGCCCGGAGGGCCGGCTCGGCCTCTCGCTCCAGGAGAAGCACGTCGCCGACGCGAACCGCGTCTTCGAGCGGCTCCTCCGCGGCGACGTCGTCGAGGTCGAGGGCGCCGAGCCGCGCGGCGACGGGCTCGCGCTCGGCGAGGGCTCCCGCGTGCGCGTGGTCGCGCCCGCCGGGAAGCCCGTCGTCGGTCCCTGACGTCCGTCCCGGGCCGGGGTCCCGCTCGAGGCTCGCGGTCGGGGCCGCAAGCCCGGCGGGATGAAGTTGCGGCGGCCGGACGTTCCCGGCAGAAGGGACCTCGTGGGCCTCTTCGATCTCCTGAAGCGTGGCGGCACCGGCCGCGAGGCCGGTCCGGCGAACGTCGCCGCCCCGACCCGCCCCACCGCGAGCGAGGGCTGCCTCCTCTGCGGCAAGCCCCTCGTCACGCTCCCCTCGGCGAAGCCGCTCGCCTGCGAGCTCTGCGCGGACGTCTCCCCCGCCTCGACCCGCTGCCAGGACGGGCACCACGTCTGCGACGCCTGCCACGCCGCGCCCGCCGCCGAGGTGATCGAGCGGACCTGCGCGAGGACGGAGGAGCGCGACCCCGTGGCGCTCGCGCTCCGGCTGCTCCGCCACCCCGCCCTCCAGCGGCGCGGCCCCGACCACGGGTTCCTCGTCACCGCGGTGCTCGTCGCCGCCTGGTCGAACGCGAGCGGCGAGGCGTCGAGGCGGCGGGAGCGGGTGGCCGACGCGCGCCGCCGCGCCGCCTCCGAGGCGGCCCGCGGCGGCGCCGACGGGGTCGGCGCGTTCGCGGGGATCGCAGGCGACGCCGCCCTCGCGGACCGCATGAGCGCCCGCGCGCGGGCGATCGTCGGCGACGCCGGCGCCGGCCGCTGCTGCAAGCGTGAGTCGATCCTCTCGGTCCTCGCCGCCGCGAAGCTCACCCGCGAGCACCTGCACGTGGAGCTGCCGTCGCGCGGCGTGGGGTGCGAGACGAGCGGCCGGAGCAAGGACTGCGAGGGCTCCGGCTGCCCCTTCAATCGCTGAGGCCCGCGAGCGCGCGCTCGATCGCGCCGCGCAGGTCGTCCGGCAAGAACGGCTTCGGCAGGAACCCGGCCACCGCCTCCGACGCCGCCCGGCGCGCCTCGTCCTCCGCGTGGCCGCTCGTCAGCACGAGGGGGAGCGCCGGCCGGAGCGCGCGCAGCCGCCGGAGCGTCTCCGCGCCGGAGAGGCCGGGCATCGTCGCGTCCACGATCGCGACCGACACCTGCGCGCCGGACTCGACGAGCCGCAGCGCCTCCTCGCCCCCCTCGGCGAGCAGCACCCGGCAGCCGATTCGCTCGAGCACGCGCCGCGCCACGGAGCGGACGTTGGGCTCGTCGTCCACCACGAGCACGGTCGTGCCAGGGCGCAGCTCCTCCGGCTGGGCGGCGCGCCCCGCGCCGCCGCTCGCCTCGCCGTCGAGGGGCGCCGCGAGCGGCAGCAGGATGCGGAAGGTGGTGCCGCGCGCGGGCGCGCTCTCCACCCGCACGGCGCCCCCGCGGCCGCGCACGATGCCCGCCACCACCGCGAGGCCGAGCCCGCGTCCCGAGCCCTTGCTCGAGAAGAACGGCTCGAAGATTCGCTCGCGGACCTCGTCGGTCATGCCCGGGCCGTCGTCGCGCACCACCAGCTGCGCGTAGCGGCCGGGCGCGAGCACCACCCCGAACGCCCCGTCGCGCAGCTCCTCCGGCGCGGGCTCCCCCACGCTCGTCGCGATCCGGATGGTGCCCTCCCGGCCGGCCATGGCCTGCGCCGCGTTGATGGCGAGGTTCGACACGAGCTGCGTGACCTGGCTCGGATCGATCTCCACCGGCGCCGGCTCGGGCGAGAGCGCGAGCTCGAGCCGCGGTCCCGCGCCGAGCGACGCCCGCACCAGCGCCAGCGAGTCGCGCACCGCGTCCGACAGGTCGACGCGCCGCGGCGGGGCAGGGCTGCGGCCGGAGAAGTCGAGCATCTGCCGTGTCAGGTCGCCCATGTCGCGGGCGGCGCGCTCGATCTGCGTCGCGAGCGCCCGCGCCGGGTGCCCGTCGGCGAGCTCCTCGCGCAGCGCCGCCGCGGCCCCGAACACGCCGACGAGCAGGTTGTTGAAGTCGTGCGCGATGCCGCCCGCGAGGAGCCCGAGCCGCTCGAGCCGCTCGCCCCGGGCCGCCCGCTCCTCGAGCCGCCGACGCTCGGCGTCCGCGTCGCGCGCCGCGGTGACGTCGAGCGCCACGCCCGCCCAGCTCACCGCCCCGTCGGCCGAGGGGGTGGAGGGCGACGCGTGCGCGCGGATCCAGCGGATCCGCGGCCCGTCCGTGGCGCGGAACTCGTGCAGGAGGGTGGCGCCCGTCTGCATCGAGCGCTCGAGCGCCGCGACCAGCCCGGCGCGGTCGTCCGGGTGGACGACCGTCCACACCCGGCTCGAGTCGGAGAGGACCTCGCGAGCGGGGAGCCCGAGCAGCCGCTCCGTGCCTTCCGAGAGGTAGAGGAACTGGTCCCGCCCATCGGGCCAGCGCGTGTACAGGTAGATGCCGCCGGGCATGGCCGCGGCGACCCGCTGCAGCATGTCCTGCGCCTCGACGCGCTCCGTGACGTCGTGGAGGAGCGCCAGGACGGACGCCCCGGTGATGCGCGCGAGCCGCACCTCGAAGCGGTGCGGGCGCCCGTCGGGGGCCCACTGCACGTCGAGGAGCTGCACCTCGCCCGTCGCGAGCGCCGCCTGGACGCGCGCGCGCACCTGCTCGGCTCCCGGCCGCTCCGCCACGCGCGGCGCGAACGGCTGCCCGATGAGCGCCCCCACCGCCGCGCGCACCCCGGCGTCGCCGCAGTGCGCGGCGACGAGGGTCGCGTCCGGGCCGAGTACCAGCAGGAGCTCCGGCAACGCGGCGAGCAGGGTGTCGAGCGGGCGCCCGTCGCCGGCGTCGAGGGTGCCACCCTCCGGCGCCAGCCCGTGCGTGCCGGCGAGCCGGAGCGGGCTGCCGTCGTCCGCGCGCGCGGCGACGTTCCCGCGGACGCTCATGCGGACGAAGCGGCCCTCCGCGTCCCGGAGCCGGATCGTGTAGGCGAGCGGCACGCTCCGCTGCAGGCACTCGTTGCCGGCGCCGAGCACGATGGGCTGGTCGTCGGGGTGCACCAGCGACGGCCAGGGCGGGAGGGCGGGGGCGGACGGATCGTAGCCGAGCAGCCGCCACGAGCGCTCGTCCACGCGGAAGTCGCCGGTGCGCAGGTCGAGGTCCCAGACGCCGTCACCTTCGGTGACGACCCCGACGATCGCCGCGCGGTCGAGCGGCGCGCTCACGGGGCGGCCGCCAGGCGCGAGGCGCGGAACAGCTCCGAGAGCACCTCCTCGAGCGGCGGGTCCTCCACGGTGAGGTCCGCGACGGGCAGCGCGGCGAGCAGCCGGGCGACCGCCCCGGAGACCTCCTCGGCGCCGACCTGCAGCGTGGCGCGCCCGGGCTCGGTCGCGACCACCTGCCCGAACCGCGCCAGGTCGCCCGGCGCGGCGCCCCCGTCCGCGAACCGCACCACGATCCGCTTGTCGGGCCGGACGCGGAGCGCCAGCGCGCGGAGGTCGCCGTCGTAGATGAGGCGGCCGCGGTCGATGACGACCACCCGCGGGCAGAGCTGGACCACGTCCTCCATGTAGTGGCTGGTGAGGAGGACGGTCGCGCCGAACCGCTCGTTGTAGGCGCGCACGAAGCTCCGCACCGTCGCCTGCATGGAGACGTCGAGCCCGATGGTGGGCTCGTCGAGGAAGAGGACGCGCGGCCGGTGGAGGAGCGCCGCCGCGAGCTCGCACTTCATCCGCTCGCCGAGGGAGAGCTGGCGCGTCGGCTTCCCCACGAGCGGCTCGAGCTCCAGGAGGGTGACGAGCTCGGAGAGCGTCTCCTCGTAGCGCGCCCTCGGGATGTCGTAGATCGCCCGGTTCATCGCGAAGGTCTCGGCGGGCGGCAGATCCCAGATGAGCTGCTGCTTCTGCCCCATCACGAGCGTGATGGCCTTCAGGAACTCGGGCTCGCGGCGGCGCGGGACGTGACCCGCGACGGTGACCTCGCCGGCGGTGGGGTGGAGCAGGCCCGAGAGCATCTTGAGCGTCGTGGTCTTGCCCGCGCCGTTCGGGCCGAGGAAGCCGACCCGCTCGCCTTCACCCACCGAGAAGGAGATCCCGTCCACCGCCCGCACCGTGTCGTGGCGCCGCCGGACGAGGGAGCGGAGCGCCGCCCCGAGCCCGGGGGCGCGGCTGTGGACCTGGTAGTGCTTGGCGAGGTCGCGGACGTCGATCACGCGCCCGGATCTACCGGCGCAGCCCTGCACGGGGCAAGCCCTTCGCCGCCCGACGGCGTTACGCTACGTTCATGGCCCAGAAGAAGCGCCCCCTGACGAAGAGCGGGCGGCCGCGCGCTCGCAAGGGAGTGAAGCTCGTCCCCACCGGGCTGGGCCCCGCCGACCTCGTGCTGCGCGACCCGCCGCCGGAGGTCGAGGCGCTCGCCCAGGCGGTGGAGGCCGACGGCGGGAAGGTCCTCGCGGCCTACCGCGAGCCGCTCGGCGGGCACGCGCTCCTCTTCGTGGCGCTCCCGGTCGAGAAGGTGGAGCGCACCGCGTTCCAGCGCGACGTCTCCGACCCCCACGTCCGCAAGCTCACGCTCGCGATGGACAAGACGAAGCGCTACCTCGACCCGATCATCGCGATCCGGGAGGGGGACCGCTACCTGACGCCGAACGGCGGCCACCGGCTCACCGCGCTGAAGGAGCTCGGCGCGCGCTCGGTGCTGGCGCTGCTCGTCCCCGAGAAGGCGGTCGCGTACCAGATCCTCGCCCTCAACATCGAGAAGGCGCACAACCTCCGGGAGAAGGCGCTCGAGGTGGTGCGCATGTACCGCGACCTCGCGGGCACGCTCGATCCGCGCGAGGCGGAGATGGCCCTCGAGTTCGAGGAGCCGGCGCTCGTCACGCTCGGCTTCGCCTACGAGCAGCGCGGGCGGCTCTCGGGCGGCGCGTACGCGCCGATCCTGCGCAAGGTGGACGCGTTCCTCGAGGAGAAGCTCACGGCGGCGCTGCCGGAGCGCGAGCGGCGGGCGGGGGTGGTGCTCGCCTTCGACGACGCCGTCGGCGAGGCCGTCGCGAGGCTCAAGGAGAAGGGGTTCGACTCGCCCTACCTCAAGAACTTCGTGGTCGCGCGCGTGAACCCGCTCCGCTTCATGAAGGGGGAGGCGCCGCCGTTCGACGCGCTGTTCGAGCAGATGACCAAGCGCGCCCGCGGGATGGACCCGGGCAAGATCAAGAGCGAGGACGTGGCGCGCTCCGGCGGCGGCGGGGAGGCCGAGGAGGCCCGCTAGCCAGGAGCCTGTCCCCGCTGATCGGCGGACGAGCCGCCTGCGACCACCGCCCACCTCTGCAGCCAATGGCGCACTTGCGCCATTGCGTCGCAGCGTGCACCGATGACTCCTCCGCCTCTCAACATCGAGGCGGACCCGTGCCGCTCTCCGCCCAGCGCCGAGAGCGACGGACCACGACACGCAAGGAGAGGTACACGTGCAACGAGTCATCGGTTTCCTGGCGCCGGTGGGCGCCGTCGCCATGGTGCTTGCCGTGGCCAGCCCAGCCGTCGCCGCGCCGGCCGAAGGCAAGCAGGCCAAGGTCTGCTTCACCTGCCACAAGACCGCCGAGGCCGGGGCCGTCCGGGGCCACTTCGACGAGGTCTCGATGAAGTCGAAGTCGTTCCAGATGAAGGTCGACGGCGACGTCGAGGTCCTCTTCTTCGACCCGGCCGCGCTCAAGGTCGTCAACGCGACCGAGACCGGCGACATGGAGAAGGTGCTGAAGTCGATCAAGAAGGGCGCTGAGGCCCGCGCCGTCTACACCGTGGACGGGAACGTGAAGCGGGTCAGCCTCCTGTCGCTCAAGCCGAAGCTCAAGGTCGCCGCCGAGAAGCAGGTGACGACCGAGCAGCTCGAGCAGCTCGTGGCGATGGGGCCGGAGAAGGGGAAGTACTTCCTCTTCGACGCACGCCCGGCGCCGAAGTACGCCGAGGGCTACATCCCGACCGCCGAGAGCCTGCCCTTCCCGGCCTTCGAGAAGGAGAAGGGGAAGCTGCCGGCCGACAAGGGCGCGCTCGTCATCTTCTATTGCGCCGGCACCACCTGCGCGATGAGCCCGGCGGCGCGAGACGCGGCCGAGAAGCTCGGCTACACGAACGCCAAGATCTACCACGAGGGGATCCCGGCCTGGACGAAGGCACACCCGCTCGCGCTCGCGCCGAAGCTCCTCCAGGAGGCGTGGCTCGGCAAGCAGCAGCCGATCATCGTGCTCGACGCCCGGAAGAAGGCCGCGGGCGGCGTGATCGCCGGAGCGGTGGCCTTCCCCGAGGCATCCAAGGCCGCGCTCGACAAGCTCTACCGGTTCCGGAAGATGAGGCCGCCCATCGTGGTCTACGACGAGGACGGGGCGACCCGCGCTCCGGCCGTCGCCAAGGCCATCGCCGCCGCCGGCTACCCCGCGATGGTCCTCACCGGCGGGATCCACGCATGGCAGGGCGCGGGCTACGCGCTCACCGCCGGCGCGCCCGCGGAGGCGATCGCCTACGTGCCGAAGCCGAAGGCCGGTGAGGTGCCCGCGAGCGAGTTCAAGGCGCTCGTCGGCGCCATCCCGTCCGACACGGTCATCCTCGACGTGCGGAACGCGGACGAGGTGGCGGGAGGCGCCTTCAAGGGCTCCGTCCACATCCCGGCGGACCAGGTCGCGAACCGCACGGCCGACCTGCCGAAGGACAAGCGGATCGTCGCCCACTGCTCCACCGGCCTGCGGGCGGAGATGGCCTACAACGTGCTCAAGGGCGCAGGCTTCACGAGCGTCGCGTTCCTCAACACGACCGTGGAGTTCGACGACGGCGCGCCGGAGATCGGCGAGTAGGAGCGGAGGCGAACATGAAGAAGCTCATCCAAGCTGCCGCCCTGGCCTTCGCCTTCGTCCTCGCCACCCCTTCTCCCGCGCGCGCCGGGGAGAAGCTGACCGGCACGGTGACGAAGCTCGAGGTGGCAACCGACAAGAAGTCCGCCGTCGCGGTCCTGAAGGACTCGGAGACCGCGGCGGACGTGCCCATCACGGTGACCGACGACGTGACGCTCAGGAAGCTCGAGCAGAGCGTGATCCAGGTCGGCGACGAGATCAAGTGTCGGTACGAGAAGAAGGGCCGCAAGAACGTCGCCACGTACTTCAAGAAGGCGGGCGGCTGCTGACGTCCGGCTGAGCGGCGCCACGGAATGGAGGCCCCCGGAGCGAGGTCGTTTCGGGGGCCTCCTCGTTCGCGCGAGGACCCGGCCCGAGGACCCGGCCCCGAGGAACGCGATTCGCCGGCTGGCTCGCGCTCGGTCCGCGCGCAGGGCTCCCCGAAGAGCGGTGGCCGCGCCCCCATCGGTGCGCTATCCGATCGGGCCCATGGACCCCCAGAACCCGCAGGGCCCGCAGATGGCGGACCCGTCGATGGTCCGCACGCTCGCCGCCCAGACGGAGGCGGTCTGGCCGCAGGAGCTGCCGCTCCTCCGCCGGTACGCGCTCCCCGCCGCGCCGCGGATCCTGGATGCGGGGTGCGGCACGGGCGAGGCGTCGCGCCGGATGGCGGAGGCCTTCCCGGGCGCGGCGGTGCTGGGCGTGGACGTCGAGGACGGGAGCCTCGACCGCGCGCGCCGCGCCTCCGCCCACCTGGGCGATCGGGTCCGCTTCGAGCACCGGAGCGTGTTCGAGCTCGAGCTCCCCGCCGCGAGCTTCGACCTCGTGGTCTGCCGCCACGTCCTGCAGGCCGTCCCGCACGCGGAGCGGGCCGTCGCCGAGCTGGCCCGCGTCGCGCGCCCCGGCGGGTGGGTCCACCTCGTCGCGGAGGACTACGCGCTGATCCAGTTCCCCGCGGCGCATGGCGCGCTCACGCTCTGGCCCGACGTGCCGGCGCGCTTCGGCGCCGCGACCGGGACCGACATGTTGGTCGGCCGCCGCGCGCCGGCGCTGCTGGCGGCGCTGGGGCTGCGAGACGTCACGGTGGACCACGTGGTGGTGGACACGCTGCGCGTTCCCCGGGAGACGTTCGCGGCGATCTGGGAGGCGTGGCGGGACGGTTACGTCGAGGCGATCGCCGAGATCTGCGCGCTGCCGGCGGCGGACGTGCGCACCGAGTTCGACCGGCAGATCGCGGTCATCCGGGATCCGGCGCAGTACGCCGCGTGGATCGTCCCCGTCGTCGCGGGGCGGGTGGTGTGAGGGGGCGTCTGCGTCGGGGAGGCGCGGGCCGTCTCCCCGCAGCGGCACGCGCCGCGCTCCTCCTGCACGACGTGTTCGGCGCGCCCCACCCCGAGCTCGCGCGCGTGCTCGAGAGGAGCGAGGCCGCCTGCCGCCAGCTCGTCCATGCCCGCACCCGCGTGCGCGTTCGTCGCCCCTGACGCACCGTGGATCGCGGACGGCGGCGGCAAGGTGCCGGTCGCGCGCAAGCTCCGCGGGGCGGCGCGGATCGCCCGCCTTCTCGTTCGCGTCGCGCACAAGGCGCCCGGGCCCGCGTGGCGGATCGTCTGGATCAACGGCGAGCCCGCCGTCGCCAGGTACGTCGGCGATCGCCTCTTCTCCACGGTGTCCCTCGAGACGGACGGTGAGCGCATCCTCGCGTTCCACGCCGTCGTCGACCTGGAGAAGCTCTCGCGCGTGGCCGCGGCGTAGCGGGACTCACCGGGTGGTCCGGGGTTCGACGATCTGGGCGTCGTCTCTCCGGACGGCCGCCCGCTGGCCTTCGTCTTCGAGCCGCGACGGAGGCGTCACCGATCCACCGTCTGCATGCGCTCGGCGTCGTAGCGAGGTCCCGCAGTTGCGCCGGGCGGGAGCGCGGCGTCGAGCTCGGCGAGCTCCGCGGCCGAGAGCGCGATCGCGGCCGCGGCGACGTTCTCCTCGAGGTAGCTGCGCCGCTTCGTGCCCGGGATCGGCACGACGTCCTCGCCGCGGTGCAGGAGCCACGCGAGCGCGAGCTGGCCGGCCGTCGCGCCCTTCTTCGCCGCGAGCGAGCGCACCGCGTCCGCGGCGCGGACGTTCGCGTCGAAGTTCGCGCCCTGGAACCGCGGGTCGCGGCGGCGGAAGTCGCTCTCCGGGTACTCCTCCGCGCGGCGCGCCGCCCCGGTGAGGAACCCGCGTCCGAGCGGCGCGAACGGGACGAGCCCGATGCCGAGCTCGCGCAAGACCGGGACGATCTCCGGCTCGAGGTTCCGCTCCCACAGCGAGTACTCGCTCTGGAGCGCGCTGATGGGATGGACCGCGTGGGCGCGCCGGATCGTCCGCGCACCCGCCTCGGACAGCCCGAGGTACCTCACCTTCCCCGCGCGGACCAGCTCCGCCATCGCGCCGACGACGTCCTCGATCGAGACGGCCGGATCGACGCGGTGCTGGTAGAGGAGGTCGATCCGGTCGGTGCGGAGCCGCCGGAGCGACGCCTCCACCACCTCGCGGACGTGCTCGGGCCGGCTGTCGAGGCCGACGCTGTTCCCGTCCTGGATCCGGAACCCGAACTTCGTGGCGATCAAGGCGGCGTCGCGACGGCCCGCGAGCGCACGCCCGAGCAGCTCTTCGTTGACGAACGGCCCGTAGACCTCGGCCGTGTCGAAGAACGTGACGCCGAGCTCGAGCGCACGATGGATCGTCGCGACGGACTCGGCCTCGTCGGGCTGGCCGTAGGCCTGGCTCATCCCCATGCAGCCGAGCCCGAGCGCCGACACCTCGAGCCCCTGCCGCCCCAGCTTCCGCGTCCCGAGCGCCATGCGTGCCTCCTCCTCTGGAGCGGGATCTAGGCGGTCGGGGCACGCAGCACCACGCCATGAGGCGCTCGGTGCGAGGGAAGGCGGCCCTCGCGTCGCAGTCCTCGACCGCCGATGCAGGGGAGCACGCGCGACCTCCCCGTGCGCAGGGCGCCGCACACCGGCGCACGTTGACGGGGTCGTCCGGGTCGCCCACCCTGGACGCTCGGTGGACATCGGGTTGCCAGAGCTGCGCGTGAAGGTCCCTTGCGACGACGCGGGCGATTTCCACGCGCGCCTCCGCGCTCCCCTGGCGGCGAACGGCGTGCGCATTCCCACGGAGCGCGGCCTCGCGGTCTCCACGCGAGTGGCCGTCGCGCTCATGTTCAGGGACGGGAGCGCCGTGCGCGTCGAAGGCGTCGTCGACGCGCACCTCATGCTCGACGGGCGCTCCGCCGTGCGCGTGCGGCTGCCCTCGCTGGAGCGCTTCGAGGAGTCCCGGGCCGGCATCCCGGAGCTGGACGAGGACGAGCCGCTCGGAGGTACCCCGGTGCCGCGGTCCGCGGCGCCGGACGAGGACGAGCCGCTCGAGGACGCCTCGTACGCTCAGCGCCAGGAGCCGCTCGAGGGCGAGCTGCTCGAGGAGCCCGACGCGCTGCCCGCGGCGCCGGCCGCGCCCGCCGATCCACTCGACACGTCCGGCGACATCATCGCGATGGTGAACCGGCGCGTCGGCCGGGCGCAGCGCGCCGCGCTCGTGCTCGTGGCGCTCGCACTCGCGCTCGTCGGCGCCGGAATCGCGATCGCCCGGCAGCTCGGTCGGGCCGCCACGCCGGAGGCGGCGATCTCGGCGCACCTCCAGGCGGCGGACCGGCTCGTCGCCGAGGGCCGCCTCACGGGCGAGGAAGGTGCCCTCGCGCACCTCCTCGCGGCGAAGCGGCTCGGCCCGGGCGACGCGGGGACCGAGGCGCGGCTGTCGCAGGTCGCGGATCGGCTCGAGCTGCTCGGGGCTCGCGCGCTCGGGCGCGACGATCTCGCGGTCGCATCGATCCACCTCGCGGCGGCGCAGCTCGCCGCGCCGGAACGGTCGACCATCCGCGCGAAGCTCGCTGCGCTGGCGAAGCGCACGCGCCGCGAAGCGTCCCGGCGCAAGCGGCCGGTCGCGACCGGGACCGCCGCTCACTGACCCGCCACGCCGAACCGGTCCGCGGCTCACGTCCCTGCGAAGGCGTCTCGGGCGCGTGGTCGGGCTCGGGAGCGTTCCGGAACTGCGCCTCCTGGCCCGCGGCTTAGACGGAGGGTGACTTGGCCAGGCTGCCGCGGTCGGGGGTTCCCCGCTGCGCACGCCCGAAGCCAACATGGTCGCGGACGGGTCGCATCGGGCACCCGCCACGAGGCCGCCGCCGATGAAGATCTTCCTGTCCTATCCATCGGCGCAGCGCGACCTCGCCGAGCGGCTCGCGCTCGCGCTCGAGGCGGAGAGGCACGAGGTCTTCATCGACCGCTCCGACCTCGCCGCGGGCGACGCCTTCCACCAGACCCTGCGCGAGGCGATCCTCGGCGCCGATGGCCTGGTGTTCCTCGTCACCCCCGAGTCCGTGGCGACCGGCAGCTACGCGCTCGCGGAGCTGAGCATCGCCCGGCAGCGCTGGCGCAGGCCCGCCGGCCGCGTGCTGCCGGTTCTGGTCGCGCCGACCCCGATCGCGGCGCTGCCTCCTTACCTCCGCGCGGTCACCCTCCTGCAGCCGCGCGGCGACGCGGTGGCCGAGATCGTCGCCGCGGTGGCGCGCCTGGGGCGACCGGGGCCCGGCCGCGGGAGGTTGGTGGTGGCGGTGGGGGCCGCGGCGGCCCTCGCCCTGGGCGGCGCCGGATTCCTGGCCTGGCGGGGCGCGGAGCGGGAAAAGCTCGTCGCCAGGCGCGCCGTGGCCGAGGCGGCGTCGGCGCGGGAGCTGTGCGAGACCGGCGATCACGCGCTGGCGCTCCAGCAGCTGAACGAGCTGGCCGGACACGAGAAGCCGCCGCCCGAGGTGATCCGGGCGCGCGAGGACTGCGCGATGACCTGGCTGCGGGAGATGCGCGCCACGGTCGGCAAGACCACCTTCGGGGAGCAGGTGGCGCAGGTCCAGCCCGTGCTCGCGCAGGGGCTGGCAGGGGCCACGGGCGAACGGGCCGCCGACCTGCGCGCGCACCTCGGCTGGGGCGAGTACCTGCGCGGCCGCGAAGGCAACCCAGGCGTCGATCCCACGGCGCACTGGAAGCGGGCGCTGGAGGAGGACGCCCGCAACGCCTACGCCCATGCCATGTGGGCGCGTCAGCTGCTCGACGGCGCGGGGTTCCTCGACGAGGCGAAGCCCCACTTCGCGCAGGCGGTCGCGAGCGCCCGCGACCGGCCGTTCGTTCGCGCGCTCCAGCTCGGGGGCACGCTCGGTCACGCCGCCCTCACGCCCTACGCCCTGACGGTGGCCGACGAGATGCGCCGGGGCGGGGAGCGCGTCGAGCGCGAGCAGCGTGAGCGGCTGTGGAGCGCCGCCTTCGCCTCGGCGATGTTCCATGCCGACGAGCGCGCGGCCCTGCTCGCCGCGCTTCCCGCGGCCGACCTGCTCGCGACGTTCACCTGGCTGTTTCCGGCGGGCGAGGTGAGGGAGGATCGCCGACCTCTGTGGCGGCTCGTCAAGGCGAACCTGGACGCCAGCGCCGGCCACCCTGCGGCGGCGCGCGCCGACCTGGAGGCGCTGGTCCGGGACCTGCGCGCCTCCAAGGGACCCGACCGCGTGCTCGACGAGGCGCGGCGCACGCTCGAGCGCATGCGCCGTCCCGCCGGGTCGCGCTAGAGGTCGGGGGCTCTGGGTCGGGGGCTCGGCATCAATCCGACGACAGCCCCACCTTCCGCAGCAGCGCGGCGTACCGCGGATCGCCGACGAGGTTCCGGAACGTCGGCTCGAGCAGCAGCTCGTGCAGCCCGCTGTCGCGCTGAGCGTACGCGCGCTCGAGCCACGCAACGCGCGCTCGCGGTCGCCGCGCCAGGCGTGCACCTTGGCGATCTGATACGCGCTCATGACCGCGTCGCGGCGAGTGAGCTCCGCGAGCGCCCGATCCGATTCCGCGGCGTGACCGAGGGAGTGCTCGGCGAGGGCGACCGCGAAGGCGCGGAGGGGCTCGTCCTGGATGCGATCCGCGACGGCGCGAGCCTCCGCCGCCCGGCCCTGGAGGAGCAACACC
>Ga0184637_10001754_pt1 | contig 14301 bp, 10 predicted proteins | sample PLM3_127_b2_FD_133143 | JGI IMG/M metagenome (GOLD analysis project Ga0184637, IMG submission 133143) | Groundwater sediment microbial communities from an aquifer in East River, Colorado, USA - PLM3_127_b2 | ecosystem: Environmental > Terrestrial > Soil > Riparian zone | place: USA: East River...
CGTCCGACGAGGCCTCCAAACGCTGGCCGGGCTATGGGGCGGTGCGCCGCTCGCTTCCGCGGAGGCGATGAGGATCGCCCAGGCCGCGGCTGGGCCGGCCGCCGCGCTGCAGTGGCTGCAATCGCATCCGGTCGACCTCAACGATCCGGAGAACGCGCCCGTGCTGCGCGCCTTCGTCGACGCGAAGCTGGCGCTCGGAGAACCGGCGGAGGCGTTGAAGCAGCTGGAGACGGCGATCGACGCGCATCCCGAAGAATCCAAATTCCAGGAGCTTCGAGGCAGGACCCTGATCGCTGCGGGCTCGCTGGAGACGGCCGAGGTCGCGTTCCGGCGCTCCCTCGAGCTCGATCCCGAATCGTCGGCGGCGCTCCACGGGCAGGCCGTGATTGCGGCGCAACGCGGGCAGCGCGACCAGGCCGTGGAGCTCTACGATCGGGCCGCGCGGAGCGATCCGACGGATCCGGAGCCGGGTTGGGCGGCGTTCCAGCTGCTGGCGTCGGATCGGGGCGATCTCGAAAACGCCGCGTTGGCCGGTCGGCTCGAGCGCTATCTGCGGGATCACCCTCACCGCGCGGCCGCCGCACTTGCGCTGGCCGAGCTGCGCGTGGAGTCGGGGGATCGCGAAGGCGCGCTCGAGATGGCACAGCGCGCGGTCAGCTTCGGGTCCGGATCCCGGGGCGTGGAGATGGTGGCGCGGGTCCAGCTCGAGATGGGGGACCCGTCTGCCGCGATCGAGACGCTGAAGCGAATGGCCAAGGTGAACCTCGAACAACCCTCGGCCCAGTATTGGCTCGGGAAGGCCCTCGCAAGCGCGGGCGACCGGGCGGGCGCGCAAGAGGCGCTTCGGCGCGCACTCGAGGGCGAGGCGTTCCCCGAAGCCGCACAAGCGCGCGCAGAGCTCGCTCGTCTGGAACGTGATGCCGGCTCGTCGCTGTAGCGGTTCCGAGAGCTATGCGGTGGGATGCGCCGTGTTGGCGGCGGTGCTGCTGGTGCACGGGCGAGCAGCCGGAGACGAATCTGCCGGCTGGATTCCGTCACTCGCGATCGGAGCGGACGTGCAGACGGGGACCGCTTCGGCCACCGTCGCGAGCTCGTTGCGGGGTGAATTCGATGGAGGGAGGAGCTTCGTCAGCGGCAACCCGACGCTCCGCGGTGAGCTGATGAGCCCGGTGATCGGCGAGGTTCCGGGTCGACCCCGTCTGTTCGCGCACGCGGGATGGCAGTGGGGCTGGACGGTTCTCGACGAGGAGCGCTTCGTAGTGAAGGAGCTCAATCCCAGCCAGGTCGTGATCGAGCCCTCTCCTTTCCCCGCAGTGGCCGACACACCGCCGAAACTCGTCGACGGTCAGGGAAGCGAAGTGGATCTCGAGATCCGGAACGGCTGGTACACCGGCCTCGGCATCGCGTTCCACGTGCCGCTCGCCGGGTTCGACTTCCTCCTCAAGCCCTCCGCGGATTACTACCAGCAGTCGCTGCGCTACCAGGGAACGGTTCTCAACGTGACCTGCCAGGTCATCATCAACCTAAACAAACCCCGCTGCGTCAAAGGGACGCAGGCAATCCAAGACATCGGCAGATCGGACGACTCGACACTGCACGCGCTCGGTCCTCGCCTCGGCGTCGAGCTCGAGGTCGGCCAGCGCGGACCTTTGAGCTTCGCCCTGTTCGCCGAGGGCTTCGTCTATTGGATCGTCGGCGATCGCTCCGTGCGTTTCGAGGGACAGAGTGGAGGGGATACCGCGACGTTCTCCGCGAAGACGGATTCCCTGATGGGAGGGGGAAGTGTCGGGATGCGAATGAGTTGGCGAGGTCAGTGAGGGCCGGATGTCGAGATCGTTCGCAATACCCCGTTGGTCGTACTGGCTCGCCGCCGCCGCGATGATCGCGTTCTACCTCGTCTACTCGATCGAGCGCCGCGATGATCTACGCCCCGTCGGCGCGCTCGCAGACGTCGTGAAGTTGGCCGAACGCGGCGATCTGAATGTCGTCTTCATCGTCGTCGACACGTTGCGCTCGCAACGACTGGGGGCCTACGGCTACGAGCGGGACACGAGCCCGGCTCTGGACGCGCTGGCGGACACGGGGGTGCTCTTCAAGAACCACCTGTCGCAGTCCTCCTGGACCAAGACCTCGATGGCCTCGCTCTGGACCGGACTCTATCCGGCTCGTACCCAGGTGCTTCGCTATGACGACGCGGTCTCGCCGGAAGCGCAGATGCCGGCCGAGGTGCTGCGCAACGCCGGATTCCGCACCAACGCGATCTGGCGCAACGGCTGGGTGGCTCCGAACTTCGGCTTCTCGCAGGGTTTCGACGCCTACCACAATCCTCGTCCGGTTCCGATTCCACCATCCGTGCGGAAGGAGAATCCCTCTCTGAAGGAAGGGGGATCGGACCACGAGCTCATCCTCTCTGCGGTCGAGTTCCTGCGGACCTACGGAGATCAGAGGTTCTTCCTCTACCTTCACCTGATGGACGTACACCAATACGTCTACGACGAGGAATCGGCTCTCTTCGGCACGACGTACTCGGACATCTACGACAACGCGATCCGCCGGACGGATCATCACATCGGCATCGTGGTCGACGCGCTCGAGGCACAAGGACTCCGGGACGAGACGATCCTCATCGTGGCATCGGACCACGGTGAGGCCTTCGGGGAGCACGGGCAAGAGGGCCATGCGAAGGATCTCTACTCGGAGGTCACCCGCACGCCGTGGATCTTGAGCCTTCCATTCCGTCTCGAGCCAGGCGTCGTCGTCGAGAGCGCGACCGAGAACGTGGACGTCTGGCCGACCGTCTTCGAGATCCTCGGTCTGGACGCTCCGAAAGACGTCGATGGTCGCTCCCGAGTCGCCGACGTGTTGCGCTCCGGGGAAGGCGCCGGTGCGGATGGCACGCGGCCGCGCTTCGCACAGCTGGACCGACACTGGGGGCAGACCCGGAAGGAGCCCCGCTCGCTCGTCGCCGTCACCGACGGCGCATTGCGCCTGTTCTACGACGTGAAGCTGCCCGACCGCGTCGAGCTGTACGACCTCGCGCAGGATCCTCGGGAGCAGCACAATCTCGCGGAGAAGGAGCCCGAGGTGGCGGCCAGACTGACCGAGCGCGCGAAGGGCTATCTCGACGGTCCGCCGCCGCCGTGGAGGGGCGGCGCCCCCAAGGTCGAGGTCGACGACATGGAACTGCGCCAGCTGCGTGCGCTGGGCTACAAGATCGACTGATCGCGGGATGGCGCGCAGATCTCGCCCTTCGGCCCGGCGGACCGGGATGGCAGGCGGTCGGCGAACGCCTGCCCCGGTGCGAGCGGCGGCTCGAGCAGCGCGAGCGAGTCGGCCGGCGGACCGATTCGTCCCATTGCTCGTGGCAGCCGGGCTCGCGCTGACGACGCTTCTCACCTTTTCAGAGGTGGGTAGCTTCGGATACGTCAGCTACGACGATCCGCGCTATGTCGTGAACAACTATCGCGTCCGCTCCGGATTGAGCATCGAGAATCTTCGCTGGGCGTTCACGAACTTCAGCTTCGCCAACTGGCACCCGCTCACGTGGCTCTCGCTGATGCTCGATCACCAGCTCTTTGGCGAAGCGCCCGGTGCGCAGCATTGGGTGAACGCCGGACTTCATATCGCGAACGCGCTGTTGCTCTTCGCGGGACTCCGCATGTTGACGGGAGCCCTCTGGCGCCCAGCCCTCGCCGCAGCGCTGTTCGCGCTCCACCCCCTGCACGTGGAATCGGTGGCGTGGATCTCTGCGCGCAAGGATGTGTTGAGCACTCTGCTGGGCCTGCTCTCGATCGGGGCCTACGCTGCCTACGCGCGTCGCCGGATGGAGAGAAGGCCAGCCCGCCGCGCCTATGCCCTGTGCGGCGCGTTGCTGGCGTTGGGACTGATGGCGAAGCCGATGCTCGTCACGTGGCCGCTCGTGTTCCTGCTCCTGGACTACTGGCCGCTCGGGCGGCCGGAGTTCTCGACCGGCGTAGTGCGGCCTCGGACGAATTGGTGGCCTCTCATCGCGGAGAAGCTGCCCTTCTTCGCTCTTGCGCTGCTCTCCGGCGTCCTCACCGTCCTCGCTCAACAACGGGCGGGAGCGGTGATCGGACTGGAAGCCGTCTCACCAACTGCGCGAGCGGCCAACGCCGCGCTCGCCTACGTGAACTACCTCGGAATGACGGTCTGGCCGACGGGGCTCGTGGCGTTGTATCCGCATCCCAAGGAATACGTCTCGTGGCTCGCGGCTGCTGGGGCGCTGGCCCTGCTCGTCCTCGCGACGTCCGTGCTGACGGGCGTTGTGCGGTCGCGTCGCTATCTCGCCGTCGGATGGCTCTTCTATCTCGCCACGCTCGTTCCCGTGATCGGGATCGTGCAGGTTGGCGTGCAGGCAATGGCGGACCGCTACACCTACGTGCCCCTGATCGGCATCTTCGTGCTGGTGTCTTGGGCACTCGCTGATTGGGTCGAGCGCAGGCGCCAGCTTCGAGTTGCAGCAGCGACTGCGAGCGCGGCGGCGCTGATCGCGCTCGCGTGGCTCTCTCGGCAGCAGGTGGGTCACTGGCGGGACACTCTCTCGCTCTTCGGGCACGCGCTCGCCCACACCGAGGCGAATCCCATCGCGCAAGTCCATTTCGCCTCCGCGCTCCAGGAGCTCGGACGCTTCGACGAGGCGGCCGAACACTACCGAGCGGCCCTCTCGTTCCAGCCGGACGATCCCTATGCGTTGACCGGACTGGGGAACTCGCTGCTCCGCACCGGACGCAGCGTCGAGGCGAGACACGCCTTCGACGCAGCCATCGAAAGCGGCGCCGACCTTCCGGAGGCCTTCATCGGGTTGGGCAACTACTACATGGCTCAACGCGATGCGGCGTCGGCCTATCGCGCATTCCACCGCGCGATCGAGCTCGACCCCGATTCGGCCGAGGCGTCCAACAATGCGGGCGCGGCGCTAGCGAGCGGCGGGGACGTGCGTGCGGCCATTCCTCACTTCGAACAGGCGCTGCGCTTGCGTCCCGGTTACCCCGACGCTGCGCGGAACCTCTCGGCGGCTCGCGCCGCCGTCGGCGTCGAACCCGAAGCTCCTCGGTAGCCGTCTTTCTGGAGCGGGATCATGGCATCTGGGCGTCGTCGACGACGATCGTGGCGCCTGTGATCGCCCTCGACTCCTTCGCGGCGAGGAGGAGCAGCACGCCGTCGAGATCCCGCGGCTCCATCAATCGACGGCGCCGCATCCCGGCGATCTCCTGGCGCCCGTCCTCCGTCTCGAAGATAGGGCGGGTCATGTCCGTCAGGAGAGCGCCCGGAAGAATCGCGTTGACGTTGATTCCATGGCGCGCCCACTCTCGCGCCAGCACCTTCGTCATCATGATCAAGCTGGCTTTCGACATGCAGTACAGCGCCAGCCCCACCCGCGGATGCTCGCCGTTGATCGACGCGATGTTGATGACGCTGCCGCTCTCTCCCCGCGCCATCAGCCGACGCGCCATCTCGCAGGCGAGCGCGAAGGAAGCCTTGACGTTCGTATCGAAGATGCGATCGAAGTCGTCGACGGAACGCTCCACGGCGCGTCCCGCTACACTCGTTCCGGCGTTGTTCACGAGGATGCTCACGTGTCCCAAGACCGATTCGACCCGATCGAAGAGCGACCCGATCCGATCGAACTGTTCGAGGTCGTGGGGGAAGCTGCTTGCGCGTCCGCCGTGGGCTCGCACCTCCTCCTCGACCGAGCGGAGATCCTTCTCGTCGCGACCGGTCAGACCCACCGCAGCTCCGGCCATCGCGAGGGTGAAGGCGAGCCGAGCGCCCACGCCGCGGCTCGCACCCGTCACGAGCGCGGTGCATCCGGTGAGGTCGGCGCGAAAGGCGCTGGCTGCGATCGAGGCCCCTAGCTCGCTCATGCGCTTCCTCGACCCGTTCTGGCGCACTGCGGGTAGCTCTCCGCTCGCGTCGAGCGATCAGACGAGCCCGGTGCTTCGCCTCGGAGCGTCGGCGTCTCGTGCGGCGACGCCCAATACGTGGCCGAGCTTCTCCTTCTTCGTGCGCAGATAGGAGAGGTTTCGATCGTTCGGTGCGATCTCGAGCGGGACGCGCTCACACACCTCGAGGCCGTAATGCGCGATCTGGGTCTGCTTGGCGGGGTTGTTCGTGAGAAGGCGAAGCCGTCGAACACCGAGGCTCCAGAGCATCTTGGCGCCGAGTCCGTACTCGCGCTCATCGCCGCCGAAGCCCAGGCGCTCGTTTGCTTCCACCGTGTCCAGACCCTCCGCGTCCTGGAGGGCATATGCCTTGATCTTGTTCGCGAGACCGATTCCGCGCCCTTCCTGGCGCAGGTAGAGAAGGACTCCACAGCCGGCGATCCCGATCGTGCGAAGAGCCGAGTCCAGCTGCTCTCCGCAATCGCAGCGGGTAGAGCCGAAGGCGTCACCGGTGAGGCACTCGCTGTGAAGACGGACGAGAACGGGATCCTCGGGTCGGATCCGGCCTCTGACGAGGGCGACATGGTCTAGCCCGTCGAGATCGCTGTGAAAGACGACGGCTCTGAATTCACCCCAAGACGTCGGGATCGCCGCTTCGGAAACCTGGTGCACGACCCGCTCCGCGGCCAGGCGATGGCGTATCAGATCGGCGATCGAAGCGATCTTGATCGAATGCGTCCGGGCGAAGGATCGGAGATCGGCAGCTCGCGCCATCGTGCCATCGTCGTTCATGATCTCGCAGATCACGGCCGCCGGCCTGCGGCCAGCCAGGCGCGCCAGATCGACCGAGCCCTCCGTATGCCCTGATCGCTCGAGGACTCCGCGGCGACGCGCTCGCAGCGGAAAGACATGGCCCGGCCGGCTCAGGTCGGTCGGAACGGCATCATCCGCGATCGCGGTGCGGATCGTGTGCGCGCGATCGAATGCGGAGATGCCGGTCGTGACGCCGGAACTCGACTCGATCGAGACGCCGAACGCGGTCCCTCGCGCGCACTCGTTCGCGTGCTCGGGCACCATCAGGGGAAGGCCCAGCTGCTCGAAGCGGGCTTCGTCGAGCGCGAGGCAAACGAGACCGCGCGCGTGGGTCGCCATGAAATTGATCGCCTGTGGCGTCACTGCGTCGGCGGCAATGCAGAGGTCGCCCTCGTTCTCCCGCTGATGGTCATCGACGAGGATCACCATGCGCCCCTCGCGAATCTCCGAGATGGCCTCCTCCGCGGAGCAGAACTCGGAACCCGAGGGCCCGTCCCTCTGCACGCTCGCAGATTCGGCTCGCGTAGCGCGGGCCGACCCGCCGCTTCCCACCGGATCGTCATACATGATCGCGATCTCCGCAGATCGGGTCTATTTATATCCGATAATACGTTTTGTGCAAGGATTATCTTGTATACGGCAATATATCGTAATACCCTTAGCTGCGACGCCGGCTCGACCCCCAGGGGGCTCCTACGCACAACCAGGCAGTTGAGGATCGCCAGTGGCCATCACCCAGGAAGATTTCAAGGCGACGATGGCGCGCCGAGCGAGCGCGGTCAGCATCGTGACGTCTCGCTTCCGCGGCACGATCCATGGAATGACCGTCTCCGATTTCGCCGGGGTCTCCCTGGAGCCTCCGCTCGCGCTGGTGTGCGCCGACAAGGCATCGATCACGACCGGTCTGATCGGCGAGGGCAAGTGCTTCGCGATCAACATCCTTTCCGACCGGCAGGAAGCGCTTTCGAATCGCTTTGCCTCGAAGAAGGACGAGTTCCGGCGCTTCGAGGGCGTGGAGATCTCCGACGGTGCGACGGGTGCACCTCTGATCGCCGCCGCGGTCGCCAACCTCGACTGCGAGCTGGTCGCGTCTCATGACGCCGGTGATCACATCATCTTCGTGGGTCGAGTCGTGGACGTCCGGATCAGCAACCTCGATCCCCTCGTCTACTTCTCCGGACGTTACGCGAGCATCGGAAAGCACCCGCTCGAGTAGGAGACCCAAGGGTGCAGTCCGCGCAGAAGCGAGAAGCCTCCGGAATCTTCCGTGGTTGGTGGGTGGTCCTCGCGACGGCCGTCGGTCTCGCTCTCCACTCGGGCCCGATCATCGCGGCCACGTTCGGGGTCTTCCTGGAACCGCTGAGCCACGAGTTCGGCTGGACCCGCGCCGAGCTCTCCATGGCGTTCTCCCTGTTCACGTTGACCGGAGCGGCCGCCGCGCTGGTCGTCGGCCGGTGGGTCGACCGCATCGGCGCTCGACGGGTGATCCTCTGCTCGGTTGCTCTCTTCTCGCTCGCCGTCGCCTCCTTCTACCTCCTCTCCGCTCGCCTCTGGCACCTCTACGCTCTGTACATCGGACTCGGCATCGTCGGCAGCGGAACGACTCCGCTCGCCTACTCGAAGGTCATCGCCGAATGGTTCGATCAGAAGCGCGGCCTGGCGCTGGCGATGGGAATCGTCGGCAGCTCGGTCGGGTCCCTGCTGCTGCCTCCCTTCGCACACGCGCTCGTCGATCAGGTCGGCTGGCGAATGGCCTATGCATACCTGGGCCTGCTGATCGCAGGCATCGCGCTGCCGGTGGTCGCGCTGCTGCTCGCTGAGGCGCCCGGGAGGAATCGGGAGCGGGACGCGCAGGAGAGAGGTGCCCCTCACCTCCCGGGTCCGGAGCTGAGCGGAGGGGAGGTGCTGCGCAGAGCGTCGTTCTGGCGGATGGCCGGGGCTTTCTTCTTCCTTTCGATCGCCTTCTCGGGCTGCTTCGTGCACCTGGTCCCGCTGCTCACGGACCGCGGAGTTTCGCGCCAGAGCGCGGCGCTGGCGATGTCCGTGTGTGCCGGGGGCTCATTGGTAGGGCGGCTCTTGTGCGGATACCTGCTGGATCGCTTCGCTGCAAATCGCGTCGCGGTGGGTTTCTTTTGCGCGGCCGCGCTGGGGATGGCGCTGCTCTGCGGCAGCGAAGCGGGCGCCACAGCATTCGTCGCCGCGTGGTTGATCGGCTTGATGGTCGGGGCCGAGCTCGACCTGATCGCGTACATGTGCAGTCGCCTCTTCGGGCTGCGCGCGTTCGGAGAGATCTACAGCTACGTGTACGCGCTGTTCGTCCTCGGGGGCGCGATCGGGCCGGCGCTCATGGGCTTCGGCTACGACGCCACCGGCTCCTACGAGGTCGTTCTCCGCGCTTTTCTGATGGCGCCCGCGCTCGGCATCGCCCTCCTTGGTCACTCGGGCTCGCCCCCGCATCCAACGAGGCCGTTGGGAGCCACCAAGGCGCGCCGTGGAGGATCGACCGCATGAGTGAGACACGTGGAAGCGGCGCGATGATCCGCGGAGACGAGGGACGGGGGAGGGCGGCGTTGGTCACCGGCGCCTCCTCGGGGATCGGCCGCGCCTTCGCGGAGGTTCTCGCCAGCCGCGGCTGGGACATCGCCGTCACGGCGCGGCGGGAGGACCGGCTGCGCGAGCTCCAGCGGAGCGTTGCCGCACGACACGGCGTGCGGGTCGAGGTCATCCCGGCGGACCTCGCCGATCCCAAAGCCTGCGAGAACATCGTCGCTGCGCTCGGTGAGCGAATGCACATCGACCTGCTGGTGAACAATGCCGGCTATACCCTCTACGGCCGTTATCTGGATTTCTCCTGGGAGGAGCAGCGCGCGCTGCTGCAGGTGATGGGCGTCGCGGTGTGCGAGCTCACCCATCGACTTCTCGGGCCGATGTTGGAGCGGGGCTTCGGACGGATCGTGAACGTCGCGTCCGCGGGCGGTTTCTTCCCCGGCTCTCCGATGTACACGCTCTATGCGCCGCTCAAGGCGTTGATGATCGCGCTCGCCGAGGGAATCGACGCCGAGTACGCGGGAAGTGGGATCCACGCCACCGCGAGCGCTCCGGGACTCACGGCGACCGAGATCCTGGAGACCTCGCCGGCGCTTCAGGAGGTCTCGCGCTCGCGGCTCGGACGCTTGCGGATGCAGACGCCGGAGACCGTCGCCCGCGAGGCCTACGACGCCTGTATGGCGGGCCAGCGCCTCGTGGTGCACGGGTGGTACACGAAGGCGTTCGTTCAGTTCCTCCGGCGCGCGCCGCGCCGGATGGTCTACCGGTTCGTGTCATCCGCCTACACCGAGTAGGCGCCGGTCCTCAACGCTTCCCGGCCAGCTCGCGGGAAACGGCATCCTCCACCAGCGTGCCCTCGAAGAAGCGCGGATTGGCGCCGGTATAGAGGTGAACGGCGTTCGCGAAGCCGAAGTCGCGGAAGTCTTCCTCGGTCAGCAGCTTCCTCTCGACCAGCTCCCACGCCTCCCGCAGGATGGCAGACATGTCGGGCACGTCCCAATGGGCGATGTCGGAGCCGAGGATGGCCCGCATGCGAGCTCCGAACGGATTGCGCGCCGTGTCGAAGGCCGCGCCGGTGATCGGATCATCCGCCTCGCAGCCGAAGTGGAAGTGCTCCGCGAACAGATCACGGATGTCCTCCGCTCGTTGGATCTTGCACGCTGCGAACTCGTCGCGCGCGAGCGGGTCCTCGTCCGGATCGCTCAGCACAGCCAGCGCCTCCTCGAGATCTTCGAGATGCTCCCGGAAGCGGGGCGAGCCGTGGCGTCGAAACAGATCCACGACGAGCTTGCGATCGATGTTCGCGGGGTTGTAGTTCTCCACCTGATCGCGGTTGCGCTTCTCCCAGTGTGCGATCAGATCGGCGTAGAGGCTGCACGCCCAGCCGGCGCCTCCCTCGAGGAAGGCGAAGCGAAGGGTGGGGAATCGGCGGAGGACGCCGCTCATGAACACGGCCCGACAGATGGCATCGTTGCCGGCGAAGTTCCCGAGGTGGTTGAAGACGTAGTTGGTGACGGAGATGCGGCCGCCCCAGCCCATGCCCACCGGATGGAAGACCGGAACGACGCCCAGATCGACGAAACGCTCCCAGAGCGGGTCGTAGTCGTAGAGACTGTCGAGCACGAAGTTGTCCAGCCAGCGAGCCCAGCGGTGGCTGTTGTGCCCGGGCAGTGGACGCGGGACGTAGCCGCTCAGGAGCACCGCCTTGAACCCGAGCTCTCGCACGGAGTACTCTAGCTCCCGGATCGCCTCCTCGGGGCTGAACATCGGAATCAGCGCCGCCACGGTGAGTCGATCGGCGTAGGGCCCGTATTCCTCAGCGTGAAAGCGGTTGAAGGCACGGCAGACGGCCTGCCGCAGTTCACCGTCTTCCAGCGTCTGCCCGACGCCACCGGCGGTGGGGTACAACACGGAGAAGTCAATGCCCATGTCGCCGAGCCGTTGATGCAGTAGCGCCGGCAGCATGCCCGTTGCGCGATCGAGAGCATTGCGCGCGGGATAGGCCCACCACGTCATCCGAGGCGACCCGTCGCGGCGGCGCTCCTCGACGCTTCGCCCGCGCATCTTCGAAGCCGCGCGATAGTGGTCCCATAGCGCTCGCACCGCAGTGGGGCCAGCCAGGTCCCGCAGATGATCCATCGCGGCAGGCACGAATTCGATCACGTGTCCGTCGGCATCGATGACCGGATGGTCGATTCGCTTCCGGATGGCTTCTGAGGTCTGCGCTCTCATCTCTCCCTCTCCGCGGAGCTCAACCGGAATCCCCCTCGGGAAACATCAGATGATCCCCTAAGGAACACAAGCGCTGATTTATAAGCGCTATTTTATTACGAATTCAACCGATCAATCCGCTCTTCGATGATAAATTACGGAAACCTTCGATGGGTCAACCTTCTGTTGCCGGAGGCCGTCGGCGTGGTCACCGTCTCGCCCTCCTTCTGTCGGATCTGCCACAACGCCTGCCCGGTGCTCGTGACGATCGAGGACGGGCGCACAGTCAGCCTGCGCGGTGACAAGCAGAACCCGCTCTACGCCGGCTTCACCTGCGTCAAAGGGCGGGCCGCCCCGGAACTGCACAACCGTCCCGATCGCCTGACGCACTCGCTCAAACGCGTCTCCGACGGACACTTCGTCCGGATTCCCATCCAGCAGGCGATGGACGAGATCGCCGCGAAGCTGCGCCGAATCGTCGACGAGCACGGCCCGCGGGCCGTCGCGAGCTACCTGGGGACCTACACCGTCGCGACGGCGGGGACGCAGCCGCTGCTGAAATCATTGATGCAGGCGCTGGGCTCGCCGATGTGGTTCACCGCGGACACGATCGATCAGCCGGGAAAGCTGATCGCGAAGGGCTTGCACGGCCTCTGGATGGCCCCGCCGCAGGGCTTCACGAACGCCGACGTCGCGCTGTTCGTCGGTACGAACCCGCTCGTCACCTTTGCGGGGCTGCCGACCGGGAATCCGGGCAGATGGCTGACGGATCGGCTTGCTCAGGGCATGAGCTTGATCGTGGTCGATCCTCGCCGCACCGAAGTTGCGCGACGCGCGACGCTGCACCTCCAGGCACGCCCAGGGCATGACGTCGAGATCCTGGCCTCGTTCCTGAAGGTGATCCTCGAGGAGGATCGCTTCGACCACGGCTTCGTCGCCGAGAACGTCTCCGGGTTGGATGCGCTCCGGCGCGCTGTCTCTCCTTTCGCGCCGAGCGAGGTAGCGCGGCGAGCGGGTGTGTCGGCCGAGGACCTCGTTCGCGCTGCCCGTATCTTCGCGGACGCCGACCGCGGCTTTGGGGCCTGCGGGACCGGCCCGAGCATGTCGGGCGCCACAACCCTTGTGGAGTACCTGCTCCTCGATCTTCAGACGCTCTGCGGTCGTTGGCTGCGCGAGGGCGATGTGGTTCCGAACCCGGGAACGCTCATGCAATGCGTCTCGGCCAAGGCGCAGGCGCAGCCACCCTTCCCGTCGTACGGCTACGGCGAGAAGCTGCGTGTCCGGGGTCTCGCCGAGACGGCGGCCGGCATGCCGACGGGGGCGCTCGCGCAAGAGATCCTGCTCCCGGGCGCAGGTCAGGTGAGAGCGCTGTTGAGCTGTTGCGGGAACCCGGTCGCCGCCTGGCCCGACCAGCTGAAGACCTTGGACGCGATGCGCTCCCTCGAACTCCTGGTCCAGATCGACGTCCGGATGTCCCAGACGGCCCGGCTCGCGCACTACGTGATCGCCCCCAAGATGAGCTTCGAGGTGCCGGGCATCAGCCAGATGGGCGACCTGCTCGTGATGTATGGCGCAGGCTACGGCTACGAGCACGCTTATGCGCACTACTCGCCGCCGATTGCGCAACCTCCTCCCGATTCCGATCTGATCGAAGAATGGGAGTTCTGCTACGGGATCGCGCAGCGCCTCGGTTTGTCGCTCGAGGTCGCGCCGCCAGGTCCACCTCCGACGCGACCGGTGGTGCTCGACATGACCCGGAAGCCCAGCACCGATGAGCTGTTCTCACTCCTGCTGCGCGACGCCCGCGTACCGCTCGACGAGGTCAAGCGCCATCCGCACGGTGCCTACTTGCCGGACCCGCAGATCCGGGTGGCTCCGAAAGAGGTCGGCTGGGAAGGCCGACTGGATGTCGCCAACTCGGCGATGGTGGCCGATCTCGGGTTGGTGGCCACGACGCTGGAAGCGACTTCGGAACCCGAGAGCGACTTTCCGTTCCGGCTGATCTGCCGCCGGATGCTCCACTGCTACAACTCGTCCACGAATCACCCTGCGACGAACCGCGGGCGACCCTACAACCCAGCTTTCCTGAATCCCCGGGACCTGAAGACGCTTCGCCTCCAGGTCGGCGAAGTCATCGAGATCCGCTCCGCCCGTGCAGCGATCCTCGGCATCGTCGAAGCCGACCCCGATCTTCGCGAAGGGATGGTGTCGATGACGCACGCCTTCGGCGACGCGCCCGAATACGACGATCTGTTCCGCACGATCGGATCACCGACCAATCGCCTGCTCGATGCCGACGCCCAATACGAGCGCTACTCGGGCCAGCCGCTGATGAGCAACGTCCCGGTCGACGTGCGGCGCGTCCGCTGATGGATCCGACGCCCAGCTGCTGTCACGGGTAGGGCTTCGTGCGGTAGATCCGGATCAGCGTGCCGGGCCGCATCACGTCTCCGCCGGCGGCAATCGGGACATAGAACGCGTCGCTCGGGTCATACACCCCCCGGTGAATTGCGCGGTCGCGAAACGGCGAGACCTCGAAGCGGAGATCGTATCGCTCGCGCAGGACCGTCTCGTCCTGCGCTGAAAGCGGCGGCGAGAACAGCGTCACCGGATGCTGATCGATGACGAGCCATCGAGGACACCGCGCGCGGTCTGCGCCGCACGCTGCGAGGTCCGCGACCAGGTCGCAGTAGCGGACGTCGAGGATCCGGTCGGCCGGCAGCGTTCCGGAGTCGCGCTGTTTCATCACCTGCTCGGCCAGGTACGCGTGACCGAAGGCCATCGCCGCGACGAGGGCCGGATAGTCGACGCGATCGCTGCGCGTCCA
>Ga0184637_10001755_pt1 | contig 14300 bp, 14 predicted proteins | sample PLM3_127_b2_FD_133143 | JGI IMG/M metagenome (GOLD analysis project Ga0184637, IMG submission 133143) | Groundwater sediment microbial communities from an aquifer in East River, Colorado, USA - PLM3_127_b2 | ecosystem: Environmental > Terrestrial > Soil > Riparian zone | place: USA: East River...
CCAACATCTCGGCCACCTCGACCACCAGCGGCGCCGGCACCGTGACTACGCCTACCATCACGGTGCAGCCGTTCTTCTCGGGCATCGCGCTCGACGTGACGCCGCAGATCGACGACAACAACAACATCATCCTGCACGTGCATCCGCAGGTGAGCCGGGTGGTGGAACAGCGCAAGGTGGTGGACCTCGGCTCGCTCGGCGTGTTCACGCTGCCGCTTGCTTCCAGCAGCGTCAACGAGACCGATACCGTCGTGCGCGTGCAGGACGGCAACATCGTGGCGATCGGGGGACTCATGCGGCAGGAGACCTTGACCGCCAGTTCCCAGGTCCCGGGATTAGGCGACGTCCCGGGCCTCGGCGTGCTGTTCCAGCAACGCAACACGCGCACCACCAAGAGCGAGATCGTGATCCTGCTGAAACCCACGATCGTTTACAGCGACCGCAACTGGCAGCAGGATCTTTCCGACACGCGCGAGCGCCTCCGCGCGCTGGAATCCAAGCGGCCCCCACAGCCGCGGCAATAAGGGCGTTCCAGGTATAAAGTTCCAAGCTCAAGGTTTAGAATCAGCGGTTCCTGCAGCTGGAAACCTGAACTCTGACCCCTGAACCTCCAAGGTTTTAAGTTCCAAGTTCAAGGTTTAGAATCGGCGGTTCAGTACGCTGGAACGCTGAACTCTGACCCCTTAACCTCGAGCCTGGATCCCGGAACCCGGAACCCGAAACTCGGAACATGTATAGAACCCATTTCGGGCTCCGCGAAATGCCGTTCGGGATCACGCCCGACACCAGCTTCGCCTATGCCTGCAGGACCCAACAGGAGGCGCTCAACACGCTGCTGGTGGCGGTCAAGAACGGCGAGGGTTTCCTCAAGATCACGGGCGAGGTCGGTACCGGCAAGACGCTGCTATGCCGCAGGTTCCTGGCGGCCCTCGATCAGAACCACGTGTCGGCTTACATCCCCAATCCGTACCTTCAGCCGCGCACGCTGCTGTTCGCGCTTGCCGCGGAGTTACGCCTGGCACTGCCGCGGGACGCCGACCAGCATCAACTGCTGAAGGAGCTTTCCCGGGGGCTGCTCAATTTCGCGCGCCAGGGCAAGACCGTGGCGCTGTGCCTGGATGAGGCGCAGGCGATGCCGATCGAGACTCTGGAGGCGCTGCGGCTGCTCACCAATCTCGAGACCGAGAAGCGCAAGCTCCTGCAGGTGATCCTGTTCGGCCAGCCCGAGCTCGACCAGAAGCTCGAAGGCGCATCGGTGCGCCAGCTGAAGCAGCGCATCACCTTTCAGTACCGCCTGACCGCGTTGCGGCCCGACGAAGTCGATCAGTACCTGGCCTACCGGCTGCGCGTCGCGGGCTACCGCGGCGGCCGCCTTTTTACCCCGTTGGCGGCGCGTATCGTGCATCGCTGGAGCGGCGGCGTGCCGCGCCTGATCAACATCATCGCGCACAAAGCGCTGCTGCTCGCCTTCGGGGAAGGCGCGCAGCTGGTGCGTTCCGCGCACGTGCGCCAGGCAATCGCGGATACGCCCGCCGCACAGCTACCCCGGCCGTGGCGGTGGTTCGGCTTCGCGCTTCTACTGTTGTCGGCCGGAAGCATCGGCTGGGTGCTGCTGTCATGAGCGTCATCAATCAGGTCCTGCTCAACCTGGAGAAGCGGCACGCCAGCCCGGCCGAGCGCGGGGTGCTGCCCAACCACGTGCAGGCGCTGCCGGAAATCGGGGACACGCCCCATTGGGGATGGATCGCGGCGGGCGGCGCTGTCGCGATTGCAGCGCTGGCGGCTGGGGGGCTGTCGCTTACCGGGACCGGCACGGAGCCGACACGCCCGCCTGCGCCGCGGGCCGGCACCGAGGGCGTCATTGAAAGAGTGGTCAGCGCCACCGCGGGCGTGGGCCCCACCACACGGCCCGACGAGCGTGGCGGAGCGTATGCACAGGAACTCCGGGCATTCCGCCTCAGCCTCGAGCTGTCCAATCCCCCGGCCGAACCCGCGCCGCAACGTGACGCGAAGGCGCCGCCAGCGGCGGCTGGAGGCGGGGAGCCGATGCGGTCGGCGCGATTGATCGGTCGGCTGAACGCGGAATCCGCCGCTGAAGCAACGCCAGCCGGTGTGGCTGCGCCGGTGCGGAGCGAGGCGGGAAACCGCGCCGCCGCGGCGCCCGCGAAACCCGCGGCGGACGCCGCCACCAGGCCCGAGATCAAGAAGGAGATGCGGGCGATCACGCCGCGCGACCTCGCGGAGAATGAGTACCGCAAAGCAGTAACTTTATTGAACCAGGGGCGCCTGGCCGACGCCGAAGAGGGTTTCCAGGCGGCGTTGAGCCTGTTTCCGGAGCATCACAACGCACGCCAGGGGCTGATCGGGCTGCTGGTGCAGGGCAGGAAGCTCGAGGAAGCCGAGCGCGTGCTGGAGGTGGGCGTCAAGCTCTCACCGGGGCAGACCGGATTCAACATGACGCTCGCCCGGCTGCAGGCGGAACGCGGCGACAATGCGCAGGCGACGGCTACGCTGCAAAGAGGGCTCGAGCACGCTCAGGGCAGCGCCGAGTATGCCGCCTTCCTCGCCGCGCTGTTGCAACGCCAGGGGCGGCACGAAGAAGCGATCGAGCAGTTCCACTCCGCGGTGCGGCTGAGGCCCGGTTCGGGCGTGTGGTGGTTGGGGCTCGGTATCTCGCTGCAGGCGACCAACCGCTCCACCGCTGCGCAGGAAGCCTACCGGCAAGCCCGCGCCGCCGGCAACTTGCAGCCCGATCTGGCGGCGCTCGCCGAACAACGTCTGCGCCAGCTGCAGTAGCAGCTGGCGCGTTCCAGGTTCAAAGTTCCAAGTTCAAAGTTGCGGGCGGAAGCTCGCGCTGGCAAAACCTTGAACCTTGAACCTTGAACCTTGAACCTTGAACCTTGAACCTTGAACCTTGAACCTTGAACCCGGAACCCGGAACCCGGAACCCGGAACGTCGAACCCTGCCGCCCTAGCGCGGCAGGGTTCGTGCCACCACCCAGCCGTCAACCCTGACAGCGCCCGCCCTGCGCAGCACGCGCGCGAGTTCGTTGAGCGTGGCGCCGGTGGTGAGCACGTCATCGACCACGGCGATCCGCTTTCCCTTCAGGTCGGCATCGCACACAAAGGCGCGCCGGACGTTCTTCGCGCGCTCCTTCCACGGCAGCGCCGCCTGGGGCGGCGTGTCCACCACCTTGCGGCAGGCGGACGCCAGCAGCGGGATGCCGGCGCGCGCCGCGACCACGCGCGCGATCTCGAGCGCCTGGTTGAACCCGCGCCCGGCGAGGCGCCCCGGCGCGAGCGGCATGGCCACGATCGCATCCGCGTCGCGCGCGATGGACTGAGCCAGCAATTCGCCCAGCCCGCGCGCCAGCGCCAGCCGTCCCCCGTACTTGTAGGCGAGAATCAGCGCATCCACCGGGAAGCGGTAGGCGAATACCGCTTCCACCCGGTCGAAGCGGGGCGGCCGCTCGAGACAGGCGCCGCACACCGAGCCGCTGGCGAGGGGCAGCGCGCACACCGTGCAGCGGTTGCGCGGCAGCCACGGCAGGTCCGCCAGGCATGGCGCGCAGAATGGCCCGGCAACGTCTTCCGAGCCGCACAGCTGGCACGACTGCGGCAGCAGCGATCGCACAAGACGAAGGCAGTTGTTCAAAAAAACCGACGCGAGATTTGACAAGCAACAATTCCGGCCGGAAGATACAAGTGTCTCAAAACGCAGAATTTTTCCTAAACTCATCGCCAAACTGCATGGAACCACCCATCCTTAACGAATCCCGCGCCACTACCGCCGACACCGCAGCGCGCTGGAACGCGCGGCAGGTCGAGGCCCTGTTCGAACTGCCGTTCAACGACCTCCTCTACCGCGCCCACGGCGTGCACCGGCAGCATTTCGATGCCAATGCCGTGCAGCTGTCCACGCTGCTCTCGGTAAAAACCGGCGGCTGCCCCGAGGACTGCGGCTATTGCCCGCAGGCCGCGCGCTATCACACCGGGGTCGCCAGTGAGCCGCTGCTCCGGCTCGAGCAGGTGGTGGCCGCGGCGCGGCTGGCGAAGCACAACGGCGCCACGCGCTTCTGCATGGGCGCGGCCTGGCGCGGTCCGAAGCAGCGCGAGCTCGAGCAGGTGGCGGAGATGGTGAAAGCCGTGCGCGCCGAAGGCCTGGAAACCTGCGCGACGCTCGGGCTGCTGAAGGAAGGGCAGGCCGAACAGCTCAAGGCCGCCGGCCTCGACTACTACAACCACAATATCGATACGGCGCCGGAGTTCTACGGCGAGATCATCGGCACGCGCACCCAGGCCGACCGGCTGCAGACGCTCGACCGCGTGCGCGGCGCCGGTATCCACGTTTGCTGCGGCGGCATCGTCGGCATGGGCGAGTCGCGCGGCGCTCGCGCGGCGCTGATCGCGCAGCTGGCCGGCATGGACCCGTACCCGGAATCGGTGCCGATCAACAACCTGGTGCAGGTGCCGGGCACGCCGCTGCACGGCACGCAGGAGCTCGACCTGTTCGAGTTCGTGCGCACCATCGCCTGCGCGCGCATCACCATGCCGCAAGCGATGGTGCGGCTGTCCGCCGGCCGGCAGGAAATGCCGGAAGCGATCCAGGCGCTGTGCTTTTTCGCCGGCGCCAACTCGATCTTCTACGGCGAGAAGCTGCTCACCACCGGCAACCCCGATGTCGAAGCGGATCGAGCCCTGTTCGCGAAGCTCGGGCTCCATCCGCTTCAGTGTTGAGTGTTGAGTTTTGAGTTTTGAGTGTTGAGTGGTCGCCGATATGGCTGATAGCCCCATTCGCACGAAAAGTTTTGACTTTGCGCTGAAGATCATCCGTCTTGCGAACAGGCTTCAGCAGCAGCGGGAGTACGTGATCTCGAATCAACTCGTAAGGGCTGGAACAAGTATTGGTTCCAATGTCGAAGAAGCGCAAGCGGGGCAAAGTCGAAAAGACTTCATCTCTAAAATGGCCGTGGCTTCGAAAGAGGCTCGCGAAACCAAGTACTGGCTCCGCTTGATTGACAAGGCCGGAATAGCGGGCGTGGACGTTCGTGAAGAGCTTGACGACGCGGAGGAGTTGATCCGAATTCTTACCGCGATCGTCAAGACTGCGGGACGTCCGAAGTGAACAACTCAACACTCAAAACTCAACATTCAACACTCGCCGCAGAGCTACACGCCGAACTTGAGGAACTCGAGGCGGCTGGACTGCGGCGCACGCGGCGCGTGCTGGAATCCCCGCAGAGCGCGCGGGTCAGGGTGGACGGCCGTGACTACGTCGCATTCTGCAGCAACGACTATCTCGGGCTCGCCTCCCATCCGCAGCTGATCGAGGCGGCGCGCCAGGGCGCGGCGCGCTACGGCGTCGGCGCCGGCGCATCCCACATGATACTGGGCCACGCGACGCCGCACCACGAGCTGGAGGACCGGCTCGCGGCCTTCGCCGGTTTGCCGCGCGCGCTGCTGTTCTCGTCCGGCTACCTCGCCAACATCGGCGCCGTGACGGCGCTGGTCGGCCGCGAGGACGCGGTGTTCGCCGACCGGCTGAACCACGCCTCGTTGAACGATGCCGTGCTGCTGTCGCGGGCCGCCTTCAAGCGCTATCCGCATCTCGACCTCGCGGCGCTGGAGCGGTTGCTGGCCGGATCCAAAGCGCGCCGCAGGCTGATCGTCACTGACGCGGTATTCAGCATGGATGGCGACATCGCGCCGATGCCGCAGCTCGTTGCCCTCGCCGAGCGCCACGACGCCTGGCTCCTGCTCGACGATGCCCACGGCTTCGGCGTGCTGGGTCGCGGAGGGCGGGGCACGATGGCGCACTTCGACGTCAGCTCTCCGCGTGTCATTTACATGGCGACGCTCGGCAAGGCGGCGGGCGTGTCCGGCGCCTTCGTCGCGGGCGCGGCGGAAGTGGTGGAGACGCTGGTGCAGCGCGCGCGCCCCTATATCTACACCACCGCGACCCCGCCGCTGCTGGCCCACGCGCTTCTCGAAAGCCTCGAGCTCATCCGGCGCGAGGAGTGGCGCCGCGACCGGTTGCGCGAACTGGTGCGGCTGCTGAGAGCGCGCCTGCGGGCGGAACACTGGCAGCTCGGGCCCTCGGAAACGGCGATACAACCGCTCATCATCGGCGCCAATGCGGAGGCGGTGACGGTAGCGGAGGCGCTGGCGCGCGGCGGCCTGTTGGTGCCGGCGATCCGGCCGCCTACCGTGCCAAGAGGGACAGCGCGCTTGAGGATTTCGCTTTCCGCCGCGCACTCATTCGAGGACATCGAGCGGCTCGCGGCGGCGTTAAACGAAATCGAGCGCGCCGCCCCCAGTTCCGAGTTCCGAGTTCAAGGTTCAAGGTTCAAGGTTCAATAATTGAAGTTCAAAGTTCAAGGTTCAAAGTTCAAGCCCGAGAACTCGGAACCCGGAACGCGGAACCCGGAACGCGGAACCCGGAACGCGAAGCACAACATCAGGGATGTCGTGTTGCTGCACGGGTGGGGCAGCGGGAGCGGGATCTGGGACGATCTCGCGCCGCGCCTGGGGCCGCGATTTCGCGTCCATGCCCTGCCGCTCCCGGGATACGACGCGGTTTCCGCGCGCGCGGTGTCCTCTCTTCAAGGGACCGTCGAGTACGTTGCGCGTGCCGCGCCGCGCCGCTGCGGCGTTATCGGCTGGTCGCTGGGCGGTGAGGTGGCGCTCGCCTGGGCGCGGCGCATGCCGCGGCAGGTGCAACGCCTGGCCCTGATCGCGACGACCCCGTGCTTTACAGGCCGACCTGGTTGGCGGTGCGCGACCGCCCCCGCGGTGCTGGATGAATTCGGTCGGGCGCTGCTCGCCGACCGCGACGGCACGCTGGCGCGGTTCGTCGCGGTGCAGGCAAGGGGCGACGCGCGCGCGCAACAGGTCGCTGGCGTGCTGCGGCGTCTCTACAAAAGCGGCCCGCCCGACGAGGTGCTCGCTGCGGGCCTCGCGGTTCTGTCGGACACCGACCTGCGGCGCGATCTGCGCCGGGTGATGCAGCCGGCCCTGGTACTGCATGGCGCGCGCGATTGCATCGTACCGCCGGCGGCGGGACGCCGGCTGGCCCAGGCGCTACCCAATGCGCGGTTTGCGCTGCTGAGGACGTGCGCGCACGCGCCGTTCCTGTCGCGGTCGCTGCAGGTCGCAACCCTGGTGCGGGAGTTTTTTCGATGAGCGACGCGCTCACGCTCGACAAGCAGTTGGTGCGGCGCTCGTTCGAGCAGGCCGCCGCAACTTACGACGCGGCGGCGGTGCTGCAGCATGAGGTGTGCCGGCGCATGCTGACGCGACTGGATTACATCAAGCTCGATCCGCAGGTCATCCTCGACGCCGGCAGCGGCACCGGCAACGCGGTCGGCGGGCTGCTTGCGCGCTGGCCGCACGCGCGCCTGGTGGCGCTCGACCTGGCACTAGCCATGGCGCGGCGTTCGCGCGCGCGCCGCCCCTGGTGGCGCTCCCTGCCCGGACTGGGGGGGTGGCGGCTGGCGGCGGTGTGCGGCGATATCGAGTGCCTGCCGCTCGCATCGGGCGGCGTCGGCCTGGTCTGGTCCAACCTGGCGCTGCAGTGGATCAACGAGCCGCAGCGGGCCTTTGCCGAGATGCACCGCGTGCTGGCTCCCGGCGGTCTCGTCCTCTTCAGCAGCTTCGGGCCCGACACGCTGAAGGAACTGCGCGCGGCTTTCGGCGGCTTCGACCGCTATACCCACGTGCACCGCTTCATCGATATGCACGACGTGGGCGACCTGCTGGTCGCCAGCGGTTTTGCCGACCCGGTGATGGACATGGAGGTGGTGACGCTGACCTACGCCGGGGTGCGGGAGCTGATGCGCGACCTCAAGGCCATCGGCGCGCACAACCTGACGCGCGGCCGCCCCGCCGGCCTCGGCGGCAGGACGCTGCTGGAGCGTGTGGCGCGGAACTATGAAGCGTTCCGCCGCGACGGCCGCCTGCCCGCCACGTTCGAGGTGATCTACGGCCACGCCTGGAAACCTATGGGCCACCGGCTTCCCGCTGGCATGAAACCGGTGAAGGTTCACTTACCACAGCGGGCAAGCCGGTGAGTGTTGAGTTTTGAGTGATGAGTTTTGAGTTGAACCCCGGTACCTGTCAGTGAACTCAACATTCAACACTCAGCATTCAACACTGACGCGGCAGAAGAGCCGCGGCTATTTCGTGACGGGAACCGACACCGGCGTCGGCAAGACGCTCATCGCTTGCGCCCTGCTGCAAGCTTTTGTCGCGCAAGGGCTGGTGGCAGTCGGCATGAAGCCGGTGGCCTGCGGCGCGGAGCCGGGCGGAAGCGGCCTCATCAACGATGACGTCGAGCGGCTGATCGCGGCCGGCAATGTGTCCGCCCCGCGCGAGCACGTCAATCCTTACTGCTTTGCGCCGCCGATCGCGCCGCACCTGGCGGCGGAGCAGGCCGGCGTTACCATCGACCTCACGCACATCGCGCAGTCGTATGAGCGGCTCGCAGCGGCGGCGGATGTCGTCGTCGTCGAAGGCGTCGGAGGATTCTGCGTGCCGCTCAATCACAGCGCGGACAGCGCGGAACTCGCGCAATATCTGGGCTTGCCGGTGATCCTGGTGGTCGGCATGCGGCTGGGTTGCCTCAACCACGCATTGTTGACTGCGCACGCGATCCGGGCCCGGGGGCTCAGGCTCGCAGGCTGGATTGCGAATCGCATCGACCCGGCGATGGCGGTCGCCGGGGGCAATGTGGCGGCGCTCGCGGAACGCCTGGCCGGGCCGCTGCTTGGCGTCATCGAGTTCGCGACGGCGCCCGATCCGAAGCGTGTTGCCGTTCAACTCGCTTTACCTAATCTTGCCAAGTCGTCGTAAACGCGCGCGCAAGCTTGTTTCCAGGGCGATCCTGAGGATTTTGCTCGGGGATTTGGTTGCCTCAGGCACGTGCCCTGTGATAAATTCCCCGGTTATCTGGCTGCCGACGTTTCGCTGGGATGAATTCAAGGCACTGTTGGAGCACGGCGTGATCAGTAAGTGGGTAAAATGTTTCCTGATTTCTGCGGCCATGGCGCCGGCGCTGGCCAGCGCCGAGCGCTACAGTCTGCAGACACCGCAACCCATCATCGCGCTCGAGATCTACGATCTGCACACGTTGATCATGTGGATCATCGTTGGCATCTTCGTGGTGGTGTTCGGCGCGATGATCTATTCAATCATCAAGCACCGTAAAGCTGCGGGTCACAAGGCCGAACAGTTCCACCAGAACGTGATGGTCGAAATCGCGTGGACGATCGTTCCGTTCCTGATCCTGATCGGGATGGCGTATCCGGCGACAAAAACCGTGATTTCGATGAAGGACACTTCGAGCCCTGACATGACCATCAAGGCCACCGACTACGATTGGAAGGGGGGCTACTACTATCTGCAGGAAGGCATTAGCTTCCACAGCAGCCGCGCCACGCCGCGCGAGCAGATCGATGATAATTCCGCTCCGTGTCTGGTCAAATCCGGTTTTCATGAAGGCATGAATTTGATATCATTGTTCCTGGTGTAAGCTGCGCGTAGTGCTTCACTCGCGCGCTCCTTTGTCTTGACGATCCAGGAAGCATCCGTGCCACCGCAGCGTACCTCTTGTTCCACCAGCAAAGTTGCACCCGGGAGTTGAATCCATCCATGGCTATCGCAATCGTATTGATATTGCTGGTCGTCGGCTCCGTTCTTTTTCAATTCCTGAGTCCGTGGTACTTCACGCCGATCGCCTCCAATTGGGGCGCGATCGACGACACGATCCACCTCACGTTCTGGGTCACGGGGTTCGTCTTCGTCGCCGTCAATTTGTTCATGGCTTATTGCGTGGTCCGCTATCGTCATCGGAAAGAGAGCCGCGCGAAGTACGAACCCGAGAACAAAAAGCTGGAGGCGTGGCTGGTCGGATTGACCGCGGTGGGCGTCGCCGCCATGTTGGCCCCCGGCCTGTTTGTATGGGCGAAATTCGTCGAGGTCCCGCAGGACGCGGCGGTGATCGAGGTCCTGGGCAAGCAATGGTCCTTTGGATTTCGCTTCCCGGGGAAGGACGGCAAGTTGGGTACCGTCGATGCCAAGTACATCAGCGATAAAAACCCGTTTGGCATGAATCCCGACGATCCCAACGGACAGGATGACGTCTTGATATCGGGCTCGGAGCTGCGTCTCCCGGTCGACAAGCCGGTCAAGCTGCTGCTCCGCTCCATAGACGTCCTGCACAACTTCACCGTGCCGCAATGGCGGGCCAAGATGGATCTGGTGCCGGGCATGGTCACCTATTTCTGGGTCACCCCCACCCGCAGCGGGAAATTCGACATCCTCTGCAACGAATTGTGCGGCGTCGGGCACTACGTCATGCGCGGCAAAGTCGTGGTGGAAGAAGAGCGCGCGTTTCAGTCGTGGTTAAGCGGCCATCCGACGTTCGCGCAATCCTCAGCGCGACCCGCCGGCGATGTTGCCGCGGGCAAGCAACTCTATGCAGTGTGTGCTGCCTGTCATGGTGTGCAAGCGGAGGGGAATCCTGCGCTGCATGCGCCGAAATTGAGCGGGCTGGGAGACTGGTACCTGCAACGGCAATTGAAAAATTACAAGCTAGGCGCCCGGGGGGCACACGAAAAGGATGTCTTTGGCAAAATGATGGCGCCGATGGCGGCGACGCTGGCTGATGACACCGCCATTGATAATGTCAGCGCTTATATCCAGTCGCTGTCTGGCAGTCCTGCCCCAGCCACGGTGAAGGGCAACGCGAGCAACGGTCAAAGGCTTTATGTAACGACCTGTGGAACCTGTCACGGCCCTAACGGGCGGGGCGTACAGGCGATGAATGCCCCCGGGCTGAAGGGTATGAGCGATTGGTATCTGGTCACTCAATTGAAAAATTTCAAACAGGGTGTTCGCGGCGCCCATCCGCAAGACATGTACGGACCCCAGATGGCATTGATGTCCGAAATTCTGCCCGACGATCAGGCGGTCAATGACCTTGTTGCCTACATCAATACCTTGCGATGACGGGCCGGGTCGATTAGCGAAAAGGAGATCATGATGGAATACGTTGCGCACGACGCATCGGCTTTCGCCCCACCTGCCGAAGTCGAAGAGGTGGAACTCTACCATCCGAAAACCTGGGTGGGGAAGTACATCTGGAGCCAGGACGCCAAAATCATCGCCATCCAGTACGCGATCACCGCGATCGGGATCGGGTTGGTGGCGATGGTGTTGTCGTGGTTGATGCGGCTACAGCTGGGTTTTCCGAACACCTTCCACTTTATCGACCCCAGCAACTACCTTCAGTTTGTCACCCTGCACGGCATGATCATGGTGATCTACCTGCTCACCGCGTTGTTCCTGGGGGGATTTGGCAACTACCTCATCCCGCTGATGGTCGGCGCGCGCGATATGGTTTTCCCCTACGTCAATATGGTGAGTTACTGGGTCTACCTGGCGGCCGTGCTGTTGCTGGTCGCGAGTTTCTTCGTGACCGGCGGGCCCACGGGCGCCGGCTGGACCCTGTACCCGCCCCAGGCCATCCTCCAGGGCACGCCGGGGGCGACGTGGGGAATCATCTTGATGCTCGTGTCCCTGGCGTTCTTCATCATTGGCTTCACCATGGGTGGCTTGAACTATGTGGTGACGGTATTGCAGGCGCGCACGCGAGGGATGACGCTGATGCGGCTGCCCTTGACGGTATGGGGCATTTTCACGGCCACTATCCTCGCGCTGCTGGCTTTTCCCGCCCTGTTCGTGAGCGCCATCATGATGCTGTTGGACCTGACGCTGGGCACGAGTTTCTTCATGCCCGCCTTAGTCTCGATGGGACAGCCGGGTGAACACACGGGAGGCAATCCGTTGTTGTTTCAGCATCTGTTCTGGTTCTTCGGTCATCCCGAGGTCTACATCGTTGCCCTGCCGGCCTTCGGCATCGTCTCCGACCTGCTCAGTGTTCATGCGCGAAAAAACATCTTCGGCTACCGGATGATGGTGTGGGCGATTGTGGCTATCGGCGGGCTCAGTTTCCTGGTGTGGGCCCACCACATGTACGTCAGCGGCATGAACCCGTACTTCGGCTTCTTTTTCGCCACCACCACGTTGATCATCGCCATTCCCACGGCCCTCAAGGTCTACAACTGGGTGCTAACGCTGTGGCACGGGAACATCCAACTCACCGTCCCCATGCTGTTTGCCCTCGGCTTCATCTTCGCGTTCATACACGGCGGGTTAACGGGCCTGTTCCTCGGCAACGTGACCGTGAGCGTGCCGCTTTCGGACACCATGTTCGTGGTCGCCCACTTTCATATGGTGATGGCCGTGGCGCCGATCATGGTGGTGTTCGGGGCGATCTATCACTGGTACCCCAAGATCACCGGGCGGATGCTGAATGACGCCATGGGCAAATTTCACTTCTGGGGCACCTTCCTCGGGACCTATGCCATCTACCTGCCGATGCATTACCTGGGCTTTTTAGGCGTGCCGCGCCGGTATTATGCAATCGGAGGTACGGACTTTATTCCCGAATCGGCCCATTCCTTGAACGTCGGTATCACCATCGCGGCCTTGATCGTGGGCGCCTTCCAGCTGGTGTTTTTGTACAACCTGGTCTGGAGTTATTTCAAAGGCAAGCCATCGGGGGGCAATCCCTGGGGCGCCACCACGCTGGAGTGGCAAACCCCCGATACTCCGCCGAAACACGGTAACTTTGGCCCCACGCTACCGGTGGTCTATCGCTGGGCGTACGATTACAGCGTGCCAGGCGCCGACCAGGACTTCATACCGCAAAACGTCCCGGCCCGAGAGGTCGCCCGTGATGGCAAAAAAACGTAGGCGATCCGGAGGCTGACGACGTGGGTATTTTTCATGAATTGACGGTCAAGCCTTGGGACCTGGGCCAGAGCAAGATCGACGACCTTAAGGCTGGGCGCCCGTCTACCCGGGCCGCGAAGCAACTCGCGTTGAGGGTATTTCTTGCGGTGGTCGCGGTCCTGTTCATGCTTCTGGTTACCGCCTATGGCGGCCGGATGGCGTATGAGGACTGGCGTCCCGCGCCTCAAGTGAACCTGTTGTGGGCGAATACGTTGGTGCTGATATTGAGCAGTGTCGCCTTGCAATGGGCGCGGTATTCAGTACGCCGTGGGCAGATGGACGCCATGCGGGTCGGCCTGCTTGCCGCCGGCGCTTTCACCGTGGTTTTTCTGTTCGGGCAGCTCCTGGCCTGGCGGCAACTCGCCACGATGGTTTATTTTGAAGTAACGAATCCGGCAATCGCTTTTTTTTACCTGATCACGGGATTGCACGGGGTGCACCTGGTGGGCGGTTTGGTGGCCTGGGGCATGACCGTCGCCAAAGTGTGGGGCGATTTTGACGTGGCGAAGGTCAGGCAGAGCGTGGAGTTGTGTACCGTTTACTGGCACTTCCTGCTGTTGGTTTGGTTGGTCCTTTTTGGTTTGCTGTTTACAGGAAATAATCTGGACCTTTTGTTGAAGCTCTGCGGGATCAGGTAAACAGGCACTAAGCACATGGCACAGCACATGACACAAGCTATTCCGGCAAATACCATAAAGCCCCTCCCGCTGCCTGAAGGCGTGCCAGGCATCGTCTCCGACTGGTCCTCCGACCAGAGGGCGTTCAAGAATGTCCCCTGGGGCAAGGCCATGATGTGGATCTTCCTCCTCAGCGATACCTTTATCTTCAGCTCTTTTTTGATCTCGTACATGACGGTGCGAATGTCCGCCACCGAGCCCTGGCCCAACCCCAGCGAGGTATTCGCGTTGACGCTCTTCGGCAAGAGTGTCCCTCTCCTCCTGATCGCCATCATGACCTTCGTCCTGATCAGCAGCAGCGGGACGATGGCGATGGCGGTCAAGTTCGGTTATGAAAAAAATAAAAAAATGACCTTTATCCTGTTGCTGATCACCGCGGCATTGGGCGCCACCTTCGTCGGGATGCAGGCCTTCGAGTGGACCAAGCTGATCCTGGAGGAGGGGGTGCGTCCGTGGGGCAACCCCATGGGCGCGGCCCAGTTTGGCTCGGTTTTTTTCATGATCACGGGTTTCCATGGCACGCATGTGTCGATCGGCGTGATCTTCCTGATCATCGTGGCGATCAAGGTGTTGCGGGGAGATCTGGATAACGAGCGGCCAGGCTTTATGACCGGCCGGAAGGGAAAGTACGAGATCGTCGAAATCATGGGCCTGTATTGGCACTTCGTCGATCTGGTGTGGGTATTCATCTTCGCAGTTTTCTATCTCTGGTAAGGGAAATCATGGCACACGCGGAAGGGCAACAGCATGCGCACGCGCACGCGCAAG
>Ga0184637_10001756_pt1 | contig 14299 bp, 12 predicted proteins | sample PLM3_127_b2_FD_133143 | JGI IMG/M metagenome (GOLD analysis project Ga0184637, IMG submission 133143) | Groundwater sediment microbial communities from an aquifer in East River, Colorado, USA - PLM3_127_b2 | ecosystem: Environmental > Terrestrial > Soil > Riparian zone | place: USA: East River...
ATGGTCGATGACGTGGACCTGACCGGGCATCGGCGTGGTCTCCTGTTGACGACTGGGGTTCGGCGGCGGGGCCGCCGGCGGCCATCACATCACGGTCCCGTCGGTCTCGACGCGGATGGGGGCAGCGCCGCGGCGCCGCTCGTCGGCGAGGCGCCGGCCTGCGGCCCAGGTCCCTCCCTCGAGGATGCTCGCCAACGAGAGGTCACCCGCACCCAGCCGCTCGCGCACCAGCGGGGCCAGGCGATCGAGCAGCGCCACGGTGAGCGCCCGCCATTCCACGACGACCTCGTCGCCGGGACGATGCGGCTCGCGCACGACGGCCTCGTGTCGCGGCACCAATACACCGGTGTCGACGAACAGTCCTCCGTTTCTGTACTCGGCCAGCCCAGTGAGCCTGTCGAGGCCGGTGACCGCCAGCCCCGCTTCACGGAGAGGCTCGACCAGCGAGTAGGTCAGCCACTGCGAGAGCTTGTGCAGCGGCACGAGGCCCCCGCCGGGGCCGGTGCCGCCCGCGGCCGGATGCGGCCAGACGTCGCCGAGGTTGACGCCGGCCAGCGTCAGCCGCCCCGGCCAGATCGGGCCGAGGCCGGTGAGCACGGCGTGCAGGACGTCGGTGGCCTCGATGCCGTCGGCGCCGGCGCGCTCGCGCAACGCGTCGAGGAGATGGCCCGGGCGCGGCTCGCGCTTGCCAAAGAGGTCGGGGGCCTGCTGCAAGGCGCGCCCGAGATTCCGGAGCAGCGCCGCCCGACCCGGCAACCCCGGCAGGGGATTGTCCTCGGACACCTGCAGCGCGGCGGCGAGCCGATCGTCCGCGACGGCGACAAGCGCCTGGGCATCGGCCCGCCGGGGCGCGGCGCGATCGGCGGAGAAGAACCCGGCCGCGAACAGCCGGACGCTGGCCACCGCCAGTCCCTCGGAGCGGCGGAACTCCTTGCCCGTCTCCGCCTCGACGTACCGCCAGTCCGGTCCGGCCCCGGCGTCGAGCAGGACGCTGGTCACGGCGAGGTCGAGCTTGGCCCGCGCGCGCTCGTCGACGGAGAGATGGTCGAGCTCGCGCTCCAGGTCGGCGATGCGGTCGTGGCCGCCGGCGTCGAAGTGGCGCCAACGACTGTGCAGCGGCACCGCCCGGCCGGGATGTCGCTCGCGCGTGACCGCGGCCACGAGGTCGGCGGCCGGTAGCAGGCGGGACAGGTCGATCGCAAAGTGCCGGAGCTGGCCGTCGAGCCCGCGCGCCAGCACCGCGCCCGCGCGCTCGCGGATCGCCTCGGGGGTCCAGAGGTAGGCGACCGCGGCGGCGCCGGCCGGGCCCGCCTTCACGGCAAGCTGCGCCCCTCGGGCTTGGCGATCTCGCTCGGGTCGGGGACGTCGCCGTTGGAGAAGTAGCCGGCCGCCCGCTTGGCGTCCATCTCCACCCGCGCATCCGGTGGCACCAGCGCGTCGGGGATGGGCACCCGCTCTTCCACCGCGATGCCCGCCGCCACGATGGCCTCGTGCTTCATGTTGCTCATGGAGACGAGCCGATGAATGGTGCGGACGCCGAGCCAGTGGAGCACGTCCGGCATCAGCTCCTGGAAGCGCATGTCCTGCACGCCCGCCACGCATTCGGTCCGGGCGAAGTACTGCTCGGCGCGGTCACCGCCGACTTGCCGCTTGCGCGCGTTGTAGACGAGAAACTTGGTCACCTCACCGAGGCCCCGTCCTTCCTTGCGGAAGTAGACGATGAGACCCACCCCGCCGGCCTGGGCCCCCCTGATGCACTCCTCGATGGCGTGGGCCAGGTAGGGCCGGCACGTGCAGATGTCGGAGCCGAAGACGTCGGACCCGTTGCACTCGTCGTGCACACGCGCGGTGAGCGGGACGGACGGATCGGCCAGGTCGGCCACGGTCCCGAACACGTACGCGGTCTGGCCGCCGATGGGCGGCAGGAACACGTCGAGGTCGCCCCGGGTGACGAGCTCCGGGAACATCCGCCCCGTCTCCTCGAACAGGGTGCGGCGCAGCTCGGCCTCGGAGCACCCGAAGCGCCGCGCCACGCCCGGCAGGTGCCACACGGGCTCGAGGGCCACCTTGGTGACCATCGCCGAGCCCGAGGCGCGCAGGAGGGCGCCGTCCGGAGTCAGGCGCCCCGCCTCGATGGCGCGGCCGATCTCCGGAACGTCGACGTTGGCCGTGGTGATGGCGATGGTCGGACGGATGTCGTAGCCCTCGGCCAGGCGGTCGGCGAAGACGTCGGCCACCACGGCCCCGAACGGATCGAGCGACACGATGCGGTCCGGCTCGAACCACTGCGGGTGGGGACCGACGCGATCGGTGGGCGCCGTGTCGGTGAGATCGGGCCGGCGCGTCGGATCGAGGGCGCCAGAGGCCACGGCGAGCGCCCGGTAGATCGCGTACGAGCCCGCGTGCGTGCCGATGACGTTGCGATGCTCGGCGTTCGACGTCGAGCCGATCACCGGGCCGCGAATCTTGGGATCGGCATCATTCCACACGATGGGCAGGTGGGCGACCCCTCCGGGGTGCGAGGTCAGCTTGATGTGGGAGCGGCGCTTGCGCTCGGTGGGCACCTGATCAGGATAGGCGCCCGGCCCGAACCCGGTCAAGGACACCCGTCAGGACCTACAACCGCAGCGTTTTCAGGTACTCGCGGAACTGGTCGGCGAGATCGGGCCGGGCCAGGGCGAACTCCACCGTCGCCTTGAGGAAGCCGAGCTTGTCCCCGGTGTCGTAACGCTTGCCCTCGAACTCGACCGCGTACATGGTCCGGCGCTGGCGCAGGGTGCGCAGGCCGTCGGTGAGCTGGATCTCGCCCCGCGTGTCGGCCCGCGTGTTGGCGAGGATCTCGAACACGTCGGGCGTCAGCACGTAGCGCCCGATGATGGCCAGGTCGGAGGGGGCCTCCTCGGCCCGGGGCTTCTCGACGAGGTCGCTGATCTCCCACACGTTGCCGCCGATGTTGCGGCCCGCGATGACGCCGTACTGATGGATGCGCTCGCGCGGCACGCGCTCGACCGCGATGACGGGCCCCGCGTACTTGTCGAAGACGTCCAGGAGCTGGCGCATGCACGGCACCGTGGTGCCGCCGATGATGTCGTCGCCCAGGAAGACGGCGAACGGCTCGTCGCCGACCAGCGGGCGGGCCACCAGGATCGCGTGGCCGAGCCCCAGCGGCTCCTTCTGACGCACGTAGGACACCGAGGCCATCTCCGAGATCGTCTTGATCTGCGCCAGCTCTTCCACCTTGCCGCGATCGTTGAGGTAGTACTCCAGCTCGAAGGCGGCGTCGAAGTGGTCCTCGATCGCCCGCTTGTTGCGGCCGGTGACGATGATGATCTCCGACAATCCCGAGGCCACCGCCTCCTCGACCACGTACTGGATCGTCGGCTTGTCGACGAGCGGCAGCATCTCCTTGGGCTGGGCCTTGGTGGCGGGCAGGAACCGCGTGCCGAGGCCGGCCGCGGGAAACACCGCTTTGCGAACCTTCATGAATCCAATGATACCCGGTACCGACGGTCAGGCGGCGTTCGGCGATTGGCCCGCGTCGTCACCGGCGCGCTGGCGATGACGCCGACGGCGCATCAGGCTGAAGGCGACGACCCAGGTGAGCAGGCCCGCGGCCAGCCCCAGCGTGGTGCTGCCGACGAGCAGGTGCGCCGATAACCCGGCCAGGCCCGAGAGGTCGGGCAGCATCAGCGCGCCGAGCTTCACAGCGCCGGCGTACACGAACGGGGCGAACCACGGCAGGTTGAGCCAGGTGCCGGTCACCGTCACGGCGCGGTTCAGCCGGAAGACGGTCGCCAGCAGCAGGGCCAGCAGCGTCTGAAATCCCCAGAAGGGCGTGAAGCTGAGGAACACGCCGACGGCGAGGGCCGCCGCGGTCCGCCGCGGGGACTCGTCGAGCTGCAAGAGCGCGCCGAGGCGCGCCTTCCACAGGCGCCAGCCCATCATCGGCCCGGCCGGCCCCGGCCCACGCCCTCGAGGATGGCGATGATCGCCAGGACGCAGGCGGCCTGGATGAGGACGAGGCCGGCCTCGCGGGGCGTGGCCTGCTTGAGCAGGATCGCCGACAGCCCGAGCGTGCCGGCGATGAAGAAGATCAGCAGGACGCTCTGCACCTTGCTCAGCCCCAGCGCCTCGAAGCGATGGTGGATGTGGTCCTTGCCCGCATAGGCGAGCCACTCACGCAGCGAGTGCACTTTCCCTGTCACCACCCGGACCACGCCGACGAAGGCGATGTCGAACAATGGGACGGCCAGGATCAAGATCGGGGTCAGCAGCGCGACGATCGGATCGCCGTCAGCCCATTCTCCCATGACCGCCAAGCCGGCGAGCGTGAAGCCGATGAAGCTGGCCCCGGAGTCGCCCAGGAAGATCCTCGCCCCGTCGCGCCGGAAGTTGTAGGGCAGGAAGCCCAGGCAGGCGCCCACCAGCGGCGCGGCGAGGATGAACAGATAGGGCTGGCTGGTCTGCAGCGCGCTGATGCTGAAGAACAGCCCGGCGATCACGCCGAGCCCGGCGGCCAGACCGTCCATGCCGTCCAGGAACTGCACGGCGTTGGTGACGGTGAGGAACCACAGCAGCGTGAGCACGATGTTGAGCAGGGAGGAGCCGGGCAGCCAGTTCGGGACCACGCTGAGCATGACGCCGTAGGCCACCGCGGCGGCGACCCCGACCACCTGGCCGGCCAGCTTCACGGGGGCCGGCAGGTCCCAGATGTCGTCGAGCAACCCGAGCACGACGACGATGGTCGCACCGACGGCCACGCCCTTGAGGCCACGCGAGAAGTTGAAGTTGAACAGCACCGTCAGCGCGAACGCCCCGTAGACGGCGGCGCCGCCGAGCAGCGGCGTCGGTGTGCGGTGGACCTTGCGGGCCGCCGGCGCGTCGAGCACGCCGAACGCGAACGCGACGCGCCGCACGACCGGCACGCCGAAGAACGCCACCGCCCACGCCAGCGCGGCCAGGTAGGCCCAGTCGAGACCGGCGGCGGCGAACCAGAGGCGCACCGGGGGCAGGAAGAGGACGCCCACGAGGGCCAGCCGGGCGACGGCGCGCACGGCGGGGAGGACGCCGAGCGGTTGCGGGGTCGCCTGCTGGCCGGCGGTCACGCTCACGCCAGCGACTCCCGCAGCGCCGCCGCCACCGTGTCGATCTCGCCGTCGGTGAGCGTGGGATAGCACGGCAGGGACAGCGTGCGGGCCCACAGCCGGTCGGCCTCGGGGAATCCGCTCAGGCCCAGCGCGCGATGGGCTGGACGGTACACGGGCCGCCGCGCCGCCACGCCGCGCGCGGCCAGCGACGCCTGCACGACGTCGGGCGGGCGTTCGACCTCCACGACGAAGCGATGATACACGTGGCGCGGCCCGGCGTCGGGCGGCAGCACGCAGGGCGCGCCGCGCAGCCGCTCACGATAGCGCGCGGCGACGGCCCGCCGGCGGGCGACAAAGGCGTCGAAGCGCGCCAGCTGGCTGCGGCCGAGCGCGGCGGCCAGGTCGCTCAGCTTGGCGTTGAAGCGCGGGGCCAGGTCGTCGTGCTGGTCGTAGTCACGGGCGTCGCGCACGCGCTCGAGCAGCGCCGCCGGGCCCGCCACCGCGCCGCCCTCGCCGGTCGTCAACAGCTTGGTCGCGTAGAACGAGCACACCGCCAGCGTGCCGAACGAGCCCACCGGGCGGCCGTCGAGCCGGGCGCCGAGCGTCTGGGCGCAGTCCTCGATCACCGGCACGCCGAGGGCCAGGAACGACGGCACGTCGGCGGCCAGGCCGAAGGCGTGGGGCACGATCACGCAGCGCGTGCGCGCCGTGAGCCGGGCGCGGGCGTCGGCGGCCGAGAGCGAGCAGGTGGTCGGATCGGCGTCGGCCAGGACCGGCGTGGCCCCCGTGCGGCACACCGCGTGGTAGAGCGCGTCGCACACGTAGGTCGGGATGATCACCTCGTCGCCGGCGCCGACGTCGAGCGCGCGCAGGGCCAGCTCCAGCGCCGCGCTGCCGGAGCTGACCGCGGCCGCCCCCTCGGTGCCGAGCCGCGCGGCCAGCTCGTGCTCGAAGGCCGTCACCTCGGGGCCCGGCGCCACCCAGCCGCGGCGCACGACCGCCGCCACGCGCTCGGCGTCCGTCTCGTCGAGGGTCGGCCGGGAGTGAGGAATCAGATATTGATCAGGAGCCGGATCGACTGGAAGGCTTCCGCGTATTTCGCGCGCGCCTGGATGCCGCGGAAGTTCGCCGACGACACGGCCAGCTCGAGGATGGTGAGGTCCTCGATGTTCGTCTTCGCCACCTGCGAGCGGTGCGCTTCCAGGCACGCCAGCTTCTTGTCGAGCTGCTTCTCGATGTCGGTGAAGCAGTTGGGCGCGAAGTTCTGCGTCGTCGGCCCCTCGTAGAAGAGGAAGTTCGGCACGTAGCGCGTGGCCGACATCGTCCCCTGGGCGAGGTTGCGGTGGTCCTGGTGGGTGTCGTCCGGGTAGTGCACGAAGATCATCCGTGGCTTGATCTGGCGGATGACCGACTCGATGCGCACGATCAGATCGCGGGTGAGCGGGACCTCGGTGTCCTGATAGCCGCCCCAGAACACCTCGCGGGCGCCGATGATCAGCGCGGAGTCGGCCTGCTCCTGGCGCCGCACGGCGCCCTCGCCGCCCAGCGCGCCGTCGGAGGCGATCCACAGGTAGACGTCGTGCCCCTTCTCCGCGTACTTGGTGAGCATCCCGCCGCAGCCGTACTCGATGTCGTCGGGATGGGCGCCGATGGCGAGGACGTTCATTCAGTCACGCTCCGGCAGCGGTTGGGACGGCGGTTGCGGTGACCAGTGGTCACCTCCCCGGAGGATGGCCAGAGCCTCATCGCCGTGGGTCAATAATAGGTCAAGGGCCGAGCAATTCGGCACGAATTCCCCGTGCAGCTGCGCGTAGGCGGGGTGCGCGTACGTCTGGTACAGCACGCGAATGCCGGCGGCGGCGAAGCGCGCGACGTCCATGTACTGCGCGCCGTCGCGCCCGGCCAGATAGGTGTCGGCGCCGACGGCCCGGCAGAGCTCGATGAGCCGCTCGGTCGGGTCGGCGGCCGTGATATTGAGCGCCGAGGCCAGGCGGGTCGGCGTGGCGATGCCGACCGCGCTGGCCAGACACTGGGCCGTGGCCACCGCCAGCGGCGCCAGCCGCGTCCACTCCGTCGCGTAGAGGTGGCGGAGCGCGTCGTGGTGGCGTTCGAAGTGGGGGGCGGCGGCGTACGCCTGCTCGAGGGCGCGCAGGTGACGCTCGCGCCACGGCTGGCCGGCGTCGACGGGCACCTCGGCGATCGGCATTCCGAGCCGCGCGTGCACCGGCACCGTGAGCCAGCGCGGGCCGGCCTCTGTCTTGATGCGGTTGCGGTTCTGCCAGCCGTTCTTCTCGTACTGCACGGTGTCGAGGAACACGAACACGTCGGCGGCCGCCCACTTGGCCAGGTAGCCGAGCCACGGCATGTAGTGCGGCTGGTGGATCGCCAGCGAGGTCACCGGCCGGCACTCACGGCCGCACGAAGATCGGATTGCTCAGCACGCGCTGCTGGGAGCCGCGGGCCTCCACGCGCAGCACGAGGGGGGTGCCGTCGGTGGTCGTGCGGTACACGGTGCGCAACGGCGTGCCGCCGCGCTCGAGCGCGACCGCCCGGCCGTTGGCCACGACGGCGAGCCGCACGTCGTGCGAGCGACCGTCGCTCGCCTCGACCGCGACCGACAGCTCGATCGGCGTGCCCGCCGGCACCGTCAGCGTCTCGCCCGCGCCGGCGCTGGCCCCGCCGGCCGTCACCGCGAACTGCGTGAGGTCGAAGCCGAGCTCGCGCGTGCGCTGCACGGCGTACATCCGCCCGCGGCGGAGCGCGTCGAGCACGCCCGCCTCCGTCCGGCTCTCGACCAGGAACACCGTCTGCAGCGGCCCCACCTGCTTGCCGGCGGTGAGGCCGTGGAACCCCGACTCGGCCACCGCCCACGCCGGCCGGCTGCGCTCGCCCCGCACGTACTCGCCGAGCACGCGGTCCCAGCCGCCGCCCGGCCGCTCGAAGGTGCTCGTGTCCTCGTAGACGGCGCCGAAGGCCGTGTAGCGGAACGTCTTCAGCAGGTCGTCGGCGTAGGGCTCGGTCAGCCACCCCACGCGGACCGGCCCGTACTGCTGCTCGCCGATGTCGTGGGCCTCCGGAAACGACCACACGCTGACGCCGCCGAGCTGCTCGACGCGGTCGATCAACGCCTGGTAGGGGGCCACGCCCGCGCCCTGCCACGTCGGGTACCGGTCGGTCGTGAACGGCCAGCCTCGCACGAGGGCGGCGGCACCGATCACGCACAGCACCGTTCCCCGAAGCCAGCCGCGCTGGCGCACGACGACGACGGCGCCCCGGCCCAGCCGGCGCCGCACGGGCCGGCGGCGCAGGAGCGCCGCCACGCCGGGGACGAGCAGCAGCACGGGCAGCGCGTCGGCGACCGACTGCACCGTGTACTCGCCGGCCTGCGCATTGCCGGGCGTGGGCAGCGTGCGCAGCGCCGCCGGATCGGTGATCCCGAACACGAGGATGTTCTTCTGGAGGTTGTGCACCGTCATGTCGAGCGCCACCGGCGAGCCGGTCCAGTGATAGTGCGGCATCACCTCCACGCCGGGGATCAGCAGCACGTGCGGCAGCCGCTGTCGCACCGCGGCCACCCGGTCGAGGTACTGCTCGGGCGCGTCGGCCACCGAGCGCTCCTCGCGCGTCACCCGCGTCAGCGCCCGGAACGGCGGCAGCCCGTACGCCACGCGGAGGAGATAGTTCTCGGAGAGCAGCAGGACGCCGATCCCCTGCTGTTCGGCCAGCCCCACCAGCCCCTCGAGCGTGAAGTCGCCGGTGGTCAGATCGGAGTGGACGTGGAGCACGCCGCGCACGCGCTCGAGGGCCAGGGCCGGAGCCGCCGCCGCCACCATCACGAGCGCGACCAGCGCCAGCGTGCCCCGCCTCACCCGCCGAGCCTCCGCGAGCGGACGAGCCCGTCGTAGATGGCGCGCATCGCGGCGGCGGCCACCGCCGTGGAAAACGCCTCGGCGCGGGGGCGGGCACCGGCGCCCAGCTTGGCCCGCAGCGCCGGGTCGCGGCCGAGGTCGACGAGGGCGTTGGCCAGCGCGCTCGCATCGTCGGACGGCACGAGCAGCCCGCACTCGTTGTCGAGGATCACGTCGGCGATGCCGCCGACGCGGGTGCCGACGACGGGCAGGCCCAGCGCCATGGCCTCGACGAGCACGCGGCCCATGCCCTCGTTGCGCGAGGGCGCGGCGAGCACGTCGGCGCCCGCGAGCCGCCCGATCACGTCGGTCACCGAGCCGGTGATGTGCAGCCGCTCGGCCACGCCGAGCTCGGCGGCTCTGGCCTCCAGCGCCTCGCGCTCGGCGCCCTCGCCGATCAGCAGCACGTGCGTGTTCGGCACCCGCGCCGCGACCTCGGCCAGCGCCTCGACGAGCAGGTCGAAGCCCTTGATCGGCACCAGGCGGCCGACGCCGGCCACGACGTACGCTTCCGGCGGCAGGCCCAGGCGCGCGCGGGCCTCCGCGCGCGGCGGGGCCGCCGCGCGCAGGGCCTGGGTCGGCACGCCGCTCGGCACCACCGCGAACTGCGCCGGCCGCCCGATGCCGCGCTCCAGATGCTCCTCGACCTCGTGCGGCGTGAGCGTCACGATCGTGTCGGTCCAGTGGGCGGCGATCCGCTCGAGCCCGACGAACATGGCCGTGCGCGGCCGGCTCCAGTAGCCGTAGAAGATGTGGCCGTGCGGCTGGTGAATCACCACCGGTACGCCGGCCAGCCACGCGGCCAGCCGGCCGACGAAGCCGGCCTTGGACGTGTGGGTGTGCACGATCGCCGGCCGCGCGCGACGGAACAGCCGCCAGAGCTGCACGACCGCCGCGAAGTCGCGGGCCGGGCTGATCTCGCGCACGAGCCCCTCGATCTCCAGCACGCGACAGCCGCGCCGCCGGGCGCCCTCCACGATCGGCGCCTCGGACTCCGGCCCCAGCACGAGCGTGGAGGCGTAGCCGACGCGCTCGAGCGCCTCGATCTGCGACACGGTGTTCTCCGACGAGCCGCCCATCGTGAGCCGCGTGATGACGTGCATGACCGGGATCACGGTTGCCGGCGCCTCCGCGCGTAGAGCTCCATCGAGGGCCCGATCACCCAGCGGCGGCCCGAGAGCGCGTGCACCGCGCCCGCCGCCGCGGAGGCGATCGCCCGCAGCAGGCGCGGCCCGGCGAGCTCCGAGTTCACCAGCGCGAGCACCTCGAAGCCGCCGCTCTCCACGAGGCGCCGCAGCGCCACGGGACCGAAGGAAAACAGGTGCAGGATCGGGTACGTGTCCCAGCTCCGCCAGCGGGCCCACAGCCCCAGCGAGCCGAGCACGCGGATGCACCGCGTGTGGAACGCGCCGTTGGGAACGCGCACGATCAGCAGGCCGCCCGGCCGCAGCACCCGCGCGGCCTCGCCCACGACGGCGCGCGGCCGCGTGGTGTGGTCGAGCACGTTGACGAGCGTCACCGCGTCGAGCGTGCCCGCGCGGAACGGCAGCGCGTCGGCGGTGGCGTGCACGACCGGCGCGGTCGCCCGGGCCGCCCGGCACGCCTCGGGCGACAGATCGGTCCCGATCGGGTGCCAGCCCTCCGCGCGCGCGGCCGCCATGAGGTGGCCGCCGCCGCAGCCGACGTCCAGCAAGAGACCGGGCGAGGCCAGCCTCCGCGCCCGGGTCATCACGGACGCCAGCATCTGCCGGCGCGACGGCTCGATGTGCTCCGGGGGGAAGCGCTTCGAGTAGTGGATCTGGTATTGACCGACGGTCTCGGACTCGCTCGGCAGCGCCGCCACGCGGCGAGCGCCGCAGCCGGCGCAGCGGCCGTATCGACGGCCCGCGTAGAGGAGCCCGGAGCTGCGGAGCGTGGCACCGCACGCTTCGCACGTCGCCGGCGGCGCCGCGGCCGATCCGCGGCGGGCCGCCACATCGGCCAGCGTGACCTCGAGCGCGTCGACGACGCGCTCCCAGCCGAAGCGGGTCTCGGCGTAACGGCGGCAGGCCTCGCGCAGCCGCACGGCCCCGCCGGCGTCGCCGGCCAGTCGGGTGAGCAGGGTGGTCAGGTCGGCCGCCATCGCCTCGGCGGTCGCATCCTGGAACACGAGTCCCGCGTCGAGCGGATCGAGCAGCTCCGGCGTCGCCCCCACTCGCGTGCCGAGCACCGGCGTGCCGCACGCCAGTGCCTCCGTGGTCACCAGGCCGAAGCCCTCCAGCTCGCGCGTGGGCAGCACGAAGACGTCGGCCGCCTGGTAGTAGCGGGGCAGATCGGCCTCGGGGACGAAGCCGAGGAACGTCACGTGCTTGTCCAGCCCCAGCGCCGCGACCTGCTCCTCGAGCCGGGGGCGCTGCGATCCCGAGCCGCCGATCAGCAGCTGCACGTCGGGCAGGCGGCGCACGAGCGTCGCCATCGCCTCGATCAGCGTGTCCAGCCCCATTCGCGCCTCGAGGTTGCGAACGGTGAACAGGAGCGGCCGCTCCAGGGACAGGCCGAGCGCCGCTCGCACGGAGCCGCGATCGGGCGCCGGCCGGAAGTGCTCGACGTCCACCCCGCCGGGGATGCTCACGAGGCGCTCGGCGGGGATCCGGTAGAGCTTCCAGAGCTGCGAGCGCGAGAAGTCGCTCAGGACGTGAATACGGGCGGCGCGCCGCAGGCAGGCGCGCTCGGCCATCCAGAGCGCGGCCACGCCGGCCAGCCCGGCGAGGCCGCCGTGGTGGTGCGCCGTCATCCGCTGCCGCGAGCGATACTCGAGCGGCGCCGGCGACAGGAACGAGTAGAGGGCGGGCAGCCGGCGCCCGGTGGCCGAGGCGAGCACGCCGTAGCCCGACAGCGGCTGGTAGACGTTGAGCACGTCGGCGTCGCGCGTGGCGAGCAGGCGGGCCGCTGCCCGGCGGGCCTCGAACACCGTCGCCTGGACGAAGCTCACCGGGGAGCGCCGCGCCGACGCGAACTCCACGATCTCCACGCCCTCGCGGACCGTCGCCGGCGCCGGCTCGCCCGCGGCCGTGCGGCACAGCACGCGCACGTCGTGGCCGCGGCGGGCCAGCCGGCGCATCTGCTCCCACAGCACGCGCTCGGCGCCGCCGATCACCGCCAGCGCGGAGACGTCGGCGACGGCGAGGATCCTGAGCGGCGTCACGCGAGGCTCCAGCGTCCGCCGCGGTCCAGGTACTCGCGCAGCCAGAGCTCGGCCATCATGAGCGTCCACAACCGGTCGGCGTGCGAGCGCCGGCTCGCCGCGTGTTCGGCCTTGAGCCGCTCCACCGCCTCGACGCGGAACAGGCCGCGCGCGCGGACCTGCTCGGGGGACAGCAGGTCGTCCAGCAGCGGGCGGAGATCGGTGCGCAGCCAGCCCGCGAGCGGGATCATGAACCCCTGCTTGCGATGCGTCAGCACGGCCGGCGGCAGCACGTCGGCGTAGGCGGCCTTGAGCAGCCCCTTGAGCCGGAATCCCGGCAGCTTCACCGAGGGCGCGATGGCCAGGCTCGTCTCGATCAAGCGGTGATCGCAGAACGGGCCGCGGAGCTCGAGCGAGTGGGCCATGCTCATGCGGTCGGCCATCACGAGCAGGTCGTCCGACAAGTACGTGGACAGGTCGATGCGAAAGGCGCCGTCGACGGCGTCGCCCCCGCTCCGCGTCGCCCACGCCGCCCGACCGTCGGCGTCGGGATCGCCGGTCAGGTGCGCGCTCAGGGCCGGCGTGGCCAGCGCGTCCAGCGCCGGCCCGTCGAAGAAGCGCGTCCAGCCGAAGTAGCGCTCGGGCAGCGGCCGCTCGGCGCCCGCCGCGAAGCGCACGACCCAGTCCCGCAGATTCCGGCTCGTGTAGGACTCGCTCAGCAGGCCCGCGGCCGCGGCGCCAGCCGGCCGGCGCAGCCAGCGCGGCAGCCGCGTCCACGCCTCGGAGACGCGCACGCCGAGATAGCGCGGGTAGCCGGCGAAGGTCTCGTCGCCGCCGATGCCGGACAGCGCGACCTTGACGTGGCGGGCGGTGGCGGCAGCCACCGCGTAGGTGGCGATGGCCGAGGAGTCGGCGAAGGGCTCGTCGAAGCTCCGCACGATCAGGGGCGCCAGCTCCGCCGCCTTCGGCTCGAGGATCTCCTCGTGGTGCTCGGTGCCGAAGCGCTCGGCCACCTGGCGCGCGTACGGCAGCTCGTCGTAGGAGGCGGCCGCCGCGCCGAAGCCGATGGAGAACGTCGTGAGGCGCCCGCTCGTCACCTCACGCATGCTGGCGACGACGACGCTGGAGTCCACGCCGCCCGACAGGAACGCGCCGAGCGGCACGTCGCTCTCCAGCCGCAGTCGCACCGCCTCGCGGATCTCCTCGCGGAGGCGCTGGGCCAGCTCGGCGGGCGCCAGTCGGATCGGCGACGCCGCGGCCGGCAGCGACCAGTAGCGCCGCGCGGTGAAGGTGTCGCCGTCGAGCGTGGCGGTGTGGCCGGGCGGCAGCTTCATGATCCCGGCGAAGGCCGAGCGGCCGGCGGGCGTGTAGCCGTAGGCCAGGTAGTGATGCAGCGCGGGCCAGTCGACGGCGCGGCCGGGGCCGGGGTGACAGAGCAGCGCCTTGATCTCCGAGGCGAAGACGAGTGCACCCCCGCCCCGCCAGTAGTAGAGCGGCTTCTTGCCCAGCCGGTCGCGCGCCAGGAACAACCGCCGCCGCCGCGCGTCCCAGATGGCGAACGCGAACATGCCGCGCAGACGCTCCACGCACCGCTCGCCGTCGGCTTCCCACGCCCGCAGGATGACCTCGGTGTCGCTCTGGGTGCGGAAGCGGTGGCCGCGCGCCTGCAGCTCCGCGCGCACCGCGCGGAAGTTGTAGATCTCGCCGTTGAAGACGATCCGGACGGCGCCGTCGTCGCTCGACATCGGCTGCTGACCGGTGACGAGGTCGATGATCGACAGCCGCGTCATGCCGAGCGCCACGCCGTCGCCGGCGAAGGCGCCGCGGTCGTCGGGGCCGCGATGCTCGAGCGAGGCGAGCATCGCGTCGAGCGTGTCGCGCTCGGGCGCACCGCCCACGATGCCGGCGATGCCGCACATCAGCCGGCCCTCGTCGACAGCGCGGGTCGCACCCCGGCCGTCGCCTGCAACAGATCGACCACGCGCCCCGCCGTGCGCTCGGTGGTGAAATGGCGGGCGCGGGCCAGGCCGGCCCGCACCAGCGTCGCGCGGTCGAGCTCGCCGCCCAGCACGCGGGCGAGCGCCCCCGCCAGCGCGCCCTCGTCCTCGGGATCGACGAGCACCCCGGCGTCGCCCACGACC